>Ga0114975_10000799_pt1 | contig 23043 bp, 19 predicted proteins | sample S_130626_EF_Meta_FD_87031 | JGI IMG/M metagenome (GOLD analysis project Ga0114975, IMG submission 87031) | Freshwater microbial communities from Lake Simoncouche, Canada to study carbon cycling - S_130626_EF_MetaG | ecosystem: Environmental > Aquatic > Freshwater > Lake | place: Lake...
ATATTGAATTGATGAAAGAAGCCGCAAAATTTCTCATCGGCGAACATGATTTTTCATCTTTCCGCGACGCTAAATGTCAATCACAAGTGCCAATTCGTAGCATCGAAAAAATCGAAATCATGAAAATCGGCGAAGAAATTCAAATAAAAATCAGCGCCAAATCTTTCATGCATCACATGGTGCGCAACATTGTTGGAACTTTATTTTGGGTTGGCAGCCAAAAAATTTCACCTAACGAAATGCAAAAAATCCTTCTAGCCAAAGATCGCACCAAATCTGGCCCAAATGCACCTGCGCATGGTTTGTATTTTTTGGGAGTGGATTATTAATCAATAGTCGGCATTACGCGTTTCATATATCCATCAAATAGTGGCACGGTGAAACTATTATCTCCATGATCAGGACTATAGATCATTCCCTTCGCAATTAAGTTGGCTCTAATTTGAGCTACACCTCGTACTTCTTTCTTTAATATATGGGAAATATCACCAGAGCGGTGAGGGCCGTGACCATTTTCAGCCATGGCGCGGAGATATTTTTTTTCGCTAGGAGTTAATCTATCAAATCTAACTCTGAAAAAACTTGCATCTAGTTCGGATATTGCAAGTTCGCTTGCCATTTGTGCATCTTGCGCAGTTATGGGAGATTTTTCTGCACATTGCCAAGAATGTTTACCCCATTCTTGCAGAAAATAAGGATAGCCTTGGGTTTGTTTCAAAATTTCATCTAATGCTCCGCTTTCATATTCCACTCCTAATTTTAGGGCTGGTTTAACCAAAGCATCTATGGCTGGTTGTTTTAAAAGTGGTCCAATTTCAGGATATTCAAATAATCTTTCGGCATATGATTTTGCGCGTCCAGCTTGACCAACAAGTTGTGGTAATCCTGCACCAACTATGGTTAAAGGAAGCTGTTTCTGAGTGCATTTATGCAAGGCTACAATCAGAGCAGCAAACTGTGATTCCTCAATATATTGAACTTCATCAATGAATATAACTAAGGCAGTTTTTTTCTCCTGAGCTGCGCGACCAAGTTCTATAAATAACTCGATAAGATCATTTTCAAGATCTCCAGAATCAGCTAATCCAATCTCGCTACCAAGGTCTATCCCAAATTCTATGTCATTATATTTTAGCTTCATTGCTCCAACAAATCCGCCGAGAGTTTTTAGCGCTTTTTTAGCTAAATCTCCTGTAGCCGACAATCTGTCTAATTTAAGTAAGGCAGATCTTAGCGCTGGAATTATAAGGGCTGGAAGAGATCTTTTTTCTGGTGTTTCAATTACAACAACAGCAAAGCCTTCTGCTTCAGCATTTACTGCAAGGTGGTTAAGTAATACGGTTTTTCCTACTCCTCGCAAACCAACAATTAAAAAGCTTCTATAAGCAAGACCATTTCGGCAGCGATCTAATTGAATACTAACTCTTTCTATAATTTCATCTCGACCAGCAAGTTCTGGAGGTAAAGTCCCCGCTCCAGGGGCGTAAGGATTTTTTCTTGGATCCATATATACCTATATTAACATAGTTTAACAAAAAAAGATAACTTTAGTTAAACTCTATATACTTTAAAAAAAGTCAATAGTAGATAATTAAGAGATCATTCATTATCAAACTCACCAAAAATCATGAAAAAATCATTTTTTATAGCTCTAATTTTAACTACATTCTTTCACTTCCCAGCTTTCGCCGAATCAACGCAGAAACCCCAAATCCAACTAGCAAATCTTTATCACGAAGGAGTTGATGTAACAAAATATTTAGTTAGTGAAAAATTGGATGGCGTGCGTGCTTACTGGGACGGTGAGAAATTGATTTCGCGGGAAGGTGGCGTTTACAATGCGCCGAAATGGTTTTTGGCAGATTTTCCGAAAACACATTTGGAAGGAGAATTGTGGATTGGAAGAGGAAAATTTGAGGAAGTTTCGGGGATTGTGAGAAAAGAAAATCCTGAGGAAGAAGGCTGGAAGAGGGTTAATTTGATGTTGTTTGATATGCCGCAAAGTAAGGAAGTTTTTGAAAAGCGTTATGAAGATATGAAGAATTTGGTGGCAAAATCAGGTTCAAAATATTTACTAGTGATTGAACAAAAAGAAATTACAGACCATAAAAATTTGATGAAACAGCTGCACGAAATGGTAAAAAATGGTGGCGAAGGATTAATGCTGCACCGCAAAGACGCTTTATATCAAGCAATTCGCAGTGATGATTTATTAAAATTAAAAACCTTTGAAGATGCCGAAGCCATAGTGATTGCGCATATTGCAGGCAAAGGAAAATATGTAGGCGTGATGGGCGCGCTGTTGGTTGAAAATGATGAAAAACAACGCTTCAAAATTGGTGGTGGATTTAGTGATGAACAAAGAAAATCTCCGCCAGAAATTGGCAGCAGAATTACTTATAAATTTTTCGGAAAAACTAAAAATAATAAACCGCGCTTCGCTAGTTTTATGAGGGTGCGGGAAGAGTTTTAAGAATGATGAACTACAAAATAATTGCTCTAAATTAGTTAATAAATAATTTGGGAATGCTCTAAAAAATTTGTTATATAGCGCTCCATATCAATCATAATAGGTAAGTAATTTGTCAGTGAGAATTAAATCTTTAATCTGGGTTTTGCTGGCTTGTTTCTTGGGAGCATTTTTTGCTCTAGGAATTTCGCCTTTGGCTCATCTTGTTCCTTGGAAATTTGAACAAAAACTTTCTCACTTATTCTCGCTTGAGCGCCATGATAAAATTTGTCACGGCACTTTAGAAAGTAGAGTGATTTTAGCAAAATTGACGGGCCGCTTTCATTCTTTATATCCCAAAGATTCTGATTTTTCGATTGATGTTTTTGTGGTGCAAGATGATCGGGTTAATGCTTATGCAACGCTTGGTGGAGTAATTTTTCTTCACTCAGCTTTGCTTGAACAAGCTCAATCACCAGAAGAAGTTGCTGGAGTTTTAGCTCATGAAATTGCCCATGTCAGCAATCGCCATATTTTAGAAGGTTCTTTAGTTCACATTTTAACCATTGAAGGAATTAAAATAATGCTTTCAGGACAGCCTTCCGCTAGCTCTAATTTAGCGCGTTATTTTTTAGATATGAATTTTACTAAAAGACAAGAAGTACAAGCAGATCAAGAAGGCCTAAAAAGATTGAAACAAGCGCAGATTAGTAACAGCGGAATTAAAGATTTTTTTAAACGCATGGAACAAAATAATTTTGCCGCAGAATTTCTTTCAGAGCATCCTTCTAATAAAGCTCGCATAGAAATGGCAAGCAAGATTGGTGATTATGACACTAGGTCAATTATAAACCAAGATGAATGGAAAATTTTACAGAATTTTTGCAAATAATTTTCTGCAGAAATATTTGGATGGTTGAGATTTTATTTAATGGTTGTGGATATTTTTAATTAGGAAGCTTTTTAACTCAGCCTAGTTTTTATGATTTAATCATTTTTTCTAAAGACTGAATTTTTTGAAGATCTGCGACTCCTTCTTTTTTCCACAAAATTTTCCCGTCTCTATTAATTAACAAAGCATAAATTTTGTCTTCTTGCATTTCGGTTATTTTGAAAAATTGCTCGCGATTGGTGTAAACTGTGATGGTGCGTTTTCTTGCTTCATTGCTTGGAATTCCAAGGCGCATGGCGTTATTAACCCACATTCTTTTTAAAGTAGAAACTTCATAGATCAGAGGAATTTCATAGAAATTTAAATTTTTATTTTCCTTCAAAACTGGCTCTATTGCTTTAATCCAGATATCTACTTCACTTTGCTGTTCCCGCTTAAATGCAACAATCACCAGGTTAAATTTGTTATTGAAAACCGCGGGTAATTCTTGCTTTTCGCCATCAAGATCAATTCCAGTTATTTTTGGAAAGTAGTTATTTTTATTGGCTTCAATTTTTGAATTTTCACCAGCACCTATTGTGCAAGCTTGTAAAGCGATTAACATGATAAGGAGTTTTATTTTTTTCATAAAAATTAGATTAAGTTTGTTGGATACCAAATCTAAGAATCTATAGATATTCGATTTGTTATAGAAGTGTTTAGTTTAGATTTTTGATAATAAATTCTTCAAATGAGTTTACCGCGGCATTGTCATTTTTATGCTTAAGTAATGAAAAATGGCTGTCTTTAAGTTCAGGTAACAAAGATGATCTGATAATTTTGATTTCAGGTGGAATAATCGCGTGAGGAAGAACTGTAATTCCTAATCCAGCCCATTCAAGCTTTTCAGAAAGCAATTCTAATTCATGTTCGAACTCATGTGGCGGCTTCTTTTAACAACCACTAAATCAAATTCTTGGTGTTTAAATTTTTCGTATAAATTAAGAGTTAAATCGCATTATATATCAAATAAACTATTTCTAAATTTGGTATTTATAATCCAAACTAACTTCATCTTTTTGACTAAAAATTACAAAAAGCCTCAAATTGCATGAGTATACAACTTTCATTTTTTACAATTTTTATCTCAAAAATATTTTGTTAGTTAGGACTATAAATAGTTTATTTGGTATAGTTAATTTTTATGCACCGTGAGGTGCGCCGAGCTTTGCGGGGATCCCCGATATACCAAATCAAACAATATCAATAGATTTTGGATTTGGTATATGTTCAGCAAAATTTTCGGATGTATTTGTGAAAATTCTCGCAAAACATCATAAAGAAAAACGCTGGCAATACTTTGCAAGGATTTGAGAATTTGCCATTTAAAAAGGCTCTAGAAAAGGCCTCGATTTATTTTGAACAAGAAAATTTACCAAAAAGATTTAGTTAAAAAGTTGCTTATCTCATCAAATTCTAAATCAGAAAAAAATCCAAAAAATCCCGACGCGCAATTTGTGTTCTGCATTGATGTTAGATCAGAGCCGATGCGCCGAGCTATTGAGGCAAAAGGAAATTACGAAACTTTTGGATTTGCTGGATTTTTCGGAATTCCAGTAAAAATAGAAAATGAAGTTACCAAAAAATCTTATTCTTCTTGTCCGGTTTTGTTAAAACCACAGCACAAAATAGTTGAGAGATCTTCAGGCTCAGATCTGCAATTACAAAAAGAGATTGAGGGATTTAAAAGATTTGGTGTGGTGAAAAAATTATACCAATCTCTCAAATATGGATTTACAACGCCATTTGTTCTAGCCGAAGCAATTGGAATATGGAGCGGCGGCTGGATGACTTTTCACAGCCTTGCGCCAAAAACTGCCAATAAGATAAAGCAAAAATTAAATGATCAGCTTAAGCAAAGTTCGCCAACCGCCCCATCTCTTGAAAATTTAAGTTCGGAAGATCAGTTTGCCTATGCTAAGGGATCTTTAACAACAATGGGTCTAACTTCTAATTTTGCCAAAATCGTTGTTTTATGCGGTCATGGCAGTCAGACAGAAAACAATGCTTATGCTACAGCTCTTGATTGTGGAGCTTGCGGGGGGGGGGCATCATGGCGGAAGTAATGCCAAAATATTAGCTGCAATTCTTAACAACAAAGAGGTGCGCAAAAGTCTTGCTCTTCACTCCATATCAATTCCAGCTCAAACTAAATTTATCGCCGCGCAGCACAACACCACAACTGACGATATCGAGCTTTATGAGGAAGAAGAAAATTTGGATTTAGAAAAATTAAAAATTGATTTAAAGGCCGCTCAAAAATCGAATAGCAAATGGCGTTCAGATAAAATGGGCTGCGATTTTTCTGAAAAAAAATCTGTAAATCATGTTGAAAAACGAAGCGTAAATTGGGCGGAAACTCGCCCCGAATGGGGTTTGGCTCGCAATGCTTCATTTATTATTGCAAAACGCGACTTAAGCAAAAATATTGATCTTGATGGAAGATCATTCTTACATTCTTACGACTGGCAGCAAGATGAAGACGGAAGCGCTCTAAATTTAATTTTAAGCGCGCCAATGGTTGTGGCACAGTGGATTAACAGCCAATATCTGTTTTCAACAATTAATAATGTTGCTTATGGCAGCGGCAGTAAAATTACCCAAAATATTGTTGGAAAAATTGGTGTAATGCACGGGCTTCCATTACAATCTGTTTTTAACAGTGATAATGAAGCTTATCATGAACCATTAAGATTAACGACATTTGTTCACGCACCAACAAGATTTATTGATAAAGCGATTTACAAAAATGAAATATTGCAGAAACTTTTTGGAAATAGCTGGGTTCATGTGCTTTGTTTAGATCCCCAAAATAATAAAATTTATTCACTTCAGAAAGACTTAATTTGGAAGGAATATCAACAATAAATAAACTAAAATGAGTCAGTTTAATTCAGAAGAATTCAGCAAAAACAGCGATGAGAAAGCTAAAGATCTAAAAATTTTACCTTTTCTAAAAAATATTCTTGCTAAGGAATCTTCATTATTTTGGATGAGTGCAATTTATGGACTTGCGATCAGTTTTCTTTCTCTGGCAGTTCCTCTTTCGGTGCAATTTCTAATTAACTCTGTTTCATTTACAGCATTGATGCGCCCTACATTTGTTTTGGGCAGCGTGTTATTAATTTTACTGATATTTTGGGCTGCTTTAAACGCTTTGCAATTTTTTGTTACTGAAGTTTTTCAATCGAGATTTTTTGTAAGAATCTCTTCTGAGGTAACTATTTTGCTTTTAAAAGAAAAAAAACAAAACCCTGAAAAAAGCGAAGTTGTAAATCGATTTTTTGAGACGATTACAATTCAGAAAACTATTCCAAAATTTCTTACCAAAACTTTCTCGACAATTTTGCAAGGCGCAGTTGGTTTAGTTGCGGTCAGTTTTTATCATCCAATATTTTTTATTTTTAGCTTAGCAATTGTGGTTTCTTTGTGGCTAATCTGGTCACGATTCTATAAACAAGCCGTTACTAACTCGCTTGATAAAAGCCAAATAAAATATGACATTGCGCATTGTCTTGAAGAAATTTCACAAAGTAAAAATTCTGTTAATTTAGGCGTTGAGCAAAAAATCAATGATCTTACTGGAAAATATTTGAATAGTCGGAAAATGCGTTTCAGAAGCCTATTTGCACAAGTGGTTTTGTTGCTGGCTCTTTATGTCTTTGCTAGTGTTTCTCTTATTGTCATTGGTGGTTGGTTGGTTTTGAAGGGTCAATTAACAATTGGTCAATTAGTTGCGGCAGAATTGATTTTATCTGCCTTGCTTTACAATTTCTCGGCGCTTGGTCGCGACTTAGAAAGTTTTTATGACCTTGTGGCGTCATGTCAAAAATTATCAAAATTTTATAATTTTTCTATTGAGAAAAAAGATTTTGAGCCATTCACAAATTTTAATAATATCAAAACTCCTAAGCCGTTAAAAATTTTACCAAAAATAATTTTAGTTTTTTTGGGTTTAACAATTTTAATTTTAGGCTTAACGCCATGGCAACAAACTTCTAAAGGCTTTGGTCATATTATTGCAACTGATCCTAATGATCGCGCTCAAAATATTAATGCACCGATCAATGGCAGAATTAAAAAATGGTATGTTAAAGATGGAACGGTTGTGAAAAAAGATGATAAGCTGGTTGAAATTGTCGATAATGATCCGTTGATTTTAGAAAGAATAAAATCAGAGCGCGATGCCAAAAAGCGCAAATTTCAAGTAAGTCAAATTGCTTCTCAAACCTCTAAAATTAACTATCAGCGCCAAGAAGAACTTTTTAATAAAGGCTTAAGTTCGCGCAGAGATTTTGAAGAGGCCAAGATTGAATATAAAAAACTTTTAGCTGCAGAAGAATCTGCCGCTTCAGAATTAGCAGAATCTGAAACCAAACTTTCACGCCAAGAAAATCAAATAATTTATGCTCCAAAAGATGGCGTGATTTTAAAAGTTTTAGCGGGAGATGCAGCCACGGTTGTTCACTCTGGCGATAAGCTTGCAACATTTGCTCCAAACTTAAGTGACCCAGCGGTCGAAATTTATGTAAGCGGCAATGACATTCCTTTGATAATAGAAGGCAGAAAAGTTCGTTTGCAATTTGAAGGTTGGCCAATCATTCAATTTAGTGGATGGCCATCTATTGCAGTTGGAACCTTTGGCGGCGTAATTTCTTCGGTTGATTCTTCAATTTCTGAAAATGGTAAATTCCGTGTAATTATCAAAAAAGACAAAGATGAAAAATGGCCAGATGAAAGATTTTTAAGACATGGTGCAAAAGCTCAAGGATGGATTTTATTGAATCAGGTAAGTTTGGGATATGAATTTTGGCGTCAGCTAAACAGCTTCCCACCTAGCTTTGAAAGCGAGTTAAAAGCCACTCAAGCAAAAGATGAATCAAAAAAATTATTAAATGAAAAATAAACTTGGGTCAATTTTTACAATATTATTTCTAAATCTTTTGATTTTGGATTTTGCTGAAGCTTCTACTGAAAAAAAGCTATCACATCATGAAGTTGTAGCTTCTGCGAATAAAAACTATCCACAGATTTTATCTTATTATGAAAAAGTAAACGCCGCAGAAGGAAGCGCTCTAAGCTCGCTCGGATTTTTTGATATTAAATTAAAACAAAGTTATTCAGATAAAAGTCGTGGCTTTTATGATGGAAAGCTTACCGATACTTTGCTTGAAAAAGAGATGGGTTTTATGGGTGCTAAAGTTTATGGCGGTTATCGCAAATCTTTCGGTAGTTTTGCTGATTATGAAGGAGGCTCGCGCACCAATGATGGAGGCGAATATCGCGCAGGAGCAAAATTTTCTTTGCTTAAAGATAGTTCAATTGATCAGAATCGACTTGGTGTAATTTTATCAAATCTTGGCATCAAAGAAAGTAAAATTCAGCTTGAAACAATCAAAAAAGAAATTGAGCGCGACGCAACAAAGGCTTATTGGAAGTGGATTTCATCAGCAAAAATTTTTCACATTTATGAAGACCTTTACCAACTTTCACTTAAGCGTCAAAATCAGCTTGAAGAAAAGTTTAAAAAAGGCGACATAGCTGAAATTATAGTTTCTGAAAATAAGAAAAATATTTTACGCCGTAAAAGCTCTTTGGCGAAGGCTCGCCAAGATTTTGAAAATGCCGCTATTTATCTTTCGCTTTTTTGGCGCGGTGAAAATGGCTCTCCTATTATTCCAAAATCAAATCAAGTTCCAGAAATTAACTACAGTCTTCACGAAATTGAAACTTCTCAAAGTATTAGAGATCTAGAGAAGGCACTTTCAAATCGACCAGAGTTAAGAATTCTAAAAATTCAAAAAGAACAAAATTCAAGTCAGCTAAAATATTCTGAGAATCTTTATAAGCCTCAGTTAGATATTGATTTGGGGGCTTCAAAAGATTTGGGCAGTGGTCCAGCATTAAGATCTCAGGGTAATAATTATGTTGGGCTAGATTTTTCAATTCCTTTACAACAGCGCGAAGCCCGCGGAAAAACTGCAGAATATGAATCGAAGTTGAAATCTATAAAATATGAACAACAGCTTTTGGAAGAAAAAATTAAAGCTGAGCTTGAGCAGATTAAAATTCAAATTAGCAGTATTGTTGAAATGCATAATAATCTTTCGCAGGAAGTTAAATTGGCTGATTTGCTTGAAAATTCTGAAAGAGAAAAATTTAAACATGGTGCCAGCAATTTCTTTCTAGTAAATTTACGAGAGCAGGACACTGCAGCTTCAAAAGCAGCTGAAATAGAGATGTATGAAAAATATCAAAGTGCTTTAGCTGATTATAAAATGGCGGTATTTGTTAATTAATTGAGGATAAACAAAACTTATTGAGTGTTAAGTGTTTATAGGCCAATAACTTTCTTAAGTTATTTTTTCTTAGTTTTATCAATTAATTTTTTAAGCAATACAATTTATAATGGTTGGTTGAAAAGACTATGTCGACCAATGTATGGAAGAAAGGAGCGGAGAGAATAAAAGATTCCCTCCTTGATAATTGATTTAGCAATTACAACTCACTCAAACAGAAAAATATTTTGTGAGTAAAAGTAGGTGGGCCATTAAAGATTTTCTGCCACAAAAAAAGCCTTTCTTTGCAGACAGACACTCTTTTTGTAACTTAGAATTTATAAGAAACCCCAATCTTAGCAACTTTGTAAGAAGAAGTAAGTTTGTCATTTCCAACAATCACCGCATCTAAATTGCTGCTCAAGCCAAATTGAGTGATTTCATAAGCAGCATTTAAATCAACTTTGTCATTCAAAGAATATTTAAGGCCTGCGTCATATACCAAATAAACTATTTCTAGATTTGGTATTTATAATCCAAACTAACTTCATATTTTTGGCTAAAAATTGTAAAAAGCCTCAAGTTGCATGAGTATACAACTTTCATTTTTTACAATTTTTATCTCAAAAATATTTTGTTAGTTCGGGCTATAAATAGTTTATTTGGTATAAACCATATCTTCGTTGGTTGAAGCTTCTTTGTAACTTGGCAAATTATTTCCATAATAAGATTCATCGCCAGTTAATAGCAACGCCAAGAAAATGACGCCAATTTTTGATAAAAAAGCGAGGTTTTTAAAGCAAGATTTTAGATAAATATGCTCAAAAAGATTTAGTTGTTTCTATTTCTGAGCCTTTCTCATCTCAAGATAAGCCCTTGAAAGGCTTATGGCTTTTGAGATTGCAGGAGAATTGGTGCGAAATAAATGGCTAAGAGCTTTAGTAATAAATTCTTCAGCATTTTCTTCTTTTAAAACGGCCTTGTGCAAAGCTTTATTTAGCTCATCAATAATAATTTCCGCTTGGTTAAAACTTCCGCCATTTCTGAAATCATTGGGCTGTAAATTATCTAAGAAATCGGCTTTTTGGTTTTTGTAAATCTGAATTAATTTTTCGTTTTCTGGCTTCATTTTAGTTATTCTCAATCCACTGAATTAATTTTTCTTTTGCTTCTTCTCGGGCATATTTGCCCGATTGATAATCTTTTTTGCCTTCTTCTTCCACATAATTGGCGAAAGTAACAACGCGATTATCTTTTTGAATCCAGCCTACAAACCAGCCAGTTTGGCCGTCATGTTTGGCGCTAATTTCATTTAAAAGACCAGCTGCCCCAGTTTTGCCATAAAGTTTCCAGCCACCCTTTAATTCTTCAATGAAGAGAAGATTTTTAGTCATTTCTTGCGCCTTCAAACTTACCGGCAATTTATTATTGATAAGCTTTCGCAAGAAAGTGATTTGCTCTTGCGGAGAAATTTTTAAAGAGCTGGAAAGCCATGAATTTGTAAGACCGTTATTTTTAGTTTTGTCACCCGAAACATCTTGGTTTCCATAGTTAAATTTTTTGACATATTTTTTAAATTTGCGCATTCCCATTTCTTTAGTGATAGTTTGAGAATACCAAACGCAGCTATTTTTGATCCAAGAAGTTGGATTTTGATCATGTTTCCAAACTTCCAGAAAATCGGCGTAACCTTCTTTAAATGACATTTGTGGATGTGTTTCATCTTTCAAAATTCCAGCATCAAAACCCATGGCGCTGATGGCGATTTTAAAAGTTGAGGCAGGAGAATGACGAGTTTTGCAAGCACTATCAATTTCTTCTAAAGCGATGGTTTGATTATTTTCGGTGATTATAAAACATTTGGTTTCTGCCTGCGCGGTGGTGCTGAAAAGCAAAGATGCGACTAAAAATAAAATTAATTTTTTCATAATTTTGAGGATTGATATTGGTGATTTTTTAAGCGGCAAACTAAATAAGATAACAAGATCTTATTTAAAAGAAATTGCTGGTAAAAAGTTGAAAATAATTTCCTATCTAAATTCATCAAATAGCTAACAGTGTCTATAAAATCTATTTATCCAAACCAGCGATGACCAAACACGAAGATAAAAAAATTCCCTTTCCTGAATTTATAGGATTGATGGCAACTTATGTGGCTCTGATGGCCATGGCGATTGATACTATTTTGCCAGCGCTATCAATGATTGGACAAGAATTTGGTGTGGTGGGTGAAAATAAAACTCAATATGTTATAGGAATATTATTTTTGGGCTTCACTTTTGGGCAGATAATTTATGGACCTCTTGCCGACAGTTTTGGTCGCAAACGCACGATTTATATGGGTTTGGTGATATATATGATTGGAAATATTCTTAGTTTAACGGCAGATAATTTTTCTATGATGCTTTTTGGCCGCTTCTTGCAAGGCTTCGGTGCGGCATCTCCCAGAATCACCAGCATGGCAATTATTCGCGATCTTTATAAGGGCCGAGAAATGGCGCGTGTAATGTCATTCATCATGACGGTTTTTATCATCATTCCCGCCATTGCTCCAAGCATCGGACAGTCTATTTTGCTGGTGGCAAGCTGGAGAGTTATTTTTATGATTTTCTTGGTTGCTTCAGTAATTGCAATTTTATGGACGCATTTCCGCCTTCCTGAAACTTTAAAAAAAGCTGATATCAGACCGTTCAATCTAAAAACTATTTTGCATGATTTTCGCATTGTCATCAGCAATAAAATCACGCTTGGTTACACAATTTGCGCTGGTTTAGTTTTTGGTGCTTTGATTGGATATTTAAATTCTTCTCGCCAAATTTTTCAGGATTATTTCGGAGTTGGCAAAGCCTTCCCGCTATATTTCGCGCTTTCGGCCTTATCAATTGGTGCTGCTTCAATTCTAAATTCTCTAATCGTTAGGCGTTTTGGCATGAAGCTAATTTGCCACTACGCACTCATCATCACCATGATAATTTCGGTGATATTTTTGCCAATCTCCATGCAAGCCGATCAAATACCAATTTGGCTGTTCATGATTTACATGCTGATCACATTTTTCTGCGTGGGTTTATTATTTGGCAATCTAAATGCTTTAGCGATGGAGCCAATGGGACATTATGCGGGCATTGCATCATCTGTTGTAGGAGCTTTATCCTCCGCCACTTCGGCCATCATCGGAACTATGATTGGTCAGTCTTATAACAACAGTGTGACTCCAATGATTGCAGGGTTTCTGCTATTATCGAGCTGTTCTTTTTCTTTGATGTTGTGGGTGAAGAGTAAGGATATTGGCTAAGTTATAATCCTTGTGGTGTTCTCTACCTTGGTTATCACGCTGCCTACTTCCTTTGTCATCAGCCCACAGCATACTTTGTCACCCCGCAACAAGTGCGGGGTGGCAAAGGAGGATGAATGGATGACAAAGGAGGGGCAAGTTGAAGCTAAGAAGAATGGCCCTTTTGAGAGCAAAAGTCTTTTTACAAAACCCGCCTCTTAAAAAACCAAGTTGCTAGAAACAGTGTGGTGCAAGACATCAGCAGCAACATTCCGAAGTTAAAATATAACAAATCAAAACTAACTCCTTTGTTAAAAATCAGCTGCGTGATCACCACAAAATGGTGAATTGGATTTACGAAATCGGAGATTAATTGCAGCCAATAAGGCATATTGCCAAATGGTGCGGAGAAGCCCGAGGAGAGGATTATGGGGATTAGGAAGAAGAAAGATCCGAGTGTTGCTTGTTGTTGATTATTCGACATTGATGAAATGAACAGACCAATGCTTACCATAGAAATTAGATAAAGCAAAATTCCCAAAAACATATAAATCACATTGCCGCGAAAAGGCACGATGGCGCAAATTATACAAAAAATTACAAGGCCTTGAACTAATCCTATTGCCAGATTAGCGCCAATTTTTCCTAAGGTAATTTCTAGAGGGCTTAAAGGTGAAACTATCAATTGATCAAAAGTTCCAACTTCTTTTTCCCTAGCAATTGAAAGCGCCGAAACACTTAAAATAGAAGTGGAAAGAATTAAACTAAGAAGTGATGGAATGATGAACCATTTATAATTGAGATTGGGGTTGAACCAATTGCGATTGACCACTTCTGGGCGCACAGTGTTTGGTGCGACATTGCGACTTTTGAATTGAACTTTTTGGGCAATCGAATTTTGCACAATATTTCCGACATATCCTGACACAATTTCTGCCGAATTTAAACGCCTTCCATCAAATAGCAGCTGCACATCCGCTGTTCTCCCAGACTCAATTTTGCGTGAAAAATCAGAAGCAAAAACTACAGCGCCAATCACTTTTTGCTTATCAATTAAAGTGGTTATTTCTTCATAATTTTTCACCTCAACCAAAGTAGTGAAATATTCTTTCGCGCCCACAATTTCGGTGATAATTTCTTTGCTATAAGCGCCGCCATCTTGGTTCATCACGGCCATCTTAATGTTAAAAACATCGAGAGTTGCCACGGATGCGAATAGGGCCAATTGAATTATTGGAGGCATTATTAAAGAGAAGCGCGATTTGGGGTCTTTTAGCAGCACAATTAATTCTTTCAAAATTAGTGCTTTTATTTTCATCCAAGTTTTTGGGCAATTTTTTGGGCAAGTTTTCAACCACGGGGCAAAAATGCGCATATTTTAATCGATAGTTTTTCGGGTTTTTTTCAAAATCATAAAAATTATGAAAGATGCAATGGCAATAATTCCAAGCGCGTTAGGGATCAAAATGCTCCATTCATTGCCCATTAAAAACAGCGTTTTCATGGCATTAATCAGATATTTTGCAGGCACGATATTGGTGATGAATTGCATAATTTTGGGCATGGTTTCAATGTCATAAACCAAACCCGACAACATAATTGTTGGCACCATTGAAACTAAAATTGCACCTTGAGAAGCCACAAACTGACTCTTGGAAGCCGTTGAAATTAAAAGGCCCAAGCCAGTTGTTAAAATTAAATAAAGCAAACCCAAAATGGCAAAAATTATAATTGAACCTTTGAAAGGAGTTCCAAAAAAAATCATCACACAAAAAAAGCTGATGAAAAAAGAGCCCATTCCAAGGCCTAAATAAGGCAAAATTTTTCCCAAAACAATTTCGTGAATGGTGACAGGTGTGGCGATTAAATATTCCATGGCGCCTCGCTCCCAGTCTCGCGCCACTACCAAAGCGGTGAGCAAAGTTCCGGCAATTGAAAGCACAAATCCGATTGATCCGATGTTCAGTAAATGATCAGCCTTTAGCGCTTCATTATACCAAAATCTAGCTTGAATATCGACAATTGGCGAGGTTTTGATGCCTCTTTGTGAATTCATATGATCAACATATAAATCCATAATCGCACTTACATAACTGCTGGAAAAGGCCGCAGTGTTTGGATCTGAGCCATCTGTGATTAATTGCACAGAGGCAATATTTTCTTTGATTAATTTTTTATTGAAGTCGGAAGGAATGACCACACCAACGCCGATTTTTTGCGATAAAATATCGCGCGTAATTAAATTTGCTGAGTGAGTAACTTTCTTAATTGTGACAAATTTTGAGCCTTCAAAAAATCCTACCAGTTCAGAAACCGCTTGGCTTTGATCATCTTCAATAACAAGGCCAATTTTAATTTTACTTGTATCAATCGAAATCGCATAACCAAAAATAAAAGTTAGCGCAATGGGTAAAAAGAAAGCGATTAAGATTGCGCTTTTATCTCTTTTAATTTGCAGAATTTCTTTTTTAAGCAAGGCTTTAATGCGCGTATAATCTAACTTCATGCGGCCGCCTGCAAATCATGTTTTCTAATTAAAGCGGCAAACACATCTTGGAAATTTGGGTTTGGCAATTCGGCGCTCACAATTTGTTCTTTCAATTTTTGTGGATCATCTTCAGCAATTTTCAAGCCTTTGTAAATAATCGCCACGGTGTCGCAATATTCTGCTTCATCCATGAAATGGGTTGTAACCATTATCGTTACACCTTTTCTAGCTAGGGCATTTATGTGAAACCAAAATTCGCGTCTTGTTGCTGGGTCCACGCCGCTGGTGGGTTCATCTAAAAATAACACTTCTGGTTTGTGCAGAAGTGCCGAGCCTAAAGCCAAACGCTGTTTGATTCCAAGTGGCAATTCGCTGGCGCTAACATTGGCAAATTCTTGCAAATCAAGACTATGTAAAACTTCTGCAATTGCCTCTTTTGATTCTTTAGAATTTAGCCCATAAATGCCGCAGAAAAATTTTAAATTCTGCATCACACTTAATTCGCCATACAAAGAAAATTTCTGCGCCATGTAACCAATTTTTTGGCGAGCTTCATTGGTCGCCAAAAGTAAGCTGCTGCCAGAAACATGAGCAGTTCCTTCAGTTGGTTTTAAAAGCCCGCAAAGCATCTTGAAAGTGGTGGATTTTCCTGCGCCATTGGGGCCTAAAAATCCAAATATTTTTCCTGATTTAATTTGAAAACTGACATTATTTGTGGCGATAAAATCACCGAATTTTTTGGTCAGATTTTGGGCTTCAATAATTATTTTTTCATCCTGAGCGTGATTATCATATCTAGCCGCCAATTCAGATTTGGCCGGAAGTTTCAGGTTTAGATATTCAAGAAATGAGTCTTCGATTGTGGATTTGCTGGGTTTAACTTTATAAGAATTTTCTAAATTTTTTAGATCGGCATTTTTAGTTAGAATTCTAATCTTATCACCCTGCAAAACCGCATCCACCACACCAGCAACTTGTAAAACTTCATTCAAATTTTCTCTTTTATTTGAACTTTTATCTTTTGCTTCCAACAAAAAATTTCGCCCAGCAGTCTTGCCAATAAATTCTTGTGGCTTACCAAAAAAAATCTGTTTTCCCGCATTAATCAAAAGCACATTATCCGCATGTTCTGCCTCATCCAAATAAGTAGTGGACCACACAACAGCAGTGCCTTGCGCGCTTAATTTTTTTACAATGCCAATTAAATCGCCGCGCGAAATTGGGTCCACACCCACGCTCACTTCATCAAGCAGCAAAATTTTTGGGCTGGCAATTAAAGTACAACTCAAAGCCAATTTCTGTTTCATGCCCCCTGAGAGATTTCCTGCCAAGCGCTGCGTAAATTTCTTGAGTTGTGTTACTTCAAGCAACATCTCTATTCTTTCTTTTTTTTCTTCACCTTTAATTCCTCTTAAATCTGCATATAAATTTAGATTTTCTAGAATTGTTAAATCTTCATAAAGCCCGAATTTTTGTGGCATATAGCCGATTAGATGTTGAATCTCAGAAATATTTTGCGGAACTTTTTTGCCTAAAATTTCCACAACACCTTCATTAAATCCTAAAACTGAAGCAAGAATTCTAAGCAGCGTAGTTTTTCCGGCAGCGTCAGGACCAAGCACGCAGAAAAATTCTCCGGCACCAACTTTAAAATTAATATTTTCTAAAGCGTTAACTGCTACACCTTTAAAATTTTTCAGCAGCCCATTAACTTCAATTAAATTTTGGCTCATAAGGCTAAATAAATAGTAACAGGCATGCCTTGTTTTAGTTTTGCATCAGGATTTTTTATATTGATACGAATGCGATAAACCAAGTCGGTGCGAAGCTGCGCAGTTTCAACCGATTTTGGCGTGAATTCAGCTTTGGCTGAAATGAAGCCAACTTGGCCTTCATATTCGCTGTCGCTATCAGTCTTAATTTTCACCGCCATTCCATTGGTCACTTTGCCCAAATCTTCTTCTGTGAGATAAGCGCGAAAATAGGCCTGATTGGTTAGAGAAAGTGTGTAAACAGTTTGATTTGGCGTTAACATAGAGCCAACTTCAAAAGCGCGAGTCATTACAAAAGCGTCGGAAGGTGCGTAAAGATTGGTGTCGGAGAAAGAAGTTTTGGCAATTTTTACTTTTACTTTTTCTGATTCTAAACGCGCTTTTAATTCTGAAAGAGCAAATTTTTCATTGTCAAATTCTTGCTTTGATGCCGAGTCATTGTTGAAGAGATCTTTAACGCGGGCAAATTTTTTCTCAGCATTATCAAGCTGCGCCTTAGTTGCATCTAAGTTGGATTTGGCTAATTCTAAATCATTATCAAAAGTGTCGCTATCTAAAGAGGCCAGCAAATCGCCTTTTTTTACCACATCTCCTTCATCAAAAAATAAAGTTTTTAAGCGCCCAGAAACGCGAAAAGAAGTGCTAACTTCTTTAATATCGACATTTCCATAAAGAATGATGCGATGTTTAGATTGGTAAAAATTGTAAGCAGAAGTGGCAACAAATATGGTCGCGAATGCTATTGCAGCAGGAATGGCAATTTTTAGAATTTTCTTTTTCATAGTTTATAAATTGTTGGAAAATAATTTATCGATGGTTTTCGCGATGTGTTTCTTAATATGTTTCGAGTTACTCTCGTCATAATCCTTCCAGCCGCTGATATGAAGCAAACTCGATTTATTATGCTGAAAAGATGACAAAATTCCCATTAAAGTGTGAGTGATCAAAATCACTTCTATGGCATCAATTTTCTTCTTTAAAATTTTTGCAACCGCAAAACAAAAAGGATCGCAAACTCGTTTCATCACATTTTCAAAAAGAATTTTAAAATGTTTGCTTTGTTCAATTTGTTCAAAAGAGATAATCTTGGCAAAGCGCTTTTTATCTGGGCTGGTGATGGTTTGCACAAAATTAATCGCCATCACTTTCACCGCTTCAATAATTTCATTTCGGTCTTTGCTTTCAGTGATAATTTCATATTGAGCCAGCATAATCGGCATCATGAATTTATTGGCCTCATAGTTAATTTTTTTGATGACGCTTTTGTAAATATTATCTTTATTGATGAAGTGATAATGAAGAGTTGAAACATTAACTTTGGCCAGAGCCGCAATGTCGCGCGTTCTTGCTGCATCAAAACCACTTTGTGAAAAAATGGTAATAGCGGCGTCTAAAATTTTCTCTTTTGTGTCTAAATCTTTTTTATCCAATTTATCTAATTTTTTTGGAGAGATATTTTTCATAAATTATTTCTTCTCCACCCACCAAACTTGATCTTTTTCAAACTTAATTTCATAACCTTCAAAACCCCCGCCAATGGCTTTGTGAAAGGCTATTAAACTTGAAAGAGTTTGTAGTTTTTTTGCCGCTAATTGATTTTCCATTTTTAACATGGCAATTTGGGCATTAAGTAATTCTTCACTTGAAATTACTCCGAAGCGTTTTTTATTTTGATTGATTTTGAAGATGCTGGCGATGGCCTTAAATTGTTGATCTGCAGCACTTTCAATTACTAAAGAATTTACATAGCGAGTAAGTTCTGACTCACATTCTTCAAGTGCATTTAAGATAGTTTTTTCATAAATCAGTACGGCAATTTTAGCTTTAGCTTTGCTAATTTTATATTCTGTAATCAGCCTTCCACCCTCGAAAATAGGCACAGAAACGAAGCCCTGAATATTTTTCACATTGGCGCCATTTTTAAAAACATCGCCCAAATTTTTTGAGCCACCGCCAATATTTGCAGTTAAATTAAAGCTCGGGAAAAATTCTTTAAGCTGGGCTTTTTTGTCAAAAACTGCGGCCTGAATTTCAAATTGTGCAGCAATAATATCAGGTCGGCGTTCTAAAATATCCGACTTCAAACCAATAGGCACAATGCCTGATTGATATTGTAAAATTGAATTAGAATTGGGTGTTTTTAAAATATCAGAAATTTGATCGGGAGTTTTTCCAATCAACACCGCCAATTTATAAGTAAGAACTTTTTGAGAAATTTTTAATTCTGTAAGCTGTGTTAAAGAATCATTAAGATTGATTAAAGCATTGTGAATATCAGTCTTGGCGGCAGTTCCGCTAGTTTCCTTTTGTTTAATAATATCGATTATTTTACTTCTAGCGAGGTTCACTTCTTGAAGATTTTCAATCTGTTTTTCAGTGATTCTTAATTCAATATAATTTCTAGCAATTTCACTTGTAACTCTCAGAGCAATCGCTTTGTAAAGCTGAATTTCTTCTAAAAATCTCAATTTGCCAGCGCGCGATCTATCTAAATTTTTACCAAATAAATCCACTTCCCAAGCCGCATCAAAGCCTGCTTGATAAATGTCATATTTTACACCGTTAGGCCCAAATGCTGGAGAAGCAAATCTTTGTCTGCCAAGTTTCACACTTGCTGAAGGCAGTAAAGACGCGATTTGTACATTGTTTAAATCGCGAGAAGTGGCGATTTGTTCATTGGCAATTTTAATATCTTTGTTATTTTCAAGACCCATTTGCACTAAGCTGTTCAAGGTCTTGTCTCCAAATTCCATCCACCAATTATCAGAAGATGCGATGTTAGAAACTTCAGAAGAATCAGTCAAAAATTCAGGTTTTATTTGGGCGGGAAGTTTACTTTTAAATTCATCATTATTGGCGCAAGCACTAAGCAAAGAGGTGCTAAGAAGCAGCGCAGTAAAGCTTAAAGGCTTTGAGTGAATTTTAATATTTTTCATAAGAAATTTGATCAGCAAAAATTATTCAATCATTTGATTGAATCGATTGATTGACAAAGATCAAGATATTTTATCGACAAATAGTTTGTCTAAGCTGCGCCCGTCAAAACCAACTTGAGCAGAGGCTTCTCTTCCTTCTAAATCTGATCTCGGATTAGAAAAAGATGGTGACGGAGGTCTTAAGATTGATTCTGCATCAGCTGTGATGTGGCGATTATTTTCAACTATATCAACAATCGATTTGCAGATATTTTGTTTAGCTTCGCTTTCACCAGCAAGAGTGTTTAGATGCTGTGTTTCAGGTATGCAGCCTGGTATCACATTATTTACTTCGGTAAGACAAAATTGCCAAATGCCTTCACTGTCGCGCCCTAAAAGCATGTCGACACCAATGTGAAAATGTTTATTTTCTCTGCTCCAAGAAACCACATTTGTCACGGCTTCATGCATTCTTATTAAAGTTTCGTAATAAACTTTATCTTCTTCCTTCCATAAGGAAATCTTTCACTTGAATAAACATCGGTTGTAATAAATTTCTTTGGCATTTTTTACTAATATTTTGATTTAAATAAATTCAAAAATAATTTCGAGATGGCAATTATCTAGGTTAGAAATTGTAAATCACGCCAAGTCTAGCAACGCCCAAATGAGTTTGAATTTTAGAATTGCTGGTGGCAGAAGACATGTTGAATTGTTGATAGTCGTAAGAAGCTTTGGCAGAAAATCCTAGTGGCAAATCTATTAATAAACCCACGCCGTAAAGTGGTGTTAATTCTGATTTGGTTAGAGATGAATTGGCTGATAAAACATTGCTGCTGTAATTAACATTGGCTAAACCATAAGTTAAAAATGGTGTAACTCTTGGCAAAATTGCAAAACCCACATTGGCCTTTGTGCCATAGCGGTTGTTGATGTTGATGCTATCGCCGTTATTTGTTTGGTTGTTGATTGAAGTGAAGTTTTGAGAAGAGGTTTGCAAATTGTCGTAAAATAATTCTGCTGAAGCCAGTAAGTTCAAAACATCTAATCTGAAACCGGCATTGACGCCGTAATTAAATTTATTGGCGGCTTGTGAATCACCATTTTTTGGACCAGAAATTGTCGAAATATTTTTTGCGCTGTGCTGTGAATTTGCAAATAAAGCGTCGGCTCCAAAGAATAATCCCATGGCGTGAGAGTTAGTGGAAATTAGTAAAGTAGTGCAAAAAACAGATAAGAACTTTTTCATAATTTTTGTGATTAGTTAACCCGTATGTCCCATTGACATACGGGACGGGGATCCCCGCAAAGCGGGGCGCGACTCGTGTCGCGTTTCCGTATTCCGAAGGGATAAAGGACTTAGTTAATGATTAATTCCAAGATGAATGTTAAAGGTAATCTGTCAAGAGCAACTAATTTTACTGCCTGTAACTAGCAATTTTCTTCTTACAAATTTCTTCGGTAATTTTTAAAAGTTTGATCACAGAATTACTTAAAATTTCTAAATCTTCTTTAGAGATTTTATGTTTTGGATCATATCTGCCGCCGATGTAAGCATATTCTAAAAGTTCAAATCTGGCGCGCTCTTCTTGGTTTCTTTTGGGGAAAAGTTGAGGAAGATCAGGATGAAATTTTTCAGCCATTTGGCCTAAAGTTCTGATGTGATGTTCATTAGGATTCTTATTTTCAAAAACCAACAAAATGCATTTATAACAAGATTCGATAATTTGATGCATGTGAAAAGAGGCACTCGCCGTGCGGCTTTTTTTCATCATCAAACTAAATGTTTCTACAAAGTCATTAGCCTTGTCAAACCAATGGTCGAAATATTCTTGAGAAACTCTTTGCTGTTCAAAGTTTTTTAATTTGCGCTTAATCGATAATTTATATTTGCGCGAATCATAAAGCATCACACCTTCTTTTTCGATGTCGCTGTAAAGGTAATGAGCTTCTTCTAAATGCGCATTTAGCTTTTCAATATTGATGGCTGAGATACGAACTGGTGCGCTTAAATTCAATTTATCGGCGTCGTTCCAAGAATTAAATTCGTGAATGGTTTGCCATTTCTCGGTTACCACTAAAATGTCATAATCAGAAATGTGACCAGATTTGCGATTGGCGGCTAAATCTTTATCTTCTTTGAAATTGCCGCGTGCGTAAGATCCATAAAGAATAATTTGCTCCACATCATCACAAGTTTCGCGAATCAAAACCGCAACCTTTCTAATTTCATTTTGTTTTAGCGCGGGAAGGTGGTCTAGAGAATGTCTCATTTGTTTTTGTATTTTTTTGATTTTGAGAATATTGTGTAAGTGTAATTATCTCGTTTATAACTTAAGTAAGAATTTGCGAATAACCACCCCTAACCCCTCCTTGAAAAGGAGGGGGATTAGTCACAGTTCGTCTGATCTCTATAACAAACTCGATTCAGTTCCCCTCCTTTTCAAGGAGGGGTTAGGGGTGGTTATTCGCAAACTCGATTTACTTGGCTGTGGATGGAATAATCGTCCTATTTATTATACCATTTCTGCGCTAATTTATTGATCTCATCGAGCATTTTTTCTAACTCTTTGCCGCGTTTAGTTAAGCTATAAGTAACCTTGGGTGGAATAGTTTTTTCTTGATGACGATTGAGAATTTTTTCATCTTCTAACATGCGCAATCTTTCAGTTAAAACTTTTGATGAAATTGTTGGAATGTGTTTCTTCAATTGACTAAATCTTTGAGGACCTTGTGAGCGAATTAGCCACAAAATATAAGCTGTCCACGGCCCTGTGATAAGGTTTAGCAAGTTATGCATTGGGCAGCGAATTTTCAATTTGGCATCGATGTTTTTGTCGCAAGAAATTGATCCGCTAATTTTTTTAGAGATTCGTTTGGTAGCTATTTTGCGTTTCTGATTTTTTAGCGCTACTTTATTCGGCGATGCTTTGGAA
>Ga0114975_10000801_pt1 | contig 23036 bp, 18 predicted proteins | sample S_130626_EF_Meta_FD_87031 | JGI IMG/M metagenome (GOLD analysis project Ga0114975, IMG submission 87031) | Freshwater microbial communities from Lake Simoncouche, Canada to study carbon cycling - S_130626_EF_MetaG | ecosystem: Environmental > Aquatic > Freshwater > Lake | place: Lake...
CGGATTTGCATACGCACCTGCGTAATTAGTTTTAATATCACCACTAACCACACAACACATAACGGAGAACACAATGGCTACTGACGACATCTACATCCTCGGAATTTACATGACCAAGTTTGGTAAGTATCCGGACAAAGACACGGTTGACCTCGCATCAGAAGCAGTCATAGCTGCACTCGCTGATGCTCAAGTCACTATGAAAGACATCGGCGTTATGGCTGCCGGATGTCTCATGGGTCAAGGCGGAATCGGTCAAATGATTCAGAAGCAGGTTGGCCAGACAGGTATTCCGGTGTACAACGTCTCCAACGCGTGCGCAACGGGCGCTACCGCACTGCGTACTGCCATCATGGCAATCAAGGCTGGCGAATGCGATATGGGCCTTGCAGTTGGTGTTGAGAAGCTTGCAGGCGTCGGCCTCCTTGGCGGCGGTGGAACGCCGAAGTCAAAGAACAAAGAATGGACACCACAAGGTCGATTCGGATCAGTCACCAATGTTGATGGACTTATCGGTACAGCGGCAATGCCCGGAACCTTCGCACAAGTCGGTATGGAATATGGCCACAAATATGGTGGCGCAACTTTTGAATTGTTCGCAAAGATCTCAGAAAAGAACCATGCACACTCAACACTTAACCCTCTAGCTGCATACACAAAGCGCATGTCACTGGACGAAATTATGAACGACATCATGATCTCGTACCCGAACACACGCCCAATGTGCTCAGCTAACTGCGATGGCGCAGCAGCAGCTGTAGTAGTTAGTGGCGCAAAGTTGAAGACACTGTCTCTCGAGCAACAACGCCGTGCGATCAAAGTGTCTGCTTCGATTCTCACTAGTGACCCGTACCAAGAGGCATGCCAAGTTTTGCCAGATGTAAACACGCTTACTCGCATCGCAGCAAAGCAGGCATACGAGCAAGCCGGTGTATCACCGTCTGACCTCAACCTTGTTGAACTTCATGACTGCTTCGCAACCGCTGAGCTTGTCCACTACGACAACCTCATGCTTTGTGAAGAAGGCGGCGCAGTTGACTTCTTCAACTCAGGTGCAACATGGCGCGACGGTTCAATGCCGGTAAACGTTTCAGGTGGACTTGAATCAAAGGGTCACCCAATTGCAGCAACAGGTATTGCCAACATTTGGGAAGTGTGCCATCACCTACGTGGTGAAGCCGGACCTCGCCAAATCGAGGGCGCAAAAGTCGGCCTTGCACATGTGATTGGTCTTGGCTCTGCTTGCGGCATTCACATCCTGGAGAAGTCAGCTCTCTAACAATGCTTACGCCAATTCACGGAACATGTGATGAGGCGTTTCACATAGTTCGTGATGCTTTTCAGAACAATTTTGTTGAACATGGAGAAATCGGTGCTTCTGTTTGCATCACCGTAAACGGCACAAAGGTTGTTGATCTGTGGGGTGGGTACTCTGACCCGCAGCGAAGCAGTCACTGGCAAGAAGATCAATTGGTAAATGCGTTCTCCATTGGGAAAGGCGTCACAGCAGTCGTAGCTGCACAGTGCGTGGCACGCGGTCTCGTCTCGTATGAAACACGTGTGGCTTCAGTTTGGCCTGAGTTCGCCGTCAATGGAAAAGAAGCATTGACCCTTCGAGACCTACTTGGGCATCGCGCCGGACTCCCCGCTGTACGCTCTCGCCTACCGCCGAACGCCATGTTCGACTGGAAGTTGATGACAGAGGCATTGGCAGCAGAGACACCGTGGTGGCCTGCGGGTCAAGAACACGGGTACCACGTCAATACCTACGGGTTTCTCGTCGGAGAAGTTCTACGACGCACTACTGGAAAAACAGTCGGCACATTGATTTCAGAACTTATCGCAGCACCTCTTGGTGCAGAGATCTATCTAGGAACCCCGGCACACCTGCATTCTCGTATCGCGGATTATGAATGGCCCAATGATCCTTTTCCTGAAGCTGAACCGGCAGGACTAGACGAAGAACAACTCCTTCAGTTCAACACGTACTACAACCCTTCAGGACTCTCAGGAGCTGGCGTTGTAAACACTGCGCCATGGCGACTTGCAGAGATGCCTAGTACCAACGTTCATGCTTCTGCGCGTGCCATTTCTATGTTGTACACCTCACTTGCTCATGGTGGCACTTATAACAATGTGTCTCTGCTTCCCCATGAAATTTTGAATATCGCTTCTTCAGAAGTCTCTACAGGTGACGACCGAATTCTTCACCGCACATCCCGATTCGGTCATGGGTTTCAGCTGCCCATTCCCGAACGAGGTTTCGGCCCAAACGTGGAATCATTTGGTCACTTTGGTGCAGGCGGGTCAGTTGGCTTCTGTGATCCAGTCACCAAGGTCGGTTTCGGCTACGTAATGAACCAAATGGGACCACGTTGGCAGAACCCTCGCAACAGAGCACTGATTGATTCTCTGTACTCTGTACTCAAATAGAAAGAGACGTTACATTTCTGCCATTATTGGCACGTGCGAAAACTTTATTTTCTGATCGGTTGCTGCGTGTTGGCCATTTCGACGACATCGCATGTAATGCCTCTCAAAGCGACTGAACTGCCGCAGGCCAAGCTCCTGTACAAAATTGACACCACCGACAAAGTGGTCTTCTTCACTGCAGATGACGGATCAGATCGACCAAGCGATGCAGCAGCAGAGTTAGAAAGACTGCAGTGGCCCGTTACAAGCTTCATCCTTCCATCAAAGGTCGGTCCGTACTCATCATGGTTCAGTTCCCTTGGATCCAAAAATGACATCGGCACACACTCTGAAAACCACATTGCGCTTAAGGGACTGTCCTTCGAAAAACAAAAGAAAGAAATATGCGAAGGTGAACGGCGCATCAAGGAGAAGTTTGGGTCAACAACTGGCTACTTCAGACCACCTTATGGGTCATGGGACAAGAGAACATTGCAGGCAGCAGCTGCATGTGGAATCTCTCATGTAGTTCTCTGGACTGTCAGTTTGAATGGACGAACGATCACCACGTGGGACGGAAAGATTCACCCTGGAAACATCGCAATCGTTCATTACATCGGCTCAATGGCTCAGAGCATCAGACGATTCGAAAAGCAGATTAAGGCCCAGGGACTCACTGTCGCTCGATTGTCGGACTATCTGAAATAGTGCAAAAGAAGAGCGGCGCCGAAGCGCCGCTTTTGTACTTGGTGTCGAAGGGGGGACTTGAACCCCCACGCCCTTGCGGGCGCCGGCCCCTTAAGCCGGTGCGTCTGCCTATTTCGCCACTTCGACGTGGGTGTCAGGATACCCAGATTGCTCTCATAATCGGACGAGCTAATTCAGCAAGAATGCCAGTGCGATAACTGTAAAGAGCCAAATAGTCGCAAAGACTGTCGTAATTCGATTCAAGTTGCGCTCGGCAGCTGCTGAGCCGAGCGCAGCGCCACTGGCTCCACCAAACATGTCTGAAAGGCCTCCACCTTGCCCACTATGAAGCAGAACGCCCACAATAAGGGACAACATAGAAACCACGTTCAGGACGAGGGTGATGTACATAACAATGGATCGCACGAGTCCAAATCCTATCGCCCTATTGAGGGCTCTGCCCCACGGCCACAGCCTGTTCTTCAGGGAAATGACATGCAACTACCCTGCCAGAGCCATCTGGCTGCAGAGGCGGTTCAACGGCCTCACAGATGTCTGATGCCTTCCAACAGCGGGTTCGGAATCGACAACCTGAAGGAGGGTCTATCGGTGACGGCACGTCGCCTACCAAACGTATGCGCTTGTCTGAGTTGCGTAAGGACGGGTTCGCCACAGGAACCGCCGACAGCAACGCTTTGGTATACGGATGAGCCGGATTCTTGTACACCGTCGCAGAATCACCCACTTCAACAATTTTGCCCAGATACATCACAGCTACTTGATCAGCAATGTGCCGCACCACTGAAAGGTCGTGAGCAATAAAGACAAAGGACAAACCAAGGTCCTTCTGAAGATTCTCAAGCAGATTCAAAATCTGGGCCTGAATAGAGACGTCCAGGGCAGAAACCGGCTCGTCAGCCACAATCACTGACGGCCGAAGTGACAAGGCACGCGCAATACCAATGCGTTGACGTTGTCCGCCAGAGAATTCATGGGGGTAACGGTTGTAGTGCTCGGGATTGAGACCAACGCGCTGCATCAACTCTTGTACTTCAACTTTCTCGTTTCCCTTAGTCACAATCCCTTGAATTCGCATGGGATCACCAATGATTTGTCCGATGGAATGACGTGGGTTTAGTGATGAATACGGATCTTGAAAGATCATCTGAAGTTTTCGACGGATTTCGCGCAGCGCTTTACCTGACAGGTTGGTGATGTCAACTCCATCAAGAACTACCGAACCGGATGATGGTTCAATCAAGCGTGTCACCAGACGAGCCAGCGTGGATTTACCGCAACCGGACTCCCCCACAATTCCCAACGTCTTTCCTGTAGGCAAAGTGAAAGACACTCCATCAACAGCTTGCACAATGCTCGTTGCCCGCCCAAGTACTCCTGAGGAGCCAGTCGAAAAGTACTTGACCAAATTGACAGCTTGAAGTGCGATGTCTTGACTCATTGCGCAGCTGCCTTTCTACCCAAAGACAGAATTGTTTCGTCTGGCAAGTGACACGCCGTCACTGAACCCAACGTGCCAACAGAACGTAGTATCGGCACTTGTGTAGAACACTTTTCAAAAGCATGCGAGCAGCGAGGATTGAAAGAACAACCCTTGGGCAAATCAATAAGAGATGGCGGTGAACCCGCAATCGTGACGAGAGCGCCGCGACTACTGTTGCTCAAACTATTAACGGCTCCGAGGAGACCCCATGCATATGGATGAGCTGGTTCGGAAAACAATGCATCAACTGATGAGCGTTCTACTATCCGCCCTCCATACATAACAAGCACGTCCAGCGCGGCCTCTGCTATCACACCTAAATCATGTGTAATCAAAACAATCGCCATCTTGAACTCTGTTTGCAGTTCCTTCATCAGATCCAAGATTTGAGCCTGAACGGTTACGTCCAATGCAGTGGTGGGTTCATCTGCGATGAGCACGTTCGGGTTATTGATGAGAGCGATGGCAATCACAATCCGCTGTCTCATGCCACCGGAGAACTGGTGCGGAAACTCGTCGATTCTCTTTTCCGGATTAGGGATTCCGACCTTTTTCAACATCTCCAACGTGACGCTTCGTGCATCATCTTTCGAGGCGTCTGGATGGTGCACCAGATAGGCCTCAGTGATCTGTTTGCCAACTGTGTAATAAGGATTCAGAGCCGACAGAGGATCTTGAAAAATCATGGCGACTTCGCTTCCGCGAATCCGCCTTACGTCGCTTTCGTCTGCGGACAATACATCAACGCCAGATACAAAAATTTGTCCCGTTGTTGAAGCGGTATTTGAATTATTGAGCCTCAAGATTGACGATGCCGTCACTGATTTTCCTGAACCACTCTCGCCGACTATTCCGAGCGTCTCACCACTACGCAAATCAAACGACACGTCGTTCACCGCCACCACGTCGCCATCAGGAGTGTGGAACACAACTGAGAGATTTCTGACAGACAGAACAACGTCGGGCAACATCACTATTTCACCCGCACACGAGGATCGAGGTAACCATATGCAATATCAACCAGCACATTCGCAACAACAATGAAGACCGCCGCAACCATGGTGGTACCAACCAGAACAGGCAAATCAGACTCAACCACAGCGCGAATAGACATCTTGCCCATGCCCGGCAATGAAAACACACTCTCGGTAATGATTGCTCCGCCCAATAGACCAGCGAAGTCCAGACCGGCAATGGTAACGATGGGAACAAGGGCTTGCCGCATCACATAACGGCGCAAAATAATTCGGGTAGTCAAACCCTTTGCGACCCCCAAACGTACGAAGTCCTCATTCATCGCTTCTAGCATCCCGTTTCGAGTAAGCCTCGTGTAACTAGCCGCTGAGAGAACAGCAAGAACCAACCACGGCAAAATCATTGTCCTTAAGAATGTAGGAAAATTATCAAAAGGAGATTCATAAGAAGGGAATGGCAATATTCGTAACCAAATCACAACGGAGAATAGAACCAGTAATCCAATGTAAAAAGTCGGAAGACTAACTCCGATTGAAGTGAAAATAGAAGCTGCACGATCCTGCCATTTTCCCTTGTTCAACGCTGCTATCGCACCTGAACTAATGCCTATCAACATCCACAACACAAAAGCACCTATTGACAAGTACGCAGTCACTGGGAATGTTTGTGTAATGAGGGTGGTGACACATTCATGCTGCCCGAATGAATAGCCCAAAGATGGAGCACCACAACTGAAAGCAGCCGCCCCGGTGCCGTAATCCCGCCCAGCGAAAATACCTCTCAAAAACAACCAGTATTGCTCAATCAAGGACTTGTCATATCCCAATCGAATTCTGTTGGCCGCAATGACAACTGGTTTGCAGTTCTTGCCACATGTCAACGCAGCGGGATCCGACGGCAACATTGCAAAAAGCATGTACGTAAAGAACGAGACAGCTAGAAGGAGAACTAGGGCGAAAAAAATCCGCCGCACTATAAACATGAACATAAGACCTCTTTCACACTAATTCGCGCACAGACACCAATAGCAAAGGGGGTACCGGCCGAAACCGATACCCCCTTCACAAGGTCTAATACCTACGACTTAACGTAGAGATCTCCATAGTTAAACGCTCCAAATGGTGCCCATTGGTAAGCATTGCCAACCTTTGAACCCCAGATACTCTGAGCCTTTGTAAACGTTCCTGGTAAAGCCCACAGACGATCAACAACAAACTGGTTTAGTTCTTGCCACATCACGCCTTGCTTTGTGCGGTCTAGTTCCTTCTTTGCAGCGTCGATTTTGGTCTGGAACTCTGCATAATCAGGGTCACCAGCATTACGGGTGAGGTTGAATCCACCGGCTGTTGAGAACAACTCAGGAATGACTGTTGAAGCGTTCGCCCAGTCAGGAGCCCAACCACCACGAGCAATGTCGTAGTTAGTTTCTGGGTTCATAACTGTTGGCCAGTAAACACTTGGCTCTACAGGCTCATCCTTCAACTTGATTCCAACTTTTCCAAGCGAATCAATCCAGATAGCGATAGCTTTGTCCCACACTGGCGTTGCAGGACGATAGAAAGCCAATCCGTCTTTCGCATGTGCAGCAACTTCAGGGCAAGCGGTTTCGGCAGCTGTCATCGCTGCTTGTGCAGCTTCGACATTGGCAGTTCCGTCAGCATTCAAACCATCAGGCAACGTTGACTTCTTATAGTCGAGCGCAAGTGCTGGTTTGATGTACCCGTCTGCAAAGTCACCTGTGTATGGTCCGCCGCCAGCCTTACGAAGGGCATCGCGATCAAGAGCAAGGTAGATGGCCTTACGTACTTCAACACAAGAAAGATTCTTTACGTTGAGGTTTGTGTACGTAACAAATGGGTCGTAGTAATCAACTCGACGATCCTTAAAGGCGTCATCTTCAAAAATCGTCTGAAGGTTTTCGGGTTGGATACCAAATGACACTGCGAACTGATCGTCGCCTGCATCCTTAATCATTCGCTCATCCATAACGGCTTCGTCGAGACCAAACTCGTACACGAATGAATCAGGGTTTGCGCTACGAATTGGGTCAGAGTCTTTGCTCCAACTTTCGTTTCGTACAAGTACAAGAGACTTACCGATGGTGTATGACTCAATCTTGTATGGCCCAGACGCGACAGGATGCATGTCGTACTTTTCACCAGTGTCCGCAGCCTTTGGCACAGGGCTGAAAGCAAGCAACGTAGTGGTGTAGTTAAAGTCAGCAACGGGAACGCTCAAATTGAAGGTAATTGTCTTACCGTCGCATGAAACAGCCTTATCAAAGGCAGCCTGTTCATCAGCTGTTGCTTTGTATGGGCCTGGATACTTACCAGCATCAATATAGGTAGATGCATACGTAGGGCCGTCGGTAATTACATCTGTAGCCCAAGTGCGAGACACTCCGTACGCCACGTCTGCACATGTGATTTCAGAACCATCTTCAAAAGTTCCACCATCACGCAATGTGAACGACCAAACAGTTCCGTCTTCGTTGTGAGTACCGAGATCTGTTGCGAGGTCAGGAACAATTGATGAACCTTCGTCACCAGCTGCGTACTTATACGAAGTCAACGTACGTTGCATCGTTGAACCAACAAATGCGAGATCGTCTCCCGTGTAGTTACGTTGCGGATCAAGGTGAGCAATCTGCTCGCCATTGCTAAGAATGTGGATTGTTCCACCTTTGGTTGGCGTGCCGCCTTCACTGCCGCTACCACTGCTGCCACCGCATGCTGCGGCAACGACTGAAGCAACGAGAGCAAAACCGACTGCGGCGATAATACGACGCTGTTTCATGAGTTTCTCCCCTTCATGTCCTGTGTATGTACAAGATATAAAACCTTAGCCCCTCGATGAACGGGGGTTGAACAATCGGAAAAGCCCTAGAAACAAGAGCCGAGCAGGCTCTTACAGCAAGTTCTGGCGGTCGGTTTTCGGGTCGAGGGCGTCGCGTACGGCATCTCCGACCAAGTTGAAGGCCATCACCAGCACAACCAGTGCGACACCGGGGACAAACAGATAGGTGGGGTCCGCTCTGTAATACCGAACGGAATCACCCAGCATCACGCCCCAAGAAGCTGCCGGCTGCATCAATCCAAGTCCGAGGAAGGACAGCGTCGATTCTGTGGCCACGTATCCCGGGAGGCTTAGCGACACAATTACGATCACGGGCGCCCATAAATTTGGCAGAAGTTGTTTAAAAATAATGTGCCAGGACGTCGCTCCACTCGCCTTTGCAGCTTCGACAAATTCTCGTTCACGCAATGAAAGAGTTTGGCCGCGCACGACCCGAGCGACGTACACCCAACCAAATGTTGCCAATACCAAGATGATGTAGGTCATTCGAGCTGGATTACCTTCTGGAACACCGAGAGACTCAAGGCGTTGGGTAAATGGTCTCGTCAAAGCGATGATGAGCAAGAAGGATGGAAAGGCCAAAGTCAAGTCCATGAATCGACCGATTATGGAATCGACCCACCCGCGCTTGTACCCAGCAACAACACCAATTACTAGACCGAGTGCGGTAGTCAATAACGTCGCCAAGATTCCCACAAGTAACGAGGCGCGCGCTCCGTATATCAACCTCGCAAAGATGTCTCGGCCCGTACCTGGTTCAACTCCAAGCCAGTGTTCAGAAGAGATTCCGCCAAAAGCACCCTTCGGAAGTCCGTAATCATTAAGTGCTGCACCGTCGAGCGCGTATGGACTGATACCTAACACTGCGCAAATGGCAGGAGCAAACGCAGCAACTAAGAGATACAGAAGGATTACAACTAACGCAACACGTGCAAATTTGTCTTGCGACAGCCTGGCCCATGCAAGCTCTCGGGGGGATTTCCCAATAATTGAAACTGCTACAGGTGACGACGCATCATCATCGTGAACAGAACTGACCGTTGATGTCATTGCGCTTCTTCGTGCAACCGGTACTGAACTATGCGAGCAAACTCATCAGGATCAAGACTTGCTCCTCCCACCAATGCGCCATCAATATCTGTCTGTCGCATCAATTCAGCAATATTTGATGCTTTCACAGAACCGCCGTATTGGATACGGATGGCGGCAGCTGTTTCAGCACCAAACAAAACACCAATTTCTTGACGTATTGAATGACAAACGTCTTGTGCATCAGTTGTTGTTGCCGTCTTTCCAGTACCGATAGCCCAAATTGGTTCATACGCAATCACGATTGTTGCAGCTTGTTCAGGGGTCACTTTTGTCAGACCTGCACGCAATTGTCCTAGTACCTTTTCCAGCGTTTGTCCAGCTTCTCGCTCAGACAAAGTTTCACCAACACACAAAATCGGTGTCATCTTGTTAGCAAGGACCGCCGACACCTTCTTCTGAACCAGTTCATCAGTCTCAAAGAACAATTCACGTCGCTCACTGTGGCCACAAATCACATATTTCACTCCCAGCTTCGCAAGGAACACAGGTGCAATTTCACCAGTAAAAGCACCCTTGTCCTCGAAATGGCAGTGCTGTGCTCCCAATAAGAATTTCAGATCATCGGCATCTATCAAAGTTTGAACACTTCGAATATCTGTAAACGGAGCATGAATACTGACATCAACTGTTGCGAAATCATCCTTGCCAACGAGGTAAGCCAATTTTTGTAAGCACTGAATTGCTTCGTAATGGTTTTGATTCATTTTCCAGTTACCACTGATTAGTGGTTTACGAGAATTATTTGACATTTGGAGCGCCTCTCAATGCGGCCAAGCCAGGCAAGTCGCCCAACTCAAGAAGTTCTAGCGAAGCACCACCGCCGGTGGATACATGGTCAATCTGGTCGTCTAAGTCAAATGTTGCGAGAGCAGCGGCGCTATCGCCACCACCAACAACTGTGAATGCTTTTGTCGCCGCCATTGCTTCGGCAACCGTACGAGTACCCGCTGCAAATCTTTCATCTTCAAACATCCCCATCGGCCCATTCCAGAAAACAGTACGAGCATCCATGATTACGTCCGTGAAAGCACCCGCGGTTCCAGGACCGATATCGAGACCTTTTGCGCCATCAGGCAAACGAACTCCATAGGAAGCAAACTGCCCATTCGCATCTAGGCCATTTATATCTTCTGGCAGATAGATCGGCTTCGAATTCTCAAGCAACTTCTTACACGTTGCAATTTGATCAAGTTCACACAACGAATCACCTACCGGATAACCCTTGGCGGCCAAAAATGTGAAACACATTCCTCCACCAATTACTAGAGAATCAACAACTCGCAAGAGAGCTTCTATAACGCCAATTTTGTCACTGACTTTTGCACCGCCAAGCACCGCCACAAAAGGACGCTTCGGAGATTCGCGCAACGAACCTAAAATTTCTACTTCACGCTCAAGCAAACGACCGGCAGCAGATGGAAGCGACCGCGGTGGGCCAACAAGTGATGCGTGCGAGCGATGGGCTGCACCAAAGGCGTCATTGACATACATGTCAATTCCCCGTACAAGGCTTGCAACAAACTCAGGAGAATTTCCTTCCTCGCCCGAATTGAAACGCAAGTTCTCTAACAGTTCAACGCCAGGAGCAAGTTCAGCTAGACGACGACGGATTGGCTCCATCGAATACTTATGCTCGGGCGCACCTTTTGGTCGTCCGAGGTGACTGGCACAAACAACTGTTGCTCCCCTGCTCGTCAACCATTCGATAGTTGGCAAAGCTGCACGAATGCGAAAGTCATCTGAAATTTCTCGTGCATCATCAGGTCCGTGCATCGGAACATTGAAATCAGTTCGAACAAGAACCCGCTTACCCGCGACATCACCTAGGTCCTCAAGTACTGGGACACGCGCCATGTGAAGTGCCTACTTTGCTACGTGCAATGCGAGATCAACGAGACGGTTTGAATATCCCCACTCGTTGTCATACCAACCGAGAACCTTTACCAAGGAACCCATGCTCATGGTCAAATCACTATCAAATATGCATGAGTGTGAATTAGTAACGATGTCACTTGAAACGATCGGTGCATCTGTGTACTCCAGAATGCCCTTCAGCGGTCCAGCAGCTGCAGCCCTGAAGGCAGCGTTGATCTCTTCAACTGACGCCGGCTTCTTCAAGTTAGCTACGAAGTCCGTAATTGAACCTGTAGGTACTGGCACTCGCAACGATGTTCCGTCAAGCTTGCCCTTCATGGACTCAAGTACCAAACTTGTTGCGCGCGCAGCACCAGTGCTTGTTGGGACAATGTTGATAGCTGCACCACGAGCACGACGCAAATCACTATGTGGCCCATCCACCAATGACTGATCTCCTGTATAGGCATGGATAGTGGTCATTAATCCGTTCTCCACGCCAAATGCATCGTCAAGGACTTTCACCATTGGCACGAAACAGTTAGTTGTGCAGCTGGCGTTTGAGATGACCTTATGCGTGCCGCGTTTGAAATCGTTGTGGTTCACGCCATAGACGATGGTTGCATCTGCACCATTAGATGGCGCGGAGACAATAACCAGTGGTGCTCCACCCTCAAGGTGCATCACTGCCTTATCCCGGTCAGTAAAAATTCCGGTTGATTCGATAACCAAATCAACTCCCAAAGCGCCCCATGGGAGTGCCTTCGGGTCGCGCTCAGTGAGAACCTTTAAGACTTTTCCATCAACACTGATGCCACCTTCAACGGCTTCAATAGTGTTCGGCAAAACTCCGAGAACTGAGTCGTACTTCAAGAGGTGAGCCATTGTCTTGAGCGAACCAAGATCATTGACGGCCACGATCTCTATGTCTGCACCGCGAGCTGCTATCGCCCGAAAAAAGTTGCGGCCGATTCGACCAAATCCGTTAATACCTACGCGTACAGTCACAATGTGATCCTTTCACTAAGAAGAGCGGAAATCGCACAAGGCGAACCGCATCTATACCTTAGTTCGCCACCTCCATACGGAGGGTGCCCGCTCGGGTGACTGGCGTCTTACAGGCTGATATCGCGATGCGTGACGCGCAACTTGTAACCCATTTGGGCTATTTGTTCCGCGATGTGGCCTGCCAAGGCAACGGACCGGTGTCTGCCACCCGTGCAACCGATTCCAATGGTGAGATAACTTCGACCCTCTTGCGCATACGCAGGCAGGATCAACTGAAGGAGATTATTCACCCTCTCTGAGAAGTCCTTCGCAAGGGCCGAATCCAGAACGTATTCTTGAACAGCGCCATCGAGACCACTGAGTGGACGCAAGTTCTCATCCCAATGCGGATTAGGCAAAAACCGAACATCGAGAATCATGTCAACATCGATTGGCACACCATGCTTGAATCCGAAAGACATGACCGAGACCTGAAGCGAGTCCATGATGTCCTCTGTTCCAAACAGGGACGACAATTGACTCTTCAACTGATGAACATTCAGTCCTGTTGTGTCAATCACAATGTCGGCCGCAGCCTTCACTTCTCCGATTGCACCCCGTTCTCGCTCAATGACTTCTTCAAGACCAAGGCTGCCGTCACTCAACGGATGTTTACGGCGAGTTGCCTCGTACCGACGAACCAGTTCACGAGTCGTTGCTTCCAGGAACACGATACGAACGCGGTGCCCTTCTGTGCGAAGAGTCTCTATGGCTCCGAGAATGCCTGCCTGCTGTCGAGCGTTTCCAACAACAAGACAAAGCTTGTTGATCTCACCACCTGCTTGACCCGACAGCTCAACAACCTTGTCGATAAGCACAACCGGAAGATTGTCAACGACAAACCAGCCCATATCTTCCAAGCTGTCAGCAGCTTGAGAGCGTCCTCCGCCTGAGAGTCCCGTAACAACGAGGATGTCAGTCATATCCGAAGGCTACAGGCTGAGACTTATTGCTTGGTTGCACGTAGATATAACAATCGAGGGACTGTGTGGGCCAAAGCATATTCAGGTGCACGAGCCAGAAAACCAGCAGGTGGAGATGGTTCAACCATTCTCTCAATCGTCATACCGTTGGCGATGAGAGCATTGACGTACCGACTCAGAGGTCGATGAATAAAGCGGATGTAGACGTCCTTTTCAACTTCCTCAATAGATTCTGTCTCCACCAAATATGGCCCAATTCTCCAGTACTGCTCTGGCGGATCAATGATGTGGTCATCAATCCAGCCGCTACCTGGGGTTTGCAAGAGAGGATGATTGAGAAAGAAACTGAATTGACCGCGAGGCTTAAGTACTCGTGCTACTTCAGTCATTGCTTCGTCCATTTGGTCAATGTGTTCAAAAACCAAACACGCTACAACTGCATCAAAAGAGTTATCGTCGGCCGGAATTTCGGTTGCACCTCCGAGGAGATACTGGGGCCCACCACCACGTTCTATCGCTACGTCAATGTGCAGTTGAGTCGGATCCACTCCCAGTACATTTGCGCCCTGCGCCGCTAGGGCTCTTGCAATTTGACCATCCCCACAACCCAAGTCAAGAACATGAACCCGGCCTGCAAGCTCTTCGACGGCAAGGGGAATAATTTGCTCGACATATTCAGGATCCGCACCGTTAGTGAAGCCGTCTATCCACCACTGCGCGTGTTCGTCCCACAAACCATTGTCACTCATCTCTCCACACTAGATGTCAGGATGAAAATGAGCGTGAATAGCATCAGCGACTGCTGAAGGAAGCCATGTAAGGAGCGCCAAGTCTTCTCGTGAAGCACTCTTCACTGCATTAACGCCCTTCATTTCTTTCACAAGGCGCTTTGCTCTAATTTCTCCAAGCCCAACGATTCCATCCAGTTGCGACGACACCATTCTTTTGCCTCGCAATTCCCTATGAAAAGTGTTTGCGAATCTGTGCGCTTCATCGCGAACTCGTTGCAGCATGAAAAGAGCTTCGCTGCCCCGTGGAATAATGATTGGCTCTTGATGACCAGGCACGAACACTTCTTCAAATTTCTTTGCGAGGGATGCAACCGGGATTTCGTCCGTCAAACCTAAATCTGCAAGGACCTGCACCGCAACACCTAACTGACCCTTACCACCATCAACCAGAAGCAACTGAGGAGGATAGGAGAACTTCGACGGCTTCACCCCTTCTTCGGGTGTGGGTGCATTACGTGCGTCAAGATACGCCTGGAGCCTGCGGGTCAACACTTCCTTCATAGCGGCGTAGTCGTCGTTCCCAATCACTTCTTTCACCGCGAAGCGTCGGTACTCACGTTTATTCGGTATTCCGTCTTCCAAGACAACCATGGAACCCACATAATCCGTGCCATGCAAGTGAGCCATGTCGTAACACTCGATGCGCAGGGGCGCGATTGGGAGGTCCAAGAGTTGTTGGAGTTCCGTTAGCGCTTGGCTTCGGGAATTGTGATCTGACGCACGCCGCAGTCTGTGTCGTGCAAATTCTTCTCGCGCATTCACCGTGACTGTTTCATGTAGCTCACGTTTATCACCACGTTGCGGCACTCGAATCTGTACAGCAGAACCGCGCAGATGCGTCAACCACTCCGTGTATGTGGAAGCGTCTTCGGGGAGAACCGGTACTAACACTTGGGAAGGAATACCCAGAGGGGGTTCGTCTCCGTACATCTCTTCCAGAATTCGATCAACAAGACCACCAGGAGACAAATCTTCTACCTTGTCAAGAATGAAACCTTTGCGTCCCACAACGCGCCCTTTACGTACGTAGAAAACTTGCACCGCTGCTTCTAGTTCGTCATCAACAAGTCCGATGACATCAAGATCTTCGTCGCGCTCCCCAACCATCTGTTGTTTCTCTAGCGCTCGCTCTACTCCGCTGAGACGGTCTCGTATGCGTCCGGCCTTCTCATATTCCATGTTCTTAGAAGCTTCAAGCATCTCGGAACGCAACTGAACGACTACAGAGTCTGTATCGCCATCAAGAAAAGCACACAGTTGCTTGACATATTCCGCATATGCGGTGTCTGATACTTCCCCAACACACGGCCCAGAGCACTTCTCTATATGGAATAACAGACATGGCTTGCCTAGTTTGTTATGAGTATTGAATTTGGATTGACTACACGTGCGCACGGGAAACGTTCGCAGCAACAAATCCAGAGTGTCACGGATCGCCCACGCATGTGGGTAGGGTCCGAAGTACTTGGTGCCCTTCTTCCTGACACCCCGCATAACAACAGCCCGCGGCCACTCTTCGTCAAGCGTCACAGCCAGAAACGGGTAGCTCTTGTCGTCGCGCAGGCGAACATTGAAACGAGGCCGATGCTGCTTGATAAGTGAGTACTCAAGAATCAAAGCTTCTACTTCGTTACGCACCTCAATCCATTCGAGCGAGTGTGCTGCCGTAACCATCGCTGCAGTACGAGGATGCAATTGCGAGACGTCTTGGAAGTAATTAGCTACTCGTGAACGTAAGTTCGATGCCTTGCCTACATAGATCACGCGACCTAGTTCATCTTTAAACTGATACGAACCAGGTGACGTAGGAACAGATCCTGTCGTTGGCCGTTCAACTGTCATAGCTACTTCTTCGCAGCTGTGGATCGCTTTGCGCCTGGTGTGGTTTTGGCGACCGGTTTCTTTGCCACTGGTTTCTTGGTGGCCTGTTTCTTGACGGCGGCTTTCTTTGCGACTGGCTTCGTGCTTGCCGATTTCTTCACGGAGTCCATCGGAATCGAATTCAAACCCAACATCGGTGCCAGATAGAAACCGGTATGGCTTCCTGCGACTGCGGCTACAGCCTCAGGTGTTCCTTCAGCAATAACAAGACCGCCGCCGCTTCCACCTTCAGGACCTAAGTCAATGAGCCAGTCTGCAGTTTTAATGACATCCAAGTTGTGCTCGATGACGAGGACCGTATTTCCCTGATCAACCAAACGTGACAGAACGGTAAGCAATCGTCGAACATCTTCGAAGTGCAATCCAGTTGTCGGCTCATCAAGCAGGTACATGGTGTGCCCTGTTGAGCGTTTCGCCAATTCACCTGCAAGTTTTACGCGCTGAGCTTCACCACCCGACAACGTTGGCGCAGATTGGCCGAGCCGTACGTATCCAAGACCGACATCAACCAACGTTTGCATATGGCGTGCGATCACTGGTTGGTTAGAGAAAAACTCAACCGCCTCAGAAATAGGCATATCAAGAATCTCTGCAATGTTCTTGCCCTTGAATTGAATCTCTAATGTGTCACGGTTATATCGAGCTCCCTTACAAACTTCACAGGGCACGTACACATCCGGCAAAAAGAACATCTCAATCTTGATGGTTCCATCTCCAGAACAGGCTTCACAGCGTCCACCCTTCACATTGAAACTAAAACGACCGGGTTGATAACCCCGAACCTTTGCTTCAGGCGATGCAGCGAACAACTTACGAATTGAATCGAACACTCCCGTATACGTCGCAGCATTTGAACGCGGGGTACGGCCAATTGGTGATTGATCCATATCAATAACTTTGTCAATAGCTTCAATACCATCGACAGTGCGATGTTTCCCTGGAGAATCTTTGCTCTTGTAAATCTTCTGCATCATCGATGGCAACAAAATGTCGCGAATCAAAGTGCTCTTTCCGCTGCCTGAGACACCTGTAACTGCCACAAAACATCCGAGCGGAATAGATACGTCAATGTTTTGCAGGTTGTGCTCTCGAGCACCTCGAATAGTTATTTCATAACCGCTTGGTTCGCGACGCTTTTTAGGCACCGGGATGCTCGCCTTGCCAGTCAAATATTTCCCAGTTATGGAATCAGTGGCAGCACCGATGCCTGCAACCGGCCCGCTGTAAACAACCCATCCGCCATGCTCGCCAGCACCAGGACCAATATCGACAATCCAATCACTCTCTTTGATTGTCTCTTCGTCGTGTTCGACGACCAGGACGGTGTTTCCGAGATCTCGCAGTCGAATAAGTGTGTCAATGAGACGACGGTTGTCGCGCTGATGTAATCCGATACTCGGTTCGTCGAGTACATACAGTGTTCCAACCAGCCCAGAACCGATCTGACTTGCCAACCGAATCCGTTGTGCTTCACCACCAGCCAGTGTGCCAGCGGGTCGAGACAGTGTGAGATAGTTCAAACCCACGTCAAGTAGAAATCCGAGACGGGCATTGATTTCCTTGGTGATGCGTTCAGCGATGATCGAGTCACGATTATTCAATGTCAAACCGGAAAGAAATGCTGATGATTCTGCGATTGACATATCGCACACATCGGCAATGTGCTTGTCATTAATCGTGACAGCGAGCGTTGCAGGACGAAGTCGAGCACCTTCGCACGCAGGGCATGGAACCTGACGCATATAGGTTTCGAACTGTTCACGCGTGTAATCGCTTTCCGCCTCAACATGACGACGCTTGATCCAGGGAATAACACCTTCGTAGGAAGTATTGAATTGGCGAACTTTTCCGAACCTATTTTTATACTTCACCTGCATTGCACCGGCCTTACCGTGCAAGACAAGTTTCTGACTCTTTGCCGACAGTTTCGCGAAGGGCTTATCGAGATCAATATCTTCTTGCTCTGCAAGCGACACAAGCATGCGGTGAAAATACTGGGTGTGTGCAGTACGCCACGGAGACAAAGCACCCTCTCGCAGCGACATTGACATATCAGGGATTACCAGATCGGGGTCGACTTCGAACTTTGTGCCGAGACCTTCACAATTCTCACACGCACCAAATGGTGAGTTGAAAGAGAAATTTCGAGGTGCCGGCTCGTCATAACTGGCACCACACTTTGGGCAACCTACATGTTGGCTAAATGTAAGAATTTCGCCTTCCTCGTCACCCTTAGCAACGAGCTCAACTCCGGCAACACCGTCGGCAAGGCGCAGAGCTGTTTCAAGCGAATCTGTCAAACGTCGCGTAATGTCGTCACGTCGAACAAGACGGTCAACAATGATGTCGATTGAGTGGTTTTCGTAGCGGGCCAACTTCTCGCCGGAAGCGAGGAACTCAGCGATGTCTCGTACTTCGCCATCTATGCGTGCACGAACATAACCCTGTCCGGCAAGTTCAGACAACAACGTGTCGTATTCGCCTTTGCGTCCGCGAACGACCGGAGCCAGAACCTGAAACCGAGTTCCCTCTTCGAGGGTCATGATTCGATCAACAATTTGTTGCGGCGTCTGACGCTCTAAACGAGTTCCATCATTTGGGCAATGCTGGATACCAATACGTGCGTACAACAGACGAAGGTAGTCATAGATCTCAGTAATGGTGCCGACAGTAGAGCGAGGGTTGCGACTCGCAGACTTCTGGTCAATTGAAATAGCTGGAGACAAACCTTCGATTAGATCGACGTCAGGCTTATCCATCTGACCCAGGAACTGACGAGCGTAGGCAGAGAGACTTTCAACATAACGACGTTGGCCCTCTGCATAGATGGTGTCGAAAGCGAGCGAACTCTTACCGCTTCCCGACAAACCTGTAAACACGATGAGTTTGTCGCGTGGCAGTTCAATGCTGACGTTCTTGAGATTGTGTTCGCGGGCTCCGCGCACGACTATTTGGTCAGCCATATAGAAAGGTTACCGAACGCCTATCGTGCGTCACGAAGTTCGCGTCGCAAATCATTTATTTCATCTCGCAATCGAGCCGCATACTCAAATTTGAGGTCAGTGGCGGCTTCATGCATCTCTTCTTCCAAGGTCTGAATAAGTCGGCCAAGTTCTTGCTGCGGAAGTGACTTCAAATCATGCTTGACCTTGTCGCGCTCATGCTGACGGCGTCCACCCTTGCCCGGCAGCGCCGAATCTTCACCGAAACCATTGAGGAACGACAAGATGTCCCCGACAGCTTTACGAATCGTTTTGGGTTCAATTCCGTGTTCAAGGTTGTAGGCAATCTGAGTCTCACGACGACGCTTTGTTTCTCCAATAGCACGTTCCATAGATGGCGTAATTTTGTCGGCGTACATAATCACTTGGCCCGATACGTTTCGAGCAGCTCGACCAATCATCTGAATTAAAGCCGTCTCACTACGAAGGAAACCTTCCTTATCGGCATCGAGAATCGCAACAAGCGACACCTCAGGAAGGTCAAGGCCTTCACGCAATAAGTTGATGCCGATCAACACATCAAACTCACCCAGTCGCAAAGAGCGAAGAATTTCAATCCGTTGCATCGTGTCGATATTGGAATGCAAATAGCGAACCCTCAGGCCTTGCTCCAACAAATAATCCGTAAGGTCTTCAGACATTTTCTTGGTCAACGTAGTCACGAGAATACGGTCACCATTCTCGATTCGACCACGCACCATCTCGATGAGATCATCAATTTGACCTTTTGTGGGTCGAACGATGACCTCTGGATCTACGAGACCTGTTGGCCGCACAATTTGGTCAACCACCCGATCACTATGGTTCAATTCAAAAGGTGCAGGGGTAGCTGACATAAAGATGCACTGATTGATGCGCTCCATCGTTTCCTCGAACTGAAGTGGGCGGTTATCTCGCGCGCTTGGTAAACGAAAGCCATGTTCAACCAAAGTGTTCTTGCGGCTCCGGTCGCCCGCGTACTGGGCATGCAACTGCGGGATAGCCACATGACTTTCATCGATTATGAGCAGGTAGTCCTTAGGGAAATAGTCAAGCAAAGTGAATGGAGGCTCTCCAGGTTTACGGTCATCAATGTGCATCGAATAGTTCTCAATGCCATTGCAATATCCCATCTCTTGCATCATCTCGAGGTCATAACTAGTTCGCATACGCAAACGCTGAGCCTCTAACAACTTGCCTTGAGACTCAAACATTGCAAGTTGTTCCTGAAGTTCCTTCTCGATACCCAACACAGCGCGACGCATACGTGCATCGCCTGTTACATAGTGAGTCGCTGGAAAAATAACAATTTCACTCGGCTCGGACAAGGTTTCACCCGTCACCGGATCAATCATTGTGATCCTGTCGATAGTGTCGCCGAACATTTCGATACGAGCGACCGACTCTTCATACGCGGCATGCACTTCGACTGTGTCTCCACGCACTCGGAAATTACCTCGCCCAAGAGTCATATCATTTCGTCCGTATTGCAAATCAACGAGACGCCGCAACATGCTTCGTTGGTCATAGTCAACACCGACATGAAGTTCAAGTAGCTGTCCCCGATATTCATCGGGGTCTCCCATTCCGTAAATACACGAGACGCTGGCAACAACAATTGTGTCTCTACGAGTCAGCAAAGCCGCAGTCGCCGAATGGCGCAAGCGATCGATTTCATCGTTGATTGACGAGTCCTTCTCGATGAAGGTATCGCTTGACGGGATGTACGCCTCGGGTTGGTAGTAGTCGTAGTAACTAACGAAGAACTCAACACGATTATGTGGGAAGAACTCACGCATCTCTTGTGCCAACTGTGCCGCCAAACTTTTGTTCGGAGCAAGAATCAGAGTTGGCCGCTGAGTCGCTTCAATGGTCCACGCAATTGTTGCCGACTTTCCAGAGCCAGTAATGCCCAACAGTGTTTGAAACCTGTCACCGGTGTTCACCCCCTCGGTTAAGCCAGCAATAGCCTTCGGCTGATCGCCGGCAGGTTGGAAAGCTGAAACAACCTGAAAATCGGGCACAGAATCAGCGTACTTCCCAGGTCCTACGGGGTAGGTACGCGTTCTCCAGCGTCATCAGCGGCAGGTGGCAATCCGAGTGCCCATTGCCACACGTCTTCAACCTGATCGCTCAAAGCGGTCATATCTCCAGAGTTATCAATCACCTGGTCAGCGATTGCCCTACGTTCTTCACGTGTCGCTTGTTTTGCAATACGAGCCCGTGCGTCATCTTCAGCCATTGATCGAAATTCGACCAAGCGCGACACAGCTAGTTCCACTGGTATGTCAACCACAACAATCCCGCACAGTCCGGCTCGTGGATTCTCCGTCAGTAGTGGAATGTCCAACACCACGACATTGTCAGTTGAACGTTGCGCCTTTAAGCGTGCATCCATTTCCTGTGCGATAGCTGGGTGGACAATCTTGTTCAGATCCTTCAAAGCGTCAGGATCAGAAAATGCAATGGCCGCCAAGGCAGCACGGTCTAGTGCCCCATTTTCGTCAATGATTGAATCACCGAACTTCTCTGCCAGAACCAAGAGCAAAGGAGCACCCGACGCTTGCAGTTCGCGTGCAATTGCATCAGCATCAATGATGACTGCGCCACGAGCAGCCAGCAACGCTGAGACAGTTGATTTACCTGATCCAATTCCGCCAGTAAGGCCAATCAGAATCATTATGAGACCGAGGAAATTTCCTAGTCAGCCTCAGGAGCGGCTACAGCTTCAGGAGCTGCTTCAGCTGCTGGTGCATCGACTGCAGCAACTGCACCCTCTTCGCCAGGCTGGCCATATTCCTTGTAGTACTCAGCCCATGCAGCTTCGCGCTCGGTGTCGTCTCCACCGATCCAGTTGCCGTTCTCGTCGACTTCGAACTGGCCTTGGTACTCGGCAGCAAGCTCGCCACCCTCGGCAGCTTGCTTGACAGAGATAGAAATACGACGACGCGCAAGATCGAGATCAATGATCTTGACCCACAACTCTTCGCCTGGTGTTACAACTTGTTCAGCAGACTCAACGTGGTGAGTTGACAACTCTGAAATATGAACAAGTCCTTCGATTCCGTCGCCCACTTGAACGAACGCACCGAATGGAACGATCTTTGTGATGCGGCCGTACACAAGTTGGCCCACTTCGTGACTTCCAGCAAATTCTTGCCATGGGTCCTGCTGTGTTGCCTTAAGCGAGAGGCTGATGCGCTCGCGACTGAAATCAACTTCAAGAACTTGAACTGTGACTTCGTCACCGATGTTCACTACTTGCGATGGGTGCTCAACATGCTTCCAAGAAAGCTCTGACACGTGGATGAGACCATCCATACCGCCGAGATCAACGAAGGCACCAAAGGCGACAACAGATGAAATCTTTCCGGTGCGAATCTCGCCTGGCTTCAAGTTTGTCAAGAAGTCGTCGCGAGTTTCTTTCTGATTCTCTTCGAGGAATGCGCGACGCGACAACACCACGTTGTTGCGATTGCGATCGAGTTCGATGATCTTTGCGTCAATTGGCTGGCCCATATACGGAGCAAGGTCACGTACGCGACGAAGCTCTACGAGTGAAGCAGGAAGGAATCCGCGAAGTCCGATGTCGACAATAAGTCCACCCTTGACAACTTCGATGACAGTTCCGTGAACGACTCCGTCTTCTTCCTTCTTCTTCTCAATGTCGGCCCAAGCCTTTTCATACTGAGCACGCTTCTTTGAAAGAACGAGGCGACCCTCTTTATCTTCAAGAGTAAGAATGAGAGCTTCAATGCTTTCGCCGAGCTTTACAACATCGTGTGGGTTGACATCATTCTTGATGGCCAACTCGCGAGTTGGAATAACACCTTCGGTCTTGTAACCAACATCGAGCAACACGCCATCACGATCAATCTTGACAACTACGCCGGTAATGAGTTGTCCGTCTTTAAGTTCAACCATTGTGCCTTCGATGGCTTCGGCGAAACTTGGAATATCACGTTCTGTGATTTGTCGTGGTGTGTAATTGTTTTCCGCGTCAAAGGTGCCCATGGCTGCGGAAGTGATGTTGGTA
>Ga0114975_10000803_pt1 | contig 23008 bp, 55 predicted proteins | sample S_130626_EF_Meta_FD_87031 | JGI IMG/M metagenome (GOLD analysis project Ga0114975, IMG submission 87031) | Freshwater microbial communities from Lake Simoncouche, Canada to study carbon cycling - S_130626_EF_MetaG | ecosystem: Environmental > Aquatic > Freshwater > Lake | place: Lake...
ACGGAATCGTTGGTGATGGAACTTGGAAAAAAATGTTTCCGGGTGAAGTAATTAAAGAAGATGTTGTTATTCCATCGGGAGGATTATTCAAATTAGAAAAATTAAAAGGCCACATTCCCGAATCAGTAATCTCTCAGATTACTGACACGGCAAAAAAATTTAACATTACTAACCCATTAAGATTAGCTCACTTTTTGGCTCAGTGTGGTCACGAATCAGGTGGATTCAAAGCGGTTTCTGAAAATGTTAACTATTCCGCAGATGGTCTTAAAAAGATATTTCCAAAATACTTTCCCGGTAACTTAGCAGAATCTTACGCAAGAAACCCTGAAAAAATTGCATCAAAAGTATATGGTGGTAGAATGGGTAATGGTGATGAATCAACAAAAGAAGGATTCAAATTTAGAGGCCGTGGGTATATCCAATTAACTGGTAAATCAAACTATACAAACTTTGCTAAATTTATCGGTGAAGATACAGTATCAAACCCTGATTTAGTTGCAACAAAATATCCATTGGCGTCTGCAGCATTTTTCTTTGACTCAAATAAATTGTGGTCTATTTGTGATAAAGGAGCTGATGACGCTACGGTAACTGCGGTGACTAAAAGAGTGAATGGTGGAACTATTGGTTTACCTGATAGAATTAAACATTTTAAAGAATATTATAATCTTTTAAAATAATTCTTTTGAATGTAACATTAAAATACCTATCTTTGTAAAAAAAAAATAAAATGGGAATTTCAATTAACATGAAATCGGCTCTTAATGATTATAAATGGGTCGTTAGAATTTTAAATTCTTCAGAAACGAAGGAACATTTAGAATGCACAGAAAAATGTTTTAATCTTTGGGATGATAAATATTTACCTCCCGAAGTTGTTGGTCTTGAGAAACAATTTTTGAGACGATTAAGAAATAATTTTTGGAGTAATTATCATCAAAAAAGAATTTCTATCACATTCAAAAAAAAGTTGGTTTCAGTAGTAAAGAACTGAACTTTTTTTAAAATTTAGTGTATTTATTTATTACACATCACTCTTCGGAGTGTTCTCATATATTTTTTTCCAAAAGACCCGTGAATTTATTTTGACGGGTCTTATTTTTTTACTATCTTTGTCAAAAATAAAATACATTATGATAAAATTACAATTATACTTCAATATGATAGGGTGGATATTCATCTTTATAACTTGGGGCATGCAATTAAAATCAAATCAGAGCGATAATTTTAAAAAGATTGAAAAATCTTTAACTTATTTAGGACTTATCTGTTTTATAATTTCAATTTTAATTTACTTTTTAAACTAACAATAACAACATGGAAGATTTTTTTGAAGATTTAAACAACAGACCAAAACCAAATATATTCAAAAGAATATATTTATGGTGGAATCACGATGGTAAATATTACCACAAATACGTTAAACAAGGGGTTAAAAATCTCATCTATTGGTTCCCAATCATATGGAAAGACCGAAATTGGGATAGTCATTACATCTTTGAGATAATGAAACATAAATTAACCTCCCAAGCAGATTATATTGGTAGTAGAGATTTACACACTCGTGCTCAACAAGATGCTCGTTATATGAGACTATGTGTTAAATTAATTCAAAAAATTCAGGAAGAAGATTATACAATGGAGTATATGGATTATGCTAAAGATAGACATTTTTTCACACCTTGTGAAGACAGACCAGGTTCATCACTTTGGAACACTGAAAATATTTGGGAAAAATACGATGACTACTTCAAAAAATACCCATTAATCTATAAACGAGTTATGAATGGTGATGGTCCCTTTGGATTAGACGGTAGAGAGGACGATAAACACGTAATCGCTATGAATATTGGTCACGTAAATCACGATAGAGCCCGTAAATTATTATTTAAAATAATCGAGTCCAAAATCGAGGGATGGTGGGATTAATAAAAAAAAATAAGATGAAAAAATTAATAGTAAGTTTAGTAGTTATTGCATTCACATTACAAAGTTGTTCAACTTGTCACTCAAGACGAAGAGCACAAAATAGAAAATGGTATGTAGAGGTTGGAGCGAAGAAATACGTCAACAAAAAAATAAAATCAATTCAAACACAATTAGTAATTAATTAATATAGATTATGTGGCAAGTATATAGTTGTATGGTAGTGGCAGTAATAGTCGTGGCTGTATTATGGGTCAATGGAATTACAAATATGCACAAAAATCATCCAGATTACAAAGGCAATGAACTTTTTGGAGGATTTGATTTTGATGATGAAGATGAGGTCGATAATGAAAATCAAAAAGATTATGATGAAGATTAAAAATGTTTTCATTATCTTTGTAAAAAAATAGAAATTATGAGAATTACATTTATCAGTGACACGCACAATAAACACAAACAAATAACTGCCGATTTACCAGGTGGTGACATCTTATTACATAGCGGCGATTTAACATCTATGGGTTACGAACACGAAATCAGAGAGTTCTGTAAGTGGTTCAACAACATTGAAGGTTATACTCACAAGATATTCATTGCTGGAAACCACGATTGGGGATTCCAAGACAATGTTGATAAAGTGAAAGAAATTTTGGAATTCTACAGTGGAATTACTTACCTTCAAGATAGTGAAGTTAAAGTTAAAATTGGGGATGAAAGAGAAGTAAAAATCTATGGCTCTCCTTGGCAACCCGAGTTTTACAGTTGGGCGTTTAACCTACCTAAAAATGGTCCGGGGTTAATGAGTAAATGGGAAGGAATCCCTGAGGATACGGACATATTACTTACTCACGGACCGGCATTTAGTATTTTAGACACTGTAGAAGGAAGAAGACACGATAATTTGGGTTGTGAGTTATTAACAGAAAGATTACAGGTTATAAGTCCTAAAATCCATCTTTGTGGTCATATCCACACCGGATATGGTTATGTTAGAAAAAAGGACACTCACCACTTTAATTCATCGGTTTTAAATGAAAGATATACTTACACACAAAAACCAATGACGATTGATTGGAACCCGGAAACAAACGAAGTAGAATTTCCTAATATCGACTAAATAAAACTTGCCAAACAACCTGAGGGATTTTGGTAAATATTTCATCAGAACCTTCCTTACTTAAATTAGGGAGGTCTTTGATGTATTTTTGGAGATATTTTGGTTCCTGTCTTAATCTCGAAACAATCGAACTTTTTCTATATAACCTATCAGGATTATATTCATATTGTTCTTTTATTACCTTTTTAATGATAAGTTTTAAATCATTCTCATTTAATTTTACAATTGTTCTCATAACAATAAATACTTAACATAATGAAAAACAAAAAAGACATATTAATTTGTAGTTGCCACTCAACGGACCATCAATTAATCATAATGTATGAAGAAGATGAATTGGATAATGGAATAACATATCCTATGTGTTATTTTCACATACATCTAAAGAAAAGACCATTTTGGGAACGAGTTAAATATGGTATTCAATACATGTTTGGGAGACAATGTAATTATGGAGCATTCGATGAATTTATATTCAATCCTGATGATTCATATAAATTACAAGAATTGGTTAACTATTTAAAAAATCAAAAAAAAAATAAATTGAAGGTAGTGAATAACTACCTTTTGTAGTATTTATTAGTATGGCAGACCAAAGTAACTTTTCAAGATTCCCAAAAAAACAATTAGTTTTTATTGCTAATAAACTTATTGAAGACGGATTTGAATGGGATGATATCACTCATAATTATCAGGATATATATGATGATAATGAAGATATACTTAAACAAGTATCCTCGTATTTTAACGAGTCAGTGGTCGAAGAGGATGTTCAGTTTTTTATTAAATTTTTAGAAATTAATGATGACTTACTTTCAAAAATATTTGAAAGTAATGATAAAACATTAATGGAACAACTTATAATTCCGGAATCAAATGATTATTTAGTTGAATATACCGTTATGGGTAGTTGTACATTCACCGAATATTATGATACTAAATTCTCATCTTATGATAAAAATTGGGTTATAGATTCAGTAAATATGCAAAGAAATGATGGTAATTGGGATTTCTATGCAGGTCAGTTAAAAGACACTAACTATGATAATTGGGAATCATCAGATTGGGAAATTGATGAAGTTAAAGAAATAAGTAATACTCAAGAATCTCGTAATCCAAGAAAGTTATTAGAAAATACTGAAAAACTTATCCCTAAATTAGATAAAAACACTCTTGTTAGTTTAAAATTTCTTATAGACAAACAATTAAAGAACCTTTGATTTCCTTGTTATTTTTTTCGTTTCTTTAGTTAATTCCCCTATTGTCTTTTTCTTTGATGGGTCAGACCATTCAAATCCCTTTTTATATCTAATTTCAACCTCTACAGGGCCAAAAGTCGTTATAGATGAATTATACTTCCAAATGGTTGTTGTTTCTTCATCCTCGTAAACTACCTGTCTTTTTGTATTTTTAGTGATTTCTATTGCCATGGGACAAAGATACAAAAAAGTTTTTAATAAAAAAAACCCCTTGTGAGGGGTTTAAATTTGTTCTTCAGTTTCTTCTCCTTTATTTTTATTAATCCATTTGTCCACCGAACCGATACCAAATGAACCTAAAACTAACCACACAAAGGCGTTAAAAATGAATTCGTTTATTACTAGGTCTTGACCTAAATAACCTGTGATAATATCCGCAATTGCGAATGCCACCATCATGATGAAAGCTAAAAAGCCAACAACACTTTTTTCATTAATTGAGTTATCGTCATTGAATAACTCGATAAAAAATTTTTTCATAGTATTTGGTAATTTACTTATTAATAAATATCAAAAAAATACTATTTATTAAAAAAATATATCATGGCAAAAGTTAATACAAGTTCCAATTCATCAGTTAAATTAGACATATCAAAAGTTAGTCGTCCGGGTGTTCATTCAAAAAATAAATCTTCAAAATTGAAATCGTCTAAGAATTACTTAAAAAAGAGTGTAGGTCAAGGTAAAAAAAGATAGTACATTTTTTAATTAATAATTTTTATTATATTTCTTATTATGCTAGATAAGAAACAAAGATTTTTTCGTCTAATTGAAAGTTATATTAATGATTTCCGAGGAGATGCGGTACGAGAGTTCTATGGAAACAACTCACAAATAAAAGTCCATACAATGACTCAAAGTTTTTCAACTAATGTCTTATTATTTGAAATTGTAGTTATGTTAGGGGAGACGATTAATGAATCTGCCATGGACGACACACTTGCAAGCGTTTTAGTTCAAGATTCTATGGTATATTTCTATCCTGAATCTAAAATACAAACTTATGTTAGGTTTGATACTTAGTTAATTTGACTTTTTTTTAACGTCTCATGAAGTTCGTTGTTTTCTTTTTGTAAAAATTCAACTTTAATAGCTAATTGTGCGACTGATTCAGTTAGTTTTAATATAGTAAGTCGCATAGTTTCTTTTTCCTTACTACTTTCTTGTAATAACACTTCTAATTTACCAATTCTATCTCTACAATCGAGTCTGACAAAATCTTCATCTTTTTCTTTTCTTAAGGCTCTTTTTTCGTAAAATCTCCAAGCGCTTGTTGAACCTAATATAGTTACGGCAGTAATTAAAACTGTCCAAAGTGATTCCTGTTGCATATTCTAAACTATTTCCTAATAAATAGTCAATTGTTAATAAAAAATTAGGTGTTTCGTTAAAATGCGAATAATTATTATTCTTAAAAGAATAATAATATAACAATAAAATATAATAAAAAATAAAAATAAGTACTAGAACTAGAACTAGAACTAGTTAGGAAAAATTCACACAACACTCAAGTCCTATATATCCTTCTAATGTTGATTGTACATTTCTTGGAAACTCCGAAGAGCCTGATGATTTTACCTGAATAAATAATGTAAATGAATCGGGAACCCATTTAGATAATTCATCATCATATTTAAATGTTGGAGTCATGTCAAATTCACTCATTGTTACCCCGATATACGATGTCTCTAACACCGTTTCACACAGCCGTTTTAATCTATCTTTATCCATATCATGTCGGAATTTAAAATAACTGAATATATGTGTTTTTGTCTCCAAGTATTCGGTTCTATTAATGATAAGAACTTTTCACCTTTAATATTCTCGTATAGGTGGTAAATTTGACCAATAATGGGTTCAAAACGATAAGATGACTCATAGACCTCTTGATTAATAATAAATGAATTATAGAGGTTCTCTGCGTCTCGCATTAATTCTTTATATTTTGTGTCATATATTTTGTTCGCTTTATCAGTCCCATTTCTTTTAAATGACGATAAATCGGTTGATTCTATTTTTGGTGACCCAACATGTGATGGGTACGAAAGTAAATTCGCCCTTAATTCTACCTTATCGATGTGTGATTGTGTTGACATAAAAAAAAAAGTGTCCCTAATTGGAACACTAATTATAAATTATTTTTTTTTTAAATTCAACTTATTGACCTTTAATCATTGATATACCGTGTTTCAGGAATTCTTTAGCTCGAGGAGAAACATGATTCATACCATAGACTTTTTCAATGTCTTTAACTAATTCTTCACCATGTTCATTTTCTTTGTAAAGTTCAATGATTTTATCCATTGCGTTATTACATTCTTTCTTTGTTTCATCAAAGTAGTTATAAGGTTTAAATGATTTAACATGATTCATTATCTCAGATGCTAAATGTTCTCCACCATCTGAAACTTTTGGATGTAATCTAAGTGTTTTTAATAATTCTAATCTATCAATTAGACCATTAACACCATTTTTTCTAATTGTTACACCATCAATATAATCTTCGGCTTCATCATCACCCATAATCTCATCTAATGACCTAACATTTCCACCATGGCAGAATTTTCTATCTTCTTTTTTTTCAGACTCTTCAGTCATGTAAAGTTTTTTGATTGAATCAATTTCTGATTCCGTAATTGTAAATCTTTTAGTTCCCATATCTATAAATATAATGATAAATATAATGTTGTATTATAATATTTATTTAAATGAAAAATATTGTTATTACATTTGGATTTATTTTAACATCATTGTTATCTTTTTCTCAAGACACTATAAGAATTAAACACACCAATTACACAACAGTCTTTAGTAAAACTAAACATTACCCCGTATTAGTTGAATGGTGGACAACCAAATCAATGGTAAGTTGTCCAACACCTCTCAAACGAAAAGATAATTTTAAACCGGACCCTCAACTAATTAAAGAAACTGATATTGTAAAAGATTACGTTGGTAGTGGTATGGATAGAGGACACATGATGCCAGCAGCAGACAATTTATGTCAGTCATCTCAGGTTCAAGACGAATGTTTTTACTTTTCTAATATGACACCTCAACCACATACATTAAATGCTGGTTCGTGGAAAACATTAGAAATATTGACAAGAGAATTAGCAAAAAAAAATGACAGTATTCATGTATGGTGTGGGTCAGTGGGTAGTGTCAAAACTTTTGGGGTTAATAAAGTATCAATTCCATCTAAATGTTGGAAAGTAATTTATATTAAAAAGACAAAAGAATACCTTTATCATATCTTTCCAAATACTTCGGATAAAATACCGTTAGAAAAATTAAAAGTATCTAAAGGAGATGTTGAAAAATTAACGGGATTTAAATTTAAATAAAAAACCCCTTTTTAGAGGGGTTATTTTATTAATATAATTTTTGAGAATCATTAAACAATTTTTTCATTTTAGATTCAATTATATTAATTTTTTGTTGGTCTGAATCCGAGACTTCGAAATTCTCCGCTTTAATTTGTCTAACTTCTTCTTGCATTCTTTGATATCTCGTAATCATATCATTATACAATCGGGCCTTTTCGTCTTGTGTTAAATTCATCATATCTTGTGTTTTTATTAAATGTATTATTATTTGATAAATTGTAATTAGTTATTCTCTTTTTTATGTTTTTTCCATTCTAACCAAAACGAGGTTAGAACTAAAATATTCATTCCACAAGACGCGATAATTTCGTAAATGTCTTCATAAATATTCATGGTTAGGTGTACATGACCAATAACCCAAAATGGAATGGCCAAATTAGACCCAATCCATATTACGGCATACTTAATAAATTTCATTTTAGGTTGAAACGTTAGTATCTATCATATCAAAAGTTGTATTATATATTCTATACCTTATTGATGTTTTGTTGTTATCAATACCAAGATATGGTAATAATTTTCTAATATGATGGTCAATTAGATAATGTTGGTCGAATTGAAAGTCATCCCACATATTCTCTTTGGTTGCTTTAGGGTCATTCAAATAAATGTTAAAATGGAGAGTATTTTCAAGGTAACCAAAAGGGTTTTCGCTATTGTGGACTTCAATTTCACCAATAACCGGGTAGATGTTCTTAATAACATCACTATTAACTAATTTTTCAAGTCCTTTAATTTGAGAGTCATTTATCATAAGTAATAATCAATTGTGTTAACCGGAATTTTAAAAGTTTCAACAAACCATTCTTTAAATCCATCTTTCCAATTATCATTAAAATAACCCTCCAATGAGTTAAGAAGTCCTTGGTCTTCAATATACAACATTGGACTTAATGGTTTTCGATAATCAGAGGCATCTAACCAATAATCTTCCCCATATAACCTGAATAATGTTTCATCATCCATATAATCACCGAGATAAAATTCTATAGCGTCTTGTTCGTCTCCATCCTCAGTTAAATGAGTCCAATGAATATTACCAACATCAAGAGTACTATTTAAATAGTTTTTTACCGTTTGGTTTAATTTACTTTCCGTAATTATATATTTCATTTTAATCTTCTAATAATTCCCAAGTCACTCCTAACCAATAGTCACGACCTTCTTTTAATCCGGTATATCCGGTAACCGATTCAATTATATTTTCCATATCAAATGGATGGTTATAATTGTTGGCTTCATATACTAATTCAAAATAAGGGTAATCACCATCATAGGTTGACCTCATTTCTTTTAAAATTCTAATCACAGGATAAGGATGAACTGATGAATGTCCAAAAAAAGCATCTAATAATGATTCAACTTTTTTACTATCCTTAATCATATTAGGCTAAACCCGATTTTGATTTATCAACTAAAGAAGCATAAATTGGTTGTGCCATTTGATTAACCTGTGAAGATATTTTTTTAACCGTATCTTCATATCCTTTTGACGAGGCATATCGTTGTCCTTTATCGTTCACAAAATTATTCACTAAATCTGAGGCATTCTTACCACCACTCAAATATTTTTTAGCAATTAAATCATAATATGATTGAATCCCACTTTGAACCGACCCATGTTGAATGTTTTTACCTGTATCTACATTACCGACATTAAATGGGTTTTTAGTTCTAATTGGTCTTGCCTTTGGATTACTTGAGAACCCTCCCTCGGCAGATAATTGAGCTAATGCCAATTCAGGTGGTACATAACCTTTAAATTTATTAAAAGAATTTTTAGCGGCATTTGCTAACATATCTCCGTTAATGTTTAATAAATTAGATGACCTACCTTGAATAAATTTATCTGCAATATTAGAATAGGCGTTCAAACCTTCAGTAGTGTTTAAATTTAATTGTGTAAACTTATCACCTGAACTTAAAATAGGATTTGTTGTTGAGGACTCATCACTTTTTGAAGGGGGTTTAGAACCTCCTGATAATATATTCTTCAAGATATCCATACTATCTTTCCCGGTAATTTGTTTTGTTATTAAATCTATAAGTTCTTGTTCGGTTAAACGAACTTTAATTTTCTTTCCCATAGTGATAAATACTTGTATTAAATAAATACAACAAAAAACCCCCATATATTGGGGGTTGTAATAGAATTAATTAAATAATCTTAATCTAATATCGATATTGAGTTTATTTTGTCTCCGGATTGTATTGAATCAATTACTTCTAACCCTTCATTAACTTTACCAAAACAAGTATGGTTCCCATCTAAATGCGCGGTTCCCTGTCTTCCGTGACAAACGAAGAATTGGGAACCTCCGGTGTTTCTACCAGCATGGGCCATTGATAATACTCCTCGGTCGTGGAATTGTTTTGGTGCCGTAACTTCACATGGGATATTATATCCAGGTCCACCACTACCGGTCCCGTTTGGACATCCACCTTGGATTACAAAATTAGGAATAACTCTATGAAAGTTTAATCCATCATAGAATTTTTTACCTATTAAATCTTTGAAGTTGTTTACTGTGATTGGAGTTTCATTGTCGTATAGTTCGGCAATCATATCTCCCTTGTCTGTTGAAATTTTTACTTTAGTCATATTTTATCTTTTGAGAAGTATATGAAAAGTATTTTATATTGTCAATTAAGAAATGCCTGTAGACTTCTCCATCATTATAACCTCAACCTTTAATCCAATATAATTTTTTATCTTATCACGAATTATCGATTCGTATTTTGCTCTCGATTTACTCATTAAATAATTTTTTAATGGGATTAAAACATATATTGTACCGTTCTTACTTATTTCAACATCAACTTTCATTGCCAATGGGACATTAACGTCCTCAACCATTTCTTTAATAGCCAATTTTATCCTTTCTTTTTGTTTTTCACTAATTATCACATCCATCACATTCGTTCTTTAATATCGTTTAACATAATCTCATTAAAATCAACTCCATGTCTTCCCTTAAAGTGTTTCAATAATAATTCAATTGGTTTGTTATAACCTTTATCCCGTAATAACAGGTAAGCTCCCAAATCAGCTTCAATTTCATCCTTTTCATTTCTTGGACCGTCGTGACCCAATATCATGTGAGTCACCTCGTGAGCCTCAATAAATTTTAAAATGTCTTTTCCGTCAGGTTCTCCTACCAAAACCTCACCATCTATTATCATAATATTTTGTCCCGGGAACATAAACCCAAATCCATACTGTTCAAAAAAACCTTCAACTTGTGAATATAGAGGGTCATCTTCAAAAACAACCACAACTGTAACATTATCTAAAAATTCACTTACGTATTCCAACTGAGTTTTATTTATCATAAAAAAATTAATTATTGGACAAAGATACGTAAAAAATGTTATTTGAGTGACTTATTTTATAAATACTTTGAGTTTGATTAAATTTTTTTTCATATCTTTGTAAAAAAATATTATGGAAAAAGAGTTATATGTAATTCGTGGGATTAGTGGCTCAGGTAAAAGTACATTAGCGAAATCTATTGGAGGTGTTCATTACGAGGCTGATATGTTTTTTATTAATCCTGAAACGGGGGTGTATGAATTTGTCCCATCCAACATAAAACACGCCCACGAGTGGTGCAAAGTAAATGTTGAATATGAAATGACTCATGATGCGGAAAGAATCGTAGTGTCAAACACATTCACTCAGGAATGGGAAATGAAACCGTATTTTGAACTTGCGGAAAAATATGGGTATATAGTATTCTCGATTATTGTGGAAAATAGACACGGAGGTGTCAATGAACACGGAGTTCCGGAAGATAAATTGGAAATAATGAAAAATCGTTTTGAAATTTCACTTTAATTCCATACTTTTGCGGTATGAAAATATTCCTTGATGATGTGAGAGACCCTTATGATGTATTTAAGAACACAATTGACCCCATTTATGAGGAAAATGATACTTGGGTCGTTGTAAGGGATTATTATCAATTTATTAACCTTATTCAACGATTGGGTGTCCCAAAAGTAGTATCTTTTGACCATGATTTAACTCAAAACCATTATTTACCCGAAAATCAGTCAAATATCGACTATAAATTGATAAAAGACTATACCGGATATGATGCGGCCCAATGGTTAATTGATTATTGTAAAAATAAAGAGGTTAAAATACCTGAAATTAGGGTACATTCATTAAATTTTGAGGGAAAACAAAATATTAAGGAATTATTTCTCTGAAACAAAGGCTCTAATCTTAATCTTATCCCAATTTTTGAGGTCTTCACCATTATCACCAAGTTTTAATGATGACATAGTTCTATGCCAACCTTCAACTAGTTCATATTTACCATTTTCATGTTTAATTACAATAATTGGTTCATTTTTACCTGTTGAAGAGGCTAATTCTCGTTGAATATCCATTCTTTCCTTATCATTATCAACCATATAGGCATCAACATTCCCAAATTCTCTTTCAATAAACGCATTTATTGTATTTTCCGTAAAATCTTCGGGATTTACTTGAATTATTTGTAGTTTCCATGGTCCTTTTAGGTAATTATATAACATTTTTCCAAGAAATGGTATTGGGTCACCAAAAAATTGATTCATTATATCATAAAACACTTCTTTATTACCACATAAAATATTTGTGGTAAATTCTCTTAAGATATATTCAGGAGTTTTTGGAAATTCTTGTTTAAGTCTATCGTAGAATTTTTTACATTGTGATGATTTTGGGCTTGAAATTGGTATTGAGGTTACAATTTCATTTAAATAATTTTTTAATATGTTCCTAATTTGTTCTTTCATCATTACATTATTGCTATTCCCACTTGAGAGGTAAATCCAAAATATGGAAGGTATTGTTCTAATCCTTTTTCAATGTCTTGTTTTTTTGGTGTATTCTTCCAACTCACCATTGTAATAGATTTAAATGGATGTCCGATTTTAATAAAAATATTATATTTTCCACCCGGATATAGAGTATCTCCTGACCCAGTAATTGTTTGAATTCCGTCTAACTCAAACCAAATATCATCAGAGTATCGGTTAGCTATCTCAAGACCTTTATCAGATTGTAGAAATTTCTCAAACATTTTGAGTGACTGTAATACTTCTTCTTTTGTCATATGTTATAAATACAATAATAAACAAAAAACCCACCTATTGGTGGGTTCTATTATTTTTCCGGGTAATATTTTTTACCTTCAAATAAGATAAATTTGGTTCCAACGGTGTTTATTAAAGATTTAGACTCTTCCCAAGTCTCTTCTTTACCCTCAAAAGGTTTTAATGTAATCTTACCTTCATCTACTAAAATTGTTCCTATTGTTTCACTCATATCTAAATATAACAATTCTTTAAAGATAATGAATGATTATATCAATTATTCCTCACCTCTTTTTTAAGAACTGAATTCACATTTTCATCATAGGTTTGATTAAACCAATCCATCAAAACATATTCAAAATTCATTCCGTATTTTTTCACATAATTATAAATTTTTGGTGACACATACAGACGGATAAATTCATCTTTATTTGATGCTCCCACACCTGACTCCCAACTTGGTTTAGTTGTAAAAACAACCCTAAAATAAAGTTCACTGTTCACCGGATTAAAGTATCTACGAGATGGACCTGAAAAAACGGGATTAACCCTTTCCATTTCTAAATTTCCAATTTTTGGAAATCGTTTTGTTAAAAAAGATTCAAAATTATTATCCTTATCTTCTGTCAATATTTTATATTGTGATTCAGTTATTATATATTTCATATTAATAAATAGATTTATAATAAAAAAACCCTCATTAGTGAGGGTTATTTTTTGGTTTGTTTAAAATTAGGTTTTTCTGATTTTTTTTCTTTCGGTAATTCAATTTCAGAACAAGGATTAGATTCCAACGCAACTCCTAATGCCCTCCGTAGATAATCTGTATACCCTTCAAACAATGTAAAATTTTCTTCTCTCATATTTATTTTTTTTTATTATTAATTTACCAAAAAATTGGTTTTATTTCTTCTTTATTTTCAGTTAGTTCTAATATAAGTTCATGTTCCATTGAATATGACATATGTTCCCAATATATCCCACAAAAATCTGAAATTGTTTTTATATCTTCAAAAAGTTCACTACCTCTATTAATTACAAGTTTCCATTTACATTCTTTCACCCGAGTATATTCTGAGTAGACATGATTAGTACTGGTTATTGATAAAGATAATCTTGACCTTTGTCTATATGAAGGTAAAAGACATTTTAAAATATATTCAAATTGTTCCCATTTACTCATTACTACATATTTTCAATTAAAACAAATCCGATAAGACCTTCAATGTATTTTATAACTTCATCTTCAGTAATAGAACTAATTGGTTTAAATTCTATTTCATTTTCAGTTCTAAATGGAATAAATTGTAAATCTTCTAATAATCCTCTGTTATTTAATTCAATTCTGTTTCTGTCTACCGTTGGGTCTAAAATAACATTAAATTTATCCATCAGTTTTTTTCTAAAATCATCATAATGGTCAGGATGAAATAAAACTTCAAGGTCCGGATGAACAATAATAGTATCGGCACTACTTCTTAAAGATGAATGTTGAATTTTATTTGAAATTAAATTTATCTTTTGAAGGAGAGTTTTATTCCATTCTCGTTGTGCGTGAGGTGTCGGTTCTTCAACTCCCATCCATCCTCTTAAATCCCATTCTTCAATATGTGAATTTTCCATAGTGTTTTATATTTGAATTGGTAATAATCTCTCAGGTAGATATTGTTCAGGGCATACAATGGTAATACTATCAATATAACCCGGATATTCCAATAAGTAACTCATATCCACCTCATAAGTTTCCCTATAGTTTAACATAATATACGGGGTGGTTACCTTATTATCAATTTTAATTCTAACCTTTTCAAAATCAAATTGCATAAAACGATATTCCCCATTAATCTCACCCATCAGTTTTACAACCGTTGAGGTCTCACTATTTGAACTAACTGAACCGGCAATCAAAAAGAATGAACCCGATGTATGAGTCTCCGTAACATCCCGATTAACCAACTGTCTTAAATAAATTTTCTCACTATGATAATCTTTGTATTCTCTTGGTTGACAACTAAACAAAAATAACATAACAAATAATCCTAATAATTTTTTCATACCTTTATTTTTTTTTTTACAAAGATACAAAATAATTTTTAAATAAAAAACCCTTCAATTAAGAAGGGTTATATTTTTTTAACATTTTGATTTTAATCTACGAACGGAAACCGGAATTTCAAACATATTGTAGATAGCGTCCCATACATCATCAACAAGTTCGTCTGAGTCGTCTTGACTATACTTTATATTTTCGTTAATCCAAATTGTAACGGCATACTCATCTTTATCGACAAATCGTACAACATTTGCTTTACAAACAAGGTCATCATTAGGAACAAATATAGTATCCATATATCTTTGAATTAGTTTTACCTTTCTCCAATCCTCATCAGTCTCAACTACAATTGATTCCCGTAATACTTTCTTTATGATTTTATTTAATTCCATATATGATAAATACTACTCAACGTGATTTACATTATATTTGTTACTAATCTTAAACCATTTTGATATAAGATTGAAATAATTATTCTCAATAAATTTTGCACCGAACCGTTTCCCTAATTCAAGTTTAACTTTATCTGAACTATAAATTGTTTCTGTCTTTATATCAAACAGAAAATAATTATTAGTCCAAGTTTGTTCGGCTTTATCATATGTCATATAAGGATAACCAAATTTATCCTCAATCATTTTTACAATTTCTTTTTCAATTTTTGTCATCTAATATGAATGAATTTATTTTTACTGTTCTATTTTCATCTGTAATTAGGGGTCCGGATTTGAATTGGTATTCATCGCCTATTGAACTATAAAACATTTTCCCTAATCTTTGTATTTCTTCGACAATTAAATTTTCAGGGTCGGGATTGGGGTAAAATAAATTACCAAATCTCCAAAACTCATCCCATCTTGAATCTAATTTTTGTTTAAAATGTTCTTCAAGTTTTGATTCACTCATTATTAATTTAACAGTAAATAATGTTGAATAAGATACAAAATCGTCAATATTTCCTATTGCTCCGGTAATGTAAGGATAATCTTTACTTAATACCTTTGCCATCATATCTAATCCTTTTTGTTGGTCTTCCGTTAATTCCATATTCAATAGTTTCCACAAAGATATAAAATTGACTCATCATTTACAAAAAAAATAGGAAATAATTTTTATGATTACAATTAAAAAAACCCTATCATAATCGATAGGGTTTTTTTATTAAAGTTCTTTTTTCAAACGACTAAGAATTTCATTATTCTTATTCATTCTTTTTAAACCTTTTAGAGTGTTCGCTCTGTTCTTTTTTGGTTTCCCGGGTTTTCTTGATTTTGACATGATTAGTATTTGACAATAAATACTATTAAGGAACAATTAATTTTCTATTACCCATGTCTTGATGAATCTCACGACAAATACTAATAACTTCATTTGCCTTAAAACCTAAATAATTAAATAGGTTAAACATCTCATCACAATTTCCCATAACACGAGAATAATGGTCATCAACATCAATTAAAAGCCTGATGGGTAATTTATCCATAAATTTGTTCTTCTCCGTAGGATTCAATATTAATTGAATTTTATCGTTGTGTCGGTACTTAACACCAATGATGGTAGCACTCTCCACTTCAAAAAAAGTTAAAAATAATTCTTTATTTGTCATACCCAATTTTTTTACCAAATGTTTTAATAAACCAACTATGGATAATCTCATAGTAATTATCCGGACCAAACCAAGAGTATAAATCAGATTCAACATCAACATACCAAATCAATTTCTTGTTTGAAGTTTCATAAATAAATAAGTCGTCAAGTTTATAACCATTTTGTATTTTGGTTAGAGACGAATTACCGTATCTGTCTTCCAAATATTTTTCTATTAGTTCTACTTTCATAAAGCAAAGATATAAAAAAAAATCCCACCGGCAATGGGTGGGATGTATTTTTTTTTATTAATATTGTTGGGGGTCGTAGAAAAAAGTCTGTTCTATCATACCCCTGTTATCCAAAATGTATTTTGATAATTCTTTTACCCTATTTTTGATTTTATTACTCTCAAAATCATTCTTAGGTAAATCATCGTACTTTAACCCAATTCCAACCTGATAAAGAATAACATATCCCATATCTGTTGACGAAACATGAATATTTTTAATCTGAGGATACTCATCCTTTAACATTGTAAGTAATAATTTTTTTAACGATTTTTCAGTCATATTAATAAATACCTACTAATTTTGAGAAATAACTAATATACTTTCTTCATCAATATACATTTCATTAATATCCCATAATTTGGTGTGCCATAAACAATATTTCTGATTACATCCTTTGGTTATTGTTACTTTAGTTCCTTTCGGTATTTCAATTATGTCATCAGGATGCTCATATTTTTCGGAAAGTAATAACCGTCTCTTTAAGTTTGCTTCTGCCGCCCACATAAAGATTACTCAATAATCCCTTTACCTAAAATAAGAGGAGATGAAGTCTCGTGACCTGCAACTGTAAAAAAATTATCATACTCTTTGATAATCATTGTTGAATCCGGAGTAAATGTTTGTTTGTATTTTGATAATACGTACTCTCTAACTTTGTTTTGAATTTCTTGTGTCATTTTATTTTTTTTTAGGTTATAATTTATTCCACAAAGATATAAAAAAGTTTTGATATAATACCAAGTATTATAATTAATTTATACGATATTTATTTAATATCAAAAACACGAATATTATGTCAATAGATGAAGCGAGAGATTTCTTAAGAAACCGAGGTCGTTCTACTTGTACCTGTAAATACGGGACTATCGAAAGAATGATAGAGGAGGCAATTCGATTAAGAGACCTTGAGGAAGTAAAATAAAAAACCCACCGATTAGGGTGGGTTTTATTATTATTTTGCTCTCATCTGTTTCATTTTATTAATCATTAAATTTAAATGATTAGCAGTCGCAATATCTATTTTATCTTGATATTCAGGCTTTTTAAACAATTCACTTTTCATCATTTCACTTGAACATAATCCGGGTCTTACATTTTCAATAACACTAAAATCGGGAGTTTTACAAGATTCGGGAACCATATTCTCAGGTATACCTTGGTCAGTAAAACATTTTAAAAATGGGTTATTTTGAGATGTCGTAGTTCCTGTCGTAGTTCCTGCTTCCGGTGCTTGAGCTTGTTCATTAACTAATGGTTTTGAATCTCCAAGTTTTGAATTAATCAATTTAGAGAAATTCTCGGTCATGACTTTCATTCCCCCTGTGTGTTGTTCAAGGATACTATTTTTCTCCTCAGCAGATAAATTATTTAATATGTGTTTCATTTATTATTTTATTATAAGTATCTCGTTATTGTGGAAAATATTTGCTCAGTGTTCCGTTATAATGGAAAATAAAGGACAATTTTATTTAATTTTTACTTTTTAATGGAAAATATCTTCTCTATTCACAAGGTAAAGGACTTACATAATGTCCCACAAACATAGTAATCCCCAAATAATTGTTTATTTTTTCTTTAAGTTCCTTCGCATATTTACGAATTTTAACATTTTTCAAATCTTTTTCAATAGGATTTTTAGTATACCAATCCTTATCGATAATTAAATAACAATGAAAATTGTTATCTTCCTCGTCATACCCAACATCCAATTCACAAATACCTTCCATATCCATGGAATTATAAAATTTTTCTACCATTCTGATAATAGAACCGGGGTTATTTGTCTGAATTGTTGAGAATTGTTCCTCAGTTATAATGTATTTCATATTAATTTCTTTCAAAAGTATAAACACCTTCAGGAAAATTCATCCCTGTTTTATCTTTCATCCATTGCATTAAAGACATGTCTGTATCATATGTATCCAATGAAAACATAGATTGGATTGAATACCAAATATCTTCATGAACCCCCAAAGAAAGGTCTTCATCAGTCTCATCTGATTCAAACACAGTATTATCATATTTATCTGTCCACCAAACATAACCAACCATGGATGAAGGGTGTACATGTTTAACCAACTCATCACCAATAAGATTGGTAATGTAATTATCGATAATGATATTAAGTCGGGATTCTGTTATAATATATTTCATCCTAAGAACATTTATTTTTATGGTCCTTAAAGTATTTCTCCAAGTAATTACCAAATTTATCTACAAAATAATAGTAGAGAGAATCCCTATCTTTTGGTTTTAAAACATAATCAAAGTCATTAACAAAGTAATCATGATACATTTCAACTAACATATCACAAGCATCACCAATAAAATCTCCAATACCGTCATAATCACCACATATATCCATTCCATCAAGAATTCCCCACTCCATATCATTCTTCATATTTTGGAACGGTAATCTCCTACGAACTTCAACCGATAAATCTTCGGTTAATAATCTATATTGGGATTCGGTTATGATGTATTTCATTATTATCTATTTTTTCTTGTGTTATAGAATGTTGCGTTTAATATGGATGGTTTATTAAGCTTATCAGCTGCATATTCTTTACATATTTTAGCCATATCGTGAGGAGAAAGTCCTAACATACTTGTTGCGGTATAGAAGTCTTTATTATCAAAATTTAATACATTAGTCTCAGTATTAAATTCGAAGGCAATACGACCATCGTTATTTTGATAACTGAACATAACATGAGTGGTTCCCATGTACATAGGTCGACTACCTGATTTTTTATAACCGGAATATATTGTATCAAAATAATTGAAGACGAGTCGTTTCATTTTATCCATAATGATAAATACTTAAAAGATTAAAAAGAGAAATTATAAAACCCTCCATACCGCTAATCCATACCGGTCTTTAAACCATTCCCCTAAAAGTTCTTTAAATTCGGGTCTATCAACACTAAACATTGATTGGATATTATCCTGTAATAACCCATTAAAAAAAACATGTTCAAATTCTGTGTCATACCCAAAAGTGTCGGAAGCGTTTTTAGGTTTAAACCAATTTTTGTGTTTTTCATCCTCAATTAATTCTCCATAACAAAATGTATCAAAATATTTAAATACTACTTTTTTCATTTGACAAAGATAATAAAAAAAACCCACCGATTAAAGTAGGGTTATATTTTTTTTTATTCACATTTACATACACCGTCACCACCTTTATCAGGGTCACATACACATTCCTGTTTTGGGGTTCCGGTTTTTAAAGTGTAGTCAGGGAATAATGACATTATCGATTTAATCTCATCAATTTTACCCTCACTATTAAAAATGGTGATAGTCTTTTCTTCTTTATTAATTTTATATTCCATAATTTTCTTTTTTCATTTTATAAATATTCATAAACTATGGTTTCCCGGAATATGTCTAATTAATTTTAACACCCTTCTCAATTGTTTCCTCAAGATAATCTATAAATGCCTTTGTTCTATCTTCTTTACTGTCATAATAGTTACCATAACCTATTATTTCTCCACTTTGGTCAGGTAATGGTTGGGTTTCTTTAACACCATTTTCAATAATATCACCTATATTGCGTGGTCTAAAACCTTTATAATGATAAATTTCTTTAACACCATTTTTAATCACACCATCAATTCTTCCTTTGTGGTGATATACATCATCGTGGGTTTCTTTTATACCATTATCAAGGGTATCTTCAAGTCCAAAATGATTTGGACTTCCAGGCATAATATTCTTCACCCCGTAATTAATTGTATCGTCAATTATTTGATTTATTACATATTGACGTGGGATAGAACTTCTCACACCACCTTTAATAACTCCTTCAACCCAACTTTTATTTTCACACCAATTAAATTGTGTTTCTTTTATTCCATTTTGAATAATATTATCCAACCTTTCATCACCATCTAACCAATCACCATATTCGGTATATGTTGGTGACATTTTAGTTTCTTTCACCCCATTTTCAATTGTGTCATCGATTGACCAATCCGTTTTCATATAAGCCATTCGAGTTTTTTCCACCGTATTCATTACATTATCTTCCACCCATTTTGTGATGAGGTGTTGGTTTTGAACAACCTCTAATGAAGCGTAAGCAAAAAGATTTTTAAAGAAATTATAGTTATACCACAAGGTTTTACATTCAGTTAATTCTATTACCCATTGTTTGGGCTCGGTAAAGATTAACCATGTGGAACCATTATGACTATAGGTGTCCACCCCTTTGGTGGATTCGTTGATTAACTTATTTATTATTTTTTCCATCTACTTTCTTTTTAAACAATTCAAAAAACTTATCTTCATTTGTTTTTTCCGGAGGAATAACAAATGATTCAACTTTAAATGTTACAAAATCCATTTCACCACCATAGGTCATTTTGAAATAATCATTAACTAATGTTTCATAATGAGTTTTATCTCCTTGAGGTGCATTGTTCTCATTAAAATATATATTAATACCAACCAAGAATTTAAAAGTTGGTTCAAAAGTCATGGGATTATAAACACTATTACTTTTATAACCAACTGTGACAATCTCTTTAATCTCAGGACACAATTTTAAAACTACAGTATTAAAACTTTCAGGTATTTCAATCTCACACACATTCACATATGTGTCTTTCATATTAATTGTTGTATCGTAATCATGTTTGGGTTGTCTCATAAGTTTTTTAAATATTATGTTTAAATGTATTTGGGTAAATGGTTGCATCTTCAAAAGACTCTGTGGATATAAACTCACTTTTCATGTAATTAATTACATGTTCCATCATTTCGTAATCTTTAAAATCTCCGTTTTTATGACCCGCTTTCATCAATAAAGACATACCCGCAGCCAGCATCATTGTTGATTCCTTAACAGATAATACCTCTTGGCTCTTTGGGAACCCAATGTCAAAGTAGTTTCTATTATTTTCTCGTCTCCAAGTTACGGCAATTGTTAACTCACTCATTTTTTATTTTTTATCTGACAAAGATACAAATAATATTTTAAATAAATTCACTTTTTTTTACCAACCAATATCCATTATCAAATATTTTAGCATTCGGAATGTTTACATTTTCATAATTATCACCACCAATATATCCATTATCTCTAATTTTATCATAATATTTTGATATTATTGGTAATATATCCTCATTTTTTCTATTATTAACGAATAAAAATGAGATATTATTAAAATCATTGACAACATCTTCAGGTTTTTCCTCAACATGAGATATGTTCTTAAAGTGATAGTTATTACAATTAAACCCAACTTTAACATCATCCCATGTAATATTATTATCAATATTGAACTTATCTTCACCAATTAAAGGGTCTATCGAATAGATATTCGTAAATAACCCACAACTACCGAAGAAAAAGGTTGATTCTCCGAAATGAGGATAAAGTTCAACCATAATTTCATTCTCACCTAATTGTTCCGACAAGAACCCTAATAATTTAGAAATTCCAAAAAAATTAGGTTTATTAAATTTTTGAACCCCAAATTTTGGTTTATCTAAAATCAATTCAACATATCTTTCATTAATATCTTTAGGGTGTTTTAAATAGTGAACTATTTTTTTGTTCATGACATTCCCATCTTGGTCAAACGATAAACCTATTTGACCAGCGCTTTCTCTAAATTCATTATAGTATGTGTCAGAGTCGGCGTTTTCCGCACTAAAATTATCACTTAATTGTTTAAACAAATTTTTTCTTAAGGTAAAACAATTATGAGTGTTATAAAATTGTTCCAAATAAATGTCTGAGGCGTATTTAATTGGATAATACGATTCAGACATATCTTTAATTGTGTCTCGAGTTGCAACATAAGCATGAGCACCATTATAATTTGTGTTAAATTTTGGAACCACTAAATTTTCTGACACATCAATACCGTTCTGTCCATCAGTTTTTTTACCCAAATGAATTAAATCCCAATCATACTGATTTATTTCGTTGAAAAAGTTTTGATATTTTTCTGTAAACTTTTCATCCTCCAAAACAGGATATGTTATATAAACATCGTCCTCTAAAAACAAAGCAGTTTCGACACCATCCGTTAATGCTTGGTCCCAAGCCTTTTTATGAGACAAGGCACATGCGAAAATACCCATGGTTATTTTACCCCAAGGGTCAAAAAACGATGTGTTAAGTTTTTTTTCTTTTATCAGTTGTTCAACAGATAATTCCTTCCCATCAACCGCCTCAATAAATGTTAAGTCAATACCGGGAAGAGCCTTAATGAGAGCCTCTTTCCTATCCGGTCGGCGTTTTAAATTTATTACATATATTTTATCAA
>Ga0114975_10000804_pt1 | contig 23003 bp, 17 predicted proteins | sample S_130626_EF_Meta_FD_87031 | JGI IMG/M metagenome (GOLD analysis project Ga0114975, IMG submission 87031) | Freshwater microbial communities from Lake Simoncouche, Canada to study carbon cycling - S_130626_EF_MetaG | ecosystem: Environmental > Aquatic > Freshwater > Lake | place: Lake...
ACAAGATTCGTGAGATTGAGAAAATCATTAAGCGCAAATTCACACAAGCTCAAATTCCAACCGGTTTTGATGTTTGCGAGCAACAGCTTATGGCGTTGGTGAAGCGCATTCACAATGTAGAAGTTGATGAGAAAACAGTTGAGCGCTATTTGCCTCAGGTGTTTCAAGAGCTCGAAGAGCTTTCACGCGAGGATATCATCAAGCGTTTTGTCTCGATTGAGTTCAATCGCTTTGCGGAATACTATCGCAATGCGCCGGATCTGAATCACAATGCACAACGCGATGATCGCAGGGCGCTTGCTCCTGGTGTTGTAAAACTGTATATGAACATTGGTGGCATTGACGGCTTTGATTTCAATACCATCAAGGAGTTTGTTGCTGAGAATGCAGAGATCAACACTGCGGATATTACTTGGACCGATCTAAAGAACACCTTCTCTCTTATCGAGGTGAAGAACGAGGTAGTGGATAAGATTATGGAGACTATCCATGGTGCTCAGTACAGAGGTCGCACCGTTCGTGTTGAATCACGGGGTAACCGCGATGCAGGAATTCCTCGCACACGTTTCCGCGGTGATGGTCGCAAAGGCGGCGGCGGTGGTGGCGGATATAACAAGGGCCGAGAAGGTGGCTTCGACCGCAAGAAATCTTTCGGTGACCGTGATGGAGGATTTAAGAAGGGTAAGAAGAAAAGATAATCTAGAAGTATAAATTACGAAGTACTAAGTACGTGCGAGCGTACTTAGTACTTTGTAATTAATAATTGTGTTAAGCCGGCGTTACAGCTTTTGCTGCAGGAATTCCCGTCTTGCTGATTGCACCATATCCTCCTTCAATTTCCGAGAAATTGCGGTAACCGCGAGCTTGCAGAATGGATGCAGCAATCATGCTTCTATATCCTCCCTGGCAATGCAAGTAGAAATGCTCCTTGGGATTGATAGACGACATCCAGTTATTGATTTCGGCCAGTGTCAAGTTTTCTGCATCCGGCACGTGTCCATTGTCAAACTCACTGCATTTGCGCACATCAATCACTTTTGATTTTCCATGTACGTATTCACCTTCGAATTGTGCGGCATTGATGCGCACAATCGTGTCAATCGTTTTTCCTGATTTTTTCCAGGTGTCAAAACCGCCGGCGAGATGTCCGAGTACTTTATCGAATCCAACACGGCTCAAACGCGTAATGGCTTCCTGCTCTTTGCCGGGATCTGTTACCAGAAGTAGCTTTTGATTCACATCCACAATCATGGCACCTACCCAAGGAGCGAAGTCTCCATTGAGGCCAATGTTGATTGAGTTTGGTATGAATCCGTTGTGGAATTCTGCAGGGCTGCGAGAGTCCAATATGAGTGCGTCAGATGCCTCTGCAACCGTTTCAAACTCGTCGGCTGTCAGTGCTTTCATTCCATTGCTCAGCACTTCGTTGTAGCTGGTGTAACCCTTCTTGTTCATAGCTACGTTCATAGGGAAATAGGCGGGTGGCGCACTCAAACCGTCGGTTACCGCATGAATGAAACTCTCTCTGCTAGGTTGGTTGAGAGCGTAGTTGATTTTTTTCTGGTTACCCAAATCATCCACGGTTTCCTTCATCATGTTTTTACCACAGGCACTGCCAGCACCGTGAGCAGGGTAAACAATAACATCATCGGCCAGTGGCATTATTTTGTTCATCAAGCTATCGTAGAGCATTCCGGCAAGTTCGTCTTGCGTTAAATGAGCTGCTTTTTGCGCCAAATCCGGACGTCCTACATCGCCCAAGAAGAGCGTGTCGCCCGAGAAAATGCAGTGATCCTTTCCCGTGTTATCGATTAAGAGATAGGTAGTGCTTTCGAGTGTATGCCCTGGCGTGTGGAGTGCTTTAATAGTAATGTCGCCTACTTTGAATTCCTGGTTGTCGGAAGCAATTACTGCATCGAACTCAGGTTGAGCAGAGGGACCGTATACAATGGGCGCACCGGTGGCTTTGCTTAGATCGATATGGCCTGATACAAAGTCGGCATGGAAGTGCGTTTCGAAAATGTATTTGATCTTTACTCCATCTCTTTCTGCACGGTCTAAGTAAGGTTGTATTTCCCTCAAGGGATCAATAATGGCAGCCTCTCCGTTGCTCGTTATGTAATAGGCGCCTTGGGCAAGACAGCCCGTATAGATTTGTTCGATTTTCATAGCGTAGAATATGCGTCAAATGTAATAACTGATTGTGGTGTCCCTTGTTTGACAATTGTCAGATTGAGCGGCAAAGAAAGCCGAGATATAAGTTTTATACAGTCATTTTTGTTACAAAGAAAAAAGGCTGCCTAGGCAGCCTTTTAAATCTTGAAAAGTAAGTTTATTTTTTAGCAGGAGCGCTTGGGGCAGGCGCCGCCGGCTTCGCTGTGGCAGAGCCTTCTACTGGTTCTACTTTGATTAATTCTACTTCGAAAATCAGTGCAGAATTTCCGGGAATCTTATTCTGATTACGCGAACCATAGGCCAATTCTGAAGGAATGTAGAATGTGGTTTTTCCGCCTTCTTTCATCAGTTGCAGTCCTTCTGTCCAGCCCGGAATTACCTGGTTTAGGCCAAATGTTGCCGGAGTTCCACGTTGCACTGAACTATCGAATACAGTACCATCGATGAGCGTACCGTGGTAGTGAACCGTAACCTTGTCATTGCCATCGGGCTGAATTCCTGTTCCTTCTTGAGTGTTCTTGTATTGAAGTCCGGAAGCAGTGGTTTTAACCAATTTGTTCTTCTTGTTTTCCGCAAGAAAGGCTTCGCCGGCCTTCTTGTTGGCCAACACTTTCTGATCTGCAATTTTTTTGCTTTCTTCTTTATAAATCTTGTCCGCTGTCATCGCATCGAAAGCGCCTTTGCCATTGAGATGTTCTGAAATTGCCTTTTTAACAAGGTCTTCATTGTACTCGCTGATGCCGCTTTTCTTGAGTGTTTCTGCCATGGTTACACCAAGCGCATAGGAAACGCTGTCTTTGCGGGTTTTAAAGCCTTGTGCGTTTAACTGAAATACTGCAACAAATGCAATAGATACTAGAATGAGTTTTTTCATAGAATAGTTATTGAAATGAGGGCGTAAAGAAACGAAGATTCGTTTAAAGCACTCGTTAAAAATAACTATCGCGTAAAGACGAAACGGTCGGCGCTTGAAAGGCTTTCGTTATAGCTGTAGGCATCGGTATCAAAGGCACGGATGTCATCAGCATTTTTGATTTGATGGTCGATAATGAATCGGGCCATTTTGCCGCGTGCCAGTTTAGAGTAGGTATTTACCGTTACAAACTTGCTATTCCTTTTCTCTTTGAATTCGCATTCAATGATGCGGTTGTTAAGCTCAGTTGTGTCAATGCTTTTGAAATACTCCTGTGAGGACAGGTTTATAATGCTTGCCTTTTTACCTAAATCCGCTTGAAGATTCGAAGTGATTTTGGTCTTCCAATACGCGTAAAGGTTGGGTGTCTTTTTGTCGACAGCGAACGGAGTTCCCATCATGAGACGGTAGGGCATGATTAAATCCAGGGGCCTTAAAATGCCATACAATCCGCTCAGTATGCGAACGTGTTTTTGAGCGTAATCAAGTTGTTTCGGATTGAGTTCTTGAGCTTGTAAACCGCGATAAACTTCTCCCTTAAACATCAGCATTGCCGGATGAGCATTTTGATGTGAAAAGGGGAGTTGCCATTGTTGGAATCTAGTGTGCGTTTCCGAGGCAAGCGCCGAGCTCATTTCCATTAAGTCGCCGAGCTTCTCGGGCGATAATTTCTTCAGCTTTGTTACTAGTTCAGCAGCTTCTTGTGCAAACACAGCGTCGGTGCACGAAATGTTGGGATAGTGTGTTTGGTCGTCGAGCAATTTTGCAGGAGAAAGCAGAGCGATGAACGAACTCATTTGGGGCTAGTTGTATTTTTTATCGAGATAATCACCAAGGGCTTTTTGAAAAGCGTAGGTCATTAAATCAGCTTGTAATTCATATCCCTTGCGGCTCAAGTGCACGCGGTCGGATGCAGCCAGGCTGGCGCGCTCCCATTCATTGATGGAGCCAAGACCACCCATTACTTCGAACAAATCGAACACGGCACCGTCGTATTTTTTGGCAAGCTTAAACATCACTTCTTGCACGGCAATCGCGTTTTTGTTGGGGTACTTTTTCTGGTAGTACGTGTCGTTGTTGGTCACAAACAGAATGCAGGCATTCGGGTTGGCAAATCGGAAATGACCGATGAGTGAGTCGTAGCGGGCTTCGTATTGCGCGGCATCAAAGTCGCCTGCAGGAACATTGGCATCATTGATTCCGATACCGAAAATGGCCAAGTCGGGATGCAGGGTTTGCAGGTGTTCGTCGAAACGTTCGCACTTCAAGTAGCTTCTTGTGCTGGCGCCATTCACACCAATGGCGTTGTAAGTAATGCCATTGGCCGACTCGCCGAGGTAAACACCTTGAAGCGTGAAATAACCGGGAAGTGAGTCGTCGTTCACGGTATAACCGAAGTTCAATGCGCTCACTGCCGGCGTGAATGAGTATTCTGTGTATCCGCCTATAGTGTCGGTGAAGAGTCCTAGAATCGATACATTGGTGTCGAGCACAAGTTGAACGTTCTCACTGCAGTCGTAATAGATCCGAACTTTGTTGAAAGCGTATAAGGAACTATCAGGGCGTGATGATGAAATACTCACAGATGCTTTTGCATCGTTGCACGTGGCGTTGATACCGGAAAGTCCCCACAAGCAATCCGACCCGCTAACACTGTTTCGACAACCGGTCCAATTGCCCGACCATTTGCACTGAATGGATTTGGGGCTGTTGGTTTTGGCCATTTCATACGGGAATACGAAGCCTCTCTCGCCGGATGCATTGAATACAAGTGAAGAGAAATTGGAACGTAGTCTATCTGTCAGAAATCCGCCTTGCACGTGCGAGCCACCAATATGCACGATAGAAATTTTGCCCTCGCCTTCAAAAGCCAGTTTTTCGAAACGGTCGAAGAGCGCATTCCATCGTTGCTCGGGGTTTTCAATGTGCAGAACGTTTTTGTCGTACTGAATGAAATCATACTTCGATTCAACACTTATAGCCGGTAGTTTTGCTGAAGGCGTGTTGCCTTCGGTGCGCAACATCCATGCTGAGCTACTAACAAGCAGCGCCAAAATAAGGATTATTGAATGAGCGGGTTTCATATGCATTTCCATTACGCGGTGTACGCGAAGCACCGGAAAAGGTTTTCTTACTAGAAGTTTGGCTTTAGCAAATATTCAGAGTAGAACTTGTCAATTTCATCAACGGCTTCTTGAGCTGTATCAACCAAACTAAATAGGAACATGTCGTTCGGAGAGATGTTTTTTGCGCTTTCCAGCAATGTGGCTTGAATCCATTCAACGAGTCCGCCCCAGAATGATTTACCGACAAGGATGATGGGGAAACGACCAATTTTATCGGTTTGAATCAACGTTATCGCTTCAAAGAATTCGTCGAGTGTACCAAAACCTCCGGGCATTACAATGAAGCCCTGGCTGTATTTCACGAACATGACTTTGCGAACGAAGAAGTAATCGAAGTTGATGCTTTTGTCATGATCCACAAATTCGTTTCCGTGCTGTTCGAAGGGCAGAACTATATTCAGACCCACCGAGGTACCATCGCCTTCCTTCGCCCCTTTGTTGGCTGCCTCCATGATGCCCGGGCCGCCTCCTGTGATGACGCCATAACCCTTTTGAGTGAGCTTGTAGGCGATGTCACGGGCTGTTTGGTAATGCGGGTTATCGGGCTTGGTTCGAGCTGAACCGAAAATGGAAACACAGGGGCCAATTTGTCCCATACGGTCGTAGCCTTCTACGAATTCGCCCATGATCTTGAAGATTGACCAAGAGTCGTTCGAACGAATTTCGTTCCAGCTGCGCTGCTTGAATTTACTGGCTATTCTGCTGTCTTTATCCATAGTGTCGTCTTTTAATGGCATCGGCTTTATTTCCTAAGTGCCAACGTGCAAAATACAACACTATTGCTGATGGAAATTCGCTGGAAGAGCGATCAATCAACAGATTTATCAAAAGAAAGATAGAAGGTTCCGAATGGAATCAACGAGAGTACAAATGCCCAAACTGCTTTTTTGAATGTGATTGCTTTGGTCATGATGCCGTAATACAGAATGGCCATGAATCCCACGAACAGAAAGCCATGCGCAGAGCCGGTTAACCTCACGGCTTCTTGATATCCCATGCCATACTTCAGCGGCATGGCCACAAACAGCAGCACGAGGTAGGACACCCCTTCCCATACGCCTACTCGATGGGCGAGCTTGCATGTCTTTGCATGTTTGTCGAGTTGATTGCTCATGATTTTTTAAGGTAGGTTTTTTTGAAGGTCTTGCCCTTTCGGCCAGGCTTGCTCGATGAGGGTGTTTTTGGGCCTGCCGATTTTTTCTTCTTTTGATCGTTTGCCGGTTTGAATTTTTTCTCGTGAAATGCTCCTTTGAACTCAGGATTATCAAGTCTCTTTTGGCGATCTATTTCTCGCATTTGCAATTGAAACTCCGGCTTGGGTGTTTCAAATTCTTCAACTGCCTCCGGCAATGGAATGCGCTGAATGGTTTGCTTAATGAGCTGCTGAATTTTTCGAATGTGGTAGGCTTCCGACTGGTCCATAAAGCTGATTGCTACCCCGGTTTTGAAAGCTCTGCCAGTTCTGCCAATGCGATGCACATAGTCTTCGTAGTGCGTTGGTATGTTGAAGTTGATCACGTGTGAAACTTCAAACACATCAATGCCGCGAGCGCTCACATCGGTGCTGATGAGCAATCGCACTTCGCCACTTTTGAAATCATCGATGGCATTCATGCGGGCGTTTTGTGCCTTGTTGGAATGCAGCAGACGCATTTCACCAATGGGTTTTCTTTCGAAGTACTTGAAGATGTTCGAAGCAACTTCCTTGGTGCTCACAAACACCATTACACGACGCAAAGTTTCATCGCGCAAAAGATGTTCGAGTAATGCAAGTTTGGTTCGAAAGTTTCCGGCTTCATAGAGTTGCTGTTCGACGGTAGATGCAGGTGTTGCTTGCGGAGTAACTGCGATGCGCGTGGGGAAAAGCAAAAAATTGTCAGCCAGGCGTTCTACTTTTTCTGGGAATGTCGCCGAGAAGAGCAGTTGTTGTTTTTTCTGAGGCAGTTTCTCTTGAACCTCTCGCAACTGAGGCCAAAATCCCATGTCCATCATGCGATCGCATTCGTCGAGCACGATGTGTTTTATTTTTTTGACAGCGATTTCTCCTTTCGCATAGAGCTCTAAAAATCGGCCTGGGGTAGCAACTATCACATCAACACCGGCTGCAAGTTTTTCTATTTGAGCTTTTGGTCCGATGCCTCCAAACAATGCAACCCAGCGCAGATCGGTGTAGGAGGCCAACGCAGAAAGGGTGCGCTCTACTTGCACAACAAGTTCTTTCGTTGGAACAAGAATGAGGCAGCGTGCCTCTGCGCCCTGAGCGTACTTGAGTGTTTGAAGAAGTGGTAGCAGATAGGCAGCAGTTTTTCCGGTGCCTGTTTGTGCAATACCAATAACATCTTGGCCGGCTGTGATAGGTGGGATGGCCTTTATCTGAATTTCAGTGGGCGTTGTGTATCCGGAATCCTCAATCGCATTGAGAAATTGTCGGGTTATTTTAAGATCTTCGAATGTGCTCATACTTCGTCTTCCGTTATCCACTTATAAATTTCAGGTGCTTGATAAGTCGTCATTCGGTCAAGCAGGCGTTCAGCATGGTCGTCCACCAGTATCAAGTCGCGAACGGTTGTGTTTAAAAAACCTTCGTTGCACATGTGATGTACGAATTGGACAAGATGGTCGAAGTAGCCGTTTACATTGAGCAATCCGATTGGGTATTCGTGCATGCCGAGTTGGGCCCAGGTGAGTATTTCGAATAGCTCGTCGAGAGTGCCGTAACCACCGGGCAACGCCATTACCCCTTGGCTTAGGCGATGCATCAGCATTTTTCGCTCGTGCATGGTGTCCACCACATGGAGGTTGGTTACTTCGTAGTGAGTCACTTCTTTCGTTCGCAGGAATTTTGGGATAACACCTGTTACCGTTCCACCTGCTGCTAAGGCACCATCAGCAACGGCACCCATGATGCCGATTTTTCCTCCACCGAAAACTACTTCGATGGAACGTGACGCAAGTAGTTTACCCGTTTGTAAACCGATTTCTTTGTAGAGCGGGTTGTTCCCTTCGCTTGCGCCGCAGAACACTGTGATGCTTTTCATGAGCGCAAGATACGCTTGCTATCCGTTTTTAATGAGGCGCAAGCAACTTCCATCGCTTGTTCGCACAATGTATACGCCGGGAAGCCAATTGGTGGCGTCGATTGTTCGTTCGTTCTTTAAAGACGCAATGCACTTACCCGTAATGTCGTAAATCGATGCTGTTATAGCACGGCTCAATTGAACGTGATTCTCTGCAGGGTTGGGGAATGCAACCAATGTGGTTGATTCATTTTCGAAGACATGAATTGTCCCCGCATTATTGCTCGCTTCAGGTGTTGATACGACGAAGAGTACCCAGTTATCTGCGCCATCCGTTATTCGTCCGTACGACGTGTCCGGGGCAATGTAATCCCATTGAATTTCGTCGGCTAGCGTAAATCCATCGGGGCTTGCTAGGCTCAGGTATTCACCATTGTTCGATAGGCGGAAATCGGCGTGCAGTACACCTTGTTCTACATCTGCATCTGCCCAGAAGAGCAGCCATCCGTTGGCCGGTACCACCACACTGTCAGGAAAGCTCGACGACACTACCCACTTGTTGCGCACTTCAGGATCGTCGCTGAAATAGTAGCCGCTGAGGTTAACGGGGTAGTTATTCGGGTTGTATACCTCGAACCAGTCTTCCAGTTCTCCAACATTGTCGGTAATGCCGTTTTGATTGGCAGAGAGGAATTCATTGATTACAATGTTTTCCGGTTGTATAACGATGAGCTGATTGGTTACCGTTGGAGTAGGCGAGGCGAATTCGATGCTGTTGGAAGCGCCATCACTTATGCGCCCCCAGCTGTGGTCGGCTGACACGTTTAGATATGTGTAGCTGTCGACGACCGTTAATCCGTCGGGGCCCACCAACTGAATGATGGCACCTTCGGTGGGCAATTGCAAGGGGCTATGGTTTACATCATCGGTGATGTCGTTGTCGCACCAAATGAGAGCATGCCCGCCAGGCGGTATAACCGAGCGCGCAGGCCGTGTATTGGGCACAGTCCAAGCGGTGCCACCATTAATTGCAAAGCTGTAATTGGCAATGTTTACCTGAAAGGAATTCGGGTTGTAGATTTCAAACCAAGGGTCGAATTCATTTTCTAAATCGTCATATGTTGAAGTATTGATGGCCTGAACCTCATTGATGAAAAGCAGGTCATTGTTCTGGATTTCGACGTTGTTGTCATCGAAAGTGACATTGTTGAAGTATTGCCATTGCGGGCACCCATCGCAAGAGCGGCCCCAGCTAACATCGCGCGCCATTTCGGGAAACGAGGTGCTATCTATGATCGTCAGACCGTCGGGAGCGGTAAGCAATATCATTTCACCGTCACTGTCGAGCGCAAAGCCGGCATTGTGTGACGGTCCTTGTGTGTTCAGGTTATCGTAGTCATCGTCAATCCAGAATATGATGAAGTTGTTGGGAAGAACAGTAGTTACACCTGCATCATCGGCCGGTATTTGCCATTTGGTAAGGCTGTCCGGATTATCGCTCAAGTAGTAACCCGCCAAATTGGTAATTCCACTACCGGGTGGATTGTAGATTTCAATCCAGTCGTCGAATTCAAAGAAATCATCCATTGCAATGGTGCTGTTGCGGGTAAGGATTTCATTGATTCGGAGGTTGGTATTTTGTGCTTGTGCATTGCAAGCGCAGAATATGAGCAACGTATAAAGGATCGTTTTCTTTTTCATGATTTGTAAAGCCAAAGTTAACGGATGCGGGGGCTATTTTTTCTGAAGTATCTCGCACTTATTGGATTTTTAAGTGATTGGGAAACTGTGTTTAATCTGTTGGATTACTCTTTTATGGAATATGCGGGAATGTTTTATTCGGTTGAAGAGCTTTTTTCGCGTCGATATGAGATTGAGCGGTTCGTTGGGGGTGCGGATCCCACGAATTTATTCGTGGGATTAAGGGGCGTCGTAATTAGGTTACAATCTGCTCGGTTTGATTTGTCAGAAAAATAACCACTGTATGATTCAGCGCAGGAATCTAGCCTTGTAATCGGTAATCATCAGTATCTTTCAACCATGGCCGAACGCGCAATAATGCATATGGACTTAGACACGTTTTTCGTGTCGGTGGAGCGCCTGCTCGACAGTCGGCTGAATGGCAGGCCTGTGCTCATAGGTGGCACGAGCGACCGCGGTGTGGTGGCTTCCTGCAGTTATGAGGCGCGAAAGTTTGGTGTGCATAGCGCCATGCCCATGAAACTGGCTAAGCAACTGTGCCCGGAGGCAGTAGTTATACGTGGTAACACGGCTAACTACATGAAGTATTCCGACATGGTAAGCGAGATTGTGCGAGAGGCTGTACCTCTTTTCGAGAAGACTTCTGTCGACGAGTTCTATTGCGACTTGTCGGGCATGGACAAGTTTTTCGGTTGCTATCAATACGGCACCGAGTTGCGCGAGCGTGTGATACGCGAAACAGGGTTGCCCATTTCGTTTGGATTATCAGAAAATAAGACGGTATCGAAAGTGGCGACCGGCGAGGCAAAGCCAAATAACCAACGCCGCATTTTATTAGGCGATGAGAAGCCTTTTCTTGCTCCACTGTCGATACAGAAAATACCCATGGTGGGCGACAAGACCTACCAAACGCTGCGCAACATGGGCGTGAGTAAAATTCAGACCGTGCAGGATATGCCGGTGGAATTGATGGAAAATGCCTTTGGTGATAATGGAGTCACCATTTGGCGCAAGTCCAATGGGATTGATCCTTCGCCGGTGATTCCCTACCAGGAGCGCAAGTCGATATCCACCGAGCGCACGTTTGATCGCGATACCATCGACATCGTAAAGTTGCGAGGCATTCTATTGGCTATGGCTGAGAACTTGGCTTTTCAGTTGCGCCGAGGCGATAAACTCACGTCTTGCATTACCATCAAGATACGCTACTCCGATTTTCAGACACACACGCAGCAGTGTCGTATTCCGTTTACATCAGCCGATCATCTTATTGTGCCACGCGTACTCGAACTGTTCGATAAGGTGTACAATCGACGCATGCTGGTGCGACTCATCGGCGTGAAGTTTAGTCATCTGGTAGGTGGCGGTTATCAAATCAATCTGTTCGATGATACCGAAGAACGCATCAATCTGTACCAGGCCATGGATAAGATGCGCGAGAAATATGGTGACCGCGCTGTTGTTAGTGCTGCCGGCATGATGGCAAAGTCGATAGGCAGGTGGAACCCGTTTAATGGAGATGCACCGCCATTGCTGGCCAATCGACGACAGTAAAATTCGGAATTCCGTGCTGAACAATCATTCCTACTATTCCCTTCGCTACGGCACATTAGAGCCTGCTGCTGTGTTGGATTTAGCCCACGAGCAAGGCTATCGGACGATTGCGCTTACCGATATTAATTGCACTGCGGGTATCATTGAGTTTGCGCGCCTCGCATTGAAAAAAGACATGAAGCCCGTGGCCGGAATCGATTTTCGAAACAGTGTGAGACAGTGCTTTGTAGCGTTGGCCAAAAACAACGACGGGTTCGCGGCAATCAATGAGTATCTGTCGAAGAGGTTGCATGCAGGTGAGCCAATGCCCGTGCGAGCTCCGGCATGGAAGAATGTTTTCGTGTTTTACCCGCTTCAATCGTTTGTCGATGGGCTGTTGCATGCGGATGATTTGATAGAAAACGAATTCATAGGAATGAGTCTGCGCGATGTCGGGAGGCTTCGTTTTTCGAAAGTCAAGATCAATCGCGATAAGCTCGTCTACATGCACGCTGCAACGTTTGCCACAAAACGTGATTTCAATGCACACCGATTGCTGCGTGCGATCGATAACAACACGCTGCTGAGCAAGCTTCCACTGGAAGAGCAGGCACATGCCGACGATCGGCTCTATGCGAGAGAACATGCACGCGAAGTGCTGGAGGATTTTTACGATGCATTCGAGCGATCGGAAGCTTTGCTGGAGTTATGCGTTATCGACTTCGGATTCAAAAGCGATACACACAAGAATTTATTGAATTACGGATCGAGTGCGGAAGAAGATGAAGCGCTGTTGCTTGCTCTTTGCAAAGAAGGATTGGCTTATCGCTATCCCGATGCAGGTCCGGAGGTGATGCAGCGGCTGGAGAAGGAGTTGCATCTGATTCGCGAGAAGAAATTTGTTTCTTATTTCCTGATAAACTGGGATATCGTAAACTATGCACGCAGCAAGGATTATTACTACGTCGGACGCGGAAGTGGAGCCAATAGCATTATTGCCTATTTGCTGCGCATAACGGATGTAGATCCATTGGAACTTGACTTGTATTTCGAACGCTTCATCAATTTGTTTCGACAATCGCCGCCCGATTTCGACATCGATTTTTCATGGAAGGAGCGAGAAGACATCACTCGTTACATTTTCGAGAAGTTTCGAAATGCAACTTTGCTCGGCGCATTCAATACGTTTCAATATTCAGCGGTGGTGCGAGAGTTGGGAAAAGTATTCGGGTTGCCGAAGGCCGATATCGATATGCTCAGCGACGGCAAGTTTAATTATGATGAGTTGGATGCCATGCACCAGCAGGTGCTGCGCTATGCAGCTTATTTGAAGGATTTTCCGAATTACATCAGCATTCATTCGGCAGGAATTCTCATTACGGAACAACCTATTTATTATTACGGTGCGACCTTTCTTCCGCCTAAGGGATTTCCCACAGCGATGTTCGATATGCATCAGGCAGAGGATATCGGAATCAACAAACTTGATATTCTTTCGCAGCGAGGACTAGGGAAAATAAAGGATACACTTTCCATCATTCAGTATAATCAACCGGATAAGGCAGAGCTGGATATTCACGACATCAAACGGTTTAAGAATGATGATAGATGCAACGACATGTTGCGCAGGGGAGAGGCATTGGGCTGTTTTTATGTGGAGTCGCCTGCCATGCGCATGCTGCTTACTAAGTTGCAGACGCACAATTACATCGGGTTGGTTGCTGCAAGTTCTGTTATACGCCCCGGCGTTTCATCATCGGGTATGATGCGCGCTTACATCCTTCGTGAGCGAATTCCCGAGCGAAGAAAGGATGCTCCCGAGCCGTTGATGAAGCTGATGCCTGAGACTCATGGTGTAATGGTTTATCAAGAGGACGTCATTAAGGTAGCTCATGAATTTGCAGGACTCACACTTGCAGAGGCCGATGTATTGCGACGCGGTATGAGCGGCAAATACCGCGGAAGAGAAGAGTTTGAGCAAGCGCGCAATCGTTTTTTACAAGGAGCATTGGAAAGGGGCAATAGCGAAGCATTGGTGCGCGACGTATGGCGGCAAGTAGAGAGTTTTGCCGGCTATGCATTTGCGAAAGGTCACAGTGCCAGTTATGCTGTGGAGAGTTATCAATGCTTGTTTTTGAAGGCCTATTTTCCTTTGGAATACATGACCGCCACGATTAACAACTTCGGTGGTTTTTTCAAGACGGAAATCTATGTGCATGAAGCACGTATGCACGGCGCAACGATAGAGGCTCCATGTGTAAATACTTCGGCCGACGAGGCCGTAATTCGAGGTACGGCAATAACGCTGGGGCTGCAAATGATAAAGGGACTTGAGCATGGTGTGCGAGAGTCGATTGCTCGTGCCCGAGCAAATGGCCTTTTTAGTACACTCGACGATTTTCTGGATCGCGTTTCAATAGGGTTGGAACAGTCTGTATTGCTTGCACGAGCAGGCGCGCTGCGGTATACAGGTATGGGGAAGAAGGAACTGCTGTGGCAATTGCATTTTAAATTAGGCAATAACACGGTAGTTCAAACAGAACAATTGCTTTTTAATACTCGCCGCTCCGATGCAAAATTGCCACAGCTCGAACATCATTGGCTCGAAGATGCATACGATGAATTGGAGTTGATTGGCTTTCCGCTTTGCAATCCGTTTCAGTTGATTGATACAACGGGCATGCAGGATTTCTCTTATTCAACAGCTGAGCAATTACGAGAAAGTGTGCAACGGGATATCCATATTCTAGGCTATAAGGTAGCCTTGAAGCCAACAGGAACCAGCAAAGGAGAGGGCATGTTTTTCGGGACATTTTTGGATGAGCTCGGACATTTCATTGACACCGTTCATTTTCCCCAAGTGGCAAAAGCATTTCCTGCCAGCGGTTGGGGTTTGTTTCACATTCATGGAAAGGTAACCGAAGAATTTGGAGCTTATACAGTTGAGGTAAAATGGATAAAGCGCCTCGACTTAATGCCCGATCCCAGGGTTACAGATGGGCCTTCTCACCCTGCGCTGATGCGAAAGGGAAGTGGCAATGATCGTTGGGTGAATCGCACGCTACATGGCAAGCCCAAACTAAAATGAAAAGTCCCGCACGGTGGCGGGACTCTTCGATGGTGTGGTTGCAATTATTCGTTATTGCTTGATGAATTTCTTCTGCTGAATTCCTTCTGCAGTGTTTGCCTGAATGAAGTAAACACCGGGTGCCAAATGGCTGATGTCTATACGTTGTTGCAAGGCATTTGTGCGCTCCACGATTTTACCCGTGATGTCCAAAATACTCACTTGTGATTGCGTGATGCCTTGAAGCATTACCTCATGCGACGCAGGGTTCGGGAATACATCGAATGCTATGTTCTGAACATTCGAAACACCCACTTCGTGCTCACCTTCGATGATGATGAGGTTTTGGTTGATTGCAGGGTTTAGAATTTCGTCGGTGATTCCGGAAGGCCAACAAACAGTAATGCGATCAATCTGTTGGTCTTGTCCAATACCAAAGTGACCGTTGAGCGTACTCATGTATCGGAAGCCTTCACCACTGCGGATGTCACGAATCTGTTGTCCACTTGGCGAATACAAAGTGACACGAGCACCAATACCGTTTTTGTTGCTCACAGTACCGCGCATATTCAGTGTGATAAAGTTGTTGCCGTTCGGAACATTCATGTACGCAGTTCCACCGGCTACTACATCGATAAAACCATCGTTGTTCAAGTCGCCCATGGGGCCAACACCAAAGACCAACTGACTTGGTACGAAAGTCAAATTGCCTTGGTTTACCATTACTGCGTTTCCTGCGCCGATAATGTCAACGAGTCCGTCGTTGTTGAAGTCGGCAGGAGCCCACTCGATTCCGGTGCTGGTGTAGGTATCGAAACCTGACCCTGCTGTTTGATCTGTGAAAACCCCATTGCCATCGTTGATCATAACCTTGTGACCGCCATTGGCAAATGAACTTGCGCCCACAACCACGTCCATGTCGCCGTCATTGTCGTAGTCACCCCATGCAGAAGACCACGTTTGAACGTTGTCGGCAAGGCCTATTTGTTCGCCTACCTCAGTATAGGTGCCATCTCCGTTGTTGCGGTGCATTTGATTGATGTTGGCAGGAGAGTCACCACCGCGGCATTTTGCAATGAACATGTCGATGTCGCAGTCGTTGTCATAGTCAATCCATACTGAGCCATAATTACCGCCATCGGGCGTGTCGCCTAAGCCACCTTGATTCCAATCAAAGTATTGTGTGCCGTTGTTCATGTACCAGATGTTGGGCGCAACGTCGTGACAAACGAATGCGTCGAGGTTTCCATCCGCGTTCATGTCAACCAGGTTCGAACGTTGACAGAAGATGTAGTTGCCATCGCTCGTTTCGTTGTAGGCTGTTCCGGCATCGTTTGCCCAGATGAAGCTGGCGCCGCCGCCACCAGCAAACAGGAGGTCATTGAAACCATTTCCGTCGAGGTCACCGCCGCAGATGCTCCAAGATGGGCTGTTAGCAACGCCATCTGAAACGGCGATGGTTTGAGTGCTGAAAGTGCCATCGGGTTCTTGATAAGCAATAGAAAGGTTATCGCCATTAGAAGACACCAAGTCATCGAGGTAGTCAGCGTTCATGTCGAGCACGGCCTGCGCACCAACACCAATTGTTGTTGCCGTAAAGTTGAGCAGGTTCACAACAGGTTCTGAAACAGAAAGGCTGAAGGTGAATCCGTTTGCTGTCCAGTAGTTGTCCCATACGATGGTGTATGTTATACCCGCCTCCACGTTTATAGAAGCAATCGAACTATATCCCGGGCCGCTATCATCATCACCGCCAACACAGGATAAATTTCCGCATGTGCCGGTATAGATATGCATGCGCGTATCTGTTGGTGTAACACCGGTAACGTTCGAGCTTACCGTCATGTAATAGTCAGCATCCGGGGTGTAGGTATACCATTCTGCGAATTCTTCGCCGCCTTGTGTGCCGGAGCATGTAACGGCAGGGATTTCGGTTCCGTTCACCGCGTCTACGATGTAATAGCCGGGCACAATGGCCAGAGCCTGGGAGCAATTGTCTTGTGCCATTGCCGATTGGCTGAGCAGCAAAAGGAAGGCGCCCAATAAGTAGTGATGTTTCATTTCGGTTTGGTTTTTTGAAATTATGGACAGGTTGGGGTTAACGAGTTGATATAGGCTTCGAGCAGTGCTACAGCCTCTTCATGAATGACCGTTCGGCCAAACAAGGGCATGCGGTATTGCTCTTGGGTTGTGTTCAAACGATAGTGCATCATGGAGCGATTCACGTTGCTGCGAGCAATGATGTGGGTGAGTTGAGGAGCTACATATTCTTCGGGGGTAACACAGATTCCGAGGTTGTCCGGGTTGGCTGTTTCGCTCCAGGCCAAACGCAACGGCCTATAGTCGCAATGGCTGCCTTCGCGATGGCAATGCGAACAATTCATGTCAACGTATGCACGCCAACGATTTTCCAGCGTCTGTGTTTCGTCGGTCCAATCAACTACTGTTTCGATGGAGGTCGGATAATCGCTATTCAGATAACCCACCTCTGCCCACTTCTGCAATTGATTTTTCAAACCGTCTTCATATGTAATTGAGTTATTCAAATTTTGCGGCTTCGGTCCAATGGGTGTAGCGGCCTCGTTGAACTTGTGACAAGTGTAGCATTCAACTTCGCTTGGAATTCGGTAGTTCACCGTATGGATTTCTCCTTGGGCATCCATCCATTCCACGTTTTGGTAAGAGCCATCCAAATCGAAAGTGGCTTCGGTTTGTTCATCGTTCCATATGTAGTCGGCAAACTTCCATTCGCCGTTTTTCTTGTAGAGCAAACGTGTCTCAATTACTTTTCTAACCCCTAGCGGTTGCACATTGTCGTAATAGAAGTTCTTAATCATTACGGTGCCGTCAGGGAAGTCTACGACTTCTCGATCTGTTACGAATTGAGCACTGGCTCCTGCAGGCATCCAGATGAATCGTTTCTTTTTTGCGTAATCAGAGAACAAGGGAGTAATCACTTCATAAGGAAGAACATGTTCATTCGGGTGAAGATGCACCATGGTATCCACAAAGAAACGGTAGTCGGAAAGCTTGGGATATGGCACCTCGTTCAGATTGAAGCGCACCCCCGTTTCCGGAACCGGAGTTGGCTCTTCGGTGTCCGGTTGGTCATCGTCTTTTCGGCATGCCATCAATGCAACGATTATCAAAATCAGCATGGACAGGGTTCGAGATTTCAATCTCATTTTCTTTTCTTCCTTTTAAATTGCAGGTGTTCAAATGTATTTCAAAGACGGCATTTTTCGTGAGAAGGTTGTTTCAAACATTGGAATCGCAAATGAAATCGAAAGCAGCACCCGATTTAGCCCATCAAATCAAACAGTTCAATCGTAATTTGAATCTGGGAATACCTCTGCCGGCAGGAGTTTCAGTGCTGAATCCATTTAAAAACGATGAACGGGTTTTCGAATGGTCGGATTCTTTTTACAATCGCTTTTATGCTGATAATAACAAGCGGAAGCTAATACTCGGTATCAATCCGGGCAGGCTAGGTGCGGGGCAAACCGGAATTCCATTTACCGATACGAAGCGATTGTACGAATGCTTGGGTATCGGGTCCTCGGATAATTTGATTCACGAATCGAGCAGCGCATTTATCTATCGCATGATTGAATCGTATGGTGGTGCAGACCTTTTCTATCAACGTTTTCTGATCTCTTCCATTTGTCCGTTGGGCTTTGTGATGGAGAAAAAAGGGGGTTTGATAAATTTCAATTACTACGACAGTCCTGCATTGCAGCTGGCAGTGACACCTTTTATAGAGAAATGCATGGAAACCCAATTGTTGTGGCCAATTTGCCGCGACGAGGTTTTTTGTTTGGGAACAGGAAAAAACAAGGCTTTTCTGGAAGGATTGAATGAAAAACACGGTTGGTTCAAACGCGTGGTCTCGTTGGAGCACCCGCGCTTCATCATGCAATATAAATCAAGGTTTGTGGATGCTTACATCGAGAAATACATTGAAGCTTTAACAGCAATCTAACTTTTTTCGGATACGCTTGTTTCACGAGTGTAATTTTGCGCGCATGGAAAAAGTAGGGTCATTGCGAAAATTGGATACGATTGCAGAAGCTCTCGAGGATATTCGCATGGGTAAGTTGGTGATTGTGGTCGATGATGAAGATCGGGAAAACGAAGGAGACTTCATTGTTGCTGCAGACAAGGTGACTCCCGATACCATCAACTTCATGTCGAAACACGGCAGAGGTTTGATTTGCGTAGCCGTTACGGATGAGATATGCAGCGCATTGGACCTGGATATGATGGTCACCAACAATACAGACCCTCACAAAACAGCGTTTACTGTTTCTGTTGATTTGCTTGGACATGGCTGCACAACGGGCATTAGCGCGCACGATCGTGCTAAGACTATTCAGGCCTTGGTTACTCCCGGTTACAAGCCCTCTGATTTTGCACGCCCCGGTCATATTTTCCCTTTAAAGGCAAAGAAAGGCGGAGTGTTGCGTCGCACAGGACATACGGAGGCGGCCGTGGACCTCGCCCGATTGGCGGGTCTTGCTCCCGCAGGTGCTATTGTCGAAATCATGAACGACGACGGCACGATGGCACGTTTGCCGCAGCTTTTTGAAATTGCGGATCAATTTGGATTGAAGTTGATTTCTATTCGCGATTTGATTGCGTATCGCCTCGATCAGGAAACGCTTATTGAAGAGGTTGCGACACAGCATGTTTCTACCGTATACGGTGATTTCAAATTGGTTGGTTTTCGCCACACCATCGAGCAGAAGGAGTATCTAGCATTGGTGAAAGGCACGTGGGAATCGAATGAAGCAATACCGGTTCGGGTGCATTCATCCAATATGCTGGGTGATATTTTTAACTTGAAACGAGATGCTCACGGTTCTCAACTCGATGCTGCATTGCGTTTAATTGAGCGAGAAGGCAAAGGAGTATTGGTGTACATCAACCGCACAGATTCAAAGCTGGGATTGTTGCAGGAAATGCAAGACTTACTTGCTATAGATGCTCACAAACCTTCATCCATGGACAATCGTGATTATGGTATTGGCGCACAGATACTGCGAGCGATTGGAGTTCGCAACATGCGCATCATCACAAACCACCCGGAATTACGAAGGGCCGGTCTTGATGCCTATGGTCTTGAGATTACCGACACGCTTCCACTGCAGGGCTAAGACTCGTTATCGACTTATGCAGAAGGAAATGGTTTGAAGTTCATTTCCGGATTGCAGGGTTGCGTAATAGAAACCGACAGGAAGTGTCGCGGTTGAAATAGTCTCATCGAATTTTCCTTGACGTATCATAATGGAGGAATCAACGACTGCGCAGCCCATGCTGTTCACTATTCGCAACGTTGCCGGTTCGTTTTGACCTGCATTTCCACGAATTTGAATGAAGTCGGCCGCCGGATTTGGAAAGGCTGCAAGGTGGGTTGTAGGGTTTGTGTTTGCAACATGCACCAAATCGTCTAAGGCTACCATGGCTCCGCTAGGCGTTAATGCCCACACTTGCAGAGATTGTCCATTATTATTATTTGCAGGTTGACGGAAGCCGGTGCTTATCAATACGATTGCATCGTTTTCCCAATTCTCACCAAGTGCAGGAAGCGCATAGGTGTCATACAGAAATTGGGTAGGTGCGTTGCGCAATTCAATTCCATAATTCTCAGATGCCGACAGGCTTTGAGTAGGGGATAGAGAACCCGGTTCGATTGAGTTGAAAAGCGATGTGACCGGAATGGTCAACACATCCACATTTATGCTTCCCAGGTCTGTTGCTGCATGCAAGAAACGCAAGTCTATTTCAGAAATGTTGGTTGAGCTCAAGGATATGTTGGTGTCGTCCAACCAAGCAAGGGATGGCGATGGGTTGTAGTTGGGCGAGTCATAAATGCCCCATAAGAACAAGCGATGAAGTTGATTGGCTTGAAAGTCAATCGTGTCGTTCAGTATTGTGTTCATCGGTCCATCGTGGAGTGCAGTGCGCACGATAACGGGGTCGTTGCACCTTACAATTAGAAATCCTGTTGCCGATTCAAACGTGAGGGGAGAAGCATACAGAGAGTCGTTTATCCAGACATCCAAGTCATGCAATAGCAAATCAGCCGAAGCATGTATCAATTGAACCGAACAATACTGAGGCGGAATTGGAATCTCGATATTGCTCAGCGGATGCATGGGCCCACCGAGTTCTGAGCAAAGCCAGATAGAAGGAACAGGGTCTGAAAGGTCGGAATAGGTGAGGGCGGTAACATTTCGCTGCCCGAGGTTGAGTGTGTCAAGCGGAGCTTGAAATGTGGTTATGCTGTCGGTCTGCGTGAAGAGTAACCACTCATCATTTTGCAAAGCTAGCAGCATTGTGTCGCTGACAGTGCCGTATGAAATGTCCTCAAACAGGCTTATTTGATTGGTGGTGTCAGCACGCAAGCTGACAACTGGTTCAGATGGGCTGCCATGAAAGAGACGCAGCAACATTGCATTGTTTTCGATTGTGGGAGTTGTTTCCCACGAGTGAACGACTAGCTGCGCAGGGGCTTCCGGAGAAGAACCTCCGATCCAGTATACTTGATAGCTGGATCCGCTGAAAAGATGCAACGTGTCGCTCCATATAGAGTCGATAGGACTGCCCAGCAGGTTGGAGTGTATACTCAGCACAATGTCTTTTCCGGCAGGAAACGGTATAAATGGAGTCGCTTCATGCGTGTTGAGATTCGATACCCACACACTGTCATCAGTTTCAATGCGAATACTTCCGGACGCGGCCATGCTTGAATTGTGAAGGAATTGCACATCGGCGGTGAGGTTCCATTGCAGCGGCTGAAGGCACACCATAGGTCCGCCGTCTCGCGTAGTAGCCCACATGCCGAGTGGTTGGCCATTGCTGTTGTTACTTTGGTTGAAAAAGCCACCCGATACAACGGTAATTGCTTTTCCTGCCCAGTTCAATGCTGAAGTAGGCAAAGCAAATTCGCCAAGGTTTTCAGTTCCCGAAGAATCGAGAATGCTCCAACCATAATCGGCGGTGAATAGGTTGAGATAGGATGAAAAGGTGCCGTATGGCAGTTGATTGAACGCTGTTAATTGAAATAATTGAGACTCTGCGATATCGACAGTATCCAAGTCAGTTGCCCCATGAAAAAAAAGGATGTCGATGCTCGAAGTTGAGGCGCTCAAGTCCATGGCCTGGTTGAACTGCTCCACTGAAACAGGGCGGTAAGGATTATAAAGTTCAGTATTGAAATGCCCGTGAAGAGTAAAAATATGCTTGCTGCCGGCGATGAGTTCCGTGTTCCAGGTGCAATAGGTAATGGAGGAGTCGAGCGCATGGCGCACTTCCCAATGCGCAAGCGGCATAACAGTAACAGGCAGCATAGCAGTTGCCACATGGTAGTTGATATTGTCGGCCCAAAGGGAATCGTTCAGCCAAACATCAACCTGTTGAAGTGCCTCATCAGGGCTGTTATGAATGAATTGAACAAGAGCTGTTTGAGTTTTTCCGGCGGTCGAAAAAAGCAATGCGAGCAGCGTTGGCGCTATATGTCGGAGAATCTTGCTGAACATGCGGTGAATTTATACATGTACCGCACTGCATGTTCAAATTTTCGTTTTTCTCTCCTATCAATTTGATTATGATTAGGAATTGGAAGCCTAACTGAACTTTTATGCTTGTCCTGTTGTTACTGATACTATAACAACAAATCCAGATGCAAGAATTCAGCATAAAAGACCTTGAAAGCTATACCGGCATTAAGGCTCATACTATTCGCATTTGGGAACAGCGCTATGGCCTTCTCAAACCGGAAAGGACAGACTCCAACATTCGGAAATATTCCGATAGAGAGTTGAAAACGCTACTCAATGTAAGTTTACTCAATAACCGCGGACACAAGATTTCGGAAATCGCGGGTATGTCGGAAGAAGAAATGGCGAAGTTGGTTGAGCATTACGCCACATCAACTCAAAATGACGACACCTTAATAGGTACGTTGAAACTCGCTATGTTGAACTTTGACGAGACATTGTTCAACAGTATTGTCGATTTGAGAATCGCCTCCCAAGGATTGGAGCATACCTACCTGAACGTATTAACTCCGTTTATGCATCAAATAGGAGTTATGTGGTTGTCGAATGCCATCTGTCCGGCACAGGAACACTTCATTTCCAATCTGATACGTCAAAAGCTATATACTCACATCGATCGGATGGGACCTGATTTGGTGGTCCACCAGAACAAAACTTTTGTGTTGTATTTGCCTGAATTAGAGTTTCACGAGTTGTCGTTGATTATGCTCAATTTTGCTTTGCGTTCAAGGGGTTATCGTACAATTTATCTGGGACAATCAGTTCCAATTGAGGATTTATACCAAGTTTCTCAACGAATCGGAGATGTTCAGTTTGTCTCTCACTTCACCACACAACCCGTGTCAGTGCTCCTTCCCGGGTATTTAAGAAAGCTTGTCGATCAATTTTCGGGAACGCAGTGTGAGTTCC
>Ga0114975_10000807_pt1 | contig 22958 bp, 27 predicted proteins | sample S_130626_EF_Meta_FD_87031 | JGI IMG/M metagenome (GOLD analysis project Ga0114975, IMG submission 87031) | Freshwater microbial communities from Lake Simoncouche, Canada to study carbon cycling - S_130626_EF_MetaG | ecosystem: Environmental > Aquatic > Freshwater > Lake | place: Lake...
CAATAGCCGACAACGCTGCAACTGCTAATAGCGATTTTTTCATTCTGTAAATCTCCATAAATTGAAAGTAATGCCCAAATAAAACCGGGACCTATGAATTTTGCTTGTTTTGCCTAGCCAATCTCGTGGTCAGGGCAATTAGGAGCTCTTTTTGCTTGTCAAAAGGTAGTTTTTTGGCTTTCTTCGTTGTATCACGGCAACAAGGGCTCTGTTTTCTGTCTTTTTTAGGCTTTAAATGCCAGAATTGTCATATGGCAAGTCGTGAATTCTTAAAAATCCTGAGTTTGGCCCGAATGGGTGACGTATCCGCGCAACAAAAATTGGCCTCAGCCTACCTGACCGGCGAATTTAAAACCCCCATTCAACCCTCAAATGCCCTGATTTGGTTAGAAAAATCTTATATTTCTATTCAAAATCAAGAACTTAAAGATAAAACCTCAAATCAAGATCAAATTCTAGAGCTTTGGAATCAAGTTACCAACATTCCCTTGGTAGAGACTGTTCATTCGACGGCTTTTCAGTTTGGTTGGGAAGCTTTTTGGAGGCTTTCGACAGGTCAGGAGGAGTTGGGATCCTCCGAGGCACAGCTTGCTTCCAAGTGGCAACTAGTGAACTTGCTCATCAATCCTGAGCACTCTGAAACCCAATCTCAGTTGAGTGACTGGATTCACGAACACCCTCACCCCTCTCTTGAGCAGTTATCCCATTTAGATTTTGCTGGCTTCCAAAAGCTGACTAAGCAGTACCTGGAAGATCTCGCTGAAAGTGAATCGATTTATACCGCGGCTGCAAAAGAACTTCTCATTAAGCTACAACCAAAAAACAAAGCGCTCTCCTCTCTTTGGTCTGCATGGATTGAAAATCAAAATGAAGAGGCGCTTGCTCAAGCTGCTGAACTAGGTCTTGCAAGTGCGCGACTCAGTTTAGGTTTACGCCTTGCGCAGCTAGATGATCGTAGTGAATCTGGAGGAGATAAAAAACTATCTAAATCAAATGCGTCTCTTAAAAAGGCAGCCTACTGGTTAGAGCTGGCTGCTAAGGATGGTGATCTCAATGCTTGGTATGCATTGGGAGAAATTTATCGTCGACCGCAATTTTCAGGATATAACGCAGCTGAGAGTGATCGTTGCTTTGATCGTGCTGCAGACCTTGGTCATCCACAAGCGCAATTTCGTAAAGCGGCTAATCTTTGGCGCAAGCGTGAAAAATTAAATGAGAAAGTTCGTGGCCTACAGGCATCCTATTGGGTGTGGCAAGCACACCAGCAAGGCGTGGCAGAGGCAAAAGAATTGCTCTCCAAAATTTTAGAGAGTTGCCCAGCACCACAGCAAAATGATTGGTATGAATTAGCATTTTGTGCTGAGCAGGCCTTAAGCCATCATGTAGAACACAAGCTTGATTTAGATTGGATCTTGATGTGCCATCGCCTGATCATTGCCAATCAATTTAATTTCAGTAAAGCAGAGTTGCTACTTTGTGATGTTGGACAACTTCAACATGAACACTGTGTAGTTGTAGATATTCGCTGGGAGTTGCCGAAGATTTTGCCTAGACTGATTCAAATTGAAACCATTCAACAACGACGTGCCCTGCTGGCAGCAGGCAAAATATTTGCTGGTTCTGAATTAGATATTGAAGGTAATTTACGTCAAAGACGCTATCGCTTTGATCGCGTCACCCAATGGCTCACAAGTACCCTCTCAAAAACCTTGAAGTATCAAGCAGATGCTGAGCTCGCTTGATTCTCTGAGTCCTCATCCTCTGGTGATGGTTTAGGCACATAGAACCGAGCAATTAGCAATCCAAGCTCGTAAAGCAAAGTCATTGGTATCGCTAAGAGTAGTTGAGAAAGTACATCTGGAGGCGTCACAATTGCTGAGATTACAAATGCCCCAACGATGACGTAAGGTCGAATCTCCCTGAGCTTAGCTAAAGGCACGATTTTCATGTGGACCAAAACGACGACGACTACTGGCACCTCAAAGGTGATACCGAAAGCTAAAAAGGTAGTCATTGCAAAACTCAGGTACTTATCAATATCGGTAGACATCTCCGCACCCAATGGTGCGTTATAGCTCGCCATAAAATTAAAGACTGTGGGGAAGACTAGGAGATAAGCAAATGCCATACCAATGATGAATAAAGAATAGCTGCTGACTACTAAAGGCAAAATCAGTTTTCGCTCATGTGTATATAGTCCTGGTGCAATAAATGCCCAGAGCTGATACATCACTACTGGCAGTGCAATCAAAAAAGCAACTAGCATCGTGACCTTCATGGGGACAAAGAATGATCCCGTCACATCTGTCACAATCATCTTGCCACCAGCAGGCAGTGCTTTTAGTAGGGGCTGCGCAAATAAATGAAAAATATCTGGCGCCCAATAGACCAAGCACACAAAGACAACAATAATCGCTAATGCCGATTTAATGACGCGATCGCGTAGCTCGAATAAATGCGAAAGGAAGGATTCTTGTAATCCAGAATCTTGGCTTGAAGTATCTTGTGTCATGAATGAATTATTTACCTGCGCTGTGATGAAAGCGCTTCATTCTGGCCGCACCAGATTGCACACGCGTCCGAATTCCGGCTGAGCGCTTAAACCAAACTGGTCTAGCCGCCCGTCGCACGCCCCAACTACTGCGACCTTGACGCTTCGTTTTACGCAAAACTTCTTGCTCATCTGGGGGGAGTTTTTCAAGATTGGTTTCAAAAATATCGGCTTGGTCGCTCAAATTAGCGCTCGCCTCTTGAACAGTTGAGTTGATGCTGTCTTCAACATCTTTAAAGGCAGATGTAGTCTCTTCTCGAAGTTTTTTAAATTCTTCAATCTCCATCTGGCGATTGACTTCCGATTTGACATCAGCCATATAACGCTGAGCACGCCCAAATAGATTGCCGACCATGCGAGCGACCTTAGGCAAGCGCTCTGGACCAATCACTACTAATGCCACTACTGCAATGAGCGCAAGTTTTGAAACTCCAAGATCAATCATTTATCAACCGCATGAATTTCTATCTGCGCTATAGCGATTATTTATTTACATCTTTAGCGTGAACATCAACTGTTTTGTCTGCAGTTGCAGCTGTTTGCTGCAGTTGCTCTGCAGTTTGCTCTTTGGACTCTTCAGATGTCTTCATGCCATCTTTGAAGCCTTTCACAGCGCCGCCCAAGTCTTGGCCCATATTCCGTAATTTTTTGGTGCCAAACACCAACATCACGATGACCAACACAATTAACCAATGCCAAATGCTAAATGAACCCATTCTTAATCTCCTTGGATTATTTTTTCCAGGGGCGGGGTCCGCCCATCACATGCAAATGCAAGTGATAAACCTCCTGCCCACCATCCGCACCATTGTTTACCATCAATCTAAAGCCGCCATCTCTTCCGGGACGACAGCCTTGCTCTTTGGCAAGACGGGGTGCTAATTCCATCATTCTACCTAGCAAAGGGCTATCTATGCTTTCTGCAGACTCCAACATAGGGATATGTTTTTTAGGAATCATCAAAAAATGCACTGGCGCCGCAGGGTTAATGTCCTTAAAAGCATAGATTTCCTCGTCCTCATAGACCTTTTGAGACGGAATCAAGCCTTGAGAAATCTTGCAAAACAGACAATTGGGATCATTTGACATGGCTTATTCCCTGCCAGAGGCTTTTCTTGCCGCCTTTTCCTCGATTCCCGAGGTGCCTAAACGACGGTCCAGCTCCTCAATCACATCCTCAGGGCGCAAATTAAATTGGGACAGGGCAATCAGGCAATGAAACCAAAGATCGGCCATCTCGCCCACCAATAGCTTTTTCTGCTCTGGCGCCAAGTTAGAGCTACGTACATCTTTTGCTGCCATGACAGCTTCAGTCGCTTCTTCCCCAATCTTTTTCAAGATTCCATCATCACCCTTTGAAAAGAGCAAAGCGGTATAAGAGGTTTTAGGATCCGACTGGCCTGCCTTAAATGCATCCCGACGCTGATCCACAATATCGGCCAAGTGGGCGAATGCTGAATCTAAATTAGAAGGTTTATTGATCTTTTCTGTCATGACTTTTTTAAATAGCTAGGTCCAATCTACAACTTTCAGCTTCTTCACCCTTTTAAAAGCTTGATCATTTGTTACCAAAGTTGCGCCGATTGAAAATGCATGAGCAGCTATCTGCATATCCAGGGGCCCTAGGCTATCACCCTTAGATTCTAGCTCTGTCCTCAAGTTACCATACTGATCAGCCACATCGCTACCCCAAGCTAAGACCTCAACTCTTCTTAAAAATTCATTGACTACTTTATGGAGATTGATGGCATCCGGCTTACGGGCCAGGCCATAACGTAGCTCAGCCTCAGAAATCACAGATAAGCATAGACTATCCATTGGAAGACTGGTAATTCTTTTACTGACGCTTGGGTGCCGCCTAAGAAAATGACTTACCGTATTGGTATCAAGCATGTATCTCATTCATTAACCCCGTCCAAAGGATCGCGGATTTGATTTCCTTGCTTACGATCTTTAGGACTTAAGAAGTCTTTTGGAATCTCAGTATCTTTCAGCGCAAGGAAAAAATCATCCCAACTATCTGGTTTACGAGAGAGAATCAGATCGCCAGTGGATGGGTCACGTCTAATAAAGACTTCCCTTCCCTCAAAGCGAAATTCGGCAGGCAAGCGCACTGCCTGACTACGACCATTCATGAAAATTTTTGCTGTTTGACCCATGATGAGCACCTTTTGGTATATATCAAAGTATATATCATATTACCCAAGGATTGAAGCTATTTCAAAGCCTTTTTCTTTGAGGGTATCAGCCCTTAGAAATTTTGACCCAATTAGCTTGCTTGCTGTCCCATTGCATGAAGAAACAACTGTGCTCACCCGTATGACAAGCAATGCCATCTTTTTGCTCGACCATTAGCAATAGCGTATCACCGTCACAATCTAAACGAATTTCTTTGACTTTTTGAGTGTGCCCGGACTCTTCGCCCTTATGCCACAGTTTTTGTCTTGAGCGAGTCCAATACACTGCTTCACCCAAACGTATCGTTGCCAGCAAGGCATCACGATTCATCCAAGCCATCATCAAAATATCATTGCTTCCTACTTCTTGAGCAATCACGGGCACAAGACCCTGCTCATTCCAAGTAATAGCATCTAGCCATGGACCTGGCTGTAATGTTTCAATAGGAGTAAAGGCGCTCATAGATCAACTGTACAGCGAATCTTAAATACGAACCGGAATTCCGTGAGAGGCCATATATTCTTTTGCCTCTTGAACCGTGTATTCACCATAATGAAAGATGCTGGCCGCTAAAACTGCATCAGCATGGCCTTTAGTAATGCCATCGACTAAATGCTGTAAATTTCCAACGCCGCCCGAAGCAATTACAGGAATACTGACAGCATCACTTACGGCAGCAGTCAAAGCCAAATCAAAACCATCTTTGCTGCCATCCCGATTCATGCTGGTTAATAAAATCTCACCAGCACCACGCTGAGTAACCTCTTTAGCCCACTCCACGACATCTCTACCGGTAGCAGTGCGACCACCATGAGTAAATACTTCCCAATGACCAGCATCAGTTTGTTTTGCATCAATCGCCACCACAATACATTGCGATCCATAATGTGCTGCCGCATCCGTTACTAAATCGGGGCTCGCTACTGCAGAAGAATTCATGCTCACTTTATCTGCACCTGCATTGAGCAAACGACGCACATCAGCTACTGTGCGAACACCGCCACCTACGGTCAGGGGGATAAATACTTGTGAAGCCACATCTTCAATGATGTGCAAAATTAAATCTCGCCCATCAGAAGTAGCTGTGATATCTAAAAAGGTGAGTTCGTCCGCACCTTGTGTGTCATAACGTTTGGCAATTTCAACAGGGTCGCCAGCATCTCGAAGACCAACAAAGTTGACGCCCTTAACCACACGCCCTGCAGTGACATCAAGGCAAGGAATAATTCTTTTACTTAGCACTAGAGAATTTTCTTTGCGTATTTGAGAGTTAACTCATCAGCATATTTTTGAGCAACAGCAAGATCTAGATCACCAGAATAAATTGAGCGGCCTGCAATAACGCCCATCACACCTTCTTCTTCAGCCTTGCACAGCGCTTCGATATCTTCATTATTTGAGAGGCCCCCACTAGCAATCACTGGGATACGAATTGCTTGAGCCAACTTCAGTGTGGCATCAATATTGACACCCTTAAGCATGCCATCTCGCCCAATGTCTGTGTAAATAATGGCCTCCACGCCCCAGTCTTCAAACTTTTTAGCTAGGTCGATCACTTCATGTCCGGTAATCTTGCTCCAGCCATCAGTTGCGACCTTACCATCACGAGCATCCAAGCCAACCATTACATGGCCTGGGAATGCAGTACAGGCATCCTGAACAAAACCCGGATTTTTTACTGCAGCTGTGCCAATGATCACGGTACTAATACCGTCATCCAATAAACGTTCAATCGTTTCTAAATCACGAATGCCGCCACCAAGTTGCACAGGGATTTCATCACCAACTACTCTTAATATTGATTTGATAGCGGACTCATTTTTGAGCTTACCTGCAAAGGCCCCATTGAGATCGACTAGATGCAAGCGGCGCGCGCCCTTACTAATCCAATGTGCCGCCATAGCAGCAGGGTCTTCAGAAAATACCGTGGCTTTGTCCATATCACCTTGTTCTAGTCGAACGCAGTGGCCGTCTTTAAGATCAATTGCAGGGATGAGCAGCATAGTGAGATGTTAGAAAATAATTAAGGTTGCCAAGAAACAAAATTTTGATAAAGCTTTAATCCGTATTCTGCACTTTTTTCTGGATGAAATTGTGTAGCAAAAATATTATCTCGCGCCACTGCAGATGTAAACCAATCTCCATATTCCGTAGAACCGGCAGAATCTTCTTTGCGCTGCGGTACAACATAGTAGCTATGGACAAAGTAAAAGCTGCTGAAGTCTGGAATACCTACCCAAAGTGGGTGCTTACAATCCTGGCGAACCTGGTTCCAACCCATGTGAGGAACTTTAAAGGCCGATCCATCTGCTTGTTTTTTGCCCTCTAGGTCAAAGCGCCTCACCTCACCCGGAATGAGTCCCAAACATGAAGTCCAATGCCCTTGATTGGGGCGTACTTCAGCACTTTTATCAAAAAGCATTTGTTCGCCAACACAAACTCCTAATAAAGGCTTACTTTTAGATGCCTCTAATAATGCTTCTAATAGACCAGACTCCTCGAGATGTTTCATGCAATCGGGCATAGCGCCTTGACCAGGCAGGACCACGCGGGTTGCTGATCGAATTTCTTCAGGCGTATGTGCTATCAGGACATTGTCATCAGGTGCTACATGATGAAAGGCCTGATAAACAGAACGCAGATTGCCCATTCCGTAATCGACGATCGCAATTGTTTGCGCCAAAGTTAGCCTATTGTCTGCTGTTGTCTACTGGGCAACCAAGGAGTATCTAGATTAGAGACTGCCTTTTGTTGATGGAACAACACCAGATGCTCGTGGGTCAATAGCAAGAGCCATACGCAGAGCGCGGCCAAATGCCTTGAACACGGTTTCAATCTGATGGTGCGCGTTAATGCCGCGCAAATTATCGATATGCAAAGTCACGCCTGCATGATTGACGAAACCCCGGAAAAACTCAATGCTAAGGTCTACGTCAAAATCACCCACACGAGAACGTGTAAAGGGCACATTAAATTCCAAACCAGGGCGGCCTGAAAAATCAATCACCACACGAGATAGGGTTTCATCCAAAGGAACATAAGAATGTCCATAGCGAGTAATACCAGCCTTATCACCCACCGCCTGCGCAAAAGCTTGACCTAGGGTAATGCCAACATCCTCAACGGTGTGGTGATCATCAATATGGGTATCGCCCTGAGCTACAACCTTAAGATCAATCATGCCATGACGAGCAATCTGATCTAGCATATGGTCTAGAAAAGGAACCCCGGAGGCTAATTCAGCCTTGCCAGTACCATCCAAGTTAATGGCAATTTGAATTTTGGTTTCCGAAGTATTTCGGGTAACGTCGGCTTGCCGCATGCTTCATTGCGCCGCGAGGCGAAGTGTTGATTGAAGCCTCATAATATCATTCCTAGCAGACTTATAAATGTAGAAATTGCCTTACTTTCATTCTGAATACTGACCTGAGTACCCCCATGAGCCGTTTTTGGAGCCCCATCGTTCAAACTTTAACCCCTTATGTTCCAGGGGAGCAGCCGCAAATGCAGCGGCTAGTGAAGCTCAATACGAATGAAAGCCCTTATGGGCCCTCCCCCAAAGCTCTTGAAGCGATTAGTAGCCAAAATAATGACGATTTGCGTCTATACCCAGATCCTGAAGGAGTTGCACTTAAAAAGGCAATTGCTAAGTTACATGGCTTAAATCCAAACCAAATATTTTTAGGCAATGGCTCTGATGAAGTATTGGCTCATGTGTTTGCTGGCCTTCTCAAGCAAAGTAGCCCTGTGTATTTTCCAGACATCACTTATAGCTTTTATCCGGTCTACTGCAAACTCTTTGGTATTGATTACCAAACTATTGCACTTGGACCAGATTTTGAAATCGATCTCACTCATTACAAAACTCCTAACGGCGGAATTATTTTTCCCAATCCGAATGCGCCAACAGGTAGATCAATTGCTCGTGCAGAAATTCAAAAATTACTTGCTCGCAATTCTGACTCCGTCCTTATAGTTGATGAGGCCTATGTAGACTATGGAACCGAATCTTGCATTCCTCTATTACAAGGCGCTCACTGCCCTGAAAATTTATTGGTAGTGCACACACTATCTAAATCACGAGCGCTCGCAGGACTACGGGTTGGATTTGCAGTAGGTCACCCGACACTCATTGAAGGCCTAGAGCGCATCAAAAATAGCTTTAACTCTTATCCCTTGGGTCGCTTAGCACAAGCAGGGGCTATCGCGGCAATCGAAGATTAAGCGCATTTAGAAGCAACATCTACCAAAGTTATTCAAACCCGAGAAAAACTAGTCTCTCAATTGAGCGCATTGGGTTTTGAGACGCTACCATCTACTGCAAACTTTATATTTACTCGCCATCCTAAGCACGCTGGAGCTAAGCTATATCAAGCGTTACGCGATCGTGGCATTATCGTGCGCCACTTTAAGTCACCACGTATCGAAGAATTTTTGCGCATTACGATTGGTACTAATGAGCAAAGCGCTGAGTTAGTGAGCGCTTTACAAGAAATTCTGTCGTAGGTTTTTTATGCTCTTTAATTTATTTATTTTTTGAGTCGCATCTCAGCGGCACGAGCGTGAGCCTGCAAACCCTCACCATGAGCGAGAGTACTAGCAACTGTACCTAGAGTTTGCGCACCAGCTTCACTCACCTCAATCATGCTCGAGCGCTTAATGAAGTCATAAACGCCTAAGGGCGAAGAGAATCGTGCTGTGCGAGCCGTTGGCAATACGTGATTGGGCCCAGCACAATAATCGCCAAGCGATTCACTGGTGTAGTTGCCCATAAAAATAGCTCCTGCATGACGTATCTGCTCTGCCCATTTGCGCGGTTCAGCTGCGCAAATTTCTAAATGCTCAGCAGCGATGGCATTTGCGATTTCGCAAGCTTCAGTCATGTCTTTAACTTGTATCAATAAAGCACGATTCGATAAAGAAGCTGCAATGACTTGGGCTCTTGGCATTTCAGGGAGCATCCTATCGATACTAGCTTGCACTTTTTCAATAAATGCGGCATCCGGACATAGCAAAATTGATTGGGCTTGCTCATCATGCTCCGCTTGGGAAAATAGATCCATTGCAATCCAATCTGGATTACTAGAGCCGTCACACAAGACCAAAATTTCTGATGGGCCAGCAATCATATCGATACCAACAATCCCAAATACTCTTCGTTTAGCTGCAGCCACATAGGCATTTCCAGGGCCGACAATCTTGTCTACAGAAGGAATGGTCTGGGTTCCGTAGGCTAAAGCAGCAACAGCCTGTGCACCACCAATCGTGAACACACGATCAACGCCCGCTAGATAAGCAGCAGCCAATACTAGTGGGTTACGAGCGCCATCCGGCGTAGGTACCACCATGATGATTTCACCTACTCCAGCCACTTTCGCGGGAATCGCATTCATCAGGACTGATGATGGATATGCAGCCTTGCCGCCTGGAACATAAATACCAACACGATCTAAGGCTGTTACTTTTTGGCCAAGTCGGGTGCCATCAGACTCTTCATAATCCCAAGAGTGGCAGCCCGCCTCAATCTTTTGTCTCTCGTGATAAGCGCCCACTCTTTGTGCTGCAGTATCTAAGGCATTTTTTTGTTCTGCGGGTAAAGCTTGATAAGCCTGCTCTAAGTCTTTACGAGAAATTTCTAGTTCAGACACGCTAGCAACATTCAAACGATCAAACTGTTTAGTAAAGCCCAGAATTGCTTCATCCCCTTTGGACTTCACTGCCGCTAGAATCTTCAGCACTGAAGCGTCAATCGCCTCATCATCGCCCATTGGCAAGGAAAGGCTCGACAATAAAGTCTCTTTAAAGCCTATCTCCAGGCTATTTAGACGCTTGACTTTGATAGGAGAGGAAGACATGTAATTCGAGCTTACTTAAGCAAGTCAAAAATAGGCTGAAGTTGCGCGCGCTTACGTTTATAGGAAGCTTGGTTAACCACCAAACGTGCACTAATGTCAGCAATTGGTTCAACTTCTACCAAACCATTGGCACGTAAGGTATTGCCTGTGGATACTAAATCCACAATTGCATCAGCTAAACCAACTAATGGCGCCAATTCCATTGACCCATATAGTTGAATCGTATCAATATGCACACCCTTATTCGCAAAATGCTCTCTTGCGCAGTTGACATACTTTGTTGCTACCTTCAAACGCGAGCCTTGCTTAACGGCAGCAGCATAATCAAATCCCTCTCGTACTGCAACCGACATACGGCATTTAGCGATATCTAAATCAAAAGGGACATATAGCCCAGCCGTACCTTTTTCCATCAGCACATCTAAACCTGCGACCCCAAAGTCTGCGCCACCAAATTGCACATAGGTTGGTACATCAGATGCGCGCACAATAATTAAACGAATATCAGGGTTAGAGGTATCAATAATGAGTTTGCGGGACTTTTCAGGATCTTCAAGCGGCACAATACCGACCTTAGATAAGATCTGTGCGGTTTCTTCAAAGATGCGCCCTTTGGATAGGGCTAGAGTCAATTTCATGGACTAATTATCCACTAGGCTTACTTAATGCGCTGAATATTGGCCCCCAAGCGGGTCAACTTTTGCTCCATACGGTCATAACCACGGTCTAAGTGGTAAATCCGATCTACCTGAGTTTCGCCTTGGGCTGCTAAACCAGCAATCACTAAACTAGCAGAAGCTCGCAAATCAGTGGCCATCACAATTGCCCCGGAGAGTTTTTCTTCACCCTGCACTATTGCAGTATTTCCCTCAATCGCAATATCAGCACCCAAGCGATTGAGTTCTTGAACATGCATAAAACGATTCTCGAAAATAGTTTCAGTAATGGTAGAGCTACCACTGGCAATGGCATTCACAGCCATTAACTGAGCTTGCATATCAGTCGGAAAGGCAGGGTATTCAGAGGTCCGAAAGCTCACTGCTTTAGGTCTACCCTTCATCGAAGCCTTAATCCAGTCTGGGCCTACTTCCATTGTTAAGCCTGCGTCCTTTAGCTTCACAAGTACTGCATCTAAAGTATTCGGACGGCAGTTTTTTACCAACACTTCGCCTCCTGCAGCTGCAACGGCACATAAAAAAGTTCCTGCCTCAATGCGATCAGGGATGACCGTATGTTCCGCACCATGAAGTTTTTCTACGCCCTCAATGATTAATTTGTCGCTACCTATTCCAGAAATCTTTGCTCCCATCTTGACTAATAACTCAGCTAAGTCACCCACTTCTGGTTCGCGTGCAGCATTCTCCAAAACAGTGGTTCCCGTTGCCAGAGTTGCCGCCATCAATAAGTTTTCTGTCCCAGTCACCGTAATCATGTCAGTCAAAATGGATGCGCCCTTTAAGCGCTCAAGTGGTGGCTTAATCTCTGCTTGTATATATCCGCTCTTGATCTTGATCGCAGCCCCCATCGCCTTTAAGCCCTTAATATGCTGATCCACTGGGCGTGCACCTATAGCACAACCGCCAGGCAAAGATACTTTTGCGCTATGCATTCTGGCTAGAAGTGGGCCCAATACTAGGATGGAAGCACGCATGGTTTTGACCATCTCATAGGTTGCCTCTGAACTCTTGATCACGGAGGCATTCAAGACTAGATGGCTACGATCACCCGCATCAGGAAAGCTCACAGTCACGCCAATTTCTTGCAAAAGCTTAAGCATGGTACGCACATCTTGCAAGTCAGGGACATTACGCAAAATGATTGGCTGATCCGTTAAAAGACAGGCGCAAAGAATTGGGAGTGCAGCATTTTTAGCGCCAGCGATTGTCACCTCACCTTTGAGTGGTGTGCCGCCAACCATTCTTAATTTATCCATGAAACGATTCCAATAAAAACTTTTGGGGTTTATTTAAGCACTATAGCAATGTCATGCAGCTGAATTCTGCGCAAACTCTTGAGGAGTAAAGGCCTTGATCGACAAAGCATGAACTTCAGCTTTCATTCGATCCCCCATCGCTGCATACACTAATTGATGACGCTGTATTAAACGTTTACCTTCAAACTGAGGGCTCACAATGGTTGCAAAAAAATGTTGTCCATCGCCCTCTACTTTGAGATGAGTGCAGTCAATTCCCTGTTTGATATAGCCCTCAATTTGCTCGGGGGTTGGAAACATCTTTTTCTCCTTTAATGTCTGAGCTTATAGCCCTTTTGAAGCATACGTAAAGCAATCACTGAAACTACCACAAAGAAAGCGCTCACAATCGCGAAGCTGGTCCAAGGGGAAATGTCTGAGACCCCAAAAAAGCCATACCGAAATCCATCAATCATGTAGAAAAATGGATTGAAATGCGACACCACTTGCCAGGCTGGCGGAAGAGAGTGAATGGAATAAAAAACGCCTGAGAGCATGGTGGCCGGCATGATAAAGAAGTTCTGAAAAGCAGCTAACTGATCATATTTATCCGACCAAATACCGGCAATCAGACCCAAGCTTCCTAGAATTGCAGCGCCCAAAAATGCAAAAGTCAAAATCCATAGGGGGTATTCAATGCTTGGCAAACCATACCAAGCAGTAATGAATAAAACGCCGAGGCCCACTACAATGCCACGAAATACGGCAGCCAAAATATATGCTGCATAAAACTCAAAGTGACTTAATGGGGCAAGCAATACAAACACTAAATTGCCAGTTACCTTCGATTGAATCAAAGATGAGGAAGTATTTGAAAATGCATTTTGCAGCACCGTCATCATCACCAGGCCCGGAATTAAAAAAGCGGTATAACTTAAACGTCCATAAATTTCTTTACCTTCTAGCACATGACCAAAAATCATGAGGTATAGGATTGCGGTGAGTACGGGTGCGGCTACCGTCTGAAAGGCAACCTTATAAAAACGCATGATCTCTTTACGCAATAACGTTGGAAAGCCGCTACCGTATTCCAATACAGGCTTATTCAGGGCAGTTTTCATAGAACACCCCCAGACATAATATTGACAAAGACATCCTCTAAATCTGTCTTGCCTTCGCCGTCTTTTTTAACTGAGCCATAGCGAGTTAACAAATTGGCAGTGGTATCAAGAGCAACGATCTCTCCTTGCTTGAGCATGGCGATTCGTTCACATAGAGCTTCAGCTTCTTCTAGATAGTGTGTAGTTAAAACAATCGTATGACCATCTTGATTTAGCCTGCTAATAAATTGCCATAGAGATTGACGCAGCTCGACATCAACACCAGCAGTTGGCTCATCTAAAATAATCACTGGCGGTCTATGTACTAATGCCTGAGCCACTAATACTCGACGCTTCATGCCACCTGATAAAGAACGCATATTACTATCGGCCTTATTGGCAAGATCAAGATTAGCGATAATTTCATCAATCCAAGCATCGTTATTGCGAATACCAAAATAGCCTGACTGAAAGCGTAAAGTCTCACGCACCGTAAAGAAGGGGTCGAAAACTAATTCTTGGGGAACAACTCCCAGCATTCGCCTTGCATCCCGAAAATTCCTTTGCACATCTGCACCCATAATGGCAGCATGCCCTTGGTCAGGCCTGACTAAGCCAGCCAAAATAGAAATCAAGGTGGTCTTTCCTGCCCCATTGGGGCCAAGTAAGCCAAAAAATTCGCCCGGCTCAATCGCTAAAGAAACATTATCTAGCGCCTTGAGTGCCCCATAATTTTTAGTTATATTTTTAATCGATATGGCTGAATGCATGCTGTTACAAGCCTAGCAAAGCAGATACACCATATACATTGGCCAATACTTTTAATTTTTCAGGGGGATGCTCGACAACGAGTGATTGGCCATTGGCTTGCAATGTTTTTTGCCATGCCAATAAAACAGTAAGCACAGTTGAATCAAAATCTTTTAGAGCAGAACAATCGACTCTTCTCAATTCGGCAAGATTGGATAAACCCTCTTGTTGAAGATGCATGACATTTTCTTGCGTCACTTCCTGGGGTAAGCAAAACGGCATTATTTTAATTTCTATCTGAATTAGCTTACTTAGTAGTAGCTAATTGCTTGTTACGATCTTGTAAAAATTTCACCAAACCATCAATACCATTCTGACCAATCTGATTTGTAAATTGATTGCGGTATGCTTCGACCAACCAAGCGCCCATAATATTCATGTCATAGACCTTCCAGCCGGTAGCGCTTTTTTCCAGGCGGTAATCTAAGGAGATTGGATCACCGCGACCTACTACGACCGTTCTCACCACCACCTCTTTATCGTCAGGAGCCGCTCTTAACGCCTTAAATTGAACAGTCTGATCGCGCAGCTGACTCAAGGCCCCTGAATAGGTCCGCATTAATAGGGTTTTAAATTCTGTTGTAAGAATAGCTTGCTGTTCTGGAGTTGCTTTTTTCCAATTAGGGCCCATTGCCATCTCAGTAGTACGGCGCATATCAGTAAATGGAACAATTTTCTTTTCTACCAACTCCATCACCTTAGGGATGTTGCCTTTTTGTATATCGGGATCAGCCTTAACCGAAGCCATCACGTCTGACACCACTATCTTGATCAATACATCAGGAGGGGTATTTTGATCAGGTACTTGGGCTAAAACCACCCCAGATACGAGGCATAAGACTGTAGCAAGCCATCTTGAGATTGTTTTATTGCTTTTCATGTGCTTTGGTCCCATCAACTCTAAATAAACTAGGGCTAATTTTAGCCCCTTAAGCAATATTACTTATTCGTAAGGGTTTTCATAAGGCGGCATGAGTGGCTCCTCATCATTGCGGCCCTCATTAATCTGATACTCACGGCGCTGAAGATAGGCATCTCGGATGAAGCTATATTTATCAAGGGCAGCGCCATCCAATAAATCGCCCGCTTCGTAAAAAGTGTTACGAGCATTAATGACACGCAGTCCCGTGATGCTATTTCGTAACCCGACATCCGGGATGTACTTAAATAAGTAATCTGTCTCCAAATCTGCCGCAGTACCAAAAGTGTCTCGAATAGTGCTCGGACCAAAAAATGGCAGCACTACATAAGGACCCGAAGGCAATCCCCATACTCCAAATGTTTGACCCCAATCCTCTTTATGCTTTGGAAGTCCACCTGGTGTTGCAAGATCCATGAGACCGCCAAGTCCAAAGATCGTGTTGACAGCAACGCGCATCAAATCATTAAACGCTAAATCGGGCTTGCCCTGTAATAAGTTTTGCAGGGCAGTGTAAATATCACTGTAATTACTAAAAAAGTTATAGATTCCTTCCCGAACAATCTCTGGCAAGATAAATCGATAAGCTGCAACTACTGGCTTAAGAAGATATTTATCTAAACCTTCATTAAATTCAAATACTGAACGGTTAAATGGCTCCCAAGGATCCCGGGGTGAAGGCTCCACTCCAGCAGGAATAGAGGCACAACCTACAAATAAGCAGGCCATACTCAACAACACCAAGCGCTTAAATCTGCTCGCCCACAAAATCACTTTGCCGTGCCTTTGTCTTGCCCGCTATCAGCAGCTTTGTTGTATAGAAACTGACTGATTAAATTTTCTAATACCACAGCAGATTGAGTTTGACTAAGCCTTCCGCCATCAGCCAACATATCATCAGAACCGCCAGCCTCTAAGCCAACGTACTGCTCACCCAATAAACCAGAGGTCAAAATTTTGGCTGCAGAGTCTTTTGGAAACTTATAAGAATTCTCTATAGTCATTACAACTGTGGCTTGATACGTTTTGTCATCAAAGGAAATGTTGGCAATGCGGCCAACCACCACCCCAGCACTCTTGACTGGAGCGCGCGGTTTTAGACCTCCAATATTATCAAATCGGGCAGAAATTTTATAAGTTGGGGCAAAAGAAACGGCATTCATATTGCCCACTTTTAACGCCAAGAAGAACGCGGCCAGCAAACCAATGGCAACGAATAGCCCGACCCAAACATCAATTGCACTTTTTCTCATAAGAACCTCAGTTTATTCTTTCTAATTTGAGAACATCATTGCGGTGAGCAAGAAATCCAATGCCAAAACTGCCAAAGATGAAATCACGACCGTACGGGTTGTTGCTTGAGAAACACCCTCTGGTGTTGGCCGAGCTTCATACCCTTGATAAAGGGCGATAAATGTTACCGCCACACCAAAAACAATGCTTTTAATGAGACCGTTTCCAATATCAGCAAAGAGGTCTACTCCACCCTGCATTTGTGACCAAAATGCTCCAGAATCAACGCCAATTAAGGGCACGCCAACAAAGTAACCGCCCATCACACCAACCGCAGTAAAAATCGTTGCTAGGATTGGCATAGAAATAATCCCAGCCCACAGTCTAGGAGAAATAACACGCGCTAACGGATCAACTGCCATCATCTCCATCGCACTTAACTGCTCTCCAGCCTTCATTAACCCAATCTCCGCGGTCAAAGACGTTCCTGCGCGACCTGCAAACAATAAAGCAGTAATCACAGGACCTAGCTCACGAGTCAATGACAAGGCCACTAATAAACCCAAAGCCTGCTCAGAGCCATAACGATTTAAGGTGTAGTAGCCCTGCAAGCCCAAAACAAAACCAACAAATAATCCAGAGACTGCAATGATGACAAAGGAATGGTTACCAACAAATAAAATTTGATCTACTACTAAACGAGGTCTTTTCAGCAGAAATCCTGAACGCAAAATAACGGCGCAAAATAAACGCGCAGCATGCCCGAGGTTACTGATATTACGGCGAACAAAAAAACCTAAGTCACCTAAGAGGTCAATCGCTATAGACAAAACTGACATCAAGCTCGCACCCCAAAATCGTCTGCTAGGCTTTGGCCAGGATAATGAAATGGCACAGGGCCGTCTGGCGCAGCATCTAAAAACTGTCTTACAAAAGGATCCTCAGAACGGCTAAGCTCTTCAGGCGTGCCTTCAGCCCCAATACGACCATTAGCAATAAAGTACACATAGTCGGCGATTTCAAATGTTTCTTCAACATCATGGGTCACTAGTAAGCTGGTTGCACCAAGCGCATTATTTAAATCGCGTATTAATCGCGCAGTAATACCAAGAGATATTGGATCTAAACCAGCGAATGGCTCGTCGTACATGATCAGCGGGGGGTCTAATGCAATTGCTCTAGCAAGTGCAACACGTCTTGCCATGCCGCCAGAAATTTGTGAGGGCATCAAATCACGAGCACCGCGTAAACCAACTGCATTCAGTTTCATGAGGACTAAGGAGCGCAATAACGCTTCACTCAAGTTGGTATGTTCTCGCAGAGGAAAAGCCACATTCTCAAAAACGCTGAGGTCTGTAAACAATGCGCCAAACTGAAATAACATTCCCATTCGACGACGAGCGACCATGAGCTCATCTGAATTCATCTTGCCAATATCATGGCCCTCAAATAAGACCTGACCAGATTGAGCAGAGAATTGGCCACCAATTAAACGCAAAATAGTCGTCTTGCCGCAACCAGAACCCCCCATCACTGCAACGACTTGTCCGCGACGAAACTCCATATTGAGTCCCGACAAAATTTGACGCTCACCAGGAGCATAAGAAAAGTCGACGCCCTTAATTGCAACGATGACTTCGTCAGCGGCTTTTTTTACTTCATCGAAAGAGGGTAAATGACGACTGTTCATATCCCCTTATTATCGAGGTAAAACAGATGACCCCATTAAATACTGGTCCACTGCTTGAGCGCATTGGCGACCCTCTCGAATCGCCCAAACTACTAAGGATTGTCCGCGGCGCATATCGCCTGCAGCAAATACCTTAGGAACATTGGTTTGATAAGCATTTTGACCCTCTACAGTGGCTTTTGCATTGCCACGAGCATCCTTTTCAATACCAAAAGCTTTTAATACTTGCTGAGCTGGAGATACAAAACCCATTGCTAATAGAACTAAATCAGCCTTGATCTCAAATTCAGAATTAGGCACTTCTGACATTTTTCCGTCTTTCCACTCCAAACGCACTCCAATGAGTTTCTCGACTTTGCCATTTTTTCCCTCAAAACGCTTAGTGCCCACTGACCAATCACGCTCGCAACCCTCCTCATGAGACGACGAAGTACGTAACTTCGTTGGCCAATAGGGCCAAACTAAGGGCTTATTCTCTTCTTCTGGTGGCTGTGGCAATAATTCAAACTGAGTAATCTGTTTAGCACCATGACGATTAGATGTGCCAACACAATCTGACCCAGTATCGCCACCACCAATAACAACTACATGTTTATCGCTTGCACGAATTTCGTTTTTAAAATCGCCTGCATTTTCTTTATTCTGGGGAATCAAAAATTCCAACGCATAGTGAACGCCTGCTAAATCGCGACCAGGCACAGGTAAATCACGCGGCTGCTCAGCACCACCGGTAATAACAACGGCATCAAAATCCTTCATCAACTGATCTGGAGAAATCGTCTTGGTAGCATAGTTTTTAACTTCTGCACCAATCGCCTCTTTGCCAATAAATACACCCGTTTCAAATTTCACACCTTCGGCTTGCATTTGCTCAACTCGACGATCAATCAACCATTTTTCCATTTTGAAATCAGGAATACCGTAACGTAGAAGACCACCAACACGATCATTCTTTTCAAATACAGTAATGTCATGGCCAACACGCGCCAATTGCTGTGCTGCTGCCATTCCAGCAGGGCCGCCGCCAACAACAGCTACTTTTTTGCCAGTCTTGACTTTAGATGGCTGGGGCTTAACCCAACCGTTTTCCCAACCCTTATCGATAATCGCATGCTCAATTGACTTAATACCAACCGGTGCACGATTAATGCCCAAAGTACAAGCAGCTTCACATGGTGCTGGGCAAATACGGCCTGTAAACTCTGGGAAGTTATTGGTGGAATGCAAAACCTCTAGAGCATTTTTCCAGTCATTATGGAAAACTAAATCATTGAAATCTGGAATGATGTTATTGACTGGACAGCCGTTATTACAAAACGGAATACCACAGTCCATACAACGCGCACCCTGAATTTTTGCTTCTTCATCGGTGAGTGCCGCGACAAATTCCTTGTAATGATGGAGGCGTTTAATAGGCGCTTCGTATGTTTCATCAACGCGCTCAAACTCCATAAATCCAGTGACCTTACCCATATTTAATCCTTAATATCTTTTCTTAATATCTACGTTCATTAAGCAGTAACCGTTTTCTTCTGTGACTTTTCCCACAGTTCGCCCAAAGCGCGCTTGTACTCAGTTGGAAGCACTTTCACAAAACGAGTGCGGGCATTTTCCCAATCGGCTAAAAGCGCTTTAGCACGCTCCGATCCGGTGTAACGGAAATGACGCTCAATTAAGCCCTTCAAAATTTGCTCATCGGTTATACGCTCACCGCCATCTTTAACGTCAACAGGAGCATGCCAATCAGACTGAGGAATCTTGGCGACTTGCTCCGCAGAAGGCAATACTTTTTCTAAAGTTGCCATACTGGTATTGCAACGCTTATCAAACATACCGTCTTCGTCGTAAACATAAGCAATACCGCCACTCATGCCCGCAGCAAAATTGCGGCCTGTTGTTCCAAGCACCACTACAGTTCCGCCGGTCATATATTCGCAACCATGGTCACCAGTACCTTCTACCACCGTAGTAGCACCTGAATTACGAACTGCAAAACGCTCTCCTGCAACACCATTAAAGAAGGCTTCACCTGCTATTGCACCGTAAAGAACGGTATTACCAACGATGATATTTTTTGCAGTATCGCCACGGAACTCATGTGGTGCACGCACAATGACGCGACCGCCAGAGATGCCCTTACCAACATAATCATTGCCATCACCCACTAAGTCCAGGGTAATGCCATGTGCCAAGAAGGCAGCAAAGCTTTGTCCAGCAGTGCCATTTAATTGAATATGAATCGTGTCATCAGGCAAGCCTGCATGACCATAGCGCTGAGCAACCTCACCAGAAAGCATAGCGCCGACTGTACGATTTACATTCTTGACCGGAACAATGAAAGAAACTTTTTCACCACGCTCTAAAGCGGGCTCGCTCTTCTCTATCAAGATATTATCGAGCGCACTACCCAAGCCATGATCTTGTGTGAGGACTTGATAGCGTGGAACGTCGCCTGCAACTTGTGGCTCAGCAAAGATTTTGCTGAAATCTAAGCCGTGGACTTTCCAGTTATCAATGCCTTTACGGGTATCTAAGAAATCAACACGGCCAATCAAGTCATCAAACTTACGAATACCGAGCTGCGCCATGATCTCACGGGCTTCTTCTGCAACAAAGAAGAAAAAATTCACCACATGCTCTGGCTTTCCAGAGAACTTCTTCCGTAACTCTGGATCTTGAGTAGCAACACCTACGGGGCAGGTATTTAAATGGCACTTGCGCATCATGATGCAACCCTCGACAACCAATGGGGCGGTCGCAAATCCAAACTCATCAGCACCCAACAAAGCGCCGATGACTACGTCACGACCTGTTTTCATTTGGCCATCAGCTTGTACCCGAATACGACTACGCAAACCATTAAGAACAAGCGTTTGCTGTGTTTCAGCCAAACCGAGTTCCCAAGGCGAACCAGCATGCTTAATTGAAGAGAGTGGTGATGCGCCAGTACCGCCATCATGACCAGCAATCACCACGTGATCTGCTTTTGCTTTAGCAACACCAGCAGCAACTGTTCCAACACCCACTTCAGATACCAACTTCACAGAAACGTCTGCTTTTGGATTGACGTTCTTCAAATCATGAATTAACTGAGCAATATCCTCAATCGAATAAATATCATGATGTGGTGGTGGAGAAATTAATCCAACTCCTGGCACAGAAAAACGTAATTTACCGATATAGTCAGAAACTTTTCCGCCTGGCAACTGACCACCTTCACCCGGTTTAGCGCCCTGCGCCATCTTGATCTGAATCTGATCGGCTGAACGCAAATATTCAGTAGTGACACCAAAGCGGCCAGAAGCTACTTGTTTAATTTTCGAACGCAAGGAGTCACCGTCTAACAATGGGATATTCGCCTCAACTACATCGCTACCCAAAATGCTTGCGAGGGTCTCACCCTTCTTGATTGGAATTCCTTTGAGCTCATTAACATAACGATTAGGATCTTCACCGCCCTCACCTGTATTGGACTTGCCGCCGATGCGGTTCATCGCAATCGCCAGTGTTGCATGCGCCTCAGTAGAGATCGAACCTAAGGACATCGCGCCCGTTGCAAAACGTTTTACGATTTCTTTTGCAGATTCGACTTCATCAAGCGGAATCGCTTTTGCTGGATCAATCTTGAACTCAAACAAACCGCGTAATGTCATTTGACGCTTAGTTTGATCGTTAATGATATTGGCGTACTCTTTATAAGTCTGATAGCCTTTCTCTGCACCAATCCGAGTAGAGTGCTGTAATTTCGCGATCGTATCGGGTGTCCACATATGGTTTTCACCACGAATACGGTATGCATATTCACCGCCAGCATCGAGCATATTGTTTAATACTGGATCATTACCAAACGCTGCAGCATGCATCCGCAAAGCCTCTTCGGCCACTTCAAATACGCCGATCCCACCCACATTCGATGGTGTGCCTTTGAAATACTGATCAATGATGTCGTGATTCAAACCAATGGCTTCAAAAATCTGTGAGCCGGTATAAGACATATAAGTAGAAATGCCCATTTTGGACATCACTTTTTGCAAGCCTTTACCAACCGCTTTAATGAAATTCTTCACTGCTTTTTCAGGAGCTAAATCGCCAGATAGGCCTTTAGCCATTTCAGCTAAAGTTTCCATTGCGAGATATGGATGAACTGCTTCAGCACCATAACCAGCCAGCAGCGCAAAGTGATGTGTCTCACGAGCGCTACCAGTTTCAACGACAAGGCCTACACTAGTCCGCAATCCTTTTTGAACCAGATGCTGATGAATTGCCGAGGTAGCTAACAATGCAGGAATTGCAACATGCTTCTCATCTATCTGACGATCGCTCACGATCAAGATGTTGTAACCAGAACGAACGGCATCCGCAGCCTCTGCACATAAAGAAGCAAGACGAGCTTCTATTCCAGCCTTACCCCATGAAGCTGGATAACAAATATCTAGCTCGTATGAGCGGAACTTGCCATTGGTATAGTGACCAATATGACGGATCTTGGTAATGTCATCAAAATCCAAAATTGGCTGACTGACTTCCAGCCGCATTGGAGGATTGATATTGTTGGTATCAAGTAAATTGGGTTTGGGCCCAATGAATGACACCAAAGACATGACCATATTTTCACGAATAGAGTCAATTGGAGGATTAGTCACTTGCGCAAATAATTGCTTGAAGTAGTTATATAAGGGCTTGTTCTTATTTGAGAGAACAGCTAATGGG
>Ga0114975_10000808_pt1 | contig 22948 bp, 23 predicted proteins | sample S_130626_EF_Meta_FD_87031 | JGI IMG/M metagenome (GOLD analysis project Ga0114975, IMG submission 87031) | Freshwater microbial communities from Lake Simoncouche, Canada to study carbon cycling - S_130626_EF_MetaG | ecosystem: Environmental > Aquatic > Freshwater > Lake | place: Lake...
CATTTTTGTAAGTGCAACACCCGGTGATTATGAATTAGAAAAAACAGATGGACTCATAGTGGAACAAGTAGTAAGACCTACTGGACTGTTGGATCCTCCGATTGAAGTAAGACCAACAAAAAATCAAATTGATGATTTGTTAGATGAAATTGCGATGCAGGTAGAAAAAGGCGACCGTGTTTTGGTAACAACGTTGACCAAGAAAATGGCGGAGGAAATGGATCGCTTTTTACAAAAAATACAAATTAAATCTAAATACATTCATAGTGATATTGATGCATTAGAAAGGGTTGAAATTTTAAGAGAATTAAGATTGGGTATTATTGATGTATTGGTCGGCGTTAATTTATTGAGAGAAGGATTAGACCTTCCAGAGGTTTCCTTAGTTGCGGTGTTAGATGCAGACAAAGAAGGTTTTTTAAGAAATGAAAAATCCTTGACACAAACTTCTGGACGCGCTGCGCGTAACTCAAATGGACGTGTAATATTTTATGGAGATAGTATTACTAAAAGTATGCAACGAACAATTGATGAAACCAATCGTCGACGTGAAAAACAGATAAAATATAATACCGAACATGGTATTACGCCAACAACAGTTGTAAAAAGCATCGAACAAGTAATGGCGCAGGGATCGGTATTGGATATTAAAGGATATACCTTAAATAATATGAATGTCAGAACCACTGACGCTATAAATGTATTGGCAGAGGGTGATGAAAAATATAGTGAATATAAAACCATTCCACAATTAGAAAAGGCTATAAAGGATACAAAAAAACAAATGGATAAATTTGCAAAGGCAATGGACTTTATGGAAGCCGCAAAAACAAGAGATGAAATGTTTTTATTAGAAGCGCAACTTGAAAAAATGAAAGCAAAATAAATGATCTCCATATTTCAATCTATATATGAAGGATTACTTAACACTGGTTGGGTAGAAGCCATAGCCGTAATAGCGGGTATTGTATCGGTATGGTATAGTAGAAAAGAAAACATTTTAGTTTTTCCAACAGGACTCATTAACACAACGCTTTATATATATCTAAGTTATAAGGGACATTTATTTGGAGAGGCAAGTGTGAATTTATATTATACCATCATGAGTATTTATGGCTGGTATTTATGGACCCGTCGCAAAGAAGATCAACAAACCTATATTTTACAAATTACGACGAGTTCGAAAAAAGAATGGATTCAACAGCTTGCTTTTTTTGCTGCTTTTTATTTGGTGATATATTTTACGTTGATTTATTTGAAAACCGCTTTTGCACCCGAAGCAATTCCTTGGGCTGATGCTTTTGCAAGTGCTACCGCCTATACAGGCATGTGGTTAATGGCAAAGAAAAAAGTAGAAAGTTGGATATGGTGGATACTAACCAATATTGCCTCTATTCCTCTTTATTTTATTAAAGGTTATGCATTTACAAGTTTACAGTTTTTAGTTTTATTGGTTTTAGCCATTGCGGGTTGGTATAGCTGGAAACAAAAAGCGCGCGCCCAAAATGCATCAACAACGATTGTTTAAGCCCCCAGCAACATAAAATTTCCTCATCCATATTCAATAATTAATGAGTGCTTTAAAAAAAATTGTTATTCTTGGTCCAGAGTCCACTGGAAAATCTACACTTTGCGAGGCACTGGCCAAACATTATCATACTGAATGGTGTCCTGAATATGCTAGACAATATTTAGCTGAAAACGGTACGGATTATAATTACGATAATTTATTAACGATTGCAAAGGGCCAACTAAATGGGGAAGATCAATATGTGCAAAAGGCCGACAAGATGTTAATAATTGACACAGATATGTATGTTATGAAAGTATGGTGTGAATATGTGTTTAATAACTGCCACCCATTTATTTTAGAAAAAATAAATGAAAGAAAATATGATGCTTATTTGTTGTGTGATATTGATTTACCATGGACTGCCGACGAAATGCGCGAGTATCCAAATGAAGCGCCACGCAAAGAATTGTTTACGATCTACAAGGAATTGCTAATAAATCAAAAAACGCCTTGGGGTATTGTAAGTGGTACAGGAGAAACGAGGACAAAAAATGCAATAGCACTTATTGAAAAATTAATTAGCTAAATAGCATTTAAAATTATAAGTAATTATTATTTGCTTTTTAAAAGCGCATAAACATCCTCGTCGCTTTCAATATTATTCATCTCTCTTAAAATTTGAGGATAACGCCATGAAACCCTTCTAGTCATTGGGCGTGCAGTGAATTTTTTGGGGTTCGGAAATCCTGCAACAATCATGGCAGCTTCGGCACGGGTTAATTTTTTTGCAGACTTATGAAAAAAATGTTGAGCCGCCGCTTCAACACCAAAACACCCAGGACCGGTTTCAATAACATTCAGGTAAACTTCCAATATTCTTTTTTTACCCCAAATTTTTTCAATTAAAAAAGTAAAATAGAACTCTGGAATTTTTCGAATGTATTTATCAAATCCTGCTCCCTGCCATAAAAATACATTTTTGGCTGTTTGTTGCGTAATCGTACTAGCCCCGCCGCCAAATGGAATTTTTGATTTTTTATTTTTCTTTTTAGGGTGCATACTTTTTTCCATTGCATCCCAATCAAAACCACTATGTTCAGCAAAGGCTTGATCTTCACTAGCCATTGCGGCTAATTTAATATTATATGACATTTCGTCCCATGAAACGTAATCACGCTTTAAACCTAAACCAAAAGCATTGCTAATTTGTGTAATGGTAATGGGAGGTTCGATAAATTTAGTAACAAGCACATATATAAATGAGCTTATAAATAAATAGAAAATAATTTTTTTGATGATTTTAAACAAAATTCAAAAATAATGAATGAACTAAATGGTTTCTATACTAAATCTTTTTCCAATGGGTCGAAAATTGGGATTAGCATTTGATTGCCATTTACCCAATAACCAAGCAACAATACCGCTGGTTATTCTAGTGATATTAGTGGAACTAAAAACAGGATCTTTTTTTATTAAAGAGTTAGCAATATTTAATCCTGCATATCCAATACCTCCAATTTTTAGAAAGCTTCCATTTGAAAAAACACTTTGATAATGACCTGCGTCGTGAGGAAACGAAATGATTTCATTAATATGAATAGTAAGTGGGCCTAGTTTAAGCGTATCCTCTCCCCAAGTACCATAAACGGTGGTGGTTTGTTGAAGGGTGAACATTTTAACTTGAATGGAATCTGATTTCACCCAGTTTACATAACCCTTTATCCACTGATGGTTGCTTAATTCAAAATTTATATAACTCCCCGATACATATGATTTAACAATGATCCCGCGATCTTTTAAAACTAATAATTTTCCATCTTGAGCATTTACTTTACTCAAAAGGACCATTACAAAACCAAGTATATATATTATTCTATTCACGTTACAATTTACGAACTTAAATTAACATTAATGAGTACAAATTAGACTATCGATTAAAACTTCAAAGCATTATAAAATAGTACTGCACTAAAAATTAAAATAATGATACCTGCAATTTTATTAATCCATACAAGACTTTTGTTAGTCAATTTTGGTCTCAATTTTTTTGCTAAGTAAACTTTTGTTAAATCTGAAATTAATACAAAAATCAAACAAGTTACAAAAACGATTATTTTGTGCATTGTAGGATTGTTCGTTTCTGCGGCATCACTTGAAATGGCAGCGGTCCATGCGAACCAAAATAAAAACACACTTGGATTAAGTGTATTCATTAAAAATCCTGACACAAATATGCCTAACAAGTCACGAAATCTTGTCTTTTTTTCTTCATCTGTTCCAATATTTTCAATCGTAATTTCTTTAAATAATAAAGTATATAATCCTAGTAAAAATAAAAATCCCGCACCCGCCATTGCTATGGTTGCTTTGTGTGTTAATGCCAATGCAAAAAAACTGGTAAAAACATTACAAATAAATAAAATTGATAAATCACTTAATGACACACCCACAACAAAGGCATAACCCGCTTTGTGACCATTGGTTAAACTTTGTTTGATAATTGCAAAAATCACCGGCCCTATTGAAATACTTAATATAAGTCCCAATAGTAAACCTTTTAGGATGGGGGCGCTCATATTAATTATTTAAAATAAAACTTTTCCAGTCTTTTAGTAAATCACCTTTTATAACTCTTGGAAATTTATGCTGTCCACCAACCTTACCCTTTGCTTCTAAAAACGATAAGAAGGTGGATTCCTTTAATATTTTAACATGCACATTTTTTAAGGCACTTTTTCTTTCAACAGCATAATCATCATTTAGCTCGCACAACTTCTCATCGATTTTTGAAGCTATTAATTTTTCATCTATAGCTTGGTCACAAGCAATATACCATTGATGTGAGAAAAAACTTCCTTCGGGTTCACCCGTTACACAGTATTCTGGAATTGAAATATTTAATTCTTCACTTACCAACTGAATGGCCTTATTCATATTATCAACGCTCAAATGTTCACCAACTAAACTTAAAAAATGCTTAGTTCTACCGGTAATAATAATTTCAGCATTTGTTTTATTAATAAACCTTACAGTATCTCCTATTAAATAACGCCAAGCACCAGCAACGGTACTAATTAATAATGCATAATCTTTTCCTTCCTCTACCTCATGTATCATTAAGGCCTCTGGATTTTCTACCATTTCACCATTGGCATCAAAATTTTTGTCATCAAATGGAACAAATTCAAAAAATATATGCTGATTAAATGAGAGCCTCATTCCTTTGGCATTTTGTTTATCCTGCCAAGCTAAGAATCCTTCACTTGCTAAATATGTTTCCGTGTATTGTATGGGTCTGCCTAAAAGTTTTTCAAATCCATGTTTATAAGGCTCAAAGCTTACGCCTCCATGTACAAAAAAGGAAAGGTTGGGCCAAATCTCGTGTATGTTGTTTAATTGATATCTTTCGATGACCATTTCAATGCACATTTGAATCCATGCGGGAACCCCCACAATAAAACCAATATCCCAATTCGGGGCTTTATCAACAATTTCATTTAGTTTTTTATTCCAGTCTCTTTCTTTAGCTATTTTTTTCCCAGGCTTATAAAAAGGCTGAAACCAGAAAGGAGCTTTTTTTGCTGTAATGCCACTTAAATCCCCCGCATAATAACCTGGACCTTTTTGCAAATCCGTACTACCCCCAAGTGTAAGCCAGCCTCTACCTAAACTGGTTAAAGGCACATCCTTATAATTGAATAAGCTAATCAATTGTTTTATCATGATTACCTTATTGCCCTTTAATAAATCATTGGTAATAGGAATGTATTTACTGGCAGCCTCGCTGGTGCCACTACTAAGTGCAAAAAACTTTATTTTACCCGGCCAACATATATCCTCTTGTCCTTCTAAAGTTTTATGCCACCATTCATTATAAATTTTATTGTAATTATAAGCTGGTACTTTTTGTTGAAATACTTTTCCAGCATGTTTGCTTTGTAAAATTTGTTCAAAGCCAAACTTTTGACCAAATTCAGTATACCTCGCGCGACGTAGTAATTTTTTTAATACACGCATTTGGGATCTTCTTGGGCTTCGTTCTGGAAGGCCAAGTACACTACTAAGGCTTTTAGGCAAGTTAATCTCGAAAATCGGCATCTACAATATCAGGTTTTATCAATTAAGATTATATGCAAAAATAAGCATGTTATTCGAGCAAACGAAGCTACTTTTGTGATATGATTAAAAATACATTATTTAACGCTATCGAAGCGGGTGCTATTGAACTAAAAAGGTATTTTAACGGAACATTTACGATTTCAAGTAAGGCAACCATTAATGACTTGGTGACGGAGGCCGATCATGCTTCAGAAAAGGCCATTTTTAAGGTAATTCAACAAAATCACCCCGATCATTTTATTTTAAGTGAGGAAACCGGATCTATGCCAACAAAATCCAATATTAAATGGATTATTGATCCCATTGATGGAACCATCAATTTTGCAAACGGTATTCCTATTTGTTGCGTAAGTATTGGGGTAGAAGAAAATGGAGAAATGATCATGGGAGCGGTATATAATCCATTTATGAATGAGTTATTTTTTGCAGAAAAGGGAAAGGGTGCATTTTTGAATGATCAACCCATTAAAGTAAGTAGTAAAAATGATTTATTAACGAGTTGTTTGGTTACGGGTTTTCCTTATCAATATTTAGATACAGAAAATGGACCCCTACAAATATTTGAAAAATTAATTAGAAAATCAATTCCCGTTCGACGACTAGGAAGTGCAGCATTGGATTTATGTTGGACAGCCGCGGGTCGATTTGATGGATTTTATGAACACAAATTACAAGCTTGGGATAGTGCAGCCGGATATTTGATAGTACAAGAAGCCGGAGGGGTGGTTACAGATTTAAAAGGAGAAAAATATAATCCATATCAACCCGGTATCATTGCAAGTAATGGTTTAATACATGACCAGTTATTGAATTTATTAAAGGGCGGAAATTTATAATAAGCATATGCAAGAAAGAACTGAAATAGAAAAATTAGGAGAGTTTGGTTTAATCAATCACCTAACGGAAAATTTCGAAACATTTAATGCGTCCACCATTTTATCAATAGGTGATGATGCTGCGGTGATTGATCATTATGGAAAACAAACTGTTGTTACCACCGACTTGTTGGTGGAAGGCGTACACTTTGATTTAATGTATACACCTTTAAAACATTTAGGATTTAAATCGGTGATTGTAAACCTAAGTGATGTTTATGCAATGAATGCACAACCTACACAAATCACTATGAGCCTAGCTTTTAGCAATCGTTTTAGTCTAGAAGCATTGGAAGAATTTTATTTAGGTGTACAAATTGCTTGTGAACAATATGGTGTTGATTTAATCGGCGGCGATACATCAACTTCACAAAAAGGATTGGTCATTTCTGTAACCGCGATTGGTGAAGTAACTCCAGAAAAATTTGTAAAAAGAAGTACTGCCGAGAGCGGTGATTTGATTTGTGTATCAGGTGATTTGGGTGCAGCATTCCTGGGATTGACACTTATGGAAAGAGAAAAGAAAATATTTTTAGAAAATCCACAGGTACAACCCACTTTAGAAAATGAGGATTATATAGTTGGAAGACTTTTAAAACCTGCTGCAAGAAAAGACATCATTGATTATTTAGCTGCACAAGAAATTGTACCTACTGCCATGATGGATATTAGTGACGGATTGAGTAGTGATATTTTACATATTTGTAAACAAAGTAATTTAGGTTGTAGATTATACGAAGATAAAATTCCTTTAAACGAAGCCACTAAAGCAGCTGCGTTTAAATTTGGTTTAGATCCTACGGTTTGCGCACTAAATGGTGGCGAAGACTACGAATTATTATTTACCATGAAACAAGCCGACTACGATAAAATTACTTTGCAAGAAGATATCAGCGTGATTGGATATATGTGTGATCAAGAAGAAGGCACCAAAATAATTACCAAGGGCAATAATGTTTTTGATATCAACGCACAAGGTTGGAATGCTTTTTCAAAGTAATAGGAGAGGACGCGCAGAAAAGTTATGCTAGCTTACCACCATTTTTAATAACTGCCGATCTGCACTTAAAAAAAGTAGGTCGGCATTTTCATTTACTTCAATGGTTGCAGACATGTTTTCAATGTGCATCACTTTTGCTGGGTAAACACTACACATTCTAATGGCTTCGCCAAAATCAATACCAACATGATCAACTAAATTATTGATAGACTTAATTTGTGTTAACGCTGATCCACTAAGTGTTCCAGCTGATTCATATTTATCGCCAACCAATTGATGTTGATACATACCTGTGGAGGTGGCTGTAACCGCATCGGTAATACAAAATAACCTTTCACCCATTATTTGCTTGGCAATACTAATTGCCGAAAAATCAACATGATATCCATCGGCAACTAAGCTACTCATAGCTTTTTTATGATTAAACAGTGCTCCCACCAATCCCGGAGCGCGATGTTGAAGTGGACTCATGGCATTGTATAAATGAGTTGCTACTTTTATATTGTCATTAAAAAATTCAGTTGCCATTTCATAACTCGCATTACTATGTCCTACTGAAACGACAATGCCATTGGATTGAATCAAATCGATAATTTCTTTACTGCATACTTCTGGCGCCAAGGTGATCATACTAATCCACTCCTTTCCATAAGTAAGTAAATCTTGTACCTCTTGTAAACTAGGTGCATGAATTACATCGGTACTGTGTGCACCTTTTTTTGAAACATTAATCCAAGGTCCCTCAATGTGTAATCCAATACAACCTTTGCCCCCACTTGTTTTATATGCCTTTACTGCATCAATTGCCTTATAAATAATATCGTTGCTTTGTGAGGCAATGGTGGGTTGAAAAAATGCAGCACCCCCTTTTAAACAATATTGATATGTTTTTTCAATACAATCTGCGTCGGGAGATTCAGATAACAATTTTCCACTAGCGCCATAAATTTGTAAATCAATCAAAGCGGGTACAATATATGGATACGCATTTTTTTGATCATAATCTTGTTTGCTAATAGAAACAATTTTTCCGTTCTCAACGCTAACGACTACTTCTGAAATCCAACGGCTACCCGTAAATAATGCTTGCGCAGAATAAAGTGTTGACATAAACTATTTAATTATCTGTTGCTTAATTATAAAATTGAAAAATCGTCGGCATCTTTCCAAAAAGGAAAACGCTCCCTTGTATTTTTCACTTCTTCTTTTTGTAAACGAATATGAAATACGTCTTCCTCCTCAGAACAGTGGTAAAGAATTTCTCCTAAGGGACCTACCACCATTGAGTCTCCACTATGCGCTATATTGTTTCCATCTAATCCAACACGATTTACCCCAATGGTAAAACATTGGTTTTCGATAGCGCGCGCTGTTAATAATGTTTTCCATGCATGGCTCCTTTTCTCGGGCCAATTGGCAACATATAGCAATACATCATATTCTGCGATACCGTTTTCTATTTCCTCTTTATCTTTTAAAAATGATTGTTGTCGCGCCCAAACAGGAAAACGTAGATCATAGCAAATTTGTAAATTAATTCTCCACCCCTTAACACTTGCAATTAATCGTTTGTTGCCAGACGCATAATGTTGGTCCTCTCCCGCAAAAGCAAATAGGTGTCGCTTATCATAATATCCCAGTTGGCCATTGGGTAACATCCAAATAAGTCGATTATAATAATTCCCCTTTTCTTCTATTATAATGGAGCCTGTAATAACGGCTCTTTTCTCATTCGACAATCGGCGCATCCAATCAATGGTAGGCCCATCCATGGTTTCCGCAAATTTCTCAGGCTGCATGCTAAATCCGGTGGTAAACATTTCGGGCAATATGATAATTTCAGTAGGCGCTTCAATAGCCCTTATTTTTTGAGCCAATAGGTCGAGATTGGCGCCTTTATTTTCCCAATAAAGAGAAGTTTGAATAATGGAGAAGTGAAGTGATGACAAGGGCAACAATTTTACTATTTAAATATACGAATTGCTTTTATGAATTTGTTTTATTTAGTTTTTGTACCACCGGCTGAATGAGCGCTGGTTCAAAACCCCGTTGATGTAAGAAAGCAAATGTTTTAGCCTTACGACTGGGTAGTGGCTCTCGCTTTAGTGTGTTCCATTTTTTAGCGGCAAGGTCAACAAGCTTGGCTTCGTAATCGTTTTTATCAATAGACCCAAGGGCTTTTTTGATATTAAATGCACTTACTCTTTTTTGGTATAAAGCGTGGTTAATTTTAAGTTTTCCCCACCCCTTAATTCTGAAATGTCCGCCAGCAAAGGAGGTTGCAAATCGCTCTTCGTTTAAAAAATTTTCACTAATCAAATCAGACAAAATTTCTTCCACTTCGGGCTTGCTCATCCCTAATTCATAAAGCTTATCTCTTACCTCTTGCTGTGCCCTTTCTTGGTACGCGCAAAAATGACGTATGCTTAGTATAGCCTGCTCTTTGCCAACACTTGTTTTTTTCATCTATGTCAATAAGTAGTGCTAAAATAGCTTTTTAATCTTAACATTTTACATTAGGTTTGCGATAGTTAAAAAACAAGATTTTTTCAACAGTCAAACAACAAAAATCCTATGAAATTTATTGTTTCTTCTTCTTCTTTGTTAAAGCACCTACAACAAATTTCTGGTGTTATTAATACAAATACAGTTTTGCCTATTTTGGAAGATTTTTTATTTGAAATAGAGGACAAAAAATTAAATATAGTTGCAACAGACCTTGAAACGGTAATGCGTGTGCAAATGGAAGTAGAGAGCAAGGCCAATGGTCGTGTTTGTATTCCAGCAAAAATTTTATTGGACTCCTTAAAAAATATTGCAGACCAACCCTTAACTTTTAACATTGATAAAAATTATGGTGTTGAAATTACAAGTGATAATGGTAAGTATAAAGTGATGGGTGAGAATCCTGATAATTTTCCAAAAGAGCCTACAGCTGATGATACCACTGGATTTAAAATGTCAAGCACGGGTTTATTAACAGCTATTAATAAAACTTTATTTGCCGTAAGTGGCGATGACTTGCGTCCTGCAATGACAGGTGTGTTTTTTGAATTATCAAAAGACAGCGTTCAATTTGTTGCAACGGATGCGCACCGCTTAGTACGCTATAAAAGAACCGATGCGAAAGCAACCCAAAATGCAAGTTTTATTGTACCTAAAAAACCATTGAACTTATTAAAAAACGCTTTACCAGATAACGACGATCCAATCACGATTAGTTTTAATAACAATCACTTATTTGTGGATCATGGTTCAACACAATTAATTTGTAGATTAATTGATGCGCGTTTCCCAGATTATAAAGTAGTTATTCCTGCTGATAATCCTTATCGTCTGACAGTGAATAAACATGATTTCCAAAATGCTTTACGTCGCGTAAATGTATTTAGTAATAAAAGCACCAATCAGGTTGCTTTAAACATCACCGGTAATGAATTACAAATGGCAGCTCAGGATATTGATTTTAGCTTTGAGGGTAATGAGCGCATGAGTTGTGAATACCAAGGCGAAGACATTCAAATCGCATTTAACGCTAAATTCTTGATCGAAATGCTAAATGCAGCAGACACTGATGATGTTTATTTAGAATTGTCTACACCGAGCAAGGCGGGATTAATTAAGCCTTCTGAACAAGCCCCTGGTGAGGACTTATTGATGCTAGTTATGCCATTAATGTTAAACAGTTAGTGGACGCTAAAATTTTTAAAGAATAATCCGTACCATATGTCTTAATTTTTAAAGACAAAAAACAATCACCCGATGATTTCTGCATAAGAACATCGGGTTTTTTATTTACATTTAGGTACTAAAAACAATAGTATGCTTGAGACAATTAAAAACTATTTTGAACATATACCTAGTGTACATCGCGCATTGTTGCTTGCTGGTGGAATAACCTTTTTTTGGTTAATTGAAATTGCAGTTCCACTATTCAATTTTAAGTACAATAAAATTAAACATGCGGGATTAAACTTGTTTTTTACTTTCACCACTATTGTAATCAATTTTGCATTTGCATTAATTATGGTTAGGGTGAGTGACTGGACGGTTCAACAAAACGTTGGCTTACTTCAAGTGATAAATTTATCACCATGGGTAGCGGCGATTACAGGTTTATTGTTATTAGATTTTATAGGTGCTTATTTGGTTCATATGATTGAACATAAGGTTAAATTTTTATGGAAATTTCATATGGTTCATCACGCTGATACACACGTTGACACCACTACAGGAAATAGACATCATCCAGGAGAATCAGTGGTGAGAGCGGTTTTTGCAATTTTAGCAGTATTGGTTTTAGGTACACCCATGTGGATGGTTATGTTGTACCAAAGTTTAAGTGTGGTGCTTACACAATTTAACCACGCTAATATTCATATACCAAAATGGTTTGATAAAAGCTTTGGCTATATTATTGTATCACCTAATATGCACAGGGTACATCATCATGTTACCCGCCCACAAACGGATAGTAATTATGGAAATATATTTTCTTTTTGGGATCGATTATTAGGAACCTATAATGATACTCCAATGGATCAAATTAAATATGGTTTAGATGTATTAGATAATTCAAAGGACGGATCCCTTGCTTATCAACTACGCGCACCTTTTGATAAGACGATAAAATCAGATTATTAATTTATTAAGTAAGCAGATAAAAAATGAGTAAAGTAGGTGCATTTATTCCCGCGCGTTATGCGGCAACTCGATTTCCTGCAAAACTAATGCAGCCGCTAGGAGATAAAACAGTGATTCGACATACTTATGATAACACTAAGGCGACGGGACTTTTTGATGAAGTATACGTAGTCACTGACAGTGAAATAATTTTCAATGAAATTGTTGATAACGGCGGCAAAGCAATTATGAGTAAACGTCCGCACGAAAGCGGATCTGATCGAATTGCCGAAGCGATTGTAGATTTAGATATTGATATTGTGGTGAATGTGCAAGGCGACGAACCTTTTGTAAAAAAAGAACCATTACAAAAAGTGATTGACGTATTTGCTGACCCAACAGTAAAGGTTTCATCGCTAATGCAAGTAATGACAAATCCTCAATTAATTGAAGATCCTAATTATGTGAAAGTTGCAATTGATAAAAATAATAATGCTTTATTTTTTTCGCGCAGCGTAATACCTTATCCAAGAGATAAGGATGCCGCATCAAAATACTTTGAACATATAGGTGTGTATGCTTTTAAAAAACAAGCACTTATTGATTTTACCAACTGGCCTATGTCACCCCTTGAAGCTGCTGAAAAAATTGAATGTTTGCGCTATTTAGAAAATGGAATACCCATTCGTATGGTGGTTACAGACTATATGGGTATAGAAATTGATACACCGGAAGATTTAATAAAAGCCAAGAAACTTTTATAACTACTTTAAAAATGCATTACCCTTGTTTTCAAAAATTTTAAAGGAACAAAAAATTTAAAAATAAATATTCATGAATAAAGGAAAATTATTTCAATCTACTGTTGTCGCTGCATTAGCTGGATTTATTTTTGGTTTTGACATGGTGGTGATTTCAGGTGCAGACAAACCCATTCAAGAATTATGGCATACTACACCTTGGTTCCATGGCTTTTTTATAATGTCTATGGCCTTATGGGGTACAGTAATTGGTTCTGTTTTTGCTGGCGCACCTACTGAAAAATACGGTAGAAAAAAAGTGTTAATATGGTTGGGTATTATGTTTATAGCTTCTGCTATTGGATCTGCGTTAGCACAGGACCCATATACTTTTTCATTTTTCCGATTAATTGGAGGTATTGCGATTGGTGTTTCATCAGTTGCTGCTCCAACTTATATTTCAGAAATATCAAATAAAAATAATCGAGGTAAGCTGGTTGGTATGTATCAATTTAATATTGTGTTTGGTATTTTAGTGGCTTATTTATCTAATTATTTTTTAGCAGGTTTTGGTGGGGAAAACGATTGGCGTTTTATGTTAGCTGTTTTGTTGATACCTTCTGTGATATACACTTTAATGACACTTGGATTACCTGAAAGCCCAAGGTGGTTAATGTCAGTTAAAAATGACGAAGCCGCTGCTAGAAAAACGTTGGCGATAGTAGGTGTTGAAAATATTGATGAAACAATACAAGAAATAAATTTTTCCAACGAACAAGAAAAATCATTCGGCGTTGCTAAGCTGTTTACTAAGCATCATACAAAAATTATTTCATTGGCATTTTTTGTTGCTTTTTTTAATCAAGCATCTGGTATTAATTTTTTATTATACTACGCTCCTAGAATTTTAGAGGAAGCAGGTTTTGCAAAAAACAATTCATTATTAAGTTCCATTTCATTAGGCATGATGAATTTGGTGTTTACTTTTGTAGGCTTGTGGTTAATTGATCGCATTGGTCGTAAAACATTATTAATCATTGGATCCTTTGGATACATTATAAGTTTATCAATGGTGGCTTATGGCTTTGTTGCACATAGTGCACCTGAGTTTATGTTAAGCTTTTTATTATTATTCATCGCAGCACACGCTATTGGTCAGGGTGCAGTAATATGGGTATTAATTTCTGAAATATTTCCAACACAAATACGCGCAAAGGGTCAAGCTTTTGGAGCCAGCATTCACTGGATATTTGCTGCATTAATTACTTTAATTACACCCGTTTTTTTAGATAGTGAAAATGGAATTTTTAAAGATAATCCATGGCCCATTTTTGTTTTCTTTGCTATTATGATGGCTTTACAATTAGTATGGATTTTGGTAAAAGTGCCTGAAACAAAAGGCGTATCTTTGGAGGAATTACAAAAGAAATTAGTTCAATAAAAAATAAGTTATGCAGTTCCGTAATTTTAAAATGGTCGACTATGTAGTGTATGGTCGTGGCGCTTTTAATCAATTAGACGAAATATTAGCACCTCGCCGCAAAGGTGATTTCCCCATGATTTTTTTCTTAGATCATTTTTTTATTGGGAAGCCATTGGCATCTCGTATCCCATTAAGAGGAAAAGATAAAATTGTATATGTAGATGTTACCCACGAGCCAAAAACAAAACAGGTAGATGCATTGGCTGCTGAATTAAAAGCCGAATTTGGTGAAATTAGTGGTGTAATTGGAATAGGCGGTGGTTCAGCAATGGATTTGGCAAAAGCGGTTTCCTTAATGATGACCAATCCGGGTTCATCAGCAGACTATCAAGGATGGGACTTGGTAAAACAAGCGGGTGTATATAAAGTGGGCATACCTACTTTAAGTGGAACGGGTGCCGAAGTGAGTCGTACCACGGTTTTAACGGGACCTGTCCGTAAATTGGGTATGAATTCCGATTTCACTCCATTTGATCAAATTGTTTTAGACCCAGAATTAACTCAAAATGCTCCAGCCAATCAACGCTTTTATACAGGCATGGATTGTTATATACATTGCATCGAAAGTTTGGAAGGAACCTACTTAAATGAGTTCAGTAAGAGTTATGGCGAAAAAGCATTAGAGCTTTGTCGTAAGGTTTTTGTTGAAAAAGATAAATGGGATGATGAGTGTGACGATCAATTAATGATGGCTTCTTATGCTGGTGGCATGAGTATTGCTTATAGCCAGGTGGGCGTAGCACATGCGGTAAGTTATGGCCTAAGTTTTTTATTGGGTACTAAACACGGTATTGGCAATTGTATTGTAATGAATCATTTAGAAGAATATTATCCTGCCGGGGTTAAAGAATTTAAATACATGGTGGAGAAAAATAAAATTGAAATCCCCACTGGTATTTGTGCTGATTTAACCGAAGAACAATTTGATTCCATGATTAATGTTTCATTAGGTATGAAACCTTTATGGGAAAATGCTTTGGGAAAAGATTGGGAGAAAATCATGACGCGTGAAAAGTTGCGTGCACTATACGGAAAATTGTAAGAGGGTATATATAATAGGGGCTAAATTTACTTAGCCCCTATTTATTTTATTTTTAAAATAAGAATATATATAAAACCTATTCTGCTTCCGCTACTACTTCTTTTACTTCTGGTATCATACGTTTCATCATACCTTCAATACCCGCCTTTAAAGTAACCATGCTAGATGGGCAACCGCTACAAGACCCTTGTAACATTAAGTTTACAATACCGTCATTATAACTTTTAAATTGAATAGCACCACCATCCATTTCAACAGCAGGCTTCACATAATTTTCTAATAATTCTTTTACACGCTTTACCACATCGTCATCATCCGCGTGCACCGTGTTAGTTGCTTCTTGTTTTATTTTTGCAACCTCTTCTTCATTTACTACTACACCACCATTTTCTAAATATTCTTTCAAAAAGGTTTTGATGGTAGGAATTACATCCTGCCAATCGTCTGTATCTGCACTTTTTGTAAGTGTGATAAAATTGCTGGCAATAAACACACTTTTAATAAAAGGGAAACTAAATAACTCCTTGGCTAAAGGCGAAGGACCTGCTATACTTTCATCAGCTATGTCAATACTTTTTCCAGGATATAATAGTTTGTTGGCAACAAACTTCATTGTTTCTGGATTAGGTGTCATTTCAGTATAAATGCTAACAATAGCGTTTCCGGTAGTAATCATAAAAATGTATTTATTCTAGGACACAAAAATAATCAAAAATTGAGGCCATCGGCCAATGGACAGTTAAGTTGGCTTTATTTTTCCGATATCGAAAAGCTAAAAAATGTAAATATGAATTGATAATTAAGGAACTATGCTGAGTTTGGCATAGTTCAACATGATTTTCTTTTCGCCGTTTTTATCAAATAGAATTAAAGCAATTGGATTATGAGCCGATCCTTCAATTTCTTTAATGACGCCAAAACCAAACTTTTGATGTTCTACTTTCATACCTGCTTCCAATTGTGAAGGATCTGCTGCGGTGAAATTATCTGATGGTATATGATTTTTATTAAGTGTACTTGGAGGTACAACCGGCATATAGCTTGGCTTGCTATTACTAGAGGCTCCACTTGCGGTACTACCTCCTGCAGGCTTGTTATTACTTTGCTCTTGCCAACCTTTATTGTTTCCACCATGCATACGATCATAAGCTGTTCCCCATCCTGCACTTTGATTTCGCGCGCCACCCCCTGCGCTTGATTTATCTAATTTTTCCTCCGGCATCTCATCTATAAATCTACTTGGATCGTTTTGGACTAATTGCCCGAAACGATATCTTGAATTAGCATAACTTAACCATAAATGTTTTTTTGCTCTTGTTACTGCTACATAAAATAAACGTCTTTCTTCCTCTAGCTCTTCTCTTGTATTAATACTCATGCCGCTCGGAAATAATGTTTCTTCCAAACCCACCACAAACACACAATCAAACTCCAAACCTTTTGCAGCATGCACTGTCATTAATTTTACCGTGTCTTCATTGTTGTTATCATTATCTGCATCCGTAATCAAAGTAATTTGTTGCAAATAGGATCCCAAACTTTTATCGCCCAATTCCCCATCCTCATTACTTGGACTTTCTGTCCATTCTTTAATAGAGTTTAATAATTCTTGTACGTTTTCATAACGCGCTAACCCCTCGGTACTTTTATCATTAAATAATTCTTTAACAATATTGGCGTGCTTACCAACTTGAACAGCAACGTCTGAGGCATTGTGTTTTGTTAATTGATTTTGAAAATATTTAATCATTGTAACAAACTCCTCAATAGCAGTTAATGTGCCTGCTTTAAATCCAAAACCTTTTGCCTTTTCTAATACTTCAAAAAAAGTAATATTATGTTCACCCGCGATTACTAAACACTTTTCCACTGTTGTCTTTCCAATACCACGAACTGGATAATTAATAATTCTTTTTAACGCTTCTTCGTCTTTTGTATTGGCGATTAATCGTAAATATGCAATAAAATCTTTAACCTCTTTTCTTTGATAGAAACTAAGACCACCATATATCTTATAAGCAATGCCCATTCTTCTCAAGCTTTCCTCAAAGGACCTTGACTGCGCATTGGTTCGATATAAAATTGCGAAGTCTTTATTGTAAAAATGATTTCTTAATTTATTTTCTTGAATGGCATCCGCAACAAATTTACCCTCTTCATTGTCGGTCATGGTGCGCACCAACTTAATTTTATCACCCTCATCATTATCCGTCCACAACTCTTTTGGTATTTGCCCCTTATTATTTTTAATTACATAATTGGCAACTTCAATAATGGATTTACTGCTTCGATAATTTTGCTCAAGCTTTACCAATTTTACATCATCATAGTCTTTTTGAAACTGTAATATGTTTTCAATGGTAGCGCCTCTAAAGCTATAAATACTTTGTGCATCATCACCTACCACACATAAATTTTCATGTACTGCAGCTAATAATTTTGCAATTTGATATTGTACTGGATTGGTATCCTGATACTCATCAATTAATATATATTTAAACTTATGTTGGTATTTGTGAAGCACTTCAGGGAAGTCGCGCAATAGCTCATGCATTTTAAATAGTAAATCATCAAAGTCCATCGCACCGCTTTTAAAACATCGGGCTACATAGCTTGCATAAATTTCTGCTATCTGTGGACGATTTGATCTTGCGTCTTCCTGCTTTAAAAAATTATCCATTGCATATTCTGCAGGACCTACCAGCGCATTTTTCGCACTTGATATTCTATTTAAAACAATATTGGGTTTGTATAATTTATCATCTAAACCCATGTCATTAATGACCTGCTTTAAAACAGATTTAGAATCATCTGAATCATAAATAGTAAAGCTTTGAGGATAGCCCAACTTTGCAGCTTCGGCTCTTAATATACGTGCAAACACACTATGGAAGGTTCCTATATATAAATTTCTCGCTTCCGTATTACCAAGCGCTTTTTCAACACGCTCCTTCATTTCAGCAGCAGCTTTATTTGTAAAGGTTAATGCTAAAATATTAAAAGAGTCCACCCCACTATACATTAAATGAGCAATACGCGATGTTAATACTTTTGTTTTACCACTACCCGCACCAGCAATAATCATGAGCGGTCCGTTCATGTGTATCACTGCTTCTTTTTGTCTATCGTTGAGTCCGTTTAAATACGCTTGTTGCATGGGGCGAAGATAACATAAAAAAAGCCCTCCAAATGAAGGGCTTTTAATAAAAAGATATAGGAACTACTTCTTCTCTAATAATTTGAAGAACTGATCTAATTGAGGTAAGATCACAATTCTTGTACGTCTGTTTTTTGATCTGCTATCTTCAGAATCATTACTTGCTATTGGCATGTATTCAGATCTTCCAGCTGCAGTCATACGCTTAGGATCTAAGCCATATGTTTCTTGTAATACACGAACAATAGTAGTTGCACGTTTAACTGATAAATCCCAGTTGTCTTCTAATAATGCATTATTTCCAGACAATTGTTTAGTATCTGTATGACCTTCTACCATAAATTCGATATCAGGTTGAGCAGCTAAAACCTTAGCAACTTTTCCTAATACTACCTTTGCCTTATCAGTTACAGTAAAGCTTCCACTTTTGAATAATAATTTATCAGAAATGTCAACATAAACTACACCCTTATCCACTTTTACATCAATGTCAGTATCACTTAAGTCACCAATTGCACCTTTCAAATTCATCACTAAGTTCATATTGATTGAATCTTTACGAGCCATTGAGCTTTGTAAACCTTGAATGTATAAATCCTTAGCTCCAATATTTTCTAATGATTTTTTAATGCTTTCAGCCTGAGATCCAGTTACAACTGATAAATCTTTCAATTGACTTAGTACAACGTTGTTATTTGCTTTTAAGAAATCAATTTGCTTATTTAAATCATCAATTGATGACTGTGCTGCTCTTGATTTGTCATTTGCTTTTTCAGCATCTGATTTACTCTTATTTAAAGCATCCTCAGTTTCACGTAATTTTGATTGTAATTCTGCATAAGCACCATTCAATTGAGCAACCTTAGATTCGCTCTCTTGTAATTTTTTAGGACTTACGCAAGAATATGCTCCAATACTTAACACCGCAAGCGCTAAAAAAATTTTACTTTTCATACTATTTTTTTTTATTTTATTAAAATTGCCTTCCGTCTGGCTATTACAAAAATACTAATATCATACTCCCTTTCAAAACAAATATTTGAAATTTAATACGATTTTAACCTTCAATGTCCTCTGTGATACTATTATTGGGAACAAATCCTGCGATTCCCTTAAAGAATTTAACAATCTTTTGTTTATCAGCTACTTCGTTGTCAGTGGTATAAAATGGATTGCTAAAAAGCACCTTTTTATTACCAAAATCCAATCCAACTAAAATAATAGGAACATTTGCATTTTTGGAAATATGATAGAAACCCGATTTTAACCTGCTCACTTTTTTACGGGTTCCTTCGGGAGATAGCGCAATATGAAAGCTGTCACGCTCATTATATAGCCTAATTACCTCGTCAACCTGATTTAGGTTTTTGCCTCTTTCTACCGGAAAACCGCCCAGTTTTCGCAAAATTACCCCAAAAATGCCCCAAAAAAGCTCTTTTTTGCCCAAAAAGTGGACAAAATCCATTTTCATCTTTTTCCTAATGGCTAGCCCTAATAAAAAATCAACTGAATGGGTGTGTGGTGCAACCACGACAATTGACTTTTTTAATTCATAAGGAAAACTACCCTCTATTTTCCACCCTCTAAAGGTGAAGTACCACCAGGCTAAAATTCTTTGCATACTTTAAAGTTACTTAATGATGCCCATTAATATATCGGCATTAACATTTGGATCTACGGAAAGAGCAACAATATTAAATAAATTCAAGGTAGGTTCTGCACCTGGCTTTAAATTTTTATCATACCATTTATCATAGTATTTCAATAAAATTTCAAAAGCATCTTTAGTGTTTCCATCCAATAAATGTTGAATTGCGTTTTTTGTTTCCAAGCCTCCTAATCTTTTTTCTATTCTTTTGGTTGCATCTATTAATAATGTAGTATCAAATCCACCATAATTATTTACAATAAAATTCAATCTACTTTCAAAGGGTATATTTAAAAAATAACAATTACTCGCCCTCATTTGTTTGAAAAAAATACTTGGTATCATGACGGTTCCAATTCGTTGACTTTCGTCTTCAAGCCAAATGGGCAAACCTTTTTTATTTTCTTGATACAATGCTTCTGCTAATAAGTTTTCAAACATTTCTTGAGAAGGTTGTGCGTCTTGACCTAATGCGCCAAAGGATGAACCCTTGTGTTTTGCAATTCCCTCTAAATCAATAAATGCTTTTCCTTTTGTTGCTAATGATTTTAGTGCTTCTGTTTTTCCTGAACCTGTGTACCCACCTAACACCTTTAAAGGATAGGTTTTTGAAAATTGTTCAATCGCCCAATTGCGATATGCTTTGTAACCTCCCTGTAGTTGAATTACTTTAAATCCATATAAGTCTAATAACCAAGCTACGGCTGCACTGCGCATTCCTCCTCTCCAGCAGTGTACAAAAATGATGGGTTTTAATGTATAGGCTTTTTCATAATCATCACTAAGTTTTTCAACGGTCTCCACCATCTGCTTCATTTTACTTCCAAAAAACGGTAGTGCTATTTTGATGGCATCTTCTCTACTTTGTTTTTTATAAGTCGTACCAACAATGGCCCTTTGTTCATTATCAAATAAAGGAAGAGAATACGCTCCTGGAATATGAGCGTGTTCAAATTCGGCTGGACTTCTTACATCCAACAATAAATAGTTGGGTGCGCTATTGATAAAGTCAACAATATTATTTTTTTGTACAGCCATATTATAAAGATAATAGCTTTAGTTCATTCAGAAGATCAGTAGCACTAAATGCTATAAAGGGCGGTTGCTGATATTCAAACGCAGCAGCCTTTTGAATTGCTAACTGTACATTAAAATCTTTTTGTGAAAAGCTTATTGCCCATTTTTTTTCTTGCCAATATTTAGCTAAATATTCTTGTTCAGTTTGTCCCGGTGTTGGCACTAAAATTAATTTCTTTTTAAAAGGAATTAATTCCAAGAGTGTTGTATAACCGCCTCTGCATATAATAAACTTTGCTTGCTTAATAGCAGCAGCTAATGCTATTCCGTTTAAATGCGGATATAAAATACCTGTATCACTTTTTTTATGATACCCTATATTGTCGGGAAGTCCGGCTACTACTATAAATGGTGCACCCATTTCATTTCCCTGTTCCCAAAAAATATTTTCTAGTAAGGTTCTTTGTGGTTCTGGTCCTGATACAATGCCTAAAAATTCATTCAATACTAAATTTTCTTCTTCTTCCTTTTTTGTTTGATCAACATATAAGCGTGATAAACAATTCATATACCAAATGGGAATGCTGGGTTTGTTATTTGGATTTGCCAATACACCTGAAAGATTTTGAGGGGGCTGCATATCAGCTACCCAACAAGCCGAATAGTTATTAATTAATGCGTAGGTAATAATTTGATTTAAGCGCGTACTCCAACTGAATGGTGTTTGTAATTCAAGTTGGTGCGTAATAAAAACACTTTTTGTTTTTTGATGAAAAAATCCAAATCGATTATCTGATATAACTAAATCAAACTGATATTTAGCTACCGCTTTTTTTAACCATTTAAATTCATAAATGATGGCACTTATGATTTTTGGTATTTGCAAAATGATACCCGGAATTAATAAAGCCCTTTGTTTTGTGTACCAAATTCGATATCCCCTTAATTTTAAAAAGGTCGCATTGGGAAAAGCTTCTTTTAAAATGGCTTCATGCTTGCCTTCTGTGGCAATATAGATTTTGTATTGCAGGGATTCAAGTGCACGAATTAAGGTAATGCATCTTGTTGCATGACCCAGTCCCCAATCAAGCGGAGCAATACAAACCGACTTTTGTTCCATTGCCCACTAAATTAATGAATATATTTAAACACTAAGTTTTCACTTTTCTATAGTGAGAATAACGCCATTGATACAGTATCTTAATCCTGTTGGAGGAGGTCCGTCTTCAAATACGTGGCCTAAGTGCGCTTTACACTTACCACATTCCACTTCTGTGCGCTTCATTCCATGTGAATTATCGGGAAGGTATATAATAGCGTCTTTTGTAATAGGCTCAAAAAAACTTGGCCAACCACATCCGCTTTCAAATTTAGCGGTGCTTTTGAATAATGCATTACCACATGCTGCACAATGAAAAGTACCCACCTCTTTACTGTTTTCAAATTCGCTAGTAAAAGGCCTTTCTGTTCCCTTTTGTCTCGCAATTTGATATACTTCAGGACTTAGTATGTTTTTCCAAACATCATCTGTAATTACAACTGCATCTTTTCTGTTGGGGTTATAATAGGGATTTTTCTTTTCCATAGTGGTGTTTGTTTTTTGTTTTTCCGGGTTTTGTGCGCAAGCCGAAAAACTGATTAGGGTCATTAAACAAAGTAGTTTTATCATAAACATTGTTGTGGTACAAAAATACTAACAAGTATTCAGTATAATTGTTCAGATTTTGTTTA
>Ga0114975_10000809_pt1 | contig 22947 bp, 20 predicted proteins | sample S_130626_EF_Meta_FD_87031 | JGI IMG/M metagenome (GOLD analysis project Ga0114975, IMG submission 87031) | Freshwater microbial communities from Lake Simoncouche, Canada to study carbon cycling - S_130626_EF_MetaG | ecosystem: Environmental > Aquatic > Freshwater > Lake | place: Lake...
GTCTTGTGCAGCGACAATCTTCGGCAGTGAGAGCGTGCCGGTAAGGATCACGATGCCCACCACGGAGAGCGTCAGCGGAATCTCGTAGCTGATCGCCTGTGCTGCTGCGCGAATACCGCCGAGCAGCGAGTACTTATTGAACGACGACCAGCCGGCCATCATCAGGCCGACGACGCTGAGTCCGCCGATTGCAAAGAAGTAGAGGAGTCCGAGCTCAAAGCCCATGCTCGTGAGCTCTGGTGCAAACGGGATCACCAGCAGGGTCATGAAGCTTGCGAGATACACAACGACGGGCGCGAGCGTAAAGACCGGCACATCAACGCTCGGTGGTGTGTAGTCCTCCTTCATCAGCACCTTGAGGCCGTGCACAACGCTCATCACCGCGCCAGCAGGGCCGACGCGATCAGGTCCAATGCGCAGGTTCATGAGCGCGATGATCTTCATCTCCATGTAGATCAAGAGGAATGCAACGGGGACCGAGATAAGGAAGGTGACAACGGCGGCGACGAGGAATCGCACGATTGGTAGGTTCGCGCCGATCGTTGCGGCAATGGCACCACCAAACGCGACGAGCAGTGCGGTTGTCAGCGCGCCGCCGATCGCAAGAACAGGGAGCAGTACGGCGAGTACGCGACCCGCTGGTGTCAGGCGGTTCCAGGCCATCGATGCGCCGCTCACTTGTCGACTCCGCCCATGACTGGGTCGAGGCTTGCCATCACGGCCATCGTGTCGGCGATGAGATTTCCCTTGGTGAGTGGCCCAACAAGCTGGAGGTGCACAAATGATGGGTCGTGAATGCGCATGCGGAATGGCTGATCGGTGCCGTCGCTAATGGCGTAGGTGCCGTACACGCCGCGTGGTCCCTCAACAGCGCCGAATGCGCGGCCCGGTCGTGGGCGCAACAGTCGTGGGAGCTTCGCCATCACTGGGCCATCGGGCATCTCGTGAAGGACCTGGTCGATGATGCGGATCGACTGCTTGATCTCGTCCATGCGCACGAGGTAGCGCGCCAACGAGTCTCCCTCGTCGCGGGTTGGCACATCGAACTCCAGCTCTGGATAGACGAGATACGGGCGGTCGCGGCGCAGGTCGAACGGCACGCCGCTCGCGCGCAGGTTCGGACCGGTGACGCCCATCTTGAGGGCTGTCTTTGCATCGAGAACGCCGAGGCCGCGCGTGCGGCGCACGAAGATCTCGTTCTCGTTGATCAGGGCCAGGTTGGAGTCGATCTGGGCGGCGGCGCGGCTCATCCAGGTGCCAAGTCGGCTCATGAACTCGTGGTTTAAGTCGCCGTTCACGCCACCGATTCGGTAGTAGTTGTAGAGGAGCTTCTGGCCAGTGAGGGCCGCGAGCATGTCGACGATCTCGTCGCGCTCAATGAACGCCCAAAGGATCGGGGTGATGCCGCCGAGGTCGAGTGCCATCCAGCCCTGGAAGAGGGTGTGGCTCGCGATGCGGTTGAGCTCCATCGTCAGCACGCGGATGTATTGCGCGCGGCGCGGAATATCAACATCCATCAACTTCTCAAACGCAGCGACTGGTGCCGCCTCGCAGAAGAGTGAGCTCACATATTCAAGCGGGTCGGTGTAGCAGATCGCCTGGTGGTAGTCGGCGTTCTCGCAGAGCTTCTCTACGCCGCGGTGCAAATAGCCGAGCACTGGATCAAGGTCGACGACTTTCTCGCCGTTCACCTTGATGATCACGCGAAGCACGCCGTGTGTTGATGGATGCTGTGGCCCCATGTTCACGAACATCTCGCCTTCGCGCAACGTGAGGAACTCCGCCTGTCGCTCTGTTTGCGGAGTTGGTGCCGGCTCGTACCACGTTGATTCGGCAGGAATCGCGACGCGTGGATCGTCGAGCGATGGGCGCATCTGCTGTGTCATCGCTATACCCCTGGGCTCTTGCGCAGCACGGTTGCCGCGGTTGCATCGGCTGGGGTTCCGGCGCGCTCCATGTTGCGCACACCTGCGGCAGGCGAGCGCGACGCGTCGTCAGCGAGATAGAAATCTTTGCGCAGCGGGAAGCTGCGGTAATCATCTGGCATATAGATGCGACGCAGATCGCGATTCCCTTCAAAGATGATGCCGAACATGTCGTAGGCTTCGCGCTCCATCCACTCAGCACCTGGCCACATGAATGTTGCCGATGCGATGCGCGGTGCCGTTCGATCAAGGCCGGGAACGATCACGCGCAGCCAATCGCCGGTTATTGACGAGGAGAGGTGATACACAACTTGCATCTCTTCGCCAGTGTCGACGCCGCAGAGATCGATCAGCATTTCGAATCGGAACGCCGGATCGTCGTGCAGTGTGCGCAACGTGTCGGTTGCGTCTTGGAGTGCAACACGGATTTCACTCTCGTCGTATCGCTGACGAACAGGTGTGAGGAGTCGCTCGCCAAACTTTTCTTGTAGCAGTGTGGCAAGACGGCGATCCATTTAGATCCCCTTCGGAACAGTTGGACCGATCGCGCGCTCTGGCCAGTGGCCGCGTCGATCTTTCACCAACTGCTGCAACTTCATCATTCCGTAGATCAGACCTTCTGGTCGCGGTGGGCAACCAGGGATGTACACGTCGACAGGCATGACGCGATCAATTCCTTGCACCACGGAGTAGCTGCGCTTGTAGCGACCACCGGAGCAGGTGCAGTCGCCCATTGCAACAACCCACTTCGGCTCAGGCATCTGCTCCCACAAGCGAATGAGTGGCTCTGCCATTTTTGTTGTGAGTGTTCCAGCAACGATCAACACGTCAGCCTGACGTGGGCTTGCGCGGAACGGGAACATACCCCAGCGGTCGATGTCGTTCTTTGGTGTTGCTGTCGACATCATCTCAATGGCGCAGCAGGCAAGACCAGAGAGGAGTGGCCACAAGCTGTTGGCGCGAATCAGGTCGAGCACAACGTCGGCCTTTGTTGGAATGGCGGAGAGTGCGCCACCCCAGCGCGCATCGTCAACACGGCCGTCGCCGGTTGCGTCGTAGCGCGCGAGTTCGAGGTTCGGATGTGCCTCGAGTGGTAGTCCGCCGTACGCGCGAGGGTCGTCGGTGCTCCACAACGTGTTGCCAACGGTTGCGGGCGACTGAACGCTGCCGTCTGGCTGCACTTCAGGAAGGTTGCTGAACTTCGGGTCGCGCGTTATCGCCATGAGAGGACCCCCTTGCGCCACGCGTAGGCGAGGCCAACGAGCAGCACGCCGATGAAGATCGCCATGGAGATCAGGCCGTCCATCAAGAGCACCTTGAAGTTCAGTGCCCAGATGTAGATGAAGACGATCTCAACATCGAAGGCGACGAAGAGGAGTGCGTAGAGATAGAAGGAGAGGCCGAAGCGCCCGTGAGTGTCGCCGTACGTGTCGATGCCGGACTCGTAGGGGACCTGCTTGCCGCGGCTGCCGCGCGTGCGGTGGGAGATCAGCCAGGCGAGGCCGATGGTAAGGAAAACGAAGGAGGCGCCTGCGACTGCGAAACCGAGGACGTACCAGAGTCCTGTCATGAAACTCCCCCGTTCGATCCATCAACCCGGCGCGTACCCCGTAGCGGGGGCTCGGGTGATTACGCTCGGATTCTAGACGAGGGGGCGATTCGGAGCCGCCGTTCCGGGGAGTGGCGATGCGGGGTCGGCAAGCGTATTTGCCCCTGGAGAACTCCCCGCCACAAACACCTCCACGGCGAATCCGCCCATGCGGCGCGGATCCATCAGTTGGGCGAGTGCGGAGCGCAGGGCGATCGCCCCTTCGAGGGTTGCCGCTGGCCCCGTGCGCGTTCGGGCGACCTCGCCATCGCCCCCCGCGGTTGCGAGAAATCTGGCCTGGTTCGTGCTCGCTAGGTGGCGGAGCCCGCCAGCCTCTGCCGCCGTCCGCAGCAGGGTGAGGTCCACATGGGCGGTCAGGTCGCGGCTCCCCGGCTCGCCCAGGAGGTCCGCGGTTGCCCGGTGCCCCTGATAGGCGAGGGCAGTTCCGGCCATGCGGCTGGCCGGGTCGCGCAGGGCGACCCCCTCGCGGCCGTAATCAAGCACGATCACGACCCCTTCGGTGAGTTCGCCACCCAGCCCGTGGGCCCAATCGGCGGTGGCTGGCGAGATCTCGGCCAGCTGCCCTTCGGCGAGTGGCGGCCAGGCGGCCATGAGGGGGGTGAGCCGTTCGGCGACCCCTGGGTCGGGCGCCCCCTCGGCCCACGTGAGGGCATTTGTTACAGCATCGACCGCCACGCGGCGCTCGGCGAAGCCGCCTGGGGCGGCGGTGCGGCCGACCACGATATGGAAGGGGAGGGCGTCGGCAAACTCGTTGGCGACCACGATCCCTGCGACGGGTGGGCTTGCCGGCGTGACAAGGGGTGGTCCGCCGCCAGGGAGCGCCGCCAGTGCGGCGGTCAAATCGGCGAGGCGGTGTGGGTTCGCCTCACTCACCGAGACCTCCAGCGCGCCGATAAGGGGGTGCCCCTCGCGGGCGAGGTAGTCGAGTGCCGCCAGTAAGAGGGTTCCTTCGCCGGCGCCGTACTCGCGCCAGCGGAAGGTCGCGGGGCGGCCGAGGCGCTCCCACGTTGCGGCGGCAAGTTGCGCGATGGCGGCGCCAAGGATGGGGTGCATCTCTGGCGCGGTCATGAAGTCACCGCTTCGACCAGCCCGGCGCTGGGCGGTTGCGTAGTAGCCGAGCCCTGGCTCAAGAAGGGCGCGCTCCATAAACCGCGCAAAGCTGATCGAGCCCTCGCGTTGAGCCTCTTCGTGAATGAGACGCTCTACCTCTTCCATGCAGTAGATCCTACGCGGCGCTACCGTCGGGCACATGCGTGAGCTCGTCTTCCACCTAGGGATCGGGGCCAACCTTGACGACCCTGTCGCCACGCTCGCCGAAGCGGTGGTCGCACTCGCGCATATTCCTGGCTGGAGCGTTGAGCAGGTTTCGCCGCTCTATCGCACCACGCCAGTCGGCCTCATCGATCAACCAGAGTTCTTCAACGCTGCGCTGCAGATGCGCGCAACCCTTCCAGAAGAACCGGCTGCCGCAGCTGTTGAGGTGCTCACGCGCGTCAAAGAACTGGAGCGGCTCTTCGGCCGCGTGCCAACGGTGCGGTTCGGTCCGCGTCGTCTCGACATCGACATCATTGCCATGGAAGAGATTGCCGTGGTGCATCCGCGACCGCACGGCACGGAGCCCGATGGTGCCGATGCTGATCGGCCACTTGTCGTTCCGCATCCATCTGCAGCCGAGCGCCTCTTTGTCTTGGCGCCACTCGCCGACATTTCTCCAGCGCTAAAGGCGCCGGGGTGGCACGGAACGGCTCGGGAGTTGCGTGATGTGCAGCGACGCGCTGAAGGCGAAGCTGCTGCCCTCTGTGTCGGCGCGTGGGATCAGGCGGCGCTGCGCTGGGTGTAGCGCGTTAGCGTCGGTAGTGCCGCCGCCCGGTAAAGACCATCGCGATGCCGTGGCGATCGGCAATCTCAATTGCCGCTGCATCACGACGTGAGCCGCCAGGTTGCACAATTGCCGTGACTCCCGCTGCTGCCGCTGCAGCAATCCCTTCGGCAAATGGGAAGTACGCGTCACTCGCCATCACCGCGCCGCGTGCGCGCTCTCCCGACTGGTTCAGCGCAATGTCAACGGCAACGCGGCGGTTTACTTGCGCTGCGCCGATCCCAAGTGTTGCGGCACCGCGCGCCACCACGATGGCGTTTGAACGAATGTGCCGAACGATGCGCCACGAGAAAAGTAAGTCGGTGAGTTCGTCAAGCGTTGGACGGCGCTCGGTAACGACACGAAGTTGCGAGCGTTCAATGTTGCCAGTGTCGGCCGTTTGCAAGAGCACCGCGCCGCTAACGCCGATCATGTCGAATTCATTTGCTCGATGCGAAGGGTCAATGACCACACTCAACTCTGGTCGCGTGCGAAGCGTCTCGGCAGCACCGTCGTCGGCAAGTGCTGGTGCAAGCACCGATTCAAAAGTGCCTGATGCAATCACCGCCGCAACGCCGCGATCGATTGGCACGTTCAACACGATCGTTGAACCGGAGCTTGCCGCTGCATCTGTCTCGATGGCGCGCGTGAGCGCGCCGAGCGCCGTTTCAGCAGTTGCGACACCGATCGGATCTGTGTGTCGGATCAGCGCAACACTTGGCGTTGGTAGATCCGCAACGAGTCGCGCGCCCGCGTCGAGGTCGAGGAGGTCGTTGAGGCTGGGCTCTTGCCCTTGCAGCACGCGCGCGCCAATGATTCCAGCATCGGTAGCGTGCACGCGCCGATACGCCGCGGCGGCTTGATGTTGATTCTCGCCGTGACCAAATGTGCGAATGCGCTCGAGCACGATCACATCGCGTGCTGGCATTGCGCTCGCGCTATCTCGTACCAGCGGCGCAACATGGGCCGCGATCGCAAGTGCCGCCGCTCGTTGGAGTTCGATTCGGAGCGCGTCGAGGCTTCTCGTGGATCCTAAATCGCTCAAGAGGTCACCGACTGCGGTTGGGTCTACGACGATCAGCGGCCCACGCTCAGCTGCAAGGAGCGCTCGTGTGACGGCGACGATTGCGGCGGGTGACGCATCGGCTCCCCCTGGGGCGATGAGGAGGTCGGCGCTGGTGAGACTTGCCGCCGCTTGGTCCAGCCCCGCAGCGTCGGCATGCTCTGTGACGTGAATCGATTCTGCCCGCAGTCGCGAGGCGGCCGGGCCAGCTTCGACCGTGGCGCCGCGAGCGATGAGGGTCGCCAGGATCGGTGCCAGCCCTGCGAGGGCGGGGCTCTCGGGGGAGATCAGCAGAAGGACGCGCATGCTGCTGATGGTGGCATACTCGCTCACACAAACCCGCACGCTGTTGTGCTGGGTGAACCGAAACCTAGCGAGTGAGGACAAGATGTTTCGTTGGCCATGGGAGTACCTCTTCACCGTCTTGAATGCCGACCTTGGAACGTTCTACACGCCGTTCTGGATTGCCAACCTGGTGCTCTTCCTCGCAACGATCCTGGTCTATGCATTCGCGACCCGCGGCAACCGCGGACGCGGGGTGGTCGGCGACGAGTGGGAATACATCCTCTGGATCAGCCTCGGCACCTTCGGCATGAATCTGGTCTACGCCGCATTCCAGTGGTACGGACTCTTCCCTATTGCCACCACGCTTGTTGGACTTCTTGCGCTGCGCGATACCGTCACGAAGCGCTTCCCGCCACTTCTTGCAGCTGAAGCGCAGCATGCTGAACTCTTGCGCACGCGACGCCAGGTTGCCGACGGAGTCGAGGCAACCATTCGCCCGGCGAATCGTCGCGGGTAAGCGTTTGATGTGCGCGGTCGCGCACTCCGAGCAAGCATGAACATTCGCCGCTTCGGTCCTGGTCACCGTCGTGCCGACCGTGCTGCGGGCTCTCAAGGTGTTCTCAGTAGCGCCATCTTCTCGAACGACGTTGCGCAGATCACCGAGTTTACGGTGACGCCGGGTGGCATCTACGGTCCACTACGTAGCGCTGGCGATGTTGTGCTTGTGGTGATCGAGGGTGGTGGCTGGGTTACCGCTCACAACAGTCAGATGCACCTTGCTGCTGGTGAATCGCTGCACCTTGAGCGACTGACGCCGTATAGCGTTGCTGCTCGCGAGTTGCCGCTACGCGCGATCCTCGTCGAGCTTTCTGCGGGCGGCGGCGCTGAATCTGCTCGCACCATAGGCACCAGCGGTGGCGACGCAGAGGAGTAGCACGCCAACGATAAGCGTCGCACTACTGACGAGCGCTGTCTCGGCCGGGCTTTCAAGGGTGACACCGAACTGAAACGGCCACGTCCATGTTGGAAGCACTCCCTGATACCAGTTATGCAGGCCAGTTGGAAGCGGCAGTGCTGACCAGTTCGGATACCAGAGAAGCGCAACTGCAGCGATGCTGCTGATGGTGATGGTGAAGATCCGACGCAGATCGGTCGCGCCGAGAATTGACCATGCGGCCACCGTTGCGGGAACAAGTGCGATCGCACCGACGAGTGGTCCGGGTGTGCCGAACCCGCCTGACAAGCAGACCTGACTTTCGGGATAGACGCTTCCCACACCTGCGAGCGCACAGAGTGCACCCGTAGCCATCCAGAGCACAGGTGCAGCGAGCACCGCACATGCGCCGCCGATTCGCAGGATCTGCGCGGCGCGCTGAGATCCGGCGCGCATATCTGCCAAGAGCAGCGCGAGTCCAATCAGGGCGATCTGTGACGTTGGGTAGTAGTGGTATTGGAATGCGGCACGATCAATGCGCGCCCACGGCAGCCAGAGCGCAAGGCCAAGAACCAAAACAGATGCGAGGCCCCAGCTTCGTCGCCTCCATGCCTCTACTGCGAGCCAGAGTGCGCCGCCAATGCTAAGGATGCGCGAGAGCACATTGCCGCCGTCATACACTGCGGCGGTTAGTGCGCTGCCACCTGCGGTGAAGCTTGACTGGAAGAACCAGACAGGTTTTAGATCGAGTGGCCAAGCCCACCACGGTGATGATGCGGCGTGCGCGACGCGCAGCGTGTCGTGATAGCGGTACATCGACGCCGTAAGGTCGGTCAGTGTTTGTCCGGTGTTGCCGATTGGCCAACCGGTAATCAACTGGTTGCCCAGGGCCGCCCACGGTAGGTAGCTCGCGATGTACACGCCGAGCGGAACTGCGGCGAGGGTGAAGAAGACGAGCGTCGCTTCCCCTGGTAGCGAGAGGAGTCCGAGCAGCGAGCGCGGCGTTGCGTCGCGTCGTGAGATGCCGCCCGCGCGATGAATCGCGGCACCAGCCGCGGCGAGGAGTAGGGCCAGCACAAGGGCAAACGGAAGATTTGGGATACGGGTGGAGCCGTCGGCGACGGCAAGTGCTGGCGGGAGCAGGGCGGCTCCGAGGAGGGCAAGCCCGCCGGCGACCAGCAGGCGCCCAGGTGCCGTGCGCGCCAGCCAGATGATGCCGAGGCCGAAGATGCCGTACAGGGCGACCCACTTGCTCGCGAGCGCTCCGCCGAGGAGAAGTCCAGCCACGAGGAGGAGGAGTCCTCCCGAGAGTGCGCTTCGCGCTCGGCCCTGCAGCCACGCCACAAAGGCGACTGCGCCGCCGAGCAGGAGGGCGAGCAGATAGACGTCATTCATACCAATGCGGCTCTGCACAAACCCGGCCCCGTCGAGGAGGGCGAGGACGCCAACCAGGGCGGCAACGTCGCGTCGTTCGGTCAACAGCCGAGCCAGGAGCACCAGGAGTGCTGCGGCGAGTGCGCCAGCGATCACCCCTGGCCAGCGCCAACCAGCGGCGAGTTCACCCACGCTCACCTGTGTCATCGCGCCAGATGGCGCCGCGAGGAGCAGATCCCCGTTGCCACCGTCGGAACGTTCGGCAGAGGCGTCAAGGGCGGCACCGCTCGCGCCGAGCGTGAGGGCATCAGCGCCCACGGCGACATCAGCAAACCGAGCGTTCCCATTCGGCTCAATCGTCCACAGCGATGCACCGGTGCCGTCGGGCCCAGGCGCAACCACGTGCACCATTCGGCTCGCATCGTTCGGCAGGATCGCCGTGGCGCCTGGGATCGTGACCTGCGCCATCAGTGTCGCGAACTGGCTCTTTACGCTGTACACCCGTACGCCATCGCTACCCGCTACATACAGTCGCGGCCCATCGAACCAGTCAACAGCCGCAACCGCGACCGCGCCACCATAGATCGGCGAGGATCGCATGCTCGACAGGTCACTTGCCGCATAGCTTGTGAGGCCGCTGGCACTCGTTACGAAGATCCGCTCCTCGCCGTCAACTGTGAGTGCGAGTACAGACGTTCCGCGCACCAGCGGTGTGCTCGTCAGCACCACTCCGTCGCGCATGATGAGCATCTGATCACGCTGTACCAGCGCAACGCTGCCATCGGTCAGTGGTGCAATACCTAGAATCGCGCCGCCTGTTGTTGTCCATGTGCGTAGGCCGCTGTTGCCACCCTGGTCTGCGGTGGCGCGGTCGGCCACAAAGATCGTGCCGCTTGCGGTAGTGCCCCAGAGAGAGCCGTCTCGTGCGGCAAAGAGCTTTGAGACGCTGCGCAAAGAGATCGAGCCGACAACGCTGCGCGTAGCTGCATCAATCACGTCAATCTTGTCGGGCCCTGCAATCCACAACCTGCCTGGGCTCAACGCGTCTTCGGGGCGAGCGGCTATCGCGCCAATGGCTGTTGAATAGGTTGTGCGCGCATCAACACGCGGTGCGCCAAACGATTCAAGCCCGAGTGCGATGAGGTACTTCGCAAGATGCGGGTGGGTGTACTCATAGATTGCATGGGCCTCGCCGTACTTCCACTCTTGCATGAACTCGGTGGCGGTTCGTACGTGATACACCTCATCAAACTGGAAGTGTGTCGGCTCGCCAACGCGCCAGCCTCTCAGCGACAGCGCGCTCACCGCAACAAGAACGAGGAGCCATACGTCGATGCGCGTAAGTGCTCGGCGCGGTTCGGGCTTCGCGATCACCTCCCGCTTCGGTATCGTGTCAACGCGTTTACGTTGCGTTTGTGCGGGGCGCGCTCTAGTTGTGTTCTCTGATTTCCACGCAAGCCGGATTGCCGCAACCAGCGCTGCGGTAACAGCGATCGCAACGACCGTGATGGTAATCGGTGTCTGTAGTGCGTCGGTGAGCGGCCCAAGGTTTGGCAAACCGGGGTTCTGGAAGTACGGAAGGGTCAACACGCCCCAGCTGTTCGCAAAGAACGCAACTGAGATCACGACTGCAATCCAGCGCCACGCCGGGCGTGCTGCCGCGAGTGCGATCGTCAGCGGGATCGCTGGAAAGAGGTATCGCTCGTGCACGCGCGTTGGCAGAACAAAGAAGGCGATCGCGAGGATGGCAACTGCGGTGACGGTGCGGATCGCCGTGTCACTTCGTACGTAGCGCATAGCAACAAGGACGGCCGCGGCGATTGCTGCACTTCCGATTGCGACACCTGGGATGCCAATGAGTGGGAGTGGATCGATGTCGGAGGCCCACCCGGTTGCATCAACGACCGCGCGCCCGCCCACTTCAATGAGTGCCCAGGGGTTCCAAGCGTTGACCGAAAGGTATGGATAACCGCCTGCCGCCTCTGCAACCTTGGCGAGAACGTCAGGCAGCGTGAGCCCGAACGGTAGTGCTGCGATTGCGATGGTGGCCGCACCGGCAAGCCCTGCGACAACGAAGGCCCATGGGTCGCGTGCCGATCGCGCTCGAACAAAGGCGAGCACTGCAACGATGGGGATCAGGATGCCGAACTGCGGCTTGAGCACCGCAGCGAGCGCGGCGAGGATCGCGCCGCGCACCGTCTTGCCGCGGATCAGCGCCGATAGCGATAAGAGCAGCGCCGCGGTTCCGATGGGGTCGACCTGTCCCCAGACGGCCGAGTCGAGCCAGATCATTGGCCCAACGGCCATCGCAACGGCGGCAACGAGTTGGCCGCGACGTGGGGCGCCGAGGTCGGCGGCGAGTCGTGCAGTAGCAAACACCAGCAGGCCGTCGGCAAGGATTGCGGGGAGCTTGATCAGTGCTCCAGGATCGGTGCTGCCCGTGACGAGTGCGCCAAGTGAGCCGAGCGCCCAGAGGACCCACATGTAGCCGGGGAGATAGTCAACGAACATGCCGCGCGCATAGAAACCCCACGGTCCGCGGGTCCCCAACTCCGACGCCCACGATCGGAATGAGTTCAGGTCAGCGGCGAATCCAGCGTCTGGAGGGAGTGCCACGTATGCGATGATCACCCGCAAGAGAATCCCAAGTGCAGCAATCAACACAAGTGTACGAAGGCTGACCTGTTCGCTTGGCCGACGGGACGTCTGAGAAGTCATTTGCCGAGTGTAGCCGTGAAGGGAGTTGTGGAAGGTGCCACTGCAAGAGCTCTCGCTCTTCTTCCCCTGCCATAACGAGGCTGAGAACCTTGAGGCACTGGTCGCCGATGCACTCGCGGCGCTCCCCGCCCTTGCGACGACCTATGAGGTCATTCTTGTTGACGACGGTTCCCTCGATGGCACGGCTGCCGTGGCTGAGCGCATCGTTCAGCGACACGGTGGAACCGTTCGGTTGGTTCGACACGACGTGAATCGCGGGTATGGAGGCGCCCTCCGTTCAGGTTTCGCCGCTGCGCAGTACGACTACCTTGCCTACACCGACGGTGACCGTCAGTTCCGTATCGCCGACCTCACGCGCCTTGTCGAACGTGCGGAGGCCACTAGTGCGCCGCTTGTCATCGGGTATCGGCTGCAGCGTGCCGATCCGCCACTACGTCTCGTCTACGCCACCCTGTATCGCGTTGCCAATCGCATCTGGTTCGGACTTCGCGTTCGCGACGTTGACTGCGCTGCGAAACTGTTCCGCCGTGACGCACTGCGAAACATCAGCGTGCACTCTGATGGCGCATTCTTCTCTGCGGAACTTCTCATTCGTTTACGACTTGCCGGGGTGCCCATTAGTGAAGTTGGTGTGCCGCACTATCCGCGCACCGCTGGCTCGCCTACGGGGGCGCGCCTCTCGGTTATCGCGCGGGCTGTTCGCGACTTCTGGTCGCTGCGGTTTGGGCTCTGGCTGAACCGGTCCCGAACACTTTCGCGGGGGCGTGCGCTGCTCAACGACAAGCACTAGCGCGTCGGTGGTGGCTCCTCGCCGTCGAGCGAGTTCACAAAATCACGGAAGAGTGAGAGTCGCTCCTCTTCAGCGGCTTCCGGAACAATTCCTTCGGCTGAAAGCAACTCTGCCGAGATAAAGATGGGGGCGTCGGCGCGGAGCGCTAGCGCAACCGCATCGCTTGGGCGTGCGTCGAGCTCCGCCTCTTCGCCACTTAGATCGACCATCACCATTCGCGCGCGAAATGTCTCTTCGTGAACCTCTGTAATGCGCACCTCGCGCAGCGTTGCCCCAAGAGCGCGAATGGCTTGGAGGGCCGTGTCATGTGTGAGAGGGCGCTCTGGTGTCACGCCCTGAAGGTGATAGGCGATTGCGCTGGCTTCGTTGGGTCCGATTGGAATCGGTAAGTAGCGCGCCTCTTCAGCGTCGCGAAGGAGGAGCACGTGCGTCCCAGAGATCATCTGGATGCGCACCCCGTCAACTACCGCGCGTCGTAGTTCCATCGCTCTATGATCGCACGCTTACGGGGTGGGAATCGGGGTCTCAATCACAGGGTCAGGCGTTGGGTCAACGCTCGCCCCTGGCTCTTGCGTCACCGGTTTTCCAAGTACAGCGCTGCGAACGCGGCCGGCCTCAGCCCACACAAACGTCGGCGCACCCCCGTCAGCTGCGGGAAGGATGTATCCGCCGAGAATCTCACCGACAGGGTCTGCTTGGTCGCTAATGATGTACTGCGCGAGCATGGCGCCAGATGACGCCTTGCTGTACGCGATCACTCGTCGTGCGCTGCTATCCCAGACGTAGACGATGCCTGTGCGGCTCGCCCCCGCGGACATCACCAGCGCTGGGGTAAGGAGGGGGCGAAGTAGTTCGTCACCAATCTCTGCTGCGCTCCAGTCGTCGGCGGCCCCCCCTGAGTAGCGGCGCAGCGTGCCGTCGCTCGTCATGTACACGTCGCCGTCGATGGCGATGCTTGTCATGGTGCCTAGGGCCATCGGGTTGATCAAGTACGCCGTCGGGGTGGCTGGGTAGCCCGTACCGTCGGGGGCGGGTTGATACCGCAAGATCTGACGCGCCGATGGGTCAACGACGTAGAGGCGATAGAGCCCCGTCCCTGGGTCGGCTGCGAAGCCGACGATCGCCTTGATGTCGCTCCCCCAGAGCTCGCCATCGCGAACGCGAAGCTTGACGAGCGTACCCTTCCCGGACCCATCCGAGGGTCGCCAGCGCCACAGGTTAGATGAGGCATCAAACACCACAAGGTCAGGTCCTGAGGCGGCAAGAAGCAGCGCGCGCCCAGTGCGCGTGCCGTAGAGGTCGAACCCTGGTTGGTACACCACGGTTGCGCGGCCACGTTCCGCATCGATCCGATAGACCGCGCCTGACACCTTGTCGATGACATAAGGGAGCCCATCGGGGCCCTGAACGATCGCCTGAATCTCAACCGTTGCCCCTGCTGCCGCAAAGTTAAAGAGTTCGATTGGCGCTGTGTTGTTCACAAGGAAGATCTTGTTCAGTGTCTCCGTTGCCTGGGTTCGGAGCAGCGCGATTTGGCTGAGTGGGCCTCCGCCGCTCTCTGCCAGGTTCAAGTTGACGACAGCGGCAAGGAGCAGGCTCTTCACACGCGAAGGGTCGTTCACAAGCAGGTTGGTTTGCGGGTCAAGCGCTTCGCTGATGCTGATCTCTGCGCTTCGTAGCGCCTCGCGGGCTTTTGCCGCAGCGTCGAGCTCAGGGGATGATCCATTCAGTACGAGTGCGGTTGCGCCGCCAACACCGGCGATCAGTACTGCGGCGAGAAGGATTGCTGCGGAACGACGTCGACGTGTGCGCTGTACTTCGTGCTCCGCCTGCTCTTCGTCTCCCGTCGCCGCGCGAAGTGATGGCTTGGACGGGGTGATCGTGAGCCATGGCGCTCGACGTTCAATCTCGTTGGCGATACGCGCAGCGGCACGCTGCCAGAACGACGCGGAGGTCGCGGCGCGCTCGCGCCACGATCGCTCAACTTGTGGCTCTGCTGCACTGCGATGCTCGGCACGCAGTCGCGCCTCTGCGCGTGCGGCTTCTTGCGCCGCCCGTACTGCGTCACTTGTTCGCTGATCGCGGGCTGGTGGCGGTTGGCTCTTTCCGCGCGCGCGCGGGTCCACGCCGCTTCTAGTGCTTGGGCGTCGCGCATCGATGGCCGCTTGTGCCGCTGTATCGATTGGTTCATATGGCTGCGTGTGTGCATCTGGTCGATTCGGGTCGGCTTTCGGCGCCGCGGGTTTTGCGGCCGCGATGCGCGCCTCTCGCTCGAGGTTTCCCTCTTCCCAACGGGTGCGCGCATTGATCTTTGCAATGGCAACCGGGTCGGTCGGCACGTCAACAAGCGTGTTGTGTTCCGGCGTGGCGCGCTCAATGACTTTTCGCACAGGTGGCAACACTTCGAGAAGCACCGCTGTATAGGCAAGTGGTGCAAGCACGCCGCTCACGGGTGTGTGTGTTTTCACGGCGCGCTTCGCATCGTCCGCCGTAATTGCCAGCGCAACTCGGTCTTCTGGCGACATGGAGAGTCGCGTTGTAGAGATTCCACCACGCTCGAGTGTGCGCGACGCGGCGCCCGGCGCATCATCGGGCAGCATGATGGTTACCGCTCGCCCGTCTATAGTGCGACGTGCCGCAATTGCTACGCCGCTGGTGCGCGCGACGAGAACTTCACTGCGCGAGAGCGCGACAAAGCCAACGGCCACCTTCTCACCGAGCTGTTTTTGCGCGACGGTTAGCGCGCGACGTGCTCGCTCGGCGGGGCTTGCTGACGCATCTTTGTCGTAAAGGTTCATGGTTTCGTTCGCCGCTCGTTGCAGCTGATCGGTTGTTGCCCCGACGAGAGAGACCAGCACGGTGCGCGTGCCCAGCACACGCTCTTCCGACGGCCCCTTTGGTGTGCGCGCGAGCAGAAACCAGCCTGGGCCAAACGCTGGTTCGGCGGCCGTTAGTACTGCGGGGTGAATGGTCTGTTCGGTCTGGTCCATGTGTTGAGAATACGCTCAGTCTTGCTCGCTGCCTGGAGTGGCAATTCGTACCGTTAGGCCGATGGAGCGCTCGCCGCCAGGTCGCTCGCTGAAGGCGCGGGCGAGCTCGGCGCCGCGCAGGTGCAACTCTTGCGCCGCCACAGGGTTCCGCGCCTCAACAATGAGCCGGCTGCGCTCGATGGCAACGAGGTGGCAGACGGGGGCGAGGTGGGGCGCCACTTCGCGGAGGAGATCGCCGAACGCGCCCATGGTTCGCGCGAACCGCAGCTCCTCTTCGAAGCCAAGGGCGCGAGCCGCTTCGGGGAGTAGCCCAGCGAGCCCCTCTGGGCGACCCTTTCGTGTGCGCTTTGTGCTCACGCTGCCACCGCACTGCCGCCCGGACCGCGTTGAATCTCGCGTGACGTCGCCCGCGCTACAAGTCCAGGGGCCAAGTCTTCGAGCGCGGTCGCCGTGATGATGCTCTGCGGAAGCGCGGCGATGCGTGCGACCAGGTGCTCCCGTCGCTGCGGGTCGAGCTCAGAGAACGCGTCGTCGAGCAGCAACACGGGTGGGTGGCCGTGCTCGTCGGTGAGCAGCGTGACCTCAGCGAAGAGGAGTGCGAGGAGCAGGCTGCGCTGTTGGCCGCGTGACGCGGTTGGCGCGATGTCGCTCCCCCCAACGTGAAAGGCAATGTCGTCACGATGTGGGCCGACCAGCGTGTAGCCCTGATAGCCCTCCGTTTCGGCGGTCTGGTCAAACGACTGTGAGAGGCGCGTTGCGCACTCGCTTGCGGATTCGTCGGGCCGATACTCCTCGCGCGACAGATAGTGTGTTTCGAGGGCGGCCTCGCTTGGCGCGACCTCGTTGTGTGTTGCTGAAAGAACGGGCGCGAGCGCGGCGAGCAGTGCGAGGCGGCCCGCCACCACCTCTGACCCGGTAGTGATCAGCATCTCGGTCCACGGGCGCATCTCGCTTGTGATGGCGCGGCGCGCAGCGCCGTCGACCTCAAGCGCGTCTTTCAGCAACCGGTTGCGTTGGCGAAGCGCGCGTTCGTAGCGCGTTAGGGTTGCCTCGTACCCGCGCTGCCACTGTGACGCGACGCGGTCGAGCAGCCCGCGACGCACCGATGGTGCGCCAACAACAAGGCCGGTCTCTTCTGGAACAAATGCCGCAACGCGCAGCCGCTGCCCGAGTGCCGCTGTGGTGCGCGGCGTTCCGTTCAACACATGTTTCGCACGCCCAGCGCGCGAGATCTCCACACCGAGCGTGGACCGCGCGAGTGTGTCGGTAGGGTCGGCGCCGTCATCGCGCACCGTCACCATGATTGAAGCCCGGTCGCCGTCGCCGGCAATCACTTCGCGCAGCGCGCCGGCACGGTGCGAACGGCCCGTCGCCGCAATGATGCACGCTTCAAGGATGGTGGTTTTGCCTGCGCCGTTTTCGCCCCAGAAGATGTGCGCGCCTGGTGTAAGTGCCACGGTGCCGTCGGCCCAGCTACGCATCTGGTGAAGTCGCACACTCTCAATCATGTTGCGCCGCGCGTTCGCGAGCGGTGCGGATCAGGAGGGTGTGCGCACCGGCATCACAACGTGCAGGTAGTCGCGACCGTCAAGCGGGCGAAGCAACCCGGGTGCAACAGGGCCGGTGAGCTCGAGTGAGAATTGATCTGCCTCGACGCGCGAGAGCACATCGACGAGGTACTTCGCGTTGAATGCGATCGTTGTCCCCTCGCCCTCGACCTTCGCCTCAATGTGCGCGGCGTGGTCGCCCACGTCTGCAGCCGCAGTGATGTCGATAGCACCACCCCCGGTGGTGGAAATTGCAAAGCGCACGATGTGTGCAGACGCGTCAGCAACAACTTGCGCGAGCTTTACTGCGGAGAGGAAGCTGTCACGATCGAGCGTCACCTTTGTGGTGTGGCTTGTTGGCACCACCTGCTGGAAGTTCGGGAACTGTCCTTCAATCAGCCGGCTCACCAACATGGTGTCGCCGAGCTTGAACTGCAGCTGGTTCTTTGTTGGGGTGAAGGTGATCTCAACAAGATCCTCTACGTCGGAGAGAAGGCGGAGCAGTTCGGCGTATGACCGAGCTGGCACGATCAGGCTTGTCTCTGGTGCCGCCTCGGCGAGCGGTGCGCCTGCAACAGCGATGCGGTAGTTGTCAGCGGCAGCGAATGTCGCCTTCTCACCGGTGAACTTTGTCAGCACGCCGGTAAGGATTGGTCGCGCCTCGTCACCGGCCGCGGCGAACACGGTGGACTCGAGTGCTGCCTTCAGCGCCTTCTGTGTGATGCGCGCAGTTGGTCGCTCGCCAGCGGCGCCGACTGGCGGGTAGTCATCGGCTGGTGTGGCGCGAAGGTGTGACGCGTTTCGTCCGCACTTAATCTGCGCGCGGCCGTCAGCGAGGAGTGAGAAGTCAATCTTTTCATTAGGGAGGCCGTTCACCACATCGGCGAGCAGCCGGGCAGGGATTGTGGTGGAGCCCTTCTCTTCAACCTTCGCTGGAACCCAGTGGGTGATTGCGATATCAAGGTTGGTGGCAACCAGGCGAAGCCCGCCATCCTCGGTGCCGAGGTAGACGTTCGACAGGATCGGTAGGGTGTTGCGGGTCGCCACGGCATGGCCAACGATGGCGAGGCCGCGAGCAAGGTGGTCCTGGATTGCTGAGAGCTTCATCTGTTCCTCCACATATAGGTTCCCCCTCTAGGGTAATAGTGTCTTAGTTGTTTTATCTCGTCGTCACCGTATTCGTACTGTGGGCAGCGTGGAGAGCCGTGCTCACCTTCGCACAAACCGGCCGTGGGAAGGGCCCCTCCCCACGTGGAGAACCCAGGCCCCGACCCGTCGAGACACCCTCACCGCTGGGGAGACCCTGCGGAGAACCTTGGCCAGTTACCCACACCCCTCTTCACAACCGTGACCGAAAACCCCCACAAAACCACACCCTCAAGGGTGTTATCCACGGGGTTTCCACACCTGGCGGAGGGCTATGGGCGGGCGGCAACCCCTTGGCCAAGGCGAAGAAGAGCTTCGCGCAGCAAAGCAACCTCTCGGCGCAGCTCACCGTCGTAGCTCATCTCTCGCTCGATCTTGGTGCAGGCATGAATGATCGTGGAGTGGTCACGCCCACCCAGGGCGGCCCCGATGCGAACGAGTGAGGCATCGGTCTCTTCGCGGGAGAGGTATGCCGCGATCTGTCGCGGGGTCACGATCTCCCGGTCGCGCTTTGGGCCACGGAGCTGCTCAACCGTCAGGCTGAAGTGCTCCGCAACGGTGGCGACAACCTGCTCCGGCTCAAGGATGCGCTTCGGGTTTGGATAGACAGCCTCGTTCAGCACGCGCGCCGCGAGTTCCATCGTGACTGGCATGCCGCTGAGGCGGCCGACAGCGACAAGTCGCGTCAGCGCGCCTTCAAGCTCGCGCACGTTGCTCTGCACGCGTCGCGCAACTTGCTCAACGACATCATTGGCAACGATGACGCCACTCTCTTCAGCCTTGGCGCGCAAGATGGCAATGCGCGTTTCGAGATCTGGTGACGAGATGTCGGCGATGAGGCCCCACTCGAATCGCGAGCGAAGGCGCTCCTCAAGCAACGAGATCTCTTTCGGTGTGCGATCCGACGTCAACACAATCTGCTTCCCGGCGGAGTGCAGCGCGTTGAACGTGTGGAAGAACTCCTCCTGCGTGCGCTCCTTATCAGCGAGGAACTGAATGTCGTCAATGAGGAGCACATCGATCTTGCGGAAACGTGAACGGAACGCCTCGGCACCGCTCTGCTGAATGCTGGTGATGAATTCGTTCGTGAACGCCTCACCGGTGATGTAGAGCACCTGGCGCTTCGGCGAGCGCTCGGCAACCGCATTACCAATGGCGTGCAACAGATGTGTCTTACCAAGGCCGGTGCCGCCATACAAGAAGAGCGGGTTGTATGCGCCACCAGGTCGCTCGGAAACAGAGAGCGATGCAGCATGCGCGAGACGATTCGCTGCACCAACGACGTACGTCGCGAATGTGTAGCGAGCGTTCAGGTTTGTTGCGCGCGTTGGCGCATCGCGATCAACGATGCGTACGCTCTCTTGTGGTGCGGTGACGCGCGGCGCTGCGTTGGTTGCAGCAACACCCTTCCCCTTCGCGGCGAGTGCGCCGTGTGCATCAAGCTCCGCGTCACTCACCACCTCTACGGAAAGCGTGACGCTGTAGCCAACAACCTTCGCCAGCGTTTGTGCAATGAGGGAGCGGTAGCGCTCATCAACCCAATCTTTTGCGAAACCAGATGGAACACCGAGAACAAAGGTGGCAGTCGACTCGTCAACACGAAGGAGTGCGGTGCGACGGAACCAGGTCTCAAAGGTGGCCTGCGAAAGGCTGATCTCCAGCTCTCCGAGGACTGCGCGCCAGACCTGTCGTCGATCCATTCCGCAGCGCCCCCCTTTGTTCCGTTGGTGTGCGCCACCAACACTGCGGCAGAAGGGCGGGGTCGCCGAGGAGTCGGCGGTACCACCCTGGTGCAAGATTGAGTCTGTGCTGGCCGGCTTACGCCAACCCCTCCCACAGCCCCATACAGAGAGACCAGCCGACGATGTGATGTCGCTCGGGCCCTTTGTGGGGAGGCGGAGAATAGCACCCGCGGCGCTTCCTGCAAGCCCAGCCTCACCCCAATTTTTGATACCCCCCAGGGGTATCTGGGTAAAAACCCGTTACAGGGGTCGGAATTGACACCGCCGCCTGCGAGGAACGATACTTCCCCTCTCAGAACCGCCCTCTTCGCGGCCTGAGTGAAAACCAGGAAGAACCCCTCGGGGGCCACCGCCGACGAAGGCAACCGTGGCACTTGAGACCACCGGATCGGAGCGATACCAATGAAGCGAACGTATCAGCCGAAGAAGCGCCAGCGGTTCCGCGAGCACGGATTCCGTAAGCGCATGTCGACAACGTCCGGCCGCCGGGTTCTTGCCCGACGCCGCGCACGCGGTCGCAAGCGCCTCACCGTCTGATCAAGGCGGCGCGTACGCGCCCCAGGAGCATCGACATGTTGCGCACACCCTCTGACTTCGCCGCGCTAAGCGCCGCACCCGGCGTTACCACGCCGCTGCTTGGCGTTCGCCATCGCACCGTTGCGGCCACCGACTCCACACCATCGCTTCGTCTCGGCATTGCAACGAGTCGCAAGGTAGGGAACGCCGTTGTGCGTAATCGCATCCGACGCCGACTGAAGAGCATTGCGCGCGAGCTTGCACCGCAGGTTCGCCCAGGCGCTGAGATCTTGATCGGCGTCCGCACTGCAGCGAGCACTGCGACCAGCGCAGAGTTGCGGGCCGCGCTCACCGACTGCCTACGTCGCGCCCGACTGGTTGAGGTCTCAGCATGAACGCGCTGCGACGCATCGCTGGTCTTCCAGCGTACGCCGGGACACTTTTGATTAAGGCATACCGCGTGGTGTTCTTTTGGCTCCCGTCGAGCTGCCGCTTCGAGCCGAGCTGCTCGCGTTACACAGAGGAGGCGATTGTGAAGTACGGACTACTTAAAGGTTCATGGATGGGAGCTAAGCGCATCGCGCGTTGCTCGCCACTCAGCGCTGGCGGATTGGATCCGGTCCGATGAGCCGCCAAACATTGAAGGTGATTGCGCTCCTCGGCTTCGCGCTGCTCCTTGTCGCTGCGTGCACCAGCGCTGGGGCTAGCACGGGCGCGACGGCGAGCGTGAGCGCCGTGCCATCCCCACTCGCCCCAGTCAACCCTGGCGGCGATCCATTTAAGCTAATCACGTGGCTATTCACGCCAATCTTCCAGACGCTTTTTATCGGCCTGGTTTTGCTCAATCGCCTCACTGGCGACATTGGCATCTCAATCCTTGTTCTGACACTCATTATCCGCATCATCTTGATCTCGCCATATCGTAAACAGCTGGTTTCACAGAAGCGCACTCAGCTCCTTGCGCCAGAGGTGGCAGAGATTCAGCGTCGCTACAAGGGCGACAAGGTCAAGATCCAGCAGGCGCAGATGGAGCTCTACAAGTCGCGCGGCGTCAGCCCGTTCGGCGGCTGCCTGCCTACGCTGCTGCAGTTCTTGGTGCTGATCCCGATGTACACCGTGATTTCAAGCGGACTTACCAACCCAGCCCCACAAGAGATGCTGAAAGTGTTTGGGTTTGACATCGGGCACGCGATTGGGTTCGTGTGCGCAACTACGAATGACACCCTTCCATGTATCAAGTCTGTCGTGCCGTGGCTAGGCAATCTCGATGCGGCACACCCGCAAGTATTTGTTATCCCAGGCATCGGCTTCGGCCTCTCAATCCTTGCGGTCATCAGCGCACTGCTCCAGTTCATTCAGACGCGCATGACGATTAATCCGAATGCATCAAAGAACGACCCGACCGCAGGGGCACAGGGGCAGACTATGGCCTTCCTGCCATTTATTTCGGTACTGTACGGCGGGATTCTTCCTGCCGGCCTGTTCATCTACTGGATCTCGTCCACGCTGTTCTCGATCGTTCAGCAGTACTTGATCCTCGGTTTCGGTGGGCTCTTCCCGCTCTTCGGCTGGACGCCCGCCTTTGCCGTTAACCATGCCCCGCGCTTCCCAGTGGCGATGCCGGAATCGATTCCGGATGTTGCTGGGGAAGCGGTGGTTCCACATGAGCGAACGGAGCTTGATCGCGCCGCATCAGCGGCCGCCACGATCCGTTCGGCGAAGAAGCGCGACCGACATGGTCGACGAGGGAGTAGGTAATGGCGAACGAGAGCGCATACCAGGAGTTCACGGGCAAGAGCGTCGAAGAGGCACTGAAGGGTGCCTGTGAGGCGTTCAAGGTCGGCATCGGCGATCTCGACTTCGAGATCATTGCCCCAGGTTCACGTGGCGTACTCGGCATGGGCGCTGAGCCAGCGCGCATTGTTGCTGCGCCAATCAGCGCACTCGGCGGCGCCGCACCAAAGCGTGCCGGCGAGTCAAGCCGCCCTGCACCAGCACCCGTTCGCGAAGAGCGAGCACCACGCCCAGCGCCACGAAACGACGCACCAGTAGCGCGAGCCGCTGCACCACAAGCTGCAGGACGCCCAGCGCCGCGCGGCGATCGTGGGCCACGACCTGAGCGTGCACCGCGCCCGGAGCGCGCGCCACGTGAGGATCGCGAGCCACGAGAGCGACGCGAGCGCAGCGAGACAACGCCAGAGATGATCAGCGGCGGCAAGGAGATCCTTGAGACGCTGGTGAAACACCTCGGCTTTGAGGCGGAAGTGCGTACCACTGGCACAGGCGCTGACACCGTGTTGAACGTTGCCGGCACCTCACCAGAGGCAGTCGATGAGTTGAACAACTTGATCGGCGGCCGCGGCGAGCGACTGCAGGCGATCCAGCATCTCGTGAACCTGATGCTCAGCCGCAAGATGGGCGAGTGGGCACGTGTCACCGTCGACATCGAA
>Ga0114975_10000813_pt1 | contig 22855 bp, 27 predicted proteins | sample S_130626_EF_Meta_FD_87031 | JGI IMG/M metagenome (GOLD analysis project Ga0114975, IMG submission 87031) | Freshwater microbial communities from Lake Simoncouche, Canada to study carbon cycling - S_130626_EF_MetaG | ecosystem: Environmental > Aquatic > Freshwater > Lake | place: Lake...
ATCTTTTTGGCTAAAAATTGCAAAAAGCCTCAAGTTGTATGAGCATACAACTTTCATTTTTTACAATTTTTATCTCAAAAATATTTTGTTAGTTCGGACTATAAATAGTTTATTTGGTATAGTATAATCGCGTTAGAATGACTGTGGCTTAATTCTTAACTACAGATTGGCTGGTGAGGAGGAAAATATTTTCTAGACACTCTTGTTGATTCTGATTATTCAAATAATGCTACAAGTTGGCAATGTGTTGCTGGATGTGGATTGGATGCTGCGCCATATTTTTGTATTTTTAATCCGATTTTGCAGGGACAAAATTTGATATTGATAGCGAATATCTAAAATTATGGATTCAAGAACTTTAAAAACTCAGATAAAAAATAATATCCACACTAATTTGCAGGCAAAATCAGAAGCATTAAGAAAAGCCCAAATAACTTTAGGCGAAACTTATAATGCGCCAATAATCAACAATGATTTTGCCCGAAAAAGAGCGTTGGAGATTTACAAAGAATCTATGAGACGCGCCAAAATTAATTAGATTGTTCTTATTTGACTAATTTCTAATTGACCCACTTGCGCCAATTTTCTTCCTACTTATTTTAAAAGACCGACCTCAATTTTGCAGGTTTATTAACTTCAACCAAATCTAAAAATATGAAAAATAAATTTACCGCAATTGCTTTAGCAATTTCTTTAATTTCTAGCTCTGCTGCATTTGCACAAGAAGCTAATAAAAAAACTGATAATTTTGCACAGCGTAAAGCTGATGTAGTGGCAAATATCACTAAAGAAAAAGCTTTACTTGATCAAATGATTTCTTGCGTTAACGGAGCTGCCTCTGTAGGAGACATCGAGAAGTGTAGAGAACAAAAACAACAAGCAATGCAAGCAGCTAAACAAGAAAGAATTGCTAGCAAAAAATCTGAACTTCAAAGCCAAATCCAGAAGTTAGATGAAGAAAGCAACAAAATAGCTCAAAAACCTACGACTAAACAATAAGAATTTAATTTCTCGATCTTCACAAAAGATCGAGAAATTATCGAATATTTTAGGCAATAAAAAACCGCCTCCATTTAAAAATGAAGGCGGTTTTTTTATAGGAATTTTATCTTAAGAAAGAATTCCAGTTAAGGATTATTCCGCTTTAGTTTTTTTCTTCTTTTCTTTTTTTGGCTTTTCTGCAGCTGCTTCTGAAATCTCACCTTCACTAGCTTTTTCTACTTTAGCTTCTGATTTAGCTTCAACTTTTACTTCTTCTTTTTCAGAAGCTTTTTTGTCAGCTTTAATTAGAGAAGCAACTTCTGATTCAGTTCTAGCAACAATCAATTTTACATCGATTGAAACTTCTGAGTGAAGAACCAATTTAGCAACATAAACGCCAATTTCTTTGATTGGTTTTTTCAAGAATACATTAACTCTTGAAGCAACTTTTTGTTTAACCAAATCATTGATTTTGTTAGCAATAACTGTCGAGCTTACTGAACCGTAAAGTCTTCCGTCATCAGAAGCATTTTCGATGATTGAAATATCTTTTCCGATAAGTTGTTCTTGAACTTTAGCAGCAACTTCCAAATCTTTTTGATTTTCTTGTTCGAATTCTTTTCTTTTAGATTCGAAGATTTTGCTGTTATTTACAGTGAAGCAGATCGCTTTTTTGTTTGGAACTAGGAAGTTTTTGGCATAGCCATTTTTTACTTCAACAACATCACCAACTTTACCCAAATTAGCAACTGCAGCTGTTAGAATAATTTTCATGTTTAAAATTAATTTGAAGTTGCTTCTTTATTGATTGGAGAAATCAATGCCAAGTGACGCGCTCTTTTAATAGCGTTAGACAAGGCTCTTTGTTTTTTCATTGAAACATTAGTAATTCTGCTTGGGATAATTTTTCCTCTTTCAGAAATAAACTTGTTCAAAAGTTTTAAGTTTTTGTAATCAACTTCTACTAGTGGAATGTCACGAAGAGGGCAAGATTTTTTCTTTCTGATAAAAACACTTTGGTTAACCAAAGAGACTTTTACATAACCTTCTTCAACTTCACGATTATCCGTAGATTGATTATTTTTGTTATTTTTTTTAACGATTCTCGCCATATTTACCTCAAAAAATTAAGCTTCAAATTGTACTTGATCAAGAACCAAATCAGTTTTGGTTGGTTCTTTTTTAACTGCAATTTTTCCAGCTTTATAATCTTTAGCGCTAGAAGAAATGAACAATAATGATTCGTCAGCGTGAGCTTCAACTTTAAAAGTTAAGCTTCTGATAATATCTTCATTAAAGCCGATAACGCGGTTAAGTTCTGCAACTGCCGGATATTCAGAATCAATATTTAGAAGGATATAATGACCGCGCGAATTCTTATTAATTTTGTAAGATAGGTTTTTAAGTCCCCAATATTCTTTGGAAACTACTTTTCCTTTAGCGTCAGTAATAATTTTTGCTAGCTTGTTTGACAAAGCGTCAACATCTTCAGCATTTAAGTCTTGTCTAGCAATAAACACAGTCTCGTAAAGAGCCATAAACTTGAGAGAAATTAGTTTGAATAAGTTAAGTTTAGATCTACCTGAATTACCTGAATTGATTTGATTTTGCTTGATTTACTAAACATCTAGACAGCTAGAACCAACCACAGGAGTCAAAAAGAGGGGTGCAAACTATTGATAAAGTTTTTTAATTGCAAGATAAAGTTTGTCCTGCTTACTTGAAGACAAATTACCACGAAAGAAACCCGCAATAAATCAATATAAAAATGCAAATTGTTAACAGAAAAGCCCGATTTAATTTTGAAATCGAGGAGGAAATTGAAGCCGGAATGATGCTGCTGGGCAGTGAAGTAAAATCTTTGCGCGAAGGAAAAGCCAGCATCTCCGAAGCTTATATCGCAGAAATTCAAGGTGAGATGGTTTTAGTGAATGCCAATATTAATGAATATAAAGGTGCCAATAAATTTAATCACGAACCGAAGCGCAATCGTAAATTATTACTTCACGCCAAGGAAATTGATAAATTGATGGGCAAAATGAATATTAAAGGTTATTCAGCCACCCCCTTAAAAATTTATTTCAATAAAAGAAATGTCGCCAAAGTTTTAATTGGAATTGGCAAAGGTAAAAAACTTTTTGACAAGCGCCAATCGATAAAAGAGCGCGATGATAATCGCCGCCAACAACGCGGAGAAGATTAATGATCGCGACTTTGTTTCAGCCACTAACTTCCTTAAAAAGAGTTGGGCCAGCAGTTGTTGATAATTTATCTAAGTTAGTTGGTCAAAATAGAATTTTCGATTTACTTCTGCATAAACCAATTCGCGCTGAAAAAATTGCTTTTTGCCCTCGCCTTTTTGAAGTTGAGAATAATCAACTAATAATTGTGAAGGCCAAAATTGAATCTCATGTAAAACCTGCAAATCCTCGTCATCCTTATAAAATAATTTGTTACACACCAACTGGCTATTTGAGTTTGGTTTTTTTTAAAACCTTTCCTGGCCAAATGGAGAAATTGGCAGTTGGACGCGAAATTGCGGTTTTGGGAAATTTTCAAAAAGCTTCTGGCGAAAATCAAATTACTCATCCGCAAGAAATTGTGAATGCTGATAAAATTGACGAACTACCCAAAATTAATATTATTTATCCGCTGTCTTTTTTAATTTCGCAGAAATTTCTGAATCAAAAAATTAAAGAGGCTTTGCAATTCTTAAAAACTGCAAAAAAAGATCCTGATCAAGAATGGATTAATAAAAATTTGATCAAAGAAAGAAATTGGCCGAGTTTTTCTGATGCACTAAATCAGCTTCACAATCCTGAAATTACGCAGTCTCAACAAGTTTCTCACTTCACATTTTTTCAAGATACTTTTGAAGAAACTTCTTCCACTCAAAACATCTGCAAATCTTGGGAAATTTCTAGAAAAAGATTGGCTTATGATGAACTTTTATCTTGGCAAATTGCAATTTTACTGGCGAAAAAAAATGATGATAATCACAAAATAATCACAGAAATTTCCGAAGATTTAACTACAAAATTTTTATCTTCATTGCCATTTGAACTTACAGCTGCACAGAAAAAAGTGATGTCTGAAATTAGAAAAGACATTTCTTCAAACAAAAAAATGCTGCGACTTTTGCAAGGTGATGTGGGAAGTGGCAAAACCATTCCAGCAATATTTGCCTGCCTTTTGGCTGTGTCGCAAAAAAAACAAGCTTGCGTAATTGCACCAATTACAATTTTGGCAAAACAACATTTAACTTATTTTAGAAAGCTGTTAGAAGTCCTCGAAATAAGGGTTGAGATTCTTACCGGCGCCAGCACAAAAAAACAAAAAGAGAAAATTTTACAAGATTTGGCTGATGGAAAAATTGACATAATTATCGGCACTCACGCTTTGATTGAAGATAATGTAAAATTCAAAAATTTAGGTCTCGCCGTGATTGATGAGCAACATCGTTTTGGCGTGATGCAAAGATTTAAATTGGTGGAAAAAGGCAAAGAAACTGATACGCTTTTAATGAGCGCGACTCCTATTCCGCGTAGTCTGATGATGGGTCTTTATGGCGACATGGATATTTCACTTCTTAACGAAAAACCAAAAAATCGTCAGGCCATTGAAACCTTAATTACATCAGCAAAAAAGATCGAAACTATTTATGAATCAATCCAAAGAGCAATTGCCAAGGGTGATAAAATTTATTGGATTTGTCCAGCAATTGAAGAAGAGTTGATCGATGAGAACACCGATATGGAGAAGCTTCACGGCCTTGCTAGTGCTAGAGATAAACATGTAAAATTATCGCAAATTTTTGATGCAGAATCTGTGGGATTAATTCACGGAAAAATGAAAGAAAGTGAAAAAGAAAAAATTATGCAGGAATTTATTAAATCTGATGGGGCTTTGAAAATTCTAGTTGCAACCACTGTTATTGAAGTGGGAATTGATGTGCCTGACGCCACAATTATTATCATCGAAAATGCCGAACATTTTGGACTTTCACAATTGCATCAGCTTAGAGGACGCGTGGGAAGAGGTGAAAGAAAATCTTACTGTATATTAGTTTACGGCGTAAAATTTGGTGTAAATGGTCGTAAAAGACTTGGAATTTTACGAGATTCAAATGATGGATTTTTTATTGCAGAAGAAGATTTGAAAATGCGAGGAAGTGGTGAATTGCTTGGCACAAAGCAAAGTGGATTTCCAGAATTTAGAATGGCGGATTTAAATATTGATAATGATTTGCTGAATATTGCTCATAAAAATGCCGAGGTGATTTTGCAGAAGGATGTGAAATTGCTGGAGGTGGAAAGTCAGAAATATCGAGATTTACTGAAGCTTTTTAATTATGATGAATGTTTGAAGATGGTGGCGGGAGGGTAGATAAAATTATCATCCCTCGTCAATAAAATACTCGTCATCCTTGGCTTGTAAGAGCCGAGGATCTCATTAATCTTTAACTCCAACTCATGAGATCCTCGACACTGTGTGCCAAGGATGACGAGTATTTTTGTAACTCACTTATTTTTATATTTTACTAACTTGTTCCATGAATTTTGTTTTATTCGCTAAATAAAATTTCTTCAAATCCTCACCTATCAAGCTCTGCGCCTGAATCACCAAATCCTCTTTCTTCTGATTCAAAAACTTCACATGCATCTCAAAAAAAATCTTCGCATCCCTCGCATCCATCACCACTAACAAATCAGCCAATCCTCGCGAAGTTTGAAAATGTTGATAATCAATCGGATCATCCCAATTTCCGCCCCAAATATTAAAGCCATTTTGGTAAAATATTTTTTCTACATTCTCCGCCAAACCTGCTCTATTTGGCTTGTTTGGGCGACCTTCTAATCTATTGGCAAATTTAATTCCCGCTGCAGGAAGATATTGGGCAGTAGCGTTTTCATGATTGAAAATTACATAGGGATTTTGCACAGGATTGATGTCGATGGCAAGGCCGTAAGAATGAATCGAAACTCGGTCGCGGCCCGCAATCGCTCTTTGGTTAAAGGCGCTGCTGTTATTGGCATTCATTGATAAATCATCGTCACCTTTAAATTCATTGAGCAAAGAAATACGCTGAAGTGGAAATTTTTGATCGAATAATTTTTTAAAAATATTGATCACATTTTCCGCCGCCGCATCCAACACAACTATCTTTCCGTCACGGTGAATTTTGCCATCAAAGTCATAATAAGAAATTTGCAAAAGCCTTAATCTGCTGGGGTCGCAAAGGTAAGGTTTTTTCAAAACATTGGTTTCAAGCATTTGTGAAATATCTTTTTCAGAAAGTTTTTGGATGGAAAAAATTTCTGAAGCGGCACTTTCTTGAGGCATAAAATTTACTAAAATTAATAGTTTGATTGCGTGACAGATGATTGAAAAAACAGAGTTATTTCTTTTAAACATTTTATCAAATTATTGGTAAAATTAAACAGCCTTCAAAGCCACTTTGCCAAATCTCACTTCTGCTTTATCTGCAAGTTCTAATTGTATCACCGCAATATTTACAAGTCTTGGTGGCACTCGCAATTCAGTAATTATGGCTTCAATTGAAATTGGCACAAAACTTAATTTTGTTAAAATTTCTTCACGAACTTTTTTAATATCATCATCACTTGGCATTTTTGGAATTGCTGCAATGAACTCTTCCGCTTCAGGCTCTTGCATCATTTGCGCTTCACCAAATCTAGCTTTCAAAGCGATTAATTCTTCTAAAATATCGTCAATATTTTCAGTTAATTTTGCACCTTGTTTGATCAAGCGGTTTGTGCCGTGACATCTAGGATCGAAAGGTGAACCCGGAACTGAAAAAATTTCGCGGCCCTGTTCTCCTGCAAATCTAGCCGTGGTTAAACTTCCAGATCGAAGTCCCGCTTCCACAACAACCACACCCAAAGAAAGACCTGAAATTATACGATTTCTTTGAATGAAATTTCCACCTTTTGGCGGCACACCAAAAGGAGATTCGGAAACTATCAAACCTTGTTTGGAAATTTTGTGATAAAGTTCAGTATTTTCAGTTGGATAAATATGATCAATGCCACCAGCAATTACCGCAATTGTGCCGCTATTTAAAGAAGCTTCGTGTGCTGCAGCGTCAATTCCTTTGGCCATTCCAGAAGTTACAATTAAAGAATTATCACCCAAATCTGCGGCGATTTTTCTTGCGAAAGCCACGCCGTTAAAAGAGGCGTTTCTGGGGCCCACAACTGCAATTGCATGTTGGTTAAGAAATTCTGTTTTGCCTTTCACAGTTAAAATTGGCGCTGGATCTTCAATTTCTCTAAGCAATCTCGGATATTTTTCTTCGCAAAATAAAATTATTTCAGCGCCCATTTTTTTGGAATTTTCGAGTTCTTTTTCTACTTCTTTTTCTGAACAGATTTTTATTTCTCGATTAAGTCCGCCTTTAATTGCTTGGTCAGAAATTTTTTCTAAAGCAGCACTTGCCGATCCATAAATTTCAAGCAAGCGAAAGAAGGTGGCTTTGCCAACATTTTCACTGCGAGATAATCTGATCCATTGGATTTTTTCTGAAGACGAAAGGGTGCTACGCGTATTATTTAGGTTCATATTTTGTGGTGTGTTTGTTGTTTTATTATTTGCTAATTCTTGATGCGATAACCTCTTTTTATCATTTGGTAAATTATCGTGCCAAGAATCAAGTTGATGCTTATAATATAGATTGCTCCTGTCAGCAGATCGCCATCATTATGGCCCGTAAGACCATATCTGAAGCCATCAATCATATAAAAAAACGGATTAAAATGTGCAATATTTTTCCAGAATTCTGGCAAAGAATTTGTAGAATAAAATGTACCCGACAAGAAAGTTAAAGGCGTGATAACATAGCTGGTCATGGCGGACATATGATCAAAAGTTGAACAAATTACGCCGCATAAAACGCCAAGCAAAGCTAAAAACATACAAGCAAAAACCATGTAAAAAAGTGCATGTCCAAAGCTGTAAAAAGACAAAGAAACAAAACAAGAAATTGCCGCAAAAGACACAATGCCAACAGCCACGCCGCGCAAAATTGCACCCACACCAAAAGCAAAAAGCAATTCGAAAGCACCCAAAGGTGGAATTAAATAATCAACAATATGACCCATAACTTTGCCCATCACAAAAGATGAAGAACTATTTGCGAAAGCATTTTGCATCGCCGCCATCATTATTAAACCTGCCGACATAAAAGCTGCAAAAGGCACGCCTTCAACAGTTTCAATGCGATTTCCAACAGATAGAGAAAAAACTGCAAGGAATAAAATAATGTTCACTACGGGAGAAAATAAAGTTTGGTGATAAACTTTAAGAAAACGCCAAACTTCTTTTTTTAATAAGGTAAAAGCGCCGAACCAGTTGATTGTAGATTTAAACATGTAAGTTGTTATTTCAGTTTTTTTGATTTATTTTTTTTCAACTCTTAGAAGCCATTTCCAATATAACTTTCCGAATCATGCTCAATTTAGAAAATCTGTTATCTGAATTCAATTCACAAATTTCTCTTATCCAAAATAAAGAGGCTTTAGAAGAAATTCGCCTGCAATTTTTAGGCAAAAAAGGTTCGGTTACTGAACTTTTCTCACAGTTAAAAAATGTGGTTGTGGAAGAAAAAAAATCTTTTGGTGCGGCGCTAAATAAAGTTCGCGACGAAGTTACTCAAAAGATTGAAGCTAAAAAAGAATATTTTGAAGATTTAGATTTAAACGAAAAATTAATTTCAGAAAAAATTGATATTTCTGAACCATTTAGAAAAGAGCCTCTTGGCCTGATTCATCCAATCAGCAAAGTTACACAAGAAATTCGTGAAATTTTTGCTACCCTTGGTTTTGAATTTGAAGAAGGTCCAGAAATTGAAGATGACTTTCATAATTTCACCGCACTAAACATGCCGAAAGACCATCCAGCACGCCAAATGCAAGATACTTTCTATTTGCAAAATTCCGAACTTTTGCTGCGAACTCACACTTCAAATACCCAAATTAGAAAAATGTTAAACTCAAAACCACCTTTGAAAATTGCGGCTTTGGGCCGAGTTTTCCGTCGTGATTCTGATCAAACTCACACCCCAATGTTTCATCAAGTTGAAGGATTTATTGTTGATGAAAATGTTAATATGGGAAATTTGAAATGGGTTTTAGAGCAATTCTTGCAAGCTTTTTTCGAAGTTAAAAATTTAGAGTTGCGTTTCCGTCCAAGCTTCTTTCCTTTTACCGAACCTTCGGCAGAAGTTGATATTGGATATTCTGCAAATGACGGAAAAATTAAAATTGGTAATTTTAATCCCCCAAGTTCTGCTACGCAAGAACTAGCCCCAAAGGGGAATGAAAAATTCATGGAAATTTTGGGCTGCGGCATGATTCATCCAAATGTTTTAAGAAATTGCGGAATTGACCCAGAAAAATATCAGGGCTTTGCATTTGGAATAGGTGTAGAGCGCCTTGCCATGCTTAAATATGGTATTAATGATTTGAGAATGTTCTTCGAAAATGATGTGAGATTTTTGCAACATTATGGCTTTAAGGCCAGTGAGTTTTAATAATTAAAAACTGATTTCATGCAAAATATCGGCGAAACTATCATCACTCACAATATCCGCTATGACCTTGAAATAATTGCTGATTTGGTGAAAGAAAACTCAAAAGTTTTGGATATTGGTTGTGGCAATGGCGAACTTTTAGAATTCTTAAAAAAGACTAAAAGCGTTGATGCTCGCGGTTTAGAAATTTCTCAAAAACAAGTAAGCAAAGCCCTTTCCAAAGGCCTTTCGGTGATTCAAGGAGACGCTGAAAAAGATTTAACTTATTATCCAAATCGCAATTTTGATTATGCAATTTTAAGCCAAACCATTCAGGCCACACATAATCCCAAAGAAATTTTGGAAGAGATGTTGCGCATTGCGCAGTATGCGGTGATTTCTTTACCAAATTTTGCTCACATAAAAAACCGCCTATTCCTTTTATTTAAAGGCACGATGCCAGTAAGCAAAACCATTCCTTTTGAATGGTACGAAACTCCAAATATTCATTTTTGTTCGATTGAAGATTTTGAAAAACTTTGCAAAAAACTTAATTTTTCGATTAAGAGAAAAGCCTTTCTAACCAATAAACATCGCTTGATGGGATTTTTTGGAAATAAAATTATGGCCAATTTATTTGCAGAATATGGCATCTTTTTAATCACCAAGAACGAGCTGGCGCCAACGCTTCAGGAAGAAATTGTTTTTGATAAATCTTCTTTTAAAAAAAATGCCGAAGTGAGTTTAGCTCTTTCTCAATCTACTATTAATAAAGGATAAGTAGTATGAAGAATTTATGGTCGGTTATATTAGCTCTTACTTTGCTTTGTTCTTGCTCGGGTGGCTCTAAATATCCAAAAGGCAAAACTTCCAGAAGTTATCATGTTAAAAAATCTAAGCCTAAAACAGCTAAAAAACAGGTAATGGATAGAAAGATAAATCCTGATGATCTAGATGCGATTGATGGTAGCACAATAGATAATGACGGACAATATATTGGATATTTCAAAATCGGAAATCCTTATGATATTGAAGGCTTGGAATATGTGCCGCAAGATTATGAAGATTTTGAAGAAACTGGAACTGCTTCTTGGTATGGCGACCAATTTAACGGTAAAAAAACTGCCAATGGTGAATATTACAATATGCATAGCATGACGGCGGCGCATCCAACTTTGCCCCTGCCATCTTTGGTAAGAGTTACAAATTTGCGTAATGGCAAAAGTGTAATTGCCCGAGTTAATGATCGCGGACCATTTTCTAAAAACAGAGTAATTGATGTGTCTGAAAAGGCGGCGATTGCCTTAGATTTCAAGAATAAAGGCACTACGGAGGTTAAAGTTGAATTCTTAAAAACCGAAACCGACAAATTATTAGAAAAACTTAAGATTAAAAACTGATGTCTAATTATAAAAATAAAAATACCGATTTCACCAATCTGCAAATGGAAACCAAGCTAGTTAGAGGAGGCTCGATTCGCTCTAATTTTGGTGAAACTTCGGAAGCGATTTTTCTAAATTCTGGCTTCGCTTATAATTCTGCCGAAACTGCCGAAAGCCGCTTTAATGGCGAAGATCCGGGCTATGTTTACTCGCGTTATTTAAACCCAAGTTTAAAAATGCTGGAAGATAAATTGGCAATTCTTGAAGGTGCTGAAGCTGCTTGCGTGATGGCTTCGGGCATGGCAGCAGTTTTTGCGTCAATCATGTGTCAGTTAAAAACTGGAGATCATTTTATCGCTTCTAAAGTTCTTTTCGGATCTTGCTATCACATCGCCACCAAAATTTTACCAAATTATGGAATTGAAGTTTCCTTGATTGATGGAACCAACCAAAATGAATGGCGCAAGGCTTTTAAGAAAAATACCAAAGTAGTTTTTATTGAAACTCCAGCCAATCCAAATCTAGAAATTCTCGACATCAAATTTATCTCTGGCCTTTGTAAGCAAAACGGCGCGAAGTTGATTATCGATAATATTTTCGCTTCAGCTTATTGCCAAGAATCACTTAAATTTGGCGCTGATATTATTGTCTATTCAACCACTAAACATATGGACGGCCAAGGCCGAACTTTGGGCGGATGCGTTCTTGGAACTCAAGAATTTATTAAAGATATTCTACTTCCTTTCCATCGCCACACTGGGCCAGCGCTTAGTCCTTTCAATGCTTGGGTAATTCTAAAATCTTTGGAAACTTACTCTTTAAGAATGGAGCGCCATTGTTTTAACGCGCAAAAAATTGCTGAATTTTTAGAAAATCATCCAAAAGTTAAACGCGTTTTATATCCAACTTTGAAGTCTCATCCACAATATGAAATTGCTAAAAGACAGATGAATAATGGCGGTGCGATGATTGCTTTTGAAACTCTTGGCGAGAAAAAAGATACTTTCGCTTTCATGAATAGACTTCAGTTGGTTGATATTTCTAACAATTTGGGCGATTCAAAATCTTTGATCACTCATCCCGCCACCACAACTCATTCAAATATTTCCAGAGAAGATCAAGAAAAAATCGGCATCACTCAAACCATGTGTCGCCTTTCTGTTGGCCTTGAAAATGTTGATGATTTGATTAATGATTTGAAGCAAGCTTTAGAGAATTAGTAGAAAAATTTTGATTTTGAAATTCAGACAGCTTAACTGCTGTCTTTCTAATAAAGCGATTGCTTCCGCTTCATATAACTTAAATTAAAATACTATGCCAAGTTTCGATATAGTTTCAAAAGTTGACACCCAAGAAATTGATAATGCAGTTAATTCTGTGCTTCGCGAGCTTACTAATCGTTACGATTTCAAAGGCGCGAAATTTTCAATCGAGCTGCAACTTAAAGAAAATAAAATTCTGATTGCTGCCGAAGATGAATATAAAATTGGCCAAATTGGCGATTCTTTAAAAGTGTTTTGCGTGAAACGCGGCATTGATCCTAAAGCTTTAGATTTTCAAAAAGAAGAAAAAGCTGGCGGCAACACAATCAGACAAGAAGTGAAACTGAGAAATGGTATTGAGCAAGAAGTTGCAAAAAAAATTACCAAACAAATCAAAGAAACTAAAATGAAAGCTCAAGCTTCAATTAGAGGTGACGAAGTTAGAGTTGAAGCCAAAAAACGCGATGATTTGCAAGAAGCGATAGCTTTATTGAAATCAAGCACCTTTGATGTTCCACTACAATTCATTAACTTTAGAGATTAATTCATGGCATTAAATTTTAGGTTTACAACAGCGCAATCTGGCAGAGAATCTAGCAGCCTTTTGAAATATGCAAAAAATGCTGGTAAATTTTTCGCCACCATTTCAGGAATTCTTCCAGCCATAGCTCTTACTTCCGCTGTGGCTTGGGGATTTTTATATTGTGTAAATCAAGTTGAGGCTTACGCTATAAAATTACCTGACGGTTTTAAAAAATATATTTATAAACCAGCTTGGGATTTTTTAGATAAATCTGCTCAAAATTGTCTTTTCAAATCTATTGAATGGATGGTGGATCCTTTTACGGATAGTGCTCAAGATTTTTTAAATGAGGCGAGTAATTATGCCGAATCAGTTGGATATGGAAATTCTGCTGAAAAAACTATATCTTCTGAAGATGAAAAATTGATTAAAGATAAAGGAGCCGCGGCCGTTTCTCCTATAGTCAAAAAAGCCTCTAGATTTACCAGAGATACTGCGCTTTTCACAATTGGCTCTCTTATTAATGCCTTTAAGGTTCCGGGTAAGGAATATGATCATTCAAAAAAGAGAAGAGAAAAAGAAGGGTCTCTTTCTTTACGAGACTATGTAACTGTTAAGGAAGGTGACGATCGAAGTTTAGGTGATATAGAAGAGGCAGAGATGAAAGATCCCGCTCCCGTGAAAAAAAATAAATCTCCAAATTTTTTATCCAAAATTATAGATCAAAAAGACAGTAAAGAAGCTCCTCAAGCTAGAAATTTATCTTTCTCCCAATCGGCAAGAGCTACTGCAGAACTTCAAAGAAAAGAGCCTGTTCGTTAGAATCAAGTCTAACCGCCACCAATGAAGTGAACAATCTCCACACGACTTCCTTCATCCAACATCACGCTTAAAAATTGGTCAGGATTTACAATTTCTAAATCCTTCTCCACAGCAATTTTTTTCACATCAAGTTCGAGTTCCGCAATCAAATCGGCCACACTCATTTTGCGAGGTAGAAATCTCTCTTTGCCATTTAAGATAATTTTTATTTGTGACATATTAGTGAAATTATGAATTAAGAATTAGAAATTAAGAATTAGACTTTATCTAATAAATTTTCCAAAAAACAAAGTTTAAAAAAAATTCTTCAACTTACCCAATCTCTTGAAAATATATAGTCGCTACATTTTTTATAAAGTATTGCAAGGCTTTGCAGCTTGTATCTCCATCTTCATTTCTTTGATTTGGTTTAGCCGCGCTATTCCTTTCGTAAAATATGTTACTGAAAATGGCGTTGAGCTGAGCCAATTTTTTTATCTCTTCGTTTTGATATTGCCTTGGCTGCTTTTATTCATCATTCCCATTTCATTATTTGCGGCAGTTTTATTGGTTTATAATCGCTTAATTGCCACCAATGAAATTACAATTTTAAAAAATTCCGGCCTAACAAAATTCACCATTGGTCGCCCTGTTGCATCTCTGGCAATCATTTCCACCTTATTTTGTTTTTTGATTTCACTTTATCTGATGCCTTACGCCAATAAAAAATTGCGCGTTTCGAGAGTCGATTTTCACAATAATTATACAAATTTAGCCATTGATCCACAAACTTTTACCACGCTAAAAAACCTCACAATTTATACCAAAAATCGTAACGAAAATAATCAGCTTTTTGGCATTTTATTACATGATCAAAGATCTCCAAAATATTCTGTGACCATCACCGCCAGAACTGGAAATATTGTTACCGAAGATAATTCGGCACTGCTTTACATGGAAAATGGCACGGTGCAAAAATATAATTACGCCGATCAGAAAACTGAGATTTTAAATTTCGATAATTATGTCTTTAATTTAACCGATAATAAAACTCATGAAGAGCGCATGAGATGGAAATCGAAAGAGAGATTTCTGGATGAATTGATGAATCCCGAAGAAGACACCGAAGAGGAAGATTTGGCCAGATATAAAACTGAAATTCATCAAAGATTAACTTACCCTCTACTTCCAGCCGTCTTTTCAATAATTGCCTTGGCTTGCATTTTAAAAGGCGGATTTAGCCGAAGAGGCAATGTTTCAAACATCATCACCGCTGTTTGTTTTGCCACATTATTTTTGGTGATAACCATCGCGACTTATAATTTAATTGAATCATCACCGAAACTAACTCCAATTTTATATATTAATTTCGCTATATTTTCCTTAAGCGGGTTGTGGGTTTTAAACAGTAATTATCGCAAAAGAAGATGAGAATTTTCAAAAGAATAAACACTTACATCGCCGCTCATTTTCTGGTTAAATTTCTGCAAATTGTTTTTGCTTTTTCTTTGCTGATTTTTTTCGTAAATCTGATCGATGTGATTGAAAAAGTGCGAGGTCAAAATGTGCCTTTCAGCGCCATGGCTTTAATGGCCTTTTTAAAAGTTCCCGATTTCTTAAATGATGTAGTACCTTCTCTAGTTTTAATCTCGGCAATCATCACATTTTTTTTACTATCTTCAAGAAGCGAAATCACCATCACACGCGCCAGCGGATTTTCTATTTGGCAAGTCTTACAACCCATCGCTTTTTGCGCTTTTTTTCTTGGAATTTTTTGGGTTACAGTTTTTGGACCAGCCTCGGTTCACATGGCCAAAAAATTTAATTCTTTGGAAGGAAAATATGTAAAAAATGATATGCGTGAAGTGATTGAACTGGAAGGCGGAATTTGGCTTAAACAAAATAACATCGAATATCCAAATGAGGAAATCATAATTCAAGCCAAAAAAGTCTATAAAGAATCTTTAGAATTAGACGAAGTGACCGCGTGGTTTTTCAATCAGAATAATCAATTTTATCAAAAAATTGATGCCGAAGAAATGTTCTTAGATGATGGATATTGGCTGATGCAAAATGTCACTGTTAATAATTTCGACACCTTAAATAAAAAACTTCCTAGTTTTTCTGTTCCCACCGATTTGAAAGCCGATTTTGTCATGCAAAAAATTGTTAATAATTTTCAGAATGTAAAATTATTTTCAGTTTTTGAATTGCCTTATTTGATTGCAGACCTGCGCTCTGCTGGATTTTCTTCCACTAAATTTAAAGTATATTTGCAATCACTTCTCTGCAAACCGATTTTATTTTTAGCGATGATTTTTATCGCTTGTTATTTCGGGCTTAATCACACCAGAAGTCGCACTTCAATTTTAATGATTTTCTTAGGAATCTCTTTCGGTTTAATTCTCTACATCACCTCCACCATCATCACAGCTCTTGGCTCTTCAAGCCTAATTCCAATTTTCGCTTCCACTTGGGTTATCGCCGTTATTTGTTTAGCGATTGGAGTTTTATTGATTTATCGAAAGGAGAAATTTTAATCAGAAATTTCTTGTAATTCTTCTTTGAAAAAATATCGTCGCCGTCAGTTCCAAGTTTGATATTCCACCTACATAAAATTAAATTACCTACATATGAAAAATAAAATCATCATAGCCCTCGCGGCCCTTTCTCTTTCTCTTACTTTTGCTTGCGCTAAAAAAGACTCTAAACCAGAAGTTAAAAATAATAATCTTTCAAATTTACCAACTTGGGTTTTAGATCCAAATGTTGCTGACGGCGTTGCTGCTGTTGGCATTGCCAGCCCATCAAAAGGTGGCATTAAATTTCAAATTCCAGCTGCTGAACTTGACGCTAAAGCCAATATCGCAGCCACCATTCAATCTGAGATTAGCCGCGTTACTAAAAACTCTCTAAGATCGGCTAATGTAAATAATGCTGATGATGTTGAAGAATTCTTCGCTCAAGCCAGCAAAGAAGTTGTGAAAAATTTACCACTTTCTGGTGTTAAAAGAATCAACATTTTCCAAGCTAATGATGGAACTCTTTATGTTCACATGGTATTGAAAAATGAAGATTACAGCAAGTTCTTACAAAATAGCGAAAATTCAATGAGCGCTCGTTTGAAAAAATCAAATTTGGGTCGTGAAAATATCAATAAATCTGAGCAAGCTAACAAAGCGATCTTTGATGAATTAGAAAAGGAAAGAGATTCTAAAGCGAGCGCTGCAGCACCAACAGCTCCAGTTAAAGCTGAGTAAAAATAAAAAACTGGTGGCCTGCGCGGAGTCGAAACCACCTGAAGATTCCTGCTGTGAAAATGCAGCGGCATGAACCTTCAGGTGGTTTGACTCCGCGCAGGCCACCGTTACGATTAGTTATTCAAAAAATAAATTTATGAAAAGTTTAATAGTTATTTTATCAGTTTTTTTATTAACTTCTTGCGAATCTCTTGCTCAAAAAGAAGCTAATAAATCCGCTAAACACACTTCCGCTTCCAACCGTATTAATTCTACCAATAGCAACAGTGACAGTCTTCTTAAAGAACTTGATGAATAGATTTTTCTTAGTCTTTTTAGCACTAACAATCTCACTCACCACATCATGCAGCGGCAATAAAAAAGCAGGTTCAGAACTTCCTTCTTGGTATCTTTCTCCCAAACAAAATAGTGCCGAAAATCTTTACGGAGTTGCCGAAGGCTACACTTTGGAAGAAGCAACCAAATCATCTTTGGCTGAAGCGGCATCGCGTTTAATGGTTAGCATTTCATCTGAATCAACTTTGCTTCGCGAAGAAAACAAAACCGATGTGAATGAAGAAAGCAGACAGCAAATTAAACAAAATATTGAGAAGATCGATTTCACTAATTTTAAAGTTAGTAGAAGTGAAAAAATGGGCCAAAAGATTTATGTTGAAGCAGAAATCAAACGCTCTCCATTCATTTCCGATCAAAAAGAGAAAGTAAGTTTTCTAGAAAGAAAAATTGCCGATTTAGATAAAAATTTAGCCACCAGCAATCCAATTCAAAAACGCGCTTCTTTGCTAAAAATGCTCGATTTTTCTAATCAAGCAATCCTTTCCACCCGCATTTTGAATGGCGCGGGCGAAAATATAAATTTGAAAGAAAAATTAGCGCGCCAAGCTAATTTTGAAAATCAGCTAAATTCGCTTAATGATAAAATTGAATTTTTCTTCGAAATAAATTCGCCAAAAGAAATTTCTCAAATCATTCGAAATGCTTTAAATAAAGAAAAAATCGCCATTGCTAAAACTCGCAATTCTGGCTCAAACCAAATCGTAATTGGCATAAAATCTAGCTCACGAAATAATAAAATTTACGAAGCTTATATGACAAAATTGCAGATTGATTTTGAAAATATTTCTAACGCCAAAACCATTGCTAGCAGCTCAGTGGAAGTTAGTGGAAGTTCATCAATCGGCGAAAAAGAATCTTACGCAGCGGCGGTAAAATCTTTCGAAGAAAAAGTTTCTCAAGATGGAATTTTAAAAGTTATAGGCATTACCAACTAAACTCCCAAAACACATGAAAATTAAATATTTAGCATTGCTATTGATTGCCGCTTCTTGCGCGCCGACAATTAAAAATTTTGAAGAATATCAAAAACAATTTTTGTCAAAAACTGCTTTTATGCCAAGCAAAGAAAATCTTGAAGGCAAAGCACCAAAAATTGCAGTTTTTGCTTTAGATGAAAATGAAAACCAAGTGGCCACTCAAGCAGGGCTTGGAAATTCTGTGGCGAATAATGTAGAAAATATTTTAAGCAAAAATCGTCTTGGAGAAATTGTTGATCGCAAATCTGTCGGCAAATTACAAAAAGAAATTGCTTTAGCCGAAATGAATAAAACTGGATCTTACAAAGGCCCAATTGTGGCTGATTATGCAATTTCTGGCTCAATCTCTAATGCAGGATTCACTAGCAAATATTCTAGCGGTTCAATGTATGTAAATCCAAAAACTGGTCAGCTAGTTTCAATTCCACCAAAATATACTTACTCTTCTGATGTTGCGGGTAATATCAAAATTTATGAACTTCCTTCACTTACAGTTGCTGAATCTATCGAATTTTCTGGCAAAAAAACCCGCACTGAAAATGTACAACAAGATGGCGGTTTAGCTTTAGGAAGTTTGCAAATTGGTGGCAAAAAAGTTGACGGCGCCAATCGTGATGACAGCCTTGTAAGAAAGGCTGGCGAAGATGGAATTCAAGATATTGAAGTCGATATTAAAAATTTCTTAGCCAAAAAAGGTTATATTTTGGAGAAGCGCGTTTTTGAAAATAAAACCATTTTCAAAATCTCTTTAGGATCTCTTGATGGCATAAAGCATGGCGATAAATTTGAAATTACTGGCCAATATGAAAACGAAAATCCAATTACCAATGCGATGGAAATTGAAAAAAGAATTATCGCAACAGGTGTGGTTACTGACAAAATCGAACCAAAAATTTGTTGGGTAGTTTTGGATGATGTTAAAAAAGTTGACGCCGTGAGACTGGGTGATGCGGTTAAAATGAAATATAAAAAGAGCAGCTTCGCTAAAGTGACCAAGCTTGCTACTTCAATGCTAGAACAATAATTTGAGTAATACTTTATGAATTTTAAATCTGGCATTCGAGACCTTGCCGACCTTTATGATTATTTCATTTTTGATATTTGGGGAGTGATTCACGACGGCAATTCTGCTTACGCGGGGGTTGTTGAAGCAATTACCTTCTTGCGCTCTAAAAATAAAAAAATCTGTTTCCTTTCAAATGCGCCGCGCCGCGCAACTAAAGTTGCCGCAGTTTTGAAAGGTTATGGAATAACTCCTGATCTTTATGATTTTATTTTAACTTCAGGCGAAGCTGCTTATTTAGATTTAGAAAAAAATCAAAAAAACGGCTTTGAAAATTTCGGTCAAAATTACCTTTATATTGGCCCTGATAAAGACCTAGATTTGCTTGATGGCCTTGATTATAAAATTGTTAAAAATGCTTCTGAAGCCGATTTTGCGCTCACTACTGGCTTTGACGGCGATTATTCAACTTTAGAAGAAAAATTGCCGCAAATTATAGACGCAAAAAAATTCAATTTGCCTTTAATTTGCGTAAATCCCGACTTAATAGTGATCAAACAAAATGGCCTTGAATTGCTTTGTGCTGGGGTTTTAGCGGAAGAATATAAAAAGATGTCAGGCCAAGTTTTCTATTATGGCAAGCCTTATGAAACAGTTTATAAAATGGTTTGCGAAATTTTTAATAACCTAGATAATTCCAAAATGCTGGCCATCGGAGATGCCCTTGAAACAGACATTAAAGGAGCAACAAATTTTGGCATCGATTCTGTCTTAATTACCGGCGGAATTCTCTCTAATATTCTTGGCGTGAAATATGGTCAAGTTGCCGATAAAATGAAGCTAGAAGCGGTCTGTAAAAAACATCAGCTTTCTCCAAAATTCGTTATTCCTAGTTTATAATTAAAAAAATCTTTAAGAAAAATTTATGAAATATTATTCCAGAAAAAGAAAATTGAAAAAAATCTTCTTCATCGCCACATTCTGTGCAGCAGCTGTTTTGGGCCTTTCAACTTACTTAATTTCTAAACCTTCAGCTAATGGCGTAGTGGTTGCCAAAATCAATAATCAGAAAATTCTCAAATCAGAAGTTGAAAGAAAATTACATGATATTTTCGATGGACAAAATCAAAGCATCACTACGCCAGCGATAGAAGATTTGCCTAAAGAGGTTTTCGAAATTTTGGTGAAAGAAGTTTATATCGAAAGAGAAATTATCAAAGAAGCTTCTAAATCAAAAGCCGTTAAAAGAAAAGAAACTGAAGATAGAATTACTGATGCCAAAAATAAAATCATTCGCCAAGTTTATCTTGAACAACTAATCAAAGACAATGTTACTGATGAAAAAGTTAACGAAAAATATTTAGAATTGACCAAAGAGCTTGATGGCAAAAAAGAATATTTAGTTTCTCACATCGTGTTAAAAAGCGAAGCTGAAGCTGAAAATCTTTTCAAAATTTTGAAAGCAAACCGCGCTCAAGGTGCTAAATTCGCTGAATTAGCTAAAAAATATTCAATCGATAAAGACAGCGCCGCCAATGGTGGCAGCCTTGATTATATTCTTGAAGATAACATGATTAAAGAAATTGCTGATGTAATTTCTAACTTACAAAATAATGAGATTTCTAAACCTGTTCAAACTAAATTCGGCTGGCATTTAATTAGAGTTGCTGATGTTAGACCTGCACAAATTCTGCCTTTCGAAACAGTAAAAGACAGCATTAGAGAGCAATTAACTCACGACTTAACCAGTGATTTAAATTCAAAAATCACTAATAATGCTAAGATCGAAATCATGATTAAATTAACTCCGAAAGCAGAAACTTCTGAAGGGAAATCTGCTGAAACAGCTGCGGATGTCGATGAGAAAGTGACTGAAGTTAAAACTACAGAAGAAAAATCTGATCAAACAAAAACTCAAGCTGATGCAAAGAAAAAACACCATAACTCAAAACAGAAAGACTAGTAATAAACCTTACTCTTCCTCGAACTCCGCCAGCCATAATCCTAATCGGATCTGGCTTTACGGCAAACATCCAGCCTTTAGCGCTTTACAAAAAAAGCGCCGCAAAATTTTTCAAATCTTAGTTACTAAAAATACCTCTGTTGAATTAGATAAAATTTTGCTGGAACAAAATTTACTAAATTTAAAAAGCTTAGTGAAATTGGTTGATGGCTCACAAATTGAATTGCTGGTTGGTGCAAATCAGCCACATCAAGGCATTGCGATGGAATGTTCAAAATTGCCAATCAAAAATCAAAATGATCTTTTGGCTGAGCTAGAAAAATTAGAAAAAAATAAACTTCCAACTTTGCTTTTGCTTGATCAGCTTTCTGATCCACAAAACATTGGCGCAATTATTCGCAGCGCCATTAGCTTTGGTGTGAAAAAAGTAATTTTTTGCGAACATAGCGCACCAAAAGAAAGCGCCACAATGGCAAAATCTTCAGCCGGAACTATTGAAATGGCCGACTTAATTGTGGTGACCAATTTCAGTAATTTAATCGAGAAACTTAAAAAGATCGGCTATTGGATTGTGGGCCTTGAAGGCACTTCTGAAACTTTTATCAGTGAAGTAAAAAATTACGAAACCGTTGCGCTAATTGTTGGTTCAGAGGGTGACGGAATTAGAACTTTAGTTAAAAAGAATTGTGATATTTTAGCCAAAATTGCAATTGATAAGGATGTGGAAAGTTTGAACGCTTCAGCTGCCACTTCAATTGCGCTTTATGAACTTTCTAGGAGATAGTGATGAGATATAAAAATATCGCAGTAATCGCTGCTAAGAAAAATGAAGAAGCTATAAAAATAAAAGATGCTTTGGTGAAAGAATTTTCTTTTAAAGATATCACGCCAAATCACAAAGAAATTGCAGATGTTGATTTAGTTATCGCCATTGGCGGCGACGGTTTGATGCTGCATTTGCTGCATGAATATGAAAATAAATATGTCACGCTTTACGGGGTAAATTGCGGAACTGTGGGCTTTTTGATGAATTCTTTTAACAAAGAAAATTTTTTAAAAGCCTTGGAAGCAGCTGAAGAATCAATACTTTATCCACTTCGTATGGATGTGGTAACGGCAGATGGCGAAAAACACAGCCATTTGGCAATCAATGAAGTAGCGCTTCTGCGCCAATCTAGCCAAGCAGCAAAAATTAAAATTAAAATTAACGGTAAAGAAAGAATCGAAACTTTAATTGCCGATGGCGTTTTAGTTTCAACTCCTGCTGGCAGCACCGCTTATAATCTTTCGGTACGCGGCCCCATCATTCCTTTTGGATCACAAATAATTGCGCTTACCCCGATAAGTCCATTTCGCCCAAGAAATTGGCGCGGCGCGCTTTTGCCTTCAAATAGCAAAATTATTCTTGAGTTAATTGATTACGCATCGCGTCCAGTTAGCGCCACGGCTGATTCTATGGAAGTTAAAAATGTAAAAGAAGTTTCAATTTTTGAAGATCGCTCGCTGGGTTTTAAAGTTTTATTCGACCCGAATCATTCAATTGAAGAAAGAATTTTGCGGGAACAATTCATCAACTAAAAAAGATTCTTGACTTGTAGCCTTAAGTAAAAATAATTCGCCCCCTCAACAGCTAGATCAGATATAAAAAATTTGGAAGCATCCAAGATGACCATCAATGATGCGACCTAGACTGTAGCGGTCTTTCAAGACCTATACCAAACTAAAAATCTATTGATCGCATTAGCTTCGTCTTTTTGGTAAAAATTAAAACTTAAAAAAACCAGCGGTATATTGATACATCAAGTTTTTTTAAGTTTTAATTTTCCCTCAAAAATAC
>Ga0114975_10000814_pt1 | contig 22832 bp, 20 predicted proteins | sample S_130626_EF_Meta_FD_87031 | JGI IMG/M metagenome (GOLD analysis project Ga0114975, IMG submission 87031) | Freshwater microbial communities from Lake Simoncouche, Canada to study carbon cycling - S_130626_EF_MetaG | ecosystem: Environmental > Aquatic > Freshwater > Lake | place: Lake...
CATGAGATTAGCGCAGCCCTTCTAAGATTCATATATGAAGATTGTCATCGCCCCTGACTCATTTAAGGGCAGTGCAACGTCCAGTGAGATTGCAACATGGATTGAAGCTGGTATTCACTCTGTTATCCCAGAATGTGAAACGGTGAAGATTGCAATTGGCGATGGTGGTGAAGGAACGCTAGATGCCGTCCTTAGGGCAGGCTTTGAATCACACCAGATAGATGTCAGAGGTCCGACAAGTGAAATAGTGCAAGCCAAATTTGGAATGCGTGACACCACTGCTCTCATTGAATTAGCGCAAGCATCTGGCTTATCCCAACTTCCGGGCAAAGAATTTGAGCCGCTTACAGCATCTTCATTTGGCACCGGCGAACTCATTAGAGCTGCACTTGATAAGGGTGCAACCAGAATAATTCTTGCTGTCGGGGGTTCTGCATGTACGGATGCTGGCGCAGGGGCACTTCAAGCACTAGGTGCACGTTTACTTAATGGACACGGTACCGAGATTTCCCTTGGTGGAGCTGCTCTGCAGCACTGTCAGCAGATAGATCTGAGCAGGCTAGATGCGCGTATCTCTGAAGTCGAATTTAGTCTGGCTATTGATGTCACTAATCCACTTCTTGGCACTGAAGGCGCAGCACATGTTTTCTCGCCCCAGAAGGGTGCTTCTAGTGCACAGGTAGTTCTTTTAGAAAGTGCGCTCTCTCACTTTTCCAGCCTTGCTGGGGAAGCCCACGTCAATACACCTGGAGCAGGTGCCGCGGGCGGATTTGGTTATATGGCAATGACATTCCTGCACGCCATTCCACAAAGCGGAATTGAGCTGCTCCTAGACTTGCTGCAATTCGCAGAAAAACTCCAGGGGGCTGATTTAGTGATCACTGGAGAGGGAAGATTCGATTCACAGAGTTTGCGCGGAAAAGCTCCTTTGGGAATTCTTAAAATTGCATCGGATTTATCAGTTCCTGTCGCCCTAATCTGCGGCCAAATCACTTTAAACGATTCAAATGAAATAATTCAGAAATTTCATTCGATATCAAGTTTGGACTCAATAGAGCCAGATATTCAGATTTGCATCAGTGAACCTGGACCAATTATTGAAAAAATCGCTACAAGCATTGCCAAGGGTCTTACTTCCTAAATATCCTTCTTCTATACATCACTAAAGGAGAGCTCAGTGTCAGAGAGTAAAACTAGCTATGCCGGACAAGTAGTAGTTATCACTGGTGCGGCACGTGGTATTGGAGCAGCAACCGCGCGACTAGTTGCCGAACGTGGTGGAAAAGTATTTGCGCTCGACATAGCCCGCGAGGGGCTCGCTACATTACAGAAAGAGCTCTCTCTACCCGATAATCAAATCGCAACAATCGATCTTGCTAGCCAAAGTTCTGTTAAGCAAAATATCGATGCCATCTTCAACCTCACCGGACGTGTTGACGCACTGATTAACACCGCTGGAGTAGTCGGTCCTACTAATGTTAAAGTCGAAGACGTGAAGTGGGAAGAATTTGAAGCCACAATTCGCGTTAATCTCTTCGGAACCGTGTGGCTGACACAAGCCGTGGTTCCACATATGAAGAAGGCAAAATACGGCCGTATTGCACATGTGGCATCAATTGCAGGTAAAGAAGGAAATCCAGGCATGAGCCCCTACAACGCATCAAAGTCAGGAATGATTGGATTTATCAAAGGCGTTTCCAAGGAGATAGCCCCTGAAGGAATCACGATTAATGCTCTTGCTCCCGCTGTAATTCGCACACCGATGAATGCAGATACAAGCGATGAAACCTTAAAGTACATGATCTCGCGCATTCCAATGGGTCGGGTAGGTGAGGCTGAGGAGGTAGCTGAAATTCTGGCATTTATGGGATCAAGTGCCTGTTCCTTTACAACAGGCTTTACCTTTGATGCCTCAGGTGGTCGAGCCACTTATTAGCCAGTCATAACATCGTAGAGATCTATCGAGAGATTACTCGGGATCAATTCTTTCAGTTATAGGCTTGAAATCTCTTTCACCATTCTTAGCGCAACTGTACGGCCAGATTCCAATCTGGCAACTGGGACTCTAAATGGAGAGCACGAGACGTAATCCAAACCAATTTCATAGAAGAAATGAATACTTGTTGGGTCACCACCATGCTCACCACATACACCAAGTTTAAAACCTGATCGTAATGAGCGCGAATCCTAATCGATTCGCCAAATAGGGCGCATAAATTCCATGGATCCGTTAGCCACATCGCCACCCGTCTCCATTAAGGGCGTAATGATTTGTGACCATTCAGAATTTATCTCACTTTTTGAAAGATAGTCGTTCATCTTTTCAACGCTATCAACTTCAAAGTATCCAACAACCATGCGATTGCCAGGACCTCCGATATAGCCGGTGTAGTTGTGCATTCCGGCAGCCTTACACTCGGCAATTATCGCGGGCCAGAGATTTTCGGGGCTATGAGCTTTTTCATAGGCCTCCTGACAACCTTCTTTGATCCATTGTAGAAACACAATGCGTTCCATTTGTAGCTCCTTTTCTTATAGTAGTTATTGCCTAACTTCTCTCTGTATCAAATCGATGACCTCAAATCGCAGAATGACCTCTTTGCTTCCGTGTCGCACGCCTGGTTAACCACCTCTATAACCAAGGTCGTTCATCGTCTGGGTCATCCCAACTATGAATTGGTTCTTGCAAAGGGTTATCAATCCAACAGAATCGGCCATTAATTCCCGCACTTTCATTACTCACTAACTTTAGAATTAGTTGGCCCGCCTTCTTGGGATCATCTCCCCCAGTTTTATCAACCCAATCAACCCAAGATTTGTAATCTGCACCCGCTTGACCAAGTTTTTCTGCCTTCGCACTGATATCGGCCCACATATCGCTGCGTACGTCACCAGGGTGAATTACATTTGCCGTGACACCACTGCCACTAATTTCTGCAGCTAAATGTCTAGTGAATTGATTGAGAGCAACTTTCGCTGTGGCATAGGCACTATTCAATTTTGAGGGAGGGTGTAGAGCAGCTGCCGAACTCAAATTAATGATGCGTCCCCACTTGGCTTCTAGCATTGCAGGAAGGAAGACTCGTGCTGTGAAATAGGGAGCAAGCGCATCAATCATTATTGTTTCAACCCACTGTTTCGGGTCGGAATCCTTAATGAGGTCTATTGGGCCAAAAATCCCAGCAGCATTTACTAAGATTTGAACATTACCGTGATCTCTCTTTACTTGTTTCTGTAATGAATCAACAAAGGCAATATCACTGATATCGCCACAGATGTTTTCTATGTTTTTGGATAGGGACATTGGGGTTCTAGATACTGCAATCACTTTGTGCCCCACGTCTGCAAGAGCTAGCGCTATTTCACGGCCTATTCCTTTTGAAGCGCCAGTAACGAGTGCTAGTTGCATTTTTACCTCCAGTCCTTTTAGAAATTCGTGCTAAATTTCTTTCCAAATATCATCCACGACGACTAATTGCGATGCTAGCTCTTGATTCAGTTCTACGCCTAAGCCTGGCAACTTTGATATTGAGAGGTATCCATCTTTTGCCTCTGGATATCCAGTAAACAAATTCCAGAAGAGTTCGTTTCCGGTGTCGGGCGACACATTTGGGAAATACTCGACGACCGGGCACACAGCTGCACTTTGCGAGAAGATAACTGCGGTGTTATGAGCCTCATTTGAATGTGGAAAAACTGGTAACCCTGCAGTCTCAGCAAGTGCACAGATTTTTCGCGCTTCAGTCAATCCTCCTGCACGATTAAAATCGGGCTGCAGAATATCTGATGCGGATTTTCTAATTAACTCTTCGAAATCCCACTTTGTGTAGCTGTGTTCACCATGACTCCAACGTTGTGCTGGAGTAGCCCTCTTTAACTCTGCATAGCGATCGACAAGCTGCGGCATGAGAGCTTCTTCAATCCATGAAAGATTGAACTCGCGAAGACGCTTATACATCTCTAGTGCATAACCGTAGTCCCATCCCATATAGGCATCGGCGGCGAGCTCAATATCTGGACCAACTGCGGTTCTCACTGCGCGAACTAGCTCAACATTTCGACGCATCCCTTCATAACCATCCCGCGGACCAAAACCAAACCGCTGCTTTAATCTGGTGAAACCTTGCGCTACATAACCTCGAGCTTCATCTGCAAGTTCATCCAAATCCTCCATTGCATACAAGCGGCTGACATAACAAGGGACCTTATTTTGTACGTTGCCACCCAGAAGCTCAGTGACGGGTACGCCTGCTTCTTTCGCATGCGCATCCCACATCGCAATGTCAATTGCAGAAAGTGCTGCTATGGCTGCCCCACTTCTGCCAAACCGAATAAGTGTTCGATAAATACGCTGCCAATTTCCCTCATGGTTTTCAATATCTTGGCCTTTTAGGAGATCTAAGATGTACATGTCGATAATGCTCTTTGCGGCACCATTAAATGCACCGGCAGTTCCGGTCCCAATTACACCCTTCTCTGTTTCAATTTCGACTACGGTGCAGAAACCGGGACCAAACCAGCCACCCTCTTTAGTCTGAAAATCTTCAAACACAGAGGCATTAGTAATTAGGTTTCGGCGAAGTGTTGAAGGTGCTTGGGAGTATCCGATAACTCTCGATCTTGCACTTATGATTTTGCTCATTTGCTATCCCCGATTTTCCTTAGTTTTGAACTTTAACGATGCGATTGGTCGCTGCAGATTCATAAGCTGCTTCCAAAAAGTCAACAGCCCAGGCTGCCTGCAAACCAGGTGCTAGATTGACAAGCGCCTTTCCAGTGATGAGATCAACTAGATGACGTGATGTTTCAAAAGCGGGATAGGTATCTCCGATCTCGCTCCCAGTGATTTCATACTGATGACCTTTATCGTTTCGCACAAGTAATTTGCCATCTCGCATGTCATGAAGGATGTAACCCTTGGTTCCGTAATATCTAAATTCTTGCTGATGTTTATCACCATCGCGTAAATTTCCAGTTGATCCCATATTTCCTATCGTGTTTGCTTCCAATTTAAAGGCGATGGCATCAACCAGATCTACATTCAAATCTTGGTTATTCATGAAGGCCGCGACCTGAGTTACTCTCTGATTTAACGCATGCAGAATCATTCCGACCGCGTGTGAAACCTGAGTTTGACCCTGGCCCCCACCTGCGAGCTTTGGGTCAGAAAAAGTCCGTGGGTCTGGGCCTGTGATTGCCCAATTGAAAATTCCTTTGTACTGCTCAGGTACTCCACGGTAATACGCTTCAGCCATGCTGGCGAAAAGTCCGTTTACCAAAAGAACCTCGCCGATCTCTCCATTATCCAAGGCTTTCTTAAGAACTTTGGCGGCATTGGTGTGTTGAAAGGTGTAGCCAATAGTTAGATGCAGGGATTTCAAATTGGCTAAATTCACTAATTCATGTGCTTCGGATGCAATGGTTGTGAATGGTTTCTCAACCATTACGTGAACCCCATTGTCCAACAATTCTTTAGCCACAACATAATGAAGAGCTGAGGGTGTCGCAACTATTGCTCCATCAATTTCCGTTGATCTTAAGAGTTCGGAAACAGTTCCAAATCCAGCTGGAATCTCAAACATGTCTTCAGCCTTTTTGCGCTTAACATCATTTGGATCAACTACGGCAACAAGGTCGCAATCCGCGTACTTTTTCAATGCGGGAATGTGAAATTCCGTCGACCACCAACCAGTTCCAACCACCGCAATTTTTGGCTTTAGCCCATTCAAGAAGTTTTCCCCCTCAACTCTTGAAGCCCGATCTCATCAATCAACACATTGAGATAAGCGACACGCTCTGCGCTAATTGGGGTGTGTGGCTCACGGCAGAAGGAAGTTGAAAATACTTGCATACGCTTTAGTAAAATTTTCTGGATTTCAATGAATGAATCAAGACTTGTAAGTTGAAAGGTTAATAGGGGTAAAACTCGTTGGAAAAGAGTTCTAGCCTTCTCTATCTGACCAGAGTAAAAAAGGTCACTTATTTCAACAAATATCCCAGGCAGACTACATCCAGGCATGAATCCATCAATACCTGAATTGAGATCTTCCATTAAATGAATTGCTCCAAAGCCCGCAATAATTTTGAAGCCCTCGAGTCTGAGAGCCTTAGCTTTATCTCCAATAGGTGGAGACTCAAGCTTTATGTAATTAACGTTCGGCTGATCACTAATGATTCGACTGAGTAGAGACAATGAAAGTGGTACGCCAGTCCAAGCAGGAGCATCTTGGATGATTACTGGAATGTTAACGGCAGAACCAACTGCAGTAAAATAAGAAAGAATATTGGCCTCGTCAGGCTTTACGAATGTTGGCGGGTAGAGCATCAATGCACTAGCTCCCAGTTTCTCTGCTTCTACGCTCCTAGCAACTGCGGCCTGAGTGCCGCTGTGCTCTGTTCCAACTATTACTGGAATGCGAGAATTTACTGCCGACAAAACTTCTTTGAGAATTTGAATGCGTTCACTGTCATTTAGTTTATAAAGTTCACTCGCAAGTCCAAAAATCACCAGACCATTCGCTTTGCTCGAGATGCAATGTTCGATCAATTTCGGTATCGACTCTAGATCAACACTGCCATCATTTCTAAATGGAACGGCTAGAACGGGTAGTACGCCACCAATATCATTCATCTTGGGCTATCACCACTCTGTTGTATTCAAAACTATCCTCCTGAAATCTAGCAAACATTTCTGGAGCTTTATTCATGGTCGTTACATCAGATATAAATGGTTCAACCAACGCTATATTTAATCCTAGCCATGTGGCGGTATCTTTAAACTCCTTATTTGTATAGCAATAACTTCCTAAAATCGTCCGTTCGTCAGCACTCACTTCGTAACTTGGAATCGCTAGATTAGGAGTATCCATGCCAACAAGAATGATTCTTGCGCCCACATCTGAGTAGTTGAAGGCATCACTAAAACTATGCATATTTCCAACAGCATCAAATACCACTGTTGGTCTCGCTGAATTTTCATAAATCTTCGACAGTTCAGTTGGAGGTACACTTTTAAAATCATAGTTAGAGATATATCTACGTTTAGACTCTGCAGGCTCACTGATGATGAAATCACTTACCCCAACTCGAATGCATGCCAAGCCAATTGCTTGGCCTATCGGCCCTCCCCCAATAATCAGGACTTTGTCACCTTGAACTAGACCTGCTCGAATTACAGCGTGAAATCCAACAGATAAAGGCTCAACGGTTGTAGCGAGAGTTGGAGAAACTTCCTCACTGATAACAGCTAAATTTCTAGATGGCGCAATCACATATTGAGCAAATGCCCCGTCAACCCCTTGGGTCACACCGATAACTTTTCGTGACCGACATACATACTCCTTGCCGATTAGACAAAGATCGCAGCGATGGCACGAAATTACTGGATTGATTACTACTCGTTTTCCAACTAGCTCTGAATCATCCGCTGCTGAGACTTTTTCAACAATTCCACAGGCTTCATGGCCCATGACTTGATCAGGGAATCGGCGACCTGTAGATCCGTTCGCACCGTGAATATCAGAACCGCAGATAGCTGTTGCAAGAATTTTGATTAATGCGTTGTCACCCTCTAATATTGCAAGCGATCGATCTTTAACGGCAAATTCATTAAAGTTCGTGAGTACTAGACTTCGGAAGCTCATAGAATCTATTTCGCCGCATCTTTGTAGAAGTTGATAACATTCATGACTGCTTCTTTACGAAGCTCAGGCAGAGCTCGGACAGAACACCAAGACGAATGAGGTGTCAGGATTGCATTTGGAGCACTGCGCAAGAGATCATCCGCTGGAAGTGGTTCAACTTCGAATACGTCTAATCCAGCGCCTGACAGAACTCCACTTTTAAGAGCGCTATCAACTGCAACTGGATCGATTAGTCCACCTCTACTTGTATTTATCAATATCGGATTCTTTGTCGTTGATGCCAAGAAAGCATCATTTATCAAATGCTTATTCTCAGAAGTTAGAGGACAGTGAAGAGAGATCAAATCTGATTCTGCTGCAATCTTCTCAAGTTCTACATTTTCAAAACCATGGTCTTTCGCATAGGGATCAAAAACAATGACCCTTGAACCCAAAGCAGAGAAATATTTGCCTACTAAGGAGCCGATTCGCCCAGTTCCAACTAGTCCGATTGTCGACTCTGAAACTTTTTTGATCGAATTTGCGTGTGAGGCAGCAGCCCACTTTCCAGATCGCAACTCTTTATCCAGCTGTGGCAACTTGCGCCAAAGTGCGAGGCCTAAAGAAAATGCATGGGTAGCGACTTCTTCGGTGCAATAGTGCGGCACGTTCTTAACTGGGATTCCAGCCTTAGCTGCAGCGTCCAGGTCAATCATGTCCATGCCTATTCCAATGCGAGAAATTATCTTGACATTCTCCATATGTGAAATAGCCTTGGCTTTAACTGGAGCCCACTGAACTATCACTGCATCGGGTTTGAACTCAGATAACGATTTGATAACGTCATCTTCGTTCTTACAATGCGCAATCAGAACTTCAGCGTTTAGGTTTTCTTTCAACAAATTAATCTCTAGAGTTCCATCGCCCAAGTCATTATCGGTGATTAAGACTTTCATAAGTGCACTCCTCTGACAAGTATGCTTTTTGCTCAAAATAAATCTAGCACTATTCCCGTAAATTGAAAGTTCCTTTCTTTTATCCTTGACAACTGTCTTACAAGTGAGTTTTCTAGTGCATTAGGACCATTGCAAAATGGATCAATCAGCGCAGATTGGGGAACTGTCATTAACGTGTTGGAATGCAAGTCCGTATCGAAATGGTATGGCGACGCCGCGGTTCTTAAGAATGTCAGCTTCGATCTCGCCCAGAATGAGATACATGCAATTGTTGGAGAGAATGGTGCCGGGAAAAGCACGCTAGTCAAGATAATCTCTGGGCTAGTTCCTGTTGATGTTGGAACAATTGGCTTTGAAGGCAACGATCGAACATTTGCTCATATTCGTGAGATTCAAAACTCGGGTGTCGCGCTCATCCACCAAGAGCCCAGACTCTTTCCTGACCTATCGGTGTTAGAAAATGTATGCGTTGATTACCAGAAGCGAGATGGAAGAACTAGAAGATTTAATTGGAAGAAAGCGGAAGAAGAAACTAAGGAACTGTTGGCCCAACTAGGTTGTTCATTCAGCGTGCACTCTCCAGTCAAAGCACTTTCCGTAGCAGACCAACAAATGGTGGATATGGTTTCAGCTCTAAGAAAGAGGCTAAAACTGCTTATTGTCGATGAGCCAACGGCATCACTTACTCCTTCAGAAGTGGAAAGATTGTTTGCAACAATTCGCAAACTCAATGCTAGCGGTGTTGCAATTATTTTCATCGGACACCGTCTAGAGGAAGTTTTGGCTTTATCTGACCGCATCACTGTGTTGAAAGATGGGGAAGTGGTAGCTGTCAAAAAGACCTCAGAGACCACCGAAGACGAGCTAATCAGGCTGATGGTTGGACGTAATATCGCAGCATCATCCACAACTTCCAATTCTTCAAGTAATCAAGCATCTCTAAAAGTTTCACATCTAGAAAGTCCAGGATACGTTGCTGATGTGTCATTTGAAGTCAAACGTGGCGAAATTCTGGGAATTGGAGGCCTCGTAGGTGCTGGACGAAGTGAATTGCTTGAAACGATTTTTGGGTTGCGTAAACGAACTGCTGGCGAAGTTGTATCGACAAACCATGGAAGCATAAAGTCCGTAAAGAATGCAATTTCCGCCAGAATCGCTTTAGTTCCCGAAGATCGCGCCCACAATGGATTATTTCTTAATAGGTCCATAACTGAAAATTTGGTAATTACTAATTTGAAGCTAAGTTCTAAAGGTGGGAAGCGTAACTTTGGAAAAGAAAAAGTTATTGGTCAGGAATTGATTGATAAATTCCGAGTCAAACTTTCTAGTTCGTCACAACTTGTGCGAGAACTCAGTGGTGGCAATCAGCAAAAAGTTAGTCTAGCAAAGTGGCTCAAACAAGAGATTGAAATCCTATTGATTGATGAGCCTTCCCGTGGTGTAGACGTAGGTTCCAAGTCTGAGATTCATCAATTTCTAAATGATTCAGCAAGAGATGGGATGTCAGTGGTGATGGTGAGCAGTGATATGCGTGAGTTGATAGAACTATCACACCGCATAATCGTCATGAGGAACGGTCGGATTGCAGGTGAGCTATCTGGTTCTGCTATTTCTGAGGAAGCTGTGCTCCGCCTGGCTTCGGGGCTCGCTACACAAGGGAGTAGCAAATAATCATGGCAACCGAATTGAAATCAAAAGTCACTTACATCTTCAAAAAGCGTGAGTTTGGTATTTTTCTTTTCATCCTGATCCTTTTGGCTGTCTTTGGTTCTCTTGAACCACGCTTCTTCAGATCAGACAACTTGAGTGCAATCCTTTCTTCAGTTGGAATTCTGATGGTTGTCGGAGCTGGTCAGACATTGGTGATTGTCACTCGCAATATTGATTTAAGTGTTGGTAGCAGTCTTGGTATGGCCGCAATGGTCATGGGTATGGTTGCTCGTTCCAGACCCGACTTTTCTATAGTTGGACTGATCCTTATCGCAATGGTTGTTGGTGGTATCTGCGGACTAATAAATGGTTTACTTGTCAGCTATGGCAAAATACCTTCCATTATCGCAACGCTTGGAACTCTAGCAATATTCCGCGGTGCAGTATTTGTAGTTTCAGATAACGTACAAATTGATCCTAACGATGTACCAAAAGGGATTATTGCCCTTTCGACTACATCCCCGATTGGGATTCCCTGGTTATTGATTTTTGCTTTCCTATCAATTGTTTTGGTTTGGTACATCTCATCGCAAACACTTCTTGGGAAGCGTATTTATGCTGTTGGGAGTAACCCAGAAGGTGCAATATCACGTGGACTGTCGTTCAACAAAATAACAATCATGGTCTTCGTCTTTGTTGGAGTTCTGGCAGGTCTTGGCGGAGTGCTGTACACCGCACGATATGCGACCATCAATCCCGCTGATGTCGGCCGTGGGCTTGAGTTCGATGTTATTTCAGCTGTTGTTATTGGCGGCACAAATATTTTCGGTGGGTCTGGAACTGCACTCGGCACTGCTCTGGGCTGCATACTGATCGGAATATTATCGAATGGTTTAACTGTTGTTGGTGTATCACCATTTTGGAAGGCATGTGCAACCGGCTTCCTAATTCTAGCTGCTGTCGCTATTGATAACTTGGTCCGGAAGAGGCAAGAAGAGAACTTCTTACTGGCAATTAGAAATCAGAGGACGGTTAAATGATGTCATCAATGGTCAACTCAAAATCTCGATTCTCAATTCCAGGGTATCTAGTTGGACCATTCCTGATTCTGATTGTTGCAATGATTTACGGTTCCCTTGGTTCAGAGTATTTCCTTCAACCTTCTTCTATTGTCTTCAATACAGGACGGTATATAGAAATTGGCCTTCTAGCCCTAGCTCTCACTTTTGTCATCATTAATGGTGACATTGACTTATCTGTAGCGTCGACACTTGCTGCAAGTGCTGGTGTTCTGGCGAAGTTATTTGAAAGTGGCGTTCCAATTGTCTGGTGTTGCGTTGCTTCAGTCTTTACGGGGTTTATTCTTGGCCTATTGAATGGTCTGATTGTTATTAAATTTGGTTTACCAAGCTTGGTTGTCACTCTCGCCACTCTTGCTCTTTACCGAGGGCTAACTCAAGTAATGCTTGGCGATGGGGTCGTAGCAGACTATCCGGAGAGTTTTGTGGGATTTGATCAAAGGTTAGTCATTGGTGGAAGCCCTGGATTGCCTGCACCTTTAGCGCTATTCATTGTTGCCTCGATAATCTTCTACTACATACTGCATCGCTCGAACTATGGATTAAAAAACATCATGTCCGGGAGCAATCCATCCTCGAGTAATTTCTCTGGGATAAGCGTAAATAATGTGCGTCTAATTGCTTTTGCACTAAGTGGAACAGTCGCGGGAGTTTGTGCAGTAATGATCACATCTCGTTTAGGATCAACAATCTCTAACGTTGGTCTGGGACTTGAATTGTTAGCAATCACCGCGGTTGTACTTGGTGGGACAGATATCTTCGGTGGCCGCGGCGCTATTTCTGGAACTGTGGTTGCACTATTCGCAATCATGGCCGTTCGTGAGGCCCTCGTTATCCAAGACATAAATGGTCAAGTTCAGGATGCTGCCATTGGATTACTCCTAATCCTGACTGTACTTGTTCCACGAATTCGTTCGTATTATGTTGAGCAGAGAAACAGAAAGAAGAGATTTAATGAATCGCAAACAAGGACCTAGTGGTCTTTTTTATGCGAATCATTAATAAATAGAGATGAACTACATTTCTATTGCACTACGGAATGAGGCTAAAGGAATGAACAAAAAGCATAAAGCGCTAGTTCCAGTCTTGAGTATGTCACTCATCCTGACTGGAGTAAGCGCTTCATTCATGGCAACATCAGCAACAGCAGCTACAAAGTACAAGGTCACCTATATTCCAAAGAACCTGGGTAACCCTTACTTCGATGCAATCGTTGGCGGTTTTAACAAGGCCGGTAAAGGATTGAACATGACCGTTAAGGTTGTAGCTCCTGCTCAAGCTGGCGCCACTGATCAAATCCCATTTATCGAAGCTGCAATCCAACAGAAAGTCGATGCGATTGCAATTTCTCCAAATGACGCAAACGCTCTTTGCCCAACATTGAAGCGTGCAATGAAGGCAGGAATTGTTGTATTGACTGTTAACGGTGATACAAATGCTGCGTGCCGTCATGCATCAATCACACCAGTTGATTTCAGCGTTTTAGGAAAATACCTAGTTGACCAAACTGCCAGTGTTCTCGGTGGTAAGGGTGATTGGGCTTTCCTATCTGCAACATCAACTGCACCAGATCAGAATGCCTGGTTAGCTGGAGCTAAGGCATATATCGATGGTGGCGGACAACCTGGCTTAAAGCTAGTTGATACCGTTTACGGCGATGATGCACCAGAGAAGAGCGCTACTGAAGCACAAGCTCTTCTCGCTAAGTATCCAAACCTCAAGGCAATCAACGCACCAACAACTGTTGGTATCGCTGCTGCTGCACAAGTTCTTTCAACTTCACCTCTAAAGGGCAAAGTTCAAGTAACTGGTCTTGGAACTCCAAACCAGATGCGTCAGTACATTAAAGATGGAACAGTAAAGTCATTCTCACTTTGGGACCCAGGTCTACAAGGCGAAATTGCTGCAAACCTTATTGTGTCTATCAAGGCTAAGAAGGTTAAGCCTAAGGCTGGTCTCAAGCTCACTTACAAGGGTGTTGGACCAGGAACTTGGACTTTGGGCAAAGATGCACAGATCATTGCGGGACCACCGCAAGAGTTCAATGCAGCTAATATCGATAAGTTCAACTTCTAAAAAGTAAAGAGAGCAGCGCACAGTGTCAATCAGAAAACTCAGCGATCAAATCGTTGAAGATGTTCTTCACCAACTTGGTAGCGGACAACTTGGTGAGGGGTCTACCGTTCCTTCTGAAATGACACTGTGCGCTACTTACAACGTAACTCGCGGCGTAGTTCGCGAAGCAATCAGAAGTCTGGATGCAAAAGGCTTTATTAAGGTAAGTCAGGGGATGGATACAACAATTGCCCCCTTGCACGAATGGAATGTCCTAGACCCAATATGGGTCGCACTTAATTCAGATAGCTCATATTTTAATGACTTACAGACAACACGAGAAATGTTTGAGCCTGAGATAGCCGCCCTTGCAGCGAAGAACGCAACGCCAGAAAATTTGCAAGAGCTCCAAGATATTCTGGAAGAGCAGAAACTCTGCCTCGGAAATGAGACCGATATTGCTCATATCGATATCGCATGGCATGCCGCACTTTCCCGCGCGACTCAGAATCCTATTTTGAACCAGCTGCATAATTCGATAGCCAATCTGGGAATCAAGGTTCGAATCGAAAATGCCAAACGCCCAAATGCGGTAGAACATGCAACTTACTGGCACGATGAAATTATGCGGGCCGTAATTAGCGGTGACTCTGATTTGGCTAAGGCTGCTATGCGAATGCACATGAATCAAGTCAGAGCTGATCTTGAGATTGCACTTCAAACCACGTAATCAATTCATATAGAGACCAGGGGTAGAAAAATGGAGTACAAATTAACGCTTCTCTCAATGGGGGGCAGTGAAGTTCCCGGTCCGGAACTCTTTTGGATGGGTCAATGGGATAACTGGTTCCGTCTGCAATTCCAGGTTGGCCTGATTCAAGGTAATGGAATAACTGCACTTGTTAACACTGGTCCCGCCAAAGATTTAGGCCCAATGAATGAAGGTTGGGTTGCATTTCTTGGAGAGCGAGTGAAGTTTGCCCGTGAAGAGGGTGAATACATTCTCGACCAATTAGCCAAACATAAAGTTCGACCAGAAGATGTTACACATATTTTCTTGACTCCACTACAGCTGTACTCAGTAAGCAATGTTCTCGAGTTTCCTAACGCCAAGATTCATATTTCTAAGCGCGGGTGGATTCATTTCCATACAACGCATCAACATCCACATGATGGTCGTGATACAAGTATTCCCCCACATATCTTGTCTGATCTTGTCGGTAAAGCATGGGACCGGGTTGTGTTACTTGAAGATGAAGAGACAATCGCACCTGGACTTCGTACTTGGTGGTCGGGTGGGCATCATCGCGCCTCAATCGCGGTAGAAGTAGATACCAAAGCAGGGACTGCCGTGCTAAGCGATACATTCTTCGTTATGGAGAATGTTATTAACAATCATCCGATAGGAATTACAGAGAATATGTATGAATGCATGGCAGCTCACGCACGAGCACTCAAATCTCCAATCGTTATCCCTCTCTATGATCCAAAAAACTTTGATCGCTTCAAGAATGGGTTCGTGGCGTGAGAGAAAAATCTTTTGCTTCAAAAGGAGATGCTGTAATTGTCACTGGGGCTGCCGGTGGCATTGGAGCTGCTACTGTCGAAAATTTAGTTAACCAAGGAATATTTGTCTTTGCCGTTGATAAGAATTCTGAAGCACTTGCGAAGATTCTGACAGCCATTGATCCCACAAGTTCCCTAACTCAAGCAATTGTTGCCGATATCACGATCGAGAAAGAATGCCAGGCGATCTCAGATACCGTAAAGAACAAAGGAATTCGGGTTAAGGGCCTAGTCAATAACGCTGCAGTTGGAGCGTTCAACATGAGCGTCGAAAATACGAGCTTTGAAGATTGGCAGCGAATTATTTCAATTAATTTGACGAGCCTGTATCTGATGGCCAAATATTCCCTCCCCCTAATTCGCAGTGCTGGTGGTGGTGCGGTCGTAAATGTCTCTTCAATTCATGCCTATGCGACTTCTACTGGAGTTGCACCTTATGCTGCAGCAAAAGGTGGAGTTCTCACACTCACCAAGACCATGGCGTTAGATCTTGCTCCGGACAATATTCGTGTCGTCTGCATAATTCCAGGCGCTACAGATACTCCCATGCTGCGCCAGCATGCAGAACGTGAAGGTAAAACTCTGGCTGAATTGGGTTTCCCCACAAGTGAGAACGCTATTGGCCGCATAGCTCAGCCAGAAGAAGTGGCTGATGTAATTGCCTTTGCTCTTTCAAGAGGTGCAAGTTTCATTACTGGTTCATCATTAATTCCAGATGGGGGAATTCTTGCGAAATTCTAAGGCCATCGTAACAACTTCACCCAATGTATCCATTCTCTCAGATGTTTCAGTGGCAGAGCTAGGTGCAAATCAAGTTGCTATAGAAACGATTTGCTCTGGAGTTAGCACAGGCACGGACAAGTGGGTGATTTCAGGTCGCTTTGAATGGGGAAATTTTGAATTTCCCCTAGTACCCGGTTATCAACGTAGCGGAGTTGTTAAAGCGATTGGTTCTAAAGTCACAAATGTAAAGATTGGTCAGCAAGTTTTTGCGACCGCAAGTATCAATTATCTTGATGCAACAGCAGGATGGGGGGCACATACAAGTTTTGGAATCTGCGAAGATTTCGAAGTCTTTGATGCCACGGGGATCCCTCCAGAGCGCTCTGCATTTGGTGTTGTTGCCCAAGTTGGGTTTAACGCTGCTTCGCGAATAGTTGGCGAAACTGGGGATCGTATACTAGTTATCGGCGATGGTGTAATCGGAGCCAGTGCTGCGCTCTGCGCCAAGGCTCGAGGATTCGAACCATTGCTCCTGGGAAGACATGACTCGCGCTTGGAGAAAATCAGTTCCTTGGGAGTTAGGACCACCAACTCCAATACCGTCTCACAAACAGAACTCATTGAATTCGCACCAATTGCAGTGATCGACACTGTCCAAAGCCCAGAGGCTTTTGAACTCTACTACCGATCGCTCCCAGCGACATGGGCAACGGAAACGTTTGGTATTTCGCGCTATGGCATCGGTCAAATTATTTTCAGTGGACACACTCCTGATGGGGCAAATACTTGGGCAGATATGGCACATCTACAGAAACAAGAATTGACTGTGCACTTTGTTTCGGGCTGGGTGCCTAATCGAATTGTTCAAACTCTAGAGTTGATGAAATCTGATGCATTAAGTTTGGAAAAAATCGCTTCTGCGTATACCGCAGATGATGTGAACATTAAAAATCTCTTTCGTAATATCGCAGAGGGGAAAAACCCTGATATTGCCGCTTACGTTAACTGGGGATAAATTCTTCACTTATAAAGCTGTTTGCTATCAATGCTCTAGCTGCATCCAGATTAGGGATGATTCCCGCACCAATCGCCTGGACCGCAACATTTCCAAAGAGAGTTGATTCTACGGGTCCAGTCTTGACCACTATGCCACAGGCGTTAGCCGTTAACTGATTTAGCAGTGAAATTTGAGAACCTCCACCTAGAATGTGAATGCTTGAGATCTGCTTTCCTGTAACCAACTCAATTTCAGCAATAGTCTTTTTATAAGCTGCAGCTAAACTTCTCAAAATGCAAATCGTGAATTCACCTTTAGTGCGAGGAGGCTTTATCCCCAATTCTAGGCAGTATTCATGAATGCGGTTAGGCATCTCACCAGTCGATCTAAATCTAGGTTCATTGGGATCAATTAACGAATCAAACTCTAGATTTCTACTAGCCTCGTCTACCAACTGCGGAATAGTCCAGTCCTCGTTCTCACTTCGCCAGGTTCTACGGCACTCCTCCAATAACCACATTCCAGTTACATTTTTTAGGATACGCACAGTGTTGTAGGCGCCAAGTTCATTTGTGATATTCGCAGCCAAAGCCTGTTTCGACGTGACTGGAGTATCACTTTCGATTCCAACAAGAGACCAGGTTCCACTTGAAATATATGCCTCAGAATTTCGATTAACGAAGGGAATTCCTGCAACTGCACTAGCAGTGTCATGTGATGCCGTCGCGATTACCTTTATTCCATCAAGTGCACCAAAGCCTTTTATGAGACCAATCTCCGTGCCGGGTTCGTGTAAATCTGTAAATAGTTCTCTGGGTAGTCCTACTAGATCTATTAATGGGTAATCCCAACCTCTCCTATTTACATCTAAGAGTTGGGTTGTTGAAGCATTGGTTACTTCGGTTGAAATCTTTCCGGTTAATTGGGCATTCAATAAATCAGGAATTAGCAAGAATTTACTTGCAGATTTGAATGAATCTTCGGCACTTGCCGCAACTAATTGATACAAAGTATTGAAATTCAGGAACTGAATTCCTGTGTCTTGATATATACGCTCTTTACCTATTCTTGAAACCAGTTCGTCAAATACCGTAAATGTTCTGGGGTCACGATACGAATGTACCTTTGAAATTAGCCTATCCTCGTTGTCCAGCAGTCCGTAGTCGACAGCCCAAGAATCAATTGCAAGTGAAATTGGAAAACCTTGAGACAGGCTCTTTTCTATTCCGATTAAGACTTGTGAAGTAATTAGTTTCCAGTTCCACAGGATATCGCCATCTACATCCTCAATGATTTCATGTGAAAATCTATGTACGATTTCTATCTCAATTTTCTCTTTAGTCACACGTCCGATTGCCACTCGACCACTCGTGGCTCCAAGATCTACGGCAATGAAATTTTCCACAACTACCTCAAAAATGCCGCGGCTACTCCACCATCCACAGGAATATGTAATCCAGTGGTTAACGGCAGATCATTTGCACAGAGTACAAATACTGCTGCTGCAATATGGTCCGGGAGAACTTCTTTCTTCAATATAGTCCTCTGAGCGTAGTATTCACCAAGTTTATCTTCTGCAACGCCGTAAACTTCGGCACGTTGTGCGCCCCACCCACTTGCAAAAATTCCAGATCCTTTAACTACGCCGTCTGGGTTTACTCCATTTACACGAATCCCATAGGCTCCGAGTTCCGCCGCAAGTAAACGTACTTGATGGGCCTGATCAGCTTTTGTTGATCCATAAGCGACATTGTTCGGTCCGGCAAAAACTGCATTCTTCGATGAGATATAAACAATGTCTCCACCCATTTGCGCTGCAATCATGGCTTTGGCGCTCTCTCTAGAGACAAGGAATGAACCACGAGCCATTACATCGTGTTGAAGATCCCAATCTTGAGAAGTCGTTTCCACAAGCGGTTTGCTAATAGACAGCCCCGCATTATTCACAACCAAATCGATGCCTCCAAAGGCAAGGACGCCAGCATCTATCGCTTTACAGACTTGATCCTCATCTGTTACATCAACTGCAATGGCAATTGCACTATCTGAGCCACCAAGTTCATTTGCTACCCCTTGAGCCGAAGCCAAATCTCGATCGGCAACTATGACACTAGCCCCTTCGGCACTTAACCGATGAGCTGTAGCCTTCCCGATACCAGATCCACCGCCAGTTACAAGCGCAATTCGCCCTTGTAGAGCCTTTGGTTTTGGCATACGACGCAATTTAGCCTCTTCAAGCTCCCAATACTCAATCTTGAATTTCTCAGATTCCGTAATCGGCGAATAAGTCGAAATCGCTTCGGCACCACGCATCACGTTAATTGCATTCACGTAAAACTCGCCTGCAACCCTGGCAGTTTGCTTGTCTTTACCATAGCTAAACATGCCAACACCAGGCACCAATATGATTAGTGGATCCGCGCCACGAATTGCTGGTGATTCTTTAGTCGAGTATTTGTTGTAGTAATCAGTGTATTTGGTTCGATATTCAGCATGTAACTCATGTGCTCTTGCAATAACTTCTTCAATTCCAGCATTCGAGTCTAAATCAATTACTAGTGGAGAAATCTTTGTGCGAAGAAAGTGATCTGGACAGGAAGTACCCTTAGCGGCAAGTTCAAACAATTTTTCACTACTAAGGAATTCCATGACCACATCTGCATCATTGAAGTGGCCAACCATGCGATTATCTCTTGAAGCGATACCACGAAGTGTTGGAGCTAGTTTTGCGGCTTTGGAAATACGCACTTCCTTCGACAGCGGGTTTCGCCCTACAACAACCTTACCCAAGGGGTCGATTTTCCCAGCACTAGCGATGAATTCTTCTGCTTTCAATATTGCCGCTACTGTTCTTTCTTCGCATTCTTTGCTGGTTTTACCCCAAGTAGTCAATCCATGTCCACCAAGAACACAGCCATGAGCCTGCGGATTCTCCATCGCAATTTTTGAAATTTCCAAACCTAATTCAAACCCTGGGCGGCGCCAATCAACCCAAAGAATTTCATCTCCGAAACACTTCTTTGTTAACTCGCGCCCATCCTTAGATGTTGCAAATGCAATAATCGAGTCTGGGTGTAAATGATCTACATGGTCTTGAGTTACTAAGCCATGCATTGCAGTATCGATACTCGGTGCTGCTCCACTTTTACCAAAAGAGCAAAAATCAAAGAGGCTAACCATTTCATCTTCATGTTCTAAGCCGCGATAAACTGAAGTCATGCCACGCAGACGATCCAAATAGAGTGTAGCTAATCCCTTTTCGGTCAGGGTACCAAGATCACCTCCAGAGCCTTTTACATAAATGACTTCCACTTTGCTACCTGTTAATGGATCAATTGCGTGACTCTTCGCAGAAGTATTACCACCAGCATAATTAGTAAACTTCGGATTCGACCCTAATCGATTACTTCTTTCAAGTAATTCCCTGATCACTTTGTCGACCAAAATTAAGCACCCCACCCAGCTTGGTTGCCGCCAACGCGCTCCGCCGCAATCTTCTCGGCATAACCACTCTTGGAATACGCTTTCATCGGTTCACCATCAATGCCTCTTGCCTCGCGCCACTCACGAATCATTGGGCGGACATCTGTATTAAACGCATCCATCAATACTTCATGTGCTCCTAGAACGTCACCATTTTTCTGCGCAACCTTAAGTGCATCTTGATCTACAAATACCGCCTTTGATACAGCCTCTTGGACATTCATAATTGATCGGATTTGGCCCGGGATCTTTGCTTCAATATTGTGGCACTGATCTAGGACAAACGAGACGGGGGTTCCAACATCAAATCCTCCACCCACATTTACTTCATGCATGATTCTAAACAACTGGAACGGATCAGCGGCGCCAACAATTAGGTCATCATCCGCGTAAAAACGCGAGTTAAAGTCAAAAGCTCCTAATCGCTTGGCGCGGAGCAAACTTGCGACGATAAATTCGATATTTGTTCCCGGTGCATGGTGACCTGTATCAACACAGACCCATGCCTTCTCTCCTAAGGCCAAGCAGTGAACTAGCGACGTTCCCCAGTCCGGAACATCGGTATGGTAAAACGCTGGCTCAAAGAATTTGTACTCTAGGAGCATCCTCTGGTTAACACCAAGGGCTTTATAGGTTCGAGAGAGGGATTCGGCTAAACGGTCTTGACGTTCAACGATGCTATCTTGCCCTGGGTAATTCGTTCCATCGGCAAACCACAATTTTAAATCTTGTGATCCAGTAATATTCATAATATCGATGCAATCCAATAGATGCGCAACGGCACGATCGCGAATCTTCGGATCAGGATTACAAACTGAACCCAATTTATACTCATCATCTTGGAAAGTATTTGAGTTTATAGTTCCAAGAACTACACCAAGTTCTTTTGCATGAGCAGCAAGTTTGGCATAATTCTCCACTTTGTCCCATGGAATATGTAGAGCAACACTTGGAGCTGCGCCAGTGTATTTATTTACCTGCGCTGCATCAGATATTTTCTCAAATGGATCACGAGGAACACCAGGCTGCGCGAATACCTTAAAGCGGGTCCCAGAGTTTCCATATGCCCAAGAGGGTGTCTCAATCTTTAGTCTGTCTAGAACTGCTTTCACTTGCGAAACGTTCGCCATGCTCGCCCCTTTTGATTCCACTCATCTCACTGAAAGTAAGCCAATCTTAGTTCAATTCTCGGTCTAGGTAAATGAAAGGTTGTCTGACATCTCTAGTTCCAATTATGACGACTTGTTTTACTCGGAAAATGCTGGATTTAGTACTGCAAAAGAAGTGGTAAGAGATGGTGATTACAGCAAAGGTTAGAGAAATATCTTTCCTGGATTTAGGATTCCGTGAGGATCTAGAGCTGCCTTGATAGATCTCATAACTGCAACCGATGACTCCCCTGCCTCCTCCAGCAGGGAATCAATCTTCCCAGCGCCAATTCCATGCTCGCCTGTGCAGGTGCCACCCATCGCAATAATTGCTGAGGTGGTCTTATGTGTGAGCTCTCGAATTGCATCCAGCTCTTCAGGCTTTGTTGGATCAGTCACGATAAAGGTGTGGAAATTACCATCTGCGACATGTCCCAAGATGGAGTGCGGGAATGGTGATTCCTTCAAAATCTTCTCTGCAATCGCAACTGCATCAGCAAGTTTGGAAAGGGGAACTGCAGCATCAGTACTGATGGCACGCCTACCAGGAAAAGCTGCAATGTTTGCCCAATATGCATTGTGACGTGCTTGCCACAACTTGCGGCGCTGGCCTTCCTCCGCTGTCCATTCAAAATCAGTACCACCAAATTCGGATGTGATCTCTTGAACTACCTTGGCATCTTCTTCCACTCCGCGAGGAGACCCGTGGAATTCAAAGAGAAGTGTGGGGGCTTCTTGCAGTGTGAGCCCATCATGGGCATTAACGTTCTTAATCGATTGTGCATCAAGGAATTCACAACGAGCAATAGCAACACCAGATCGCACAATGGCAATAGCTGCCTGCACACCATCTGCAAGGGAAGGAAAGCGCGATACTGCAGCAGCCATCTTCTCTGGAATACCAAAGACGCGAAGGGTTATCTCTGTGACGATCGCAAGTGTGCCTTCAGAACCAACAATGAGTCGTGTTAAGTCATAGCCTGCAGAGAGTTTGCGAGTTTCGCGCCCTGCATGGATAACTGTGCCATCTGCCAATACTGCGGTGAGTTTGAGAACATTCTCACGCATAGATCCATAGCGCACAGTTGTTGTTCCAGCAGCTCCGGTTGAGGTCATTCCACCGATCGTTGCATCAGCGCCAGGATCTACTGAGAAGAACAAACCATCATTTGATAACTTCTTATTCAGCGCCATGCGCTTCACGCCAGCTTGCACAGTCACTGTTAAATCATCGGGAGAGATTTTGATTATGGAATCCATCTCACTTAAATCAAGTGAGATTCCACCAAAGAGAGGCAACACATGGCCTTCAAGAGATGAACCAACACCAAAGGCAACGACGGGAATACCTTCACCGTTGCAGTAAGCAAGGACTTTTGAGACTTCATCCGTTGAGTGAACAGTGACTACTGCAGATGGACGAACGGGAGGAAGTGCAGATTCATCGCGTCCATGGCTATCTAGTACTGATTCATTTTGAGAGATGCGACCGCTGACCAAAGAAGAGAGAGCCTTTACCTGCGCATCAGAGAGATCCACGCGTTTGGTAATAG
>Ga0114975_10000816_pt1 | contig 22797 bp, 18 predicted proteins | sample S_130626_EF_Meta_FD_87031 | JGI IMG/M metagenome (GOLD analysis project Ga0114975, IMG submission 87031) | Freshwater microbial communities from Lake Simoncouche, Canada to study carbon cycling - S_130626_EF_MetaG | ecosystem: Environmental > Aquatic > Freshwater > Lake | place: Lake...
CCAATATCTCCCCACTTTGCTTCGTATGCTTTGCGGTCTTTCTTGAATAGTTCAGAAAGCTTGTCTGCTACTTTTTTGGTGATGTAGTTGTTGATCTTCTTCACATTGCCGTCAGCCTGCAAGAAGCTTCGTGACACGTTGAGTGGGATGTCTGGAGAGTCAATCACCCCATGAAGCAACATCAAAAATTCCGGCACAATGTCCTTCACCTCATCCGTAATAAATACCTGACGACTGAAAAGCTTGATCTTGTTGCGCTGCATCTCAAAGTCATTTTTGACCTTCGGAAAATACAGCACCCCAGTCAAGTTGAACGGATAGTCCACATTCAAGTGGATCCAGAACAAGGGATCTTCTCCCATCGGATACAAGCTCTTGTAGAAGGCTAGGTAGTCCTCGTCCTGAAGGTCACTTGGAGATTTGGTCCAAATAGGCGCCGTGGTATTTAGAATGTTGTCCACCTCCACTGACTTCCATTTCTTTTCTCCCTTGTCGTCTACACCATCTTCTACGGATTCGGATTTGGTGCCAAACTTAATGGGGATAGGAAGAAACTTGCAGTACTTGTCCAAGATGCCCTGCAACTTCCACTTGTCTAGAAATTCGACGGAATCCTCATTTACATGGAGGATGATGTCTGTTCCGCGGTTCTTCTTCTTTCCTTTTTTGATTTCAAACTCAGTACTTCCGTCACAAGTCCAAATCGCGGGCTCAGACCCTTCCTGATAAGAAAGCGAATGGATTTCTACATTTTTGGCCACCATAAAGGCGGAATAGAAACCCAATCCAAACTTGCCAATGATTTCGTTAGCATCTTTGGAGTCTTTGAATTTCTCCACAAACTCCGTGGCTCCAGAAAATGCAATCTGGTTGATGTATTTTTTGATTTCCTCAGCAGTCATGCCGAGTCCTTTGTCGGAGATGGTGATCGTCTTCTTTTTTTCATCAAAAGACACCTCTACAGTGAGGTCACCTAATTCTCCTGCATACTGACCTAATGTCGCAAGTCGCTTGATTTTTTGAGTCGCATCTACTGCGTTGGAGACCAATTCCCGAAGGAATATCTCATGATCAGAATAGAGGAATTTCTTAATAATCGGGAAAATGTTCTCGGTATGTATCGAGATCGTGCCTTTTTCCTGCATGGGCTTACATTGGTTTAGTTAATAGTAAAATGGTTCTACCCTAACTTAGCAAGGCCTATTCCAAGTCTAAAAAAGTGACAAGATGTCAGCACAATCGGAATGTATTACAAAGCAAAGTGAAGACCTTAGCTTGTAGTTAGGCGGGGGGTATAGGTAAAGTCCAACGGATTAGGAAATTCAAAAGTGAAGCCCGTTGCCCTAATTTTTTCAGAACTAATCCACCTTCCTTCTTTTTCATCGGCCGCTTCCTGATAGCTTGCTGGAGGAAGGATCCCTAAAGTGCTCGAGTTTTTTGCATAAACCTCTCTTCGCAAAGGATGCTCAAGCGCTACCCCATTGAAGGTTTGATTCCAAAGCCCCTGATCAATCACCCAAGCAATCATCCGGGCGGCATCTGCTTGATGGATAAAGTTGACTCGGGTATGCCCAACTACCTGCTCCTTTCCAGAAAAATAAGTCCCTGGAATCCGGTCTGCGCCCATTAATCCTCCCATGCGCAACACGGTCAATTGATAATTTGACGGAGACTTCATCAAGTCTTCCGCTTGATGCAAGACCGAATTGCCCGCATTAATTGCGGTAATCGGTTCCTCCTCGGTGTAGGGCGAGGGGTTGCTTTCATTTGGGTAGATTCCTGTGCTGGAAATAAAGACGACTTGCGCTACTTTGGAAGCAGCCAATAGTTTTCGGAGGACTGCAAGCTGCTGTAAGTAAAGTTCCCCATCCCCCTGCCTACTTCGAGGAGGGAGAGTTACCACCAAAATCTCCGAATCAAAAAGTCGTTGATAGCCGGTTCCCTCGGGATCTGGGTTTAGAGAAAATTGGACTGCATCCAAGCCTCTTTTTCGAAGAATTTTCACTTTTTCTGGACGAGTAGAAGACCCTAGCACCTCATAGCCCTGGGTTTGCAAAAGCAATCCAGTAGCCTCGCCGAGCCATCCCAAACCAATAATTGAAACTTTCTTCATGTGAGTACTAGAAATGCAAAGGTACTGGAATGAGTTAGCAAAAAATCAAGCTCCCATCTCACTAAGAAACCAAGAGCAGATCCCCGTTTGGAAGCCTTTTTTACTCTTTCTTAGGTAGGGTTCCCAATAGGTAGTCCCAGAGGGGAGAACTTACCCCAAAAGCGGAATCTGGATCTTTGTAGTGGTGTATGGCATGGTGAACCCACAAGACCTTAAGAAAATTCTTTGGTGGGTTGTAAACATGCACTACATAATGAACTCCTAAATACCCGGAGTATCCCACCAGAAATCCCGGTAAAAAATAGAGCGCAAAATCACCCATCACCAAGGTGAACACCAAGTACAAAATCGCAGCATAGGCGGCACTCACAAAGGGTGGCATCGCCAAGCGGTCCTTGTCTCTAGGGTAATCGTGGTGTACGCCATGGATACCATATTGCAATTTATCCTTGATGGGTGTGTCGGGCTCCATGTGGAAAAAATGCTTGTGCATCATGTACTCCACAAAGGTAAAAGCGACTATCCCCAGCACTACCACTGCCAATCCGAAACCAAAGTGTATCGAAGTTGCCGTCACCCCGTAAAATAGAGATACGGAGGAAATGGCCAAAAACAGGGTAATAGGAATGGAAATATGTGTTCTTGAAATGCGTTCAAGAACAGGATTAGAAAAAATCTGAGCAGAACCGTAATTGTCTGGACGATCTAATCTCCCAATCTTTTTCATGGCAAACAGTGGTTTAGGTAGTTGTAAAAAATTGAAGCATGCTACAGCTTTTAACTATCCTGCGAAAATAAGGGTTTACTTTTTTTAATTTTTTTTCTTGGCGATGACTTAAATCATCTTTTTTCACTTTCGGTCAGCGCAATAGTTTTTCGGTAATACTCCTCATACATCGGAAGGATCTGGTCAATGTCAAATTCTTTGGCTCGCGCCAAAGCCCGCTCCTTAAATCCTGGCAAATTGTCCTTGTCTAAAATAAACAAAGCTTTTTTGGTCATGTCCTCCACATCACCTACCTCGCAGGCAAAGCCTGTAATTCCATCCAAGTTGAGCTCTGGAATCCCCCCTGCATTGGAAGACAATACGGGCACTTCACAGGCCATCGCCTCCAAAGCAGCAAGTCCAAAGCTTTCTTTTTCAGAAGGCATCAAAAAAAGATCTGCCACAGACAACACCTCTTCGACTGCCTCCAATTTACCTAAGAAACGGATGTCTTCGCAGGTACCTAGCGTACGACAGAGTCGCTCCATTTTATCCCGTTCAGGCCCATCTCCTACCAAAAGCAATTTGGCAGGTATCTCCTTACGCACATTGTAAAACACATGAATGACATCCTCTACTCGCTTTACCTTTCGGAAGTTGGAGGTGTGCACCATCAGCATCTCCCCATTGGGACAAATGGCCAGTTTAAAATGCTCCTTTCGCTGCTTTTTGAAGCGCTCCAAATCAATAAAATTGGGGATCACTTCGATGTCTCGCTTGATGTCGAAGTAAGCATAGGTTTCCTTTTTCAAATCCTCTGAAACTGCCGTAACCCCATCGGATTGGTTGATTGAAAAAGTTACTACAGGTTCGTAACTCGGATCTTTTCCTACCAAGGTGATATCTGTACCATGTAGCGTCGTCACCACAGGAATTGAAATGCCATGGGTTTTGAGTATTTGCTTGGCCATGTAAGCGGAGGAAGCATGCGGAATGGCATAATGCACATGTAGCAGGTCCAGATTTTCATACTTAACCACACTCACCATTTTACTGGCAAGCGCAAGTTCGTAGGGAGCAAACTCAAATAAGGGATAACTCTTTATGTCTACCTCATGATAGAATAGGTTTTCGCTAAAAAAATCCAGCCGCATAGGCTGCTTGTAGGTTATAAAATGTACTTCATGACCCACTTTCGCAAGTCCTTTGCCCAATTCAGTGGCTACCACTCCACTACCTCCGAAGGTAGGGTAACAAACTATTCCTATTTTCATTACTGGATTGAGGCTTTACTAACCTGTTGATAACACGCTTCAACTATAGTTTTGTTCAAAATAAAAGATTTTTATGCTTTCATTTTCTTAAAGAAAGCGCAAGGAAGAAAAAAACTAACCCATTACTCTGCAAAAATCTAATTAATTTACCAGACAAATTGCAACCCCTATGAAACATACTTTTCTCCTAATCGGACTAGTTCTCCTTGGTTGGGCATGCACCCCTGCTACCAAAACGGATTCCGGAAATGAAAAAATAGATCCCCTCGCCTATTGGGGAGAAAATCCTTGGCCCGAGATTCGTAAAAAACGGATCAACAGCCTACTGCCAGAAGCATTAAAAAATGCAAATGTGACCAGCTGGCTAGTCATCTGCCGTGAAAATTACAACGACCCCATTGCAACGCATGTGGGAGGAGAAAATGCGAGCGGCACCGCGGCATTCCTTTTTTATGCAGATGAATCGGGTTTTCACTCCCTTGCATTTTCGCCAGAAGGAGAAGCCAAAGCACTCGAAGACCTCGCCATCCATGAAAAGGTAGAGCGAATTCCAAGAGGAGAATCAGCAGTAGCCAAAGCAGTTGCTTTCATCAAGGAAAAAGGATTCCCAACCGTTGCGATCAATTCCTCCGCAAGCAACGAGATGGCCGATGGCCTTACCCATAGCCAACACGAGGAATTAATTGCCTTGATGGGTAGTGACAAAAACAAACTCGTTTCTTCCGAGGAGCTTGTGTACGAATGGCTCTCCATCAAACTCCCTGAAGAGGTAGAAATCCTCAAGAAAGCCGCACAGTTGGCTTCTGATTTCCAAGTGGAAGCCTATGCCACGATTGTCCCTGGCAAAACCACCGACGCAGACGTAGCTAAATTTTTGAAAGCCAAGATGGCAGAATATGGCGTGACGGATGCTTGGCACCCTGACCAAAACCCGAATGTCAACTCAGGTCCTGACCGTGGCCATTCACATGCCACCGATAAGATCATTCAACCCGGAGATGTGATCCAAACGGACTTTGGAGTGAAACTTTACGGCATCTGGGTGAGTGACATTCAGCGATTCGCCTATGTGTTGAAAGAAGGGGAAACTAGCGCTCCCAAGGACATCCAGACCTATTGGGAAAATGGAAAAGCGGGCAGCCGCATTGCGCTTGCAGCCATGAAGCCTGGCGTAAAGGGAGAAGATGTAGACCGAGCCCAACGCGATCTAATGGATGCCAATGGATCCTTGTATGTGCCTTGGAGCACAGGCCACCCGGTAGGCTATGTGGCGCACGATGTGGGACCAAATCTAGGGGGTGCACGCATTCCTACGCCACGACCTGCAGCACAGAAACTCCTGAAAAAAGGGATGACATTTGCCTTCGACGGGTTTCACTGCTGGAAGCAGGCAGATGGAACTGAAAAAACCATCTCTGTGGAAGAAATGGCCGTGGTGAATGAAAATGGAGCCACTTACCTGATTACCCCTCAAGAAGACCTTATTTTGGTTGGAAAGAAATAAATTTTCCGGATTCCAAAAAGTCAAAAGCCAGGAAAACCCTGGCTTTTTTGTTTGCCAAAGAAATTCCTAAAAAGAAAAAATTCCGGCTTAATTCCAGCACGCTGGGAGAGACAAATTTTAACTTTTTCAATCATTCAATTTTGCAATTGGTTACCTTTGAACAACCAAAATCTTCCTCCTCCATGAACGAGCGCTACCTGCAGCGCGGAGTTTCCGCATCCAAAGAAGACGTACACCAAGCCATCTCCAAGTTGGACAAGGGCCTTTTTCCAAAAGCCTTTTGCAAAATTGTAGAAGATACCTTGGGCAATGACCCCGAGTACTGCAACATCATGCATGCCGACGGAGCTGGGACCAAATCTTCCTTAGCCTACCTGTATTGGAAGGAAACAGGTGACCTAAGCGTCTGGAAGGGAATCGCGCAGGATGCCATCATCATGAATACGGATGACCTACTTTGCGTGGGTGCCACCACCAACATTCTGGTGTCCTCCACCATCGGTAGAAATAAAAACTTGATCCCTGGAGAGGTCATTTCAGCCATCATCGAAGGCACTGAAGAAGTGCTGCAAATGCTGAGAGACCATGGGGTCAATATCGTGCTTACTGGTGGAGAAACAGCCGATGTGGGTGACTTGGTACGTACAGTCATCGTGGACAGCACGGTAACTTGCCGCATGCGACGAGAGGACATCATTTCCAATGATCGCATTCAAGCTGGCGATGTCATTGTAGGCTTATCATCTTTTGGACAGGCCAAATACGAAACAGCCTACAACGGAGGCATGGGTAGCAACGGGCTAACTTCTGCTCGACATGATGTATTCAATAAAGTCTTAAAAACACGCTACCCAGAAAGTTATGACCCTGCCGTTCCTGAAGCCCTCGTGTATTCGGGAAAATACCAGCTCACTGACCCTGCTCCTGGCACTTCAGTAGATATGGGAAAGCTGGTCCTATCTCCTACCCGGACTTATGCCCCCATTTTAGTAGACGTATTGAATTACATGCGCCCCCACATTCACGGTTTGGTGCACTGCTCAGGTGGCGCGCAAACTAAAGTTCTTCATTTTGTAGATAACCTACACATCATCAAGGACAACCTGTTTGATACGCCTCCTTTGTTTCGCATGATCCAAGAAGAGAGTGGTACGGATTGGAAGGAAATGTACAAGGTGTTCAACATGGGCCACAGAATGGAAGTGTACCTAGACGAGCGCTATGCTGAAGAAATCATCGATATCGCCGAATCCTATGGAGTTGAAGCACAAATCATTGGTCGTGTAGAACCCCATACCGGCAAAAAAGTAACGCTTCAAGGCGCCTACGGTACCTTCGAATACTAGACCCGAAGAAGCACAATTGTGCTTCGGATCAATTTTTACCTACTTCTATGCTTCGGACCTTACGTATATTTGCTTGGGTGCTAGGAATTCTTCTCCTCCTGGGAATAGCCACGCTCACTACAGTAGACCGAAGCCCTGTTCAAGATCGTTCTTCCTACCAAAGCACTTTTGCAGACCTAGACAGCAGCACCTGGAGCAGCAGCACCTCCAACTACTGGCTAGCAGGATGGGCAACTATCAATGTCACCCCGAACCAGCCTGCGGAACTCGTAGGATACTCCCCGCGAGGACCCTACACCTTCGTTCAGGATTCCAGTCATGTCAAGGCCTTGAGTCTCAGCAATGGAATCTCAAGCATTGCATGGCTCAATTATGAATTGCTGATTGTGCATCCGCAGCTGGCAGAAAAAATACGGGCAGGCGTCCGTCAAGAAGGGATATCTCTAGATCAACTTATTTTCACAGCTACCCATACCCACTCTGGCATGGGGGGATACATGCCTGGACTTGCAGGTTCTCTAGCCTTTGGGGGCTACGATGAGCGGGTAGTTGAGCAATTGGTTGCTGGTTCCGTTCGTGCCTTACAAACGGCCCTCGCTAACCAAGACACGGTGAGCATCTCCTACAAAAAAACCAGTGTTCCGGACCTAGTTTCCAATCGTTTTATCAAAGACGGACCTTTTGACCCTTTTGTCCGCCAAATGCTCCTGAAGAGAAAGGATGGAAAGGGCGCCACATTCCTTACTTACTCGGCACATGCCACAGCCATGAGTTCCAAGTTTATGGGACTTTCTGGAGATTACCCCGCCTACCTCACTGAGTACTTGGAGGAGGATAAGGTTGATTTTGCACTATTTGCAGCAGGCACAGTAGGAAGTCACCGACCGATGGCGGAAGGCAATACCCCCGAATTAGTGGGGGCCTATGCCGAAGCTATTTCTACAAGACTCAGCGCAGATACCAGTCAAGTTGCATTGCAAGGAGAGTCCTTACTTCGCACGTCAAAGGTGGATATCCAATTAGGAGAACCCCAACTTCGTGTCACCACTAACTTGCGTCTGCGCCCCTGGCTTTTTCGATCGTTACTCGGTGAGGTACCTGCCTACCTGGACATTACCCAAGTAGGAAATATCTTGTTCATTTCGAGTAGCGGGGAACTATCAGGTGTATTTTACGAAACATGGGATAACCTTGCCCAGGAAAAAGGGCTCCACTTGGTAGTAACGGTATTCAATGGAAGTTACATTGGCTACATCACGCCAGATGAGTTGTACGATGCCAAATACCATGAAGTGCGTGAGATGAACTGGTTTGGGCCCGGAAATGGGGACTATTTTGATCGTCTTATTCAGGAAGTCATTCTCAAAGCAGAAAATTAATCGATCGTACCATGTCACAACGAAACTGGCTTTCCAGTATGCTTACGCTCCGCTGCCCTAAATGCAGAAAAGGACCACTTTTTCAGTCTGGTAGAATTTCAAGGCCAGGAAGTTTATTTTCCATGCATTCGGCTTGCCCCCATTGCAAACAATCCTTCGAACCCGAACCAGGCTTTTATTTTGGCGCCATGTTTGTCAGCTACGGCATCAATACTGCTCTTTTTATTGCTTCTTGGATCACGCTTACTCTGGTATACCCCAGCTATTCTTTGTTCTTACTTCTTGGATTACTTGTGGGTATCGTGCTGCTAAGCCTACCCCTCAGCTTCCGCTTGAGCCGATCCATTTGGTTGGCCTTGTTTGTACGGTTTGATCCCGCAACTGGAAATCCAGGAAACCCCTAAATCCAGAGTAGCAGCCAAGGAATCCAAAAGGAGATTTCCATCCGTTGCCTTTTTTGTGTTACCGGTAATTGGGATTGAAAAAAAGTCAGGTAATGAACCAAGAACACGAGGAGTAGGACGCAAGAAAAAGGACGGTAAAAAGAGGGCAACAAAATGAAGGAAGCCATGGTCCCAAAAATCCCCACGAATGCAAGTTTACGAATCCATTGAATCATTTGGATTGGAGGGAGAAGCATTGCGATAGTAATAAATCCATCCTGCCGGTCTTCTTCGCGATCCAAATAGGAAAGCATCCAGAGGTTGAGCAAGGCCAACCCAAAAAATACAAGTACAAATGCCAGGGCTTGCCAGGACAAATCCTGGGCTTCAGAACGGAGTATTGGTAGCCACAAACTTCCGACCACGTAGAACAAAGCAATGGAAACCTCTTTCAGAACGACGGGGCCTAATTTTTGAATTGCCCAGCGACAGCCTCCCATCGCAAGTGCGAGTACCAAGGTCAGCTGCATCTCTTTATCCCATCCCAACCAGTAAAAGGCTCCAGCCAGGCCAGCAACTACAGCTACAAGGATACTTAGAGAAAGAACAAGCTTGTTTTGTTTGTAAAAGACTCTTCGGGGGGAACTACTCCCCTTACTTTGCCTTGCATCCAGCAAATGGTCTAGGCTGTAAATGGTCCACACTGCAAGTCCCAGGAGGATAAAAATGGGCCATTCCAACTGCACATGAAAAAGTTCTTGAAAAAAATACATGCTTGCCATTGCACCAAAGACCACATCCAAGGAAAGCCAAGAAAAAAGTTGTTGGAGTCGAATCAGTTTACCCATCGCCTAAATTTAAATCCATCGAAGCACAGTGCCCAATGTATTGTGGATTTTTAGGTAAGTTTTTCTACATTTAAAAAAATTGAGCCTATACATTCTATCCAGTTGACCCAAAACCCTTTCTCATGAAAACCTACTTCAGCCTCATTGCACTCCTCCTTCTCCCATTTCTTTCGGTAGCACAGGAACCCATCAAAATTGCCTTTGTAGGCAACAGCATTACTCAAGGACCAGGTAGAGAAAACCCTGGATCTTTTCCCCTGCAAGTCGGTCAAATCCTAGGAAATGCTTATGAGGTAAAGAATTTTGGAGTGAGTGGCCGCACACTTTTGAAGAAAGGGGATTTTCCGTACTGGAATGAGCCCCAGTTCCAACAAGTAAAAGAATTCCGCCCAGATGTCGTAGTCATCAAATTGGGCACCAACGACTCCAAACCTCAAAACTGGGCCCATAAAGCCGAGTTTGTACAAGATTACCTAGATCTCATTGCGGAATTCCGAGACCACATGCCCAAAGATGGCAAAGTATACGTGATCCTACCGGTACCGGTGACACGCGTAAATTTTGGAATTACACCAGACGTGATGAACAACGAGCAGCGTTTGATGCTGTTTGAAATTATCCAAAAGTCCGGCGCTGAAGTCATCGATTTGTACACGCCCTTTATGGATCGCGCTGAGCTATTGCCAGATGGCGTGCACCCAAATGCGGAAGGACTAGGAATCATGGCCCGCGTCATCAGTAGACGGATAAGGATGTAATTCACCTCCGCCTAAAAACAAAAAACCACAGCCTTGAAAAAAGCTGTGGTTTTTTAGTGTATGAGAGAGATTACTTTCCAGCAAGTGCATTGGCACCTGCCACAATCTCGAGAATTTCGTTGGTGATAGCTGCCTGACGCGTACGGTTGTACATCAACTTCAGCTCTTTTAGGAGTTCGCCCGCATTTTCAGTAGCCTTATCCATAGCTGTCATTCGCGCTCCATGCTCTGAGGCATTGGATTCCAAAACAGCTTTGTAAAATTGAATTCTCAAAGAAATAGGAACCAATTCCTCAATGATGTAGGTACGTGAAGGCTCAAGCAAGTAGTCCGTTTCAGCGGAAGTTACCTGATCTGACGCTGAAGCCGCCATGGGTAAAAACTGCTCTACGCGAATCTCCTGAGTCGCCACGTTCTTGAATTCGTTGAAAACCAGAAATACTTGGTCGTAGTCACCTGCTAAGAACCCATTCATGGCAAAGGAAGCTGCTTCCTTGACAGCCTCAAAACTTAGCTGTTGGAACACCCCAAAATAGGTGTCTATCAAGTGGTAGTCCGATTTTTTATAGTATTCGTAGGACTTCTTTCCAATCGGCAAGATGCTGATTTCCGCACCCGAAAATTGGTGGTTGATGGCGGTGTTAGTCGCCTTGATGATGTTGGTATTGAATGCGCCGCAAAGTCCTTTATCTGAAGTTACAGGAACTAAAAGTACCTTCTTCATCTCACGCTTCACTGCAAAAACAATGTCTTCATCCCCTTCAGAAGCTGAGGATACATTGTTGAGGATTGCAGTCAGCTTTTGTGAATAAGGACGCATCTGAACGATCTTTTCTTGCGCTCTTCTCAACTTAGCAGCCGAAACCATTTTCATGGCTTTCGTGATCTGCTGCGTCGACATGACCGAATTTATTCGTTGTTTTACTTCCTTGAGGTTAGCCATCAGAGATTGCTTTGTGCGTATAACAAGCCCTGCCAGCAAGCCGGCAGGGAATTAATAGAATTTACTTCGCGTATTTTGGTGCTAGTTCAGCAGCTGCAGTAGCAAGAATTTTGCCAGCACCGTCGATATCACCTTTTAGGATCAGTTGAATTGCTTCAGGATAAGAGGCTTCCAATAAGAGGTAGAACTCCTTTTCAAAAGCTCTCGCTTTTTCAACTGGAACCAAATCCATCAACCCTTTGGTAGAAGCATAGATGATGGCAACCTGATTTGCTACAGAAACAGGCGCATACTGTGCTTGCTTCAAAATCTCTTGGTTACGACGACCACGCTCGATCGTACGCTTGGTAGAAGCATCAAGGTCAGAACCAAACTTGGAGAAAGCTTCCAATTCACGGAATTGTGCTTGGTCCAACTTCAAGGTACCTGCCACTTTCTTCATGGACTTGATCTGAGCATTACCTCCAACACGAGATACCGAAATACCTACGTTGATCGCTGGACGAATACCGGAGTTAAACAAGTTGGTTTCCAAGAAAATCTGACCGTCCGTAATCGAAATTACGTTGGTTGGAATGTAAGCGGACACGTCACTTGCCTGGGTTTCGATGATCGGCAAAGCAGTCAAAGAACCTCCACCTTTTACCAAAGGACGGATGGAATCAGGAAGATCATTCATCTGCTGCGCAATCGCATCAGACTGGTTGATTTTTGCAGCTCTTTCCAAAAGTCTAGAGTGCAAGTAGAACACGTCACCAGGATATGCTTCACGTCCTGGAGGTCTTCTCAAGAGTAGGGAAACTTCACGGTAAGCTACCGCTTGCTTCGAAAGATCATCATAAACTACAAGGGCAGGGCGACCGGTGTCTCTAAAGAATTCACCGATTGCAGCACCTGTAAATGGAGCAAAGAATTGCATCGGCGCTGGCTCAGAAGCAGGAGCTGCCACTACTACTGTGTATGGAAGAGCACCGCCTTTTTCAAGGGCTGCCACCACACCAGCAACAGTAGAAGCCTTTTGTCCGATCGCTACATAGATACAGAATACAGGCTCACCTTTATCGTAAAATTCACGTTGGTTAAGGATGGCGTCAATTACAACAGCAGTTTTACCTGTTTGACGGTCACCAATTACCAATTCACGCTGTCCACGTCCAATTGGAATCATCGCATCAATGGATTTGATACCCGTTTGAAGCGGCTCTGTTACCGGTTGACGGTAGATAACACCTGGTGCTTTACGCTCCAAAGGCATTTCATACAAGTTGCCAGTGATTGGTCCCTTGCCATCAATAGGATTACCTAGGGTGTTGACCACTCGGCCCAACATGCCCTCACCGGCCATGATGGAAGCAATCTTTTTGGTTCGCTTGACGGTATCTCCTTCTTTCACTCCTTTGGAGTCTCCAAAAAGTACAGCACCCACGTTGTCCTCTTCGAGGTTGAGTACCATGGCCTTTAGGCCATTTTCAAACTCCAACAATTCACCGGCCTGCGCCTTAGAAAGTCCATAGATACGGGCTACACCATCCCCTACTTGGAGGACTGTTCCCACTTCTTCTAGTTCGGCTTCGGTTCTGGCACCAGAGAGTTGTTCTCTCAAAATTGCTGAAACTTCATCAGGTCTTACTTCTGCCATGATTGGATACGGTTGAGTATTTCGTTAAAACTGTTTTTCGTAATGGTTCTGAGCAAACTGTATGCGTAATGCATTGAGCTTGCTGCTGATGGATTCATCGAGCTGTCGGTCATTGACCTTGAGCACAAATCCCCCAATCAGTGAAGGGTTAATCTTTTCTTCAAGTTGTACTTCCTTCATGCCGCTGATCTGCTTCACTAGAGCCACCAACTGGTTGCGCTGACCTTCTGTAAGTGCAGTGGTGGTAGTGACTTCTGCCACCTGAATGGAACGGTACAAGTTGTACTGTGCAACAAACTCTTTGGCCACATCCAAAAGGATGTTTTCTCTGTTTTTTCTAGAAATAATTTGAAAAAAGGAGAGTGTCAAGGGGCTAGAACCTTTGGCAAAAAGTGCTTTTAGTACATTTAATTTTTTATCCGAGCCCAATACTGGGTTTGAAAGTGCAAGGCCTAGTTCACGAGTGCTTTTGCCCATCGCTGCCAAAGACTTGAAATCTTCAAAAACCCCTTCCAGCTGTCCTTTTTCAATGGACAAATCCAATATTGATTTGGCGTACCGGGAGGCAACTCGCTGGTTAGACATGCCGAATTAGTTAAGCTTAAGGTCTTTGATAAACTGGTCAACAAGCTCTACCTGAGCTTTGTCGTCTCCTAATTTCTTGCGTAGTAACTTTTCAGTTACTTCCAAGGTCAATAAAGCAACCTGATTTTTCACTTCTGTAAGTGCTGCTTTCTTCTCTGTTTCAATCACCGCTTTGGCAGACTCGATCAACATTGCGCCCTGTCTGGAGGACTCAGTTTTGGCATCTTCAATCATTTTAAGTGAAGCTTCATGTGCTTTGCTCAAAATAACATCCCGCTCCAATCTTGCTTCCTGAAGTAGTTTTTCATTTTCCGCCTTCAAGTTGGCCATCTCGTTTCTAGCTTGCTCAGCAGACTTCAATGCGCCATCAATGCTTGCCTCACGTTCAGCCAAAGAAGCCAAAATAGGTTTCCAAGCAAATTTGATTAGAATAAATAAAAGGGCTAAAAAGCCAATAAGTTGCCAGAAAATCAGGCCGGCACTAGGTATGATTAGATCCATAGTAGGAAGGATTAATTTCGTTTTTGTTCAAAAGAAAGGGATTGGCCTAGCGCCAATCCCAATTCATTTTGTCTTAGAAGAAGGCGATGCCACCTGCGTTCAATGCAATAAGCAAACAAATTACTACTGCAAACAGGGCAACCACCTCAATCAAAGCTGCAATGATAAGCATGGCAGTTTGGATCTTACCAGCAGCCTCAGGCTGACGAGCAATAGCCTCCATAGCCTGGCCACCAATACGACCCACACCAAGACCTGCGCCAATCGCAACAAGTCCAGCACCGATACCAGCACCCATAAGTGCAAATCCAGCAGTCAATAAGATAGAAGTTAACATAAACATTGGTTTTATAAATTGAAGAAAGAAATTACAAATTAATGGTGATCGTCATGCTCGTGTTCAGCTACTGCACTACCAATGTACATCGCAGAAAATAGGGTAAATACATAGGCTTGAATCGTGGCTACAAGCAGTTCAATCACATTGATAAAGGTAACCATGATTGTAGACAGCACTCCAATCGAATAGGATTCGAAGATGAATACCAAGGCGATAAAGGAAAGGATTACAATGTGACCCGCCGTGATTGCCACAAACAATCGGACCATCAAGGCAAAAGGCTTGGTGAATAGCCCAATAAATTCAACGAGTACCATGATTGGCAATAGCATTGCAGGTACGCCAGGAGTGGCAAACACGTGCTTCCAATAGTCCTTGTTTCCGTTGACATTGACAATCACAAAAGTGATCATCGCAAGGGTAAAAGTCACTGCAATGTTTCCAGTAAGGTTAGCTGCACCTGGAAGTAGTCCCAAAATATTTCCTGTCCAAATGAAGAAAAACAAGGTCAAGAGGTAGGGAACAAATTTCTTGTACTTAGGCCCTATGGATTTGTGTGCGATTTCATCACGCACAAAAATGACAATAGGCTCTACAAATGAGGCGACACCCTTAGGAGCCACAGCACCATTTTTCTTGTAATGATTAGCAGCAGAAAGCGTGATGTAAAGCACAAAAGCTATCACTAAAAGTAGCATCACCACATTCTTGGTAATCGAAAAATCAAGGATGGATCCGCCGTCTACTCTTCCCAAATGATCGTGATCATCAATGAAGATCCCATTATGGGCATATTCCTTACCAAATTTGTGTGTCTCGTGATTTTGAAAATCGCTGGAATTGTAAAATTCAAGTCCTCTATCCGAAGCATAAGTAATCACCGGAAGTGCCAAAGTAATGTGGGTATGGCCTATCGTAACAAAATGCCACTCGTGAGAATCCTTGATGTGGTGCATGATGAACCCAGTCGGGTCTTCTTTACCTTCTTCAGTTTCCGAAGCAGCAGCAAAAGCACCTGCAGAGAAACTAAATAAAACCACTGAAAATAAAAGACTTAGTACCAGAAATTTGCGCCTCATTAACTCGTTTTTTGGAAGTCTACTTCGAAATCGGGCGCAAGTTAGAAATAAAGATGTAGATATCAAAAACCATGTAGAACAAAAAAATGATAAAGAAATTGGCGATAAACAAAATAATATTCTCCAAACCAAGCACTACAAGGATGCCAATAAAGCCTAAAGAACTCAAGATTCTGATGATCATTCCGAGTAATTTCAAAGAGAGCAAATTTTCTGGAGATTTCAGGTAAAGCCATCGAGTAACGACTGTCAAGAGGTACGCCAGTCCAGCTACAAATCCAAAGATGCTCCAGATGCTTTCATGAATGATTTGAGGCAGAAAAAAGCTAAGTAAGAGAATCAACCCTGCCACCACCATCGTGATGATTCCATAACTAAAATGAATCGAAGACGAGAATTTCATGTTTAACTGCCAATTAAGGACTTAAAATTACGTGGTTTTTGACGAATTGCCTACTTATCCTGCTGCATGGATTTCCAAAGGGAATAGAAGGCAATTGGAACAGCTGCCAAGGAACAGAGGAGAATCCAAAATGGAAACTTCATTCCCGACTGCTGCTGGATCCACCAGCCCAGGGCAGTACCTCCTCCGATCGTTGCAAAAAGCTGAAATGACAAGCCCATGTACTTGGCCCAATTGGGTACCTGAGACTTCTTCGAATTGGGATTGGACTGATTTGACGTCATTTTTCAAAGATACTAGAAACCAAATTGAAGAATTCACCCCGCCAAAAGAATAATACCCAGTTACCATCGTTCGCTAAGTGATGCAAAAGCCCTAATTTGGTGGCTTGAATTGTACTAAAAACCCATGCGGCAAAAAGTAAGGTATGTAATAGGTCTGGCGGTAATCTTTTTGGCGGCTTGCTCCTCCCAGCGAAACACCTTTACCAACCGTGCTTTCCACAACCTTACCTCCCACTACAACGCCTATTTTCTGGCAGACACCAAAATCAAAGCTGCAGAAAATCAGGTAATTGAAAATTACAAAGAGGACCACACCCAGATTCTCCCCGTATTTATCCCAATTGATTCCGCCACCATCCTACAAAACAAAGTGGCCCTAGATTCAGCGAGGGAGCTCTCCTCCAAAGCCATCGACTGGCATCGGATTTCAAAATGGGTAGACGACAGCTACTACTTAATTGGCAAGATTGACTACCTCCAAGCACGAGTCGATGATGCCAAAAACACCTTCCGCTATGTCAATAGCCAAAGCAAGGACAAGGACCTGCGACACAAAGCACTAATTAGCTTACTTCACCTCTACGTCGACCAGAATGCAATAGAGGAAGCCAACTTTACCATCGATTACCTGTCCAAAGAAACGGAGATTAACAGCGACAATACCTTTGACTTGTACAAAACCCTCGCCTATTATTATGAAAAAAGGGCAGATCAAAATGGGGTAATAGGCGCCCTAGACCGAGCCATAAACTATACTTCAGATAAAAAAGAGCGCTCTAGACTCTACTTTATTCTAGCGCAGCGGTACCAGCGGGAAGGGTTAGATGCACTTGCATTTGATTTTTATCAAAAATCCTTGGAAGGAAACCCTGCCTACGAACGCTCCTTTTTTGCCACCCTTTTTGCACAGCAAGTAGCCGAACTCAATGCCTCAAAAGACCTAAAAAAGGTTCGCAACTATTACGAAGACCTGTACAAGGACCCAAAAAACAAAGACCTCAAAGATGTCGTAATTTTTGAGAGCGCCTTGTTTGAAGAAAAACAAAACAACATTCCCTTAACCCTTGAACTTTTGCATCAAGCGGCAAAGGAACCAGGTTCAATCCCTAGAGTGAAGGGCTACATCTACCAAAAGCTTGCAGAAATCAAGCTCGATCAATTTAAAGACTACCGAGCCACCAAATACTACCTAGACAGCGCACTGAGTTTTATCCAGGCCGAAGATCCTGTAGCCCAACAACTCAAGGAAAAAAAGACGAGTTTGGATACCTATGTCTTCCATTTCGAGCGGATCGAAAAAAATGACAGTTTGATCCAGCTGGCATCCTTGTCTGCCGAAGAGCAACTCCTAAGAGCTCAAGAATTTATTGCCAATGAGAAGCAGCGCCTTGCAGACTTAAAAAAGGAGGATAGTCCCAATAAGTCGACTTCGATTTTCGACAATTTATTAGCCTTTGGAGATACAGGAACCGAATCTACCTTCTACTTTGGGAATGGTGCCGCCTTACAACAAGGAGCTATTGATTTTGTGCGTACCTGGGGCAATCGCCCCCTAGAAGATAATTGGAGACGAAAAGCTGCCCTCTTCCAAACCAGCGCGCAAGCGGCTACACCGCTCTCAGCTGAAGAAGCCTCGCCAGGAACAGATGCTGCTACAGATTCCACAGGCCTCCCATCCGTAGAATCCTTGCTTGCTTCAATCCCTACTAGCCCTGCACAACTAGAACAAGCAAACACAGCGTTAGAGGAATCGTACTTCGAATTGGGTAAAGTGCTATTTTTTCAATTAAAGGAACCTCAACGAAGTGGGGAATACCTCGAACAGCTTATTCAGAAATATCCCAAGTCCGTAAAAAAACCAGAAGCTTATTACCTGCTTTATTTGGGGCAAAAAGAGTTGATGCGCAACGCTGATGCCTATGCCCAACTTCTGAATATTGAATTTCCCGAATCCCCTTACACCTTTTCGGTGAATAATCCAGAGGCTGGAGCAGGAAATAAAGGATCCTTGGAATCAGCAAAAGGGTACGAACAGGCTTATGAAGCCTACTATTCTGGTAATTATTCCCAAGCGAGGGAGTTGATTTTTGCCACTCTGGAAAAATATCCTTTGACCCGAAATACGGAGAAGCTCCTACTGCTCAATGCCATGGTAACGGGTAAGCAGGAAAGTAGGGAACAATTCAAATCCAAACTTGAAGCGTTTATCCAAAATGCAAAGGAACAGGAGTTGATCACTTTAGCTAAGGCCATGCTGCAGCCATTGCTGACCTCGGAAGAACTTGCCGTCAAATCAAGTCCCACAGCTGTAGCACAGGAAGATCTGGCGCCAAAAAAGGAAGAAGTCAAAGAAAATGTTCCAGAAAACTTGGTAAAGGAAAGCCCTTACAAGGCTACTGATGACCAAACCCATATATTTGTGGTGGCCTTGACCCCCTCAGATGTGGAAACGGCCAAGAATTTGCTTGGAGATCTAGAAACATTCCATACCCAGTCATTCGGAAATGCTAGACTGCGAACAGGAAACATGAATTTGAGCGCTCAACAGTCAATTTTTATCATCAGCCCCTTCTCCAATGCAGAGAAAGCGATGGAGTATTTGAAAACATTTCAGGAAAAATTCACTTCAATTGGACTGAAGGATGAAGTAAAAACCAAGTCCTTCTTTATTTCAATAGAAAACTTCCAAGTTTTAAATAAAAACAAAGACCTAGAAGAATACCTCCAATTCTTTACTGCTACCTACCGATAAGTTATGTTTAAACCTGGTCCATTTACCCAAGAAAATTGGGCATCGAAAACAATAAATTATTTGTGGAAAGCCTTTTTTATAGGCTTAGTCTTTTTTGTCCTTTTTGTCTGGATGGTAAGCATCAACTTTCTTGGACTTTTTGGAAGCCTTCCTGATTTCAAGGCCCTAGAAAACCCAGATAGTGAATTAGCATCTGGAATCTATTCCTCAGACGGGGTACTATTGGGATCCTTTGCTCGAGAAAACCGAAGCCCAGTATCCTATGAGGAGCTGTCTCCCAATTTAGTAAAAGCATTGATTGCTACCGAAGACGAGCGCTTTGAAAACCATTCCGGGATTGACTTGCAAGCCATGCTTCGCGTTTTTGTAAAATCAATCTTACTGGGTCAAGATGCAGGTGGCGGTTCCACCCTCAGCCAACAAACTGCTAAAAACTTATTCAAAACTAGAACAGATGCGAGCTCTGGGTTTTTAAGCAAGGTTCCCGGCTTACGGATGCTTATCGTGAAAACAAAAGAATGGATCGTAGCCACACAGCTTGAGCGTGCTTATACCAAAAATGAAATCCTTACACTTTACTTAGACACATCGGAATTTGGATCAAACGCTTTTGGAATTAAAACAGCAGCAAAAACCTTTTTTAATAAGTTGCCCAAAGACCTTGCCATCCAAGAATCTGCCGTATTGGTTGGCCTTTTCAAAGCGCCCACCTACTACAGCCCCGTTTTCAACCCTGAAAACTCCCTAAGAAGACGGAATACGGTGCTCTCCCAAATGGTGAAAAACGAATTCCTGACTGAAACTGAATACGATTCCATTTCACAATTGCCCATTGTCCTGGACTACCAAGTTCAAAACCAGAATCAAGGCCTAGCCACCTATTTCAGAGAGATCGTAAAAGCAGATCTTACCAAATGGTCAAAAGAAAATTTAAAATCGGATGGAAGTGCTTATGATCTATTTGGAGATGGATTGAAAATTTATGTGACGCTCGATAGCCGCATGCAGCGCTATGCTGAAGAATCCATGGGCGAACATATGAAAGAGCTCCAAAAAGCATTTTTCAAAGAAATGGGAACGAGAGAGCCTTGGATCGATGAAAGCTTTCAGGTCATTCCAAACTTTATTGAAACTGCGGTTACCCGCACGGAGGCCTACCGGCTTTTGAAGAAACGATATGGAAACAATACTGACTCAATCAACTTAAAACTGAACGAAAAGAAGAAAATGCGAATTTTCTCCTGGGAAGGGGAGCGGGATACGCTAATGAGTACGATGGATTCCATGAAGTATTACAAAAAATTCCTGCAAACAGGCATGATGACGATGGATCCTTCCACGGGTCATATCAAAGCTTGGGTTGGGGGCATTGACCACAAGTACTTCAAGTTTGACCATGTGAAGCAAGGAAAAAGACAGCCTGGCTCTACCTTCAAGCCATTCGTATATGCAGCAGCGATAGAAAATGGATACAGTCCCTGCTATGCTGTAGTCGATCAACCCGTGGAAGTGTACATTCCTGGTCAGCCTGCCTGGAGCCCCGCAAATTCAGATGGAAAATTCTCCTACGAGCGGATGACAATCCGAAAAGCCATGGCTCAGTCCATCAACTCGGTGACCGCATACATGATGAAAAAATTAAGCCCATTAATCGTCATTGAAACAGCAAGACGCTTGGGCATTACGAGTGACCTAGAAGAAGTTCCCTCTCTAGCCCTTGGCGTAAATGATGTGAACATATTCGAAATGGTAGGCGCTTTTGGCACTTTTGTCAATAAAGGAGAACACATCACCCCCTACTACATCGATCGTATCGAAGACAAGAATGGAAATTTAATCCATCAATTTACCCCAAAGAAAAAGCCGGCCATGAGTGAAGAGCATGCTTACTTGATGACCTACATGCTCAGAGGGGGATTTGAGGAAGAGTCAGGTACGAGCCAGGGAGTGGCAAGCGCCATTCGCGTAGGCAATGAACTAGGGGGCAAAACAGGTACCACTCAAAATGGTTCCGATGGATGGTACATGGGAATCAGCAAAGATCTCGTATCCGGCATTTGGGTAGGTGGAGATGATCGTGCCATCCACTTCCGAAGCTGGTCAGCTGGTCAAGGCGCCAAAACTGCCCGCCCTATCTGGGCAAAGTTCATGGCAAAAGTATACGATGATACAAGTTTGGGCTACACTAAAGGCGCTTTCCCTAGGCCTGAACGACCATTAAGTATCGAAATTGATTGTGATAAATACGAGTTTGACAGTCAGCAGAATGCTGGCTTTGACTACGATGCCAAGAAAAATGATTTCTAAACTTGGATCAACTCACTTAAAAACAGCCTACTTGTTGGGCTGTTTTTTTTAAATTCACCCCATGCTTTCCTCCTCATTTCTGCCCGAAGATCACCTCTCCTTACCGGATCAACCGGGCGTGTATAAGTATTACAATACAGAGCAGGAATTGATCTATGTAGGCAAAGCAAAAAGCCTAAAGAAAAGAGTCAGCAGCTACTTCAATAAAAATAGCGGCATCAATCTCAAAACAAGGCGGATGGTCAAAGAAATCGCCAAAATTGAGATCACCCTTGTCAACACCGAATTGGATGCGCTTCTGCTTGAAAACAACCTGATCAAAAAAGCACAGCCCAAATACAACATCCTCCTTCGGGATGACAAGACCTATCCGTATTTGCTTCTTACCAAGGAAAGCTTTCCCAGACTTTTTCCCACGCGCAAATACATCCCAAAAAGAGGAACTTACTTCGGCCCTTTTGCTAGTGTAAAGGCCATGAACAATGTACTCGACCTATTACGAGAGCTATTTACCATTCGAACTTGCAACTTGGATCTTTCTTACCTGAAGGTTCAGGAACAGAAATACAAGGTATGCCTGGAATACCATATCGGCAATTGCCAAGGACCCTGTGTGGGCAAGCAGATTGAAGCCGACTACCTCGCAGATCTCGAGCAAGCCAAACACATCCTGAAAGGGAACCTATCGCCAGCCAAAACTCACTTCAAGCAGCGTATGGAGATTCTGGCCGAAAAGCTGGCCTTTGAACAAGCGCAACAAGTCAAAAACAAGTTGGATCTCCTTGAAAAATACCAGGCCCGGTCCCTCATCACCAATCCAAGCATCGCCAATTTGGATGTATGCACCTTGGTAGCAGATGAGAAAACTGCTTACGTGAACTACATGCGCGTAAAAAATGGAGCCATGATTACTTCCAAGAATGTAGAACTGAAAAAACGATTGGATGAATCTGAGCAAGAACTTTTGGTGACCGCCCTCATCCGACTACAGGATCAATTCCAAAGTGATGCAGAGGAGATACTAGTTAACTTAGAGTTGGAACCAATCGAAGGGCTAAACTTAAGTGTTCCAAAAATTGGCGATAAGAAAAAGCTAATTGACTTATCCCTAAAGAATGCCCTCTATTACAAGAAAGAGAAAGCACTCCTACAGGGCCTCAATCAAGACAAAAAAGATCGAGTCATCCGGCAGCTACAACAAGACTTAAGCCTTCAAGAAATCCCCGACCACATCGAATGCTTTGACAATTCAAACATTCAAGGCACGAATCCAGTGTCCAGCATGGTTTGCTTCAAACACGGAAAACCAGCCGTTAAAGAATATAGGCACTACCACGTGAAAACGGTCGAAGGCCCCAATGATTTTGCAAGCATGAAGGAGGTTGTCGGACGGCGCTACAAGCGGCTTCTCGAAGAAGCAGTACCACTTCCTAAGCTAGTGGTAATTGATGGGGGCAAGGGCCAATTATCCTCTGCGGTAGAAGCCTTGCAAGAACTCGGGATTTATGGGCAGATGCCCATCATCGGGATCGCCAAACGACTAGAAGAAATCTATTTTCCAGGAGACCAATACCCCATCCACTTGGATAAAAAGTCCGAAAGCTTGATGCTACTTCAGCGGATCCGAGATGAAGCCCACCGCTTTGCCATTAC
>Ga0114975_10000821_pt1 | contig 22704 bp, 21 predicted proteins | sample S_130626_EF_Meta_FD_87031 | JGI IMG/M metagenome (GOLD analysis project Ga0114975, IMG submission 87031) | Freshwater microbial communities from Lake Simoncouche, Canada to study carbon cycling - S_130626_EF_MetaG | ecosystem: Environmental > Aquatic > Freshwater > Lake | place: Lake...
CCTGTCGCAATAATCATCATAGTATTTGGTGTGAAAACTTCCAAATATTATTTCTAGTTGAACGTTTCTAACTTTTAAAAATTGAACAAATTGAATTGTGGATTGTTTTAATTCCCATTCTAACTCATTAAAAATGACAATCTTGTTTGGATTTTTATTAATAACATCCGCTGTAATCTTATCGATATCAATACCATCAATTAAATTATAATATAAAATTACCATGCTTGTATGTAAGATTTGCTTATTCTATCATCACAATCAGGAAACATACTAATTGCGTCTAATTTAGATATGTTTGGTGTTAATAATTTATCTAAAGATTCATGTGCGTAGTTAATAGCTTCTTGAGTAATTGGTACACCGCAATCAATTACATAATTTTTATAGTCTACAGGTGACGGGTGATAGTCGATTGGCAGATCTGAATCAGTGTATCTAATTATTGAGTTCCATTTTCTATGCAGAAATTCATATAATGATTTTGGATATTGTTCATACAGATTTGAATATAAATTAAATATAGATTTTGTAACTTTATCTGGTTCCATAGTATGATTAGCATGTTCGTAATCAAACGGTACTGCCATAAATTTAATCACACCACATGGTAGATTATTAATGTAATTAGTAGTTAATTCTATTGTAGGTAAATCACGCATTAGAAACCAATTTAAATCTTCTAGTTCTTTAACAGTTGACATACTTAAGTCATCCTGAGTATATATATTTCCAGGGGTCTTCCAACCAAAATTAGTTTTATAAAAATCAATTCTAGCATACGTAGACCACATTACTACTACCAAATCATCTTTATTAAATTTATATTTTTTATTTGCTTCTACAATTCTATGAGATATAAAAAGATTACCGCCACCGGATTTTCCTAAATTATAAAATTCTACATCTGGATTCATTGATTTATAAATTATATCAGCCCAAGTAGGATATATGTAGCTAGTAAAACTACACCCAAATGCAAATATTCTTTTGTATTTTTTTAAATCGGTAATCATAATCTTGTTAAAAATTCTCGTTTGTTTAAAAGTACCTGATAATTGTATTCTGTGATATGTTTGGCTTCATTTAAAAATAATTGTAGTTCGGTGTCGGATAAATTACATAATCTTTTTATTTCATCAATTATCATTAACATTCGTTTGCAATCATCTTCTTCACTATCATATTCTTCATTGATGATAGATCCAAATGTTTTGTACCCTATGTTTTGCATCATATTTAGCGTGTTTGGCCTAGATAATAATATAAATGGGTGCTTTTTTAATATTGGTCTAAAAATCTTTTCACTAACAAACAATCCCTCACCCGTTTCTTTAAAAAAATTGGTTTCTGATATTACACTAAAATAGGTATTCTCATAATACATGTCTACTGAATCAGTGAATATATGAGCATGATTTACTGTCATATCCTCTTGATCCAATTTCATTTCCGGAATACTTTTAATTCTATCTTTATTTTGTATGAACGTATTAACAAAATCACTATTATATCTTAATGTCCAGGTCATTTCATCGTAGAATACATCCCAATCTTTCCCGTCATCTGATTTGGCAAGACTAATATAACCATCATCTATTAGATTATTCAACTCTAATAATGCAACTAACGCAGGACGATGTAGTCTCCATCGTCTGTTAAAACTAATAAACTTTTTATTATAGATTTTATGTTCTAGTGTAGATATAGGATTATGTTCAACAACCATAGTATCATGTTCAAACAATCGCATCCATTCAGTTTTAATCTTACCTAAATTATATTCAGTTGCTATATTCTCTACTTCTTTATCTATTACTGCCGATTCACTGATTAACACTATTTGTTCTGGGGGAATGTTTAATTGTTTTATTGCAATGTCATATATTGGTCTTACTACTGTATGAAATGCTTCATGTGCGTTATTAAGCATTAATATACATGTTTTGTTTTGTAATCGTTCCAATGTATCTATGGATAACACATCAGAGTTAGTTAAATGATTAATTGAATCGTGATTAAAAAATTCTGCATACCAATAGTCGGTATCTTCAAAATCGTGAATATCTTTAGTATAGGATAATGGGCGTAAGTGATATTCTTGCGTTCCTAAAAACAATGTATTGTTTTTATTAATTAATGCCATGTTTTGTTATCCAACTCTTACCAAAGTTTCTACGTCTTGCAAAAAATATCTGTTCGCAAAATCGTTGTAGGCTCATATCCTTATCTTCAGGGAAATCAAATTCATAACTGGTAGGATTATTAAGTTCCATATCTGTTTGAATGTACCCAAGTATATCATGGTTAAATTGTAATACTTGTGGATATTGTTGTATTTTTTTATGGTCTACTAAGAAAGTACTTTGAAACTTCATTAGTTCTTCAAATATATCATCAGGTAAGTTAAACTGTTTAGTAAATTCCCGGATTACATTAAACACATGTTCATGTTTATCTTGTCCATGTACATTAATTAATGTACTGTGTATTAAGTTCCAACCATGAATCTCCATACCTTGAATAGGTTCGTGGTCAATACGACCGTATTTACTCCAATTACTATAGTGCTCTCTAATGCGTTCCATTTCATTACGGAACCATTCGTCTTTTTCAATATGTTCTAATAATTTACCGTAGAACGTTTCATATTCTATATTTGAATACTTAAACAAGAAACGACTGATATAGTTAGTAACACCATTAATGTGAAATGTGTTCATAAACCAGCTAAACACTTGAGCATCAACCATTTTGTCAAAAGGTAAGTCTTTTGTTGATACAATAACTTCAATGCCCTCTTTTAATTCATGTTCATTGTATGTACCAACCAAATAATCATATACAATCTGTCCTTCTAGTTTATAGAGTTTACGTTGTAATAAATTCATTTCGGCATTCTCTAATAACTGCGCTTGATATACGGTGATACCGGTATGATTGCCTGCTTTATATAATTTGTAGAAATTATCTTTCCAAGTTTCTAGTGTCTCACCCGGTAGTCCTAAAATCAGTTCAGTGTATAATGGTATATTGTATTCTTCACACATCTCAAAGACTTCGGTAATCTTATTCATTTCTAAGTTTTTGCGTTTGATGATCTCTAATACATTATCATCCATACTTTGAACAGATAGATTAAGACCCATCTTACTACCACCTTCGTAAATCAACTTGCGTACAATTTCTACGACTTCACGCTTTTGATTCTTTGCCCATGCAATCGTATACGCTTTGGGATTATCATATTCTTTTTGTACAGCAATTAATTTGTCAGCAATCATGCTATCACGCTCAGGGAATATACCAAAGTTAGCATCTGTTAATGAAACAAAGTCACATTGATTTTTACCAATCCATTCTAATTCTTCATATACACGTTCAAGGTTAAACTTCTTAACTTTATTATAAGTCAGTGAACCCCAGTCACAGAAGGTACAAGCGTATGGACAACCTCTGTTTGTTTCTAACGTAGCATTCCAACGTATCTCAGGGTGTTTCTCCATAAGAGGTTTGAATACATCGGTTAGATATGGACTAGGTATTGTGTCTAAGTCGTCAATACGCACAGCATCTCCCGTGTCAATCGTCTTACCGTTGTTGTTAATCAACAAGCCGGGAATAGATGAATAGTCTTTGTCTGTTAAGAAGTGTTCAAGGATCTTCTTGAATGATTTTTCCCCTTCTAACTTAGCACAAATATCAATGAAAGGATATGTCTTAAAAAAGTTAGGTTTCTCAATGGGGTATTCTGGACCACCTGCTAGAATAAGAATGTTTGGATTAGCTTTTTTTAGTTCGCGGGCAAGAACAGTATTATAACTACGATTCCAAATGTATGTACTGAAACCAACTACATCATGATTTTTTAATCTTGCAACTGCGTCTTCTATTAAATCTCTGCGCCAAATGAACTCACCTAATTCATATTTATTAGTAATTTTTTTGAATTGTGATACGTATGACCACAGGATAGCAGGGCTATACGGGAGATAATATGCATTAAACTCTTTGGGGCCTTGTTGAAAATTTGGATTAACAAAACTAACGATTTTTTTAGACATAGCCCTTTGATCTTATAAACTGCGCTAATTCAGCACCAATCACTTTATACCCTTCTAATGTAGGGTGTGCTCCTTCACAGTTTGTAAGATATTTAGCGGGCCATTCACGATTATGATAATACTGATGAAAATTAGTCCACTGTTGTGCTGGTAATAAACCGTCAAGTTCTACTAATTTTTGAACAAATGCTGAATAGGGTGTTGTTTCATGTATATATGTAGACCAATCAAACTTATCAACTAGATAGCCGGCATTATTTCGTAAATATGTTTTTATTCCCTCTTGGCGGTAATTAAATGAATTAGCGACAACCACTTTATACCCGTATGCTTTTGCAAATGTTTGTAAATCTAATAAATTACACATTTGTTGTGCGGAAACAAACTGTTCACTCCATAAATCTTTACCGTATATGTCCCAAAATCCCGCATCTCCGATTGAATGTCCGGGAATTGGCCATGCTGTTCTCCATTTATAGTGACTATATTCATTATTAGAATACATATCCTCAGGATTGACACCACCTAATAGATGTTTTTGAAACACATCAAACCGTTCAAACCCACTTAACATTAATACAATTATACCTGTACTATTGTTAAAATCCACTTTATCACAAAAATGTAATTGTCCCACTGCGGCTTTATTACCTATACCCCGAGCTCCTAAATTAACAGGTTCATATTCTGGAAAGTGGTCACGACATAATACATTAACCCAACTGTTTTCGTGTTCAATCTTTCTTAAATAATAATCACTGCGACCTCTAACTTGTACTCTACCACCATGACTTTTCCAAACTTCTTCAGGATAGCCACCTTCACCTTGAGTCCAACTACATCCTAAACCAATAATATATTTTTTCATGCGGCATCCTTCAAGCCTAATTGTATTTGTTCATCAATCCAGTTATATGTTTTGATTAAACCTGACTCTAAATCTTCATCCGGTGCCCAGCTGATAACTTCTTTAATTAGTTTGTTATCACTGTTACGTCCCATAACACCCAATGGGCCGTTGATGTTGCGAATGCTAACATTTTTTCCATTCAATTTTGCAATTAACAACACTAAGTTATTAATGCTAATCATTCTAGTGCTTCCTAGATTAACTGGCTGTGTATAATTACTAGACATGATACGTTGCATGCCTTCAACGCATTCGTCAATAAACAAGAATGAACGTGTCTGATTACCGGGTCCCCATACATCAATAGTGCCACCGTCTTTGCACAATGCTACTTTACGACACAAGGCGGCCGGAGCCTTTTCTTTACCATTATCCCAAGAACCTTTTGGGCCAAAGATGTTATGAAAACGTGCAATACGAACATCTAAGTTATAGTTCTTAGCGTATGTCATATACAATCGTTCTGAAAATAGTTTTTCCCAACCATACTCACTATCTGGATTTGCAGGATAAGCACTGTCTTCTGCTAGTAAAGGATTATCAGGATCAGTTTGATTATGTGCCGGATACATACATGCACTTGAACTGTAGAATACTTTTTTCACACCCTTTTTTACCATTGCATCTAATATGTTCAAATTAATTTGACAACTGTTGTGCATGATATCTGCATCATGTTCTCCGGTGAAGATATAACCTGCTCCTCCCATATCGGCAGCTAGTTGATATATTTCATCAATATCACTTGTGATTAATTTACGAACATTCTCTTGTTCACGTAAATCCATAATATAAAACTCATCTGCAAGTGTTTCATTATATAACGGATAATGAAGGTCTGTTCCAACGACATAGTGTCCTTGTTCCTTTAGTCTTTCTACTAAATGTGATCCGATGAATCCACCTGCTCCGCATACTAATATTTTTTTCATAATTTATTTATTTGTTATTTCTAATATTCTTTCTCGTATTTTAGTCGCAACTATGACTGAATATCTTGTTTTCAATGTTTCATAATTATGATCCAATATTGGTTTAACTCTACGCCTAAAGTCAATTATTTGATGCGTATTCCAAGTAGAAATATGTTTGCACAAATCTAGAATTTTTTTCATTCTTTCGCTTGAATCAATGACATCATCATATCCTTCATCCCAAAATGTATTAAAAGTTTTGAATCCCATATCTCTTAATGCTCTTAATGTACCCGGTGCCCCAACGGTAATAAATGGATGTTTTTCTTTTATAGGTTTAAATGATTTTTCAGTTAATGTTACCTCTGGTGAATCAAAGTTTGTTTCACTTACTATGCTAACTAAACTATTTTGATAATAAGGTCTAGTTGCATCATTAAAATCTTGGCACATTTGATTAATATTAGTTTCTCCATCTAACACTAATGGTAGTTTATTCACAAAATTATTTTTATCTTCTGTTGTAATTTGCATATATTTCAGTAAATAATCATTGTATGAATGTGTTATATGCATACTTGTATTTTCAGGGTCGGTTAGACCCATACTTATATATGACCGATCTATTAATTTTAATTTATCTAAACCAAACCCAATTGCTACTCTATGAGTCCTGAATCTACGATTCCATGATAAAAACAATTTTTCAGGAGCTCGCTCAGTATCATATTCAGGCACTTGTGGGTTATGCACAGTAAAATATATAGCTAAACTATCCTGAGAAACCGGGAATGAGAAGATATTCATTTTATCTTCTGGTTTATGATGTCCGCGTTCTAAACACCACTGGTCATATAATTGTTGAGCATTCATACACCCAGTAAGATATATTACTTTATTCATAGGAATATTATTTAATGAAAAATAGGAATGCATTTGTTCTAATTGATTACGCTGAATATGTGCTTCTGCACTATCTTCAATCAATATAAATCCCTTACCATGTCTAATAAGATATAGTGTTTGTTCACTAGTATCTGAATATTCTAAAATTCCAGAAGTTTGATAAAAATATGTTGTGAAATTCAATCGCCACGTAAGAGCCATTGGATATATAAACATATCATGTTGCGATAAAAAATTAGTTGAACTTAAATCATAACCATAGTTATTACAAAATAACAAATGCCATATGCTATCATTCCAAAATCTAGTGCTATTAGTAGATGCTGATTGTGCAACCGCAACTAGATTAAGAATATTAGGAACTTCAGTATTAGGGATAGGGCCTCTAGGCCCTATCCAATTATATGCTATTCTAATCTTATCACTCATGTTGTTCTTCTATAAATTTAGGTATAATAATATCTGTCCCACAATGACAATGTTCTTTTTCACAAACAATTTGTTTTGGTCCTACTCTATTAATATCTGTTAGTATGTGACCTACATATCCACCTTGACCGCAACTAGCTAGACTCATTTCACCTACTGGATTAATAAAGATAGCATCACCTACATTGCAGTTCCAACCACTAAAGAAATTGTTACCTGCAACAATAACTTCATTGCTATTACATACTTCACTAGTGCCATCTTCGTATTTATTATAGCTAACAGTTAGTGTTGTGCGCTTCATTGGCTTACGTTTAGTTTGCTGTATCTCAGTAGTATGTTCACGTAACCATTGTTCTTTTGCAGGATCTTTATACTGCCATGGACCTGCGTTGACGCTCATTTCATCAAACAATGGAGTCCATTCTAAAAAATAGTTTGGCATTACAGTTTTCAAATAGTTCCCGTACTCAACAACTTCCCAAAATCTTTCTTCATGCATTAACATCTTAGTTGAAAGGTAGTTAACTTTGTCGCACAAAAACATGCTATTTTCTTCATATCTTTTCTTATCACTGAACTCAACATGGTAACTTGCAACCACGTCATCAAATAAATGATAATGCTTTTCCCACCAAGCTAATGGACGACTTAAATTTGTGTTAACTGCTAATGTAGCACGGGGTAGTTCTTTATATATCCATTCACAAATTGGGATAAAGTTTTTCCATGCAGTTGGTTCTCCACCACTGAAGAAAAACTTAAAATTCTTATAGCCGGCGGCTTTATACTTAGTAATCATAGTGGATAGATTGCTGATATACAAATCTAAATTACCATCGTTAATATCGGTACCTCCCCAGTTACCGGGGTTGCAATAACTACATTTAAAGTTACAGTAGTTGTTAACTTGCCATGTTATTGCTAAGTAGGGCTGTGGAGCCTCAATTGCTATTAGCTTTTTGCCCATTCATATACCTCTTTAATTTCTGGACAAATGTCCTCAAACTTCTCATCTCTAAATTGATCCAACTCATCATTGAATTGTTTAAATTCTAAAATACCACCTTTGTTCTCATCACCAACAGTCAAGTTATAGATAATCATCTTAAAGCCGTTGTAGATATCTTGGTTATCTTTATATTTGTTTTGATATACACGATACAATTCAGCAAGTCTACGTTTAACATGAACTGGAAGAATCATAATATTTGCATACCATGGATTAGTTGCTAGATTAAATCGTGGACTTGATTTTGTATCAATAAATCCATTATTAATCATATAATCAAAAAAATCAGGGAAGTGAAAGACATTCCAGATACTGATTGTGGGAGTAATTTGAAACTCTGCATGCGGCACTTGTTCTTTAACTGCTTTAATATTCTTAACGATACGATCCCAATCAGTGCCTTTACGAATTAATTCTGCTGTCTCTTCCATACCATCTAAGCTAGCCCAAATTTTAAGTTTGGGAAACTTTTTCCAGTAACCAATCAAGTCTTTGTCTTTATACTTTAACGAACTAAAGTTAGTCGTGTATGTTAACTCTATCTGTTCGTTCAATCCATTCTCAATCCAATAGTCTAAACATTCATAATGCTCAGGTGTAATAATAATTTCGCCACCCGCAAAATATACTTCTGTTACATCTTTTAAATATGGTTTTAATTTGTTCATAAAGCCAACTTCTTCTGCTTTATTAATAACAATCTTTTTTGTTTTAAAATATTGGTCAAACACTTCGGCGCCGCGTTCGTCCATAAACTCTTGTGCCCATAAACTTGAACAGCCCGGGCCGCAACTACGACATTTCATGTTACACATATTGCTAAAACGCAAGTCCATGTATTTCATTTTAAAGTCGCTAATTGTACCGTCATCACTAGTTATTTCACTAATCTCTTTGACATACTCCAAACCTTTACGCTTATTGTGACTTTGACGCATTGTCCATGTGCCCATCAATTCTAAGTCGTAACAACGCTTACAGGCTTCCACTGGTTCATCATTCAACATAGCTGAACGAATCTTTTTAAAGTCATCACTATTCATCATTTGAATGATTGATTCATCTTCTTTGAGTTCTGCAACAGGCATGCTACTATCAGCAACACAGCATGGCATTACTCGACCATCAGGCCATGAATGGAAGTGTACCCAAGGCAAAACGCAAAAGTGTTTGCCATGTTTTACTAAATTTTCTACTACGATTGTATCTTGCATTGTTACTCCGTCAAATCACGTAATTTATTTAATTCAGGGAAAGTTTTCCAGAAACTTTCACCTCTAATCCTATCACCTGAACCGGTATGTAAAAAGAATGTCTCTTTATTTTCAGTCCAGGTATCATCATCTGCCGCAAAGTTTACTGCATCAGTGACCAATCTACTTAATGATGTACCGTCACCTTCGTTAGATTTTGCCCAAGCTAGTGCCTTTTCTGCGGCTTCAACTTTTAACTCTTTAGGTAAACTTTTACCCGAATAGTAACTAGGATGTACTGCTAGGTATAAACTATGATACCAGTCCTCTTTACGAACGATATTTTTATCTTTTAAGTACTGATAGAACTCACCAATCGTACTATAATTAAAGATACTGAATACAGTATTCATTTGAAAACTAACATAGTCTAGTTCACGAAACTTTAATAGATTGGATTCTACTACGCCCCAATCAGTTCCATGACGCAACCATTCTGCTCTTTCCCCGTAATGATCTATACTACAACTCAATTCAATCTTCTTAAAGTGTTTCCACATGTCTAACAAATCATAGTCTTTAAACTTGATGTTACTAGCGTTAGTATTGTACCTGAGTGTGATATCCGTACGACCTTTACGAATCATTTCTTCAAGCATAATATAATGCTCTTCGGTTAGTGTTGGCTCACCCCCTGCAAAATATGCTAAATCAATGTGTTCTACTTGCTCTAATACTTCACGTAAAAGATTGCCCTTTTCATCAGCATGAATCACAATAGGATGTTTTGGATCGTGATTGGCTCGCATCTCTGCTCCCCATTGACTACTAAACTCTGAACCACATGTCCTGCATTTAAAGTTACAAATGTTACTAAAGCGAATGTCAAAGTAATGCATTTTGAATTCAGGAACAGTTCCGTCTTCTAATGTAGTAGGGACAGTACTATCAAAGTGTTTACCAAAATGTTCTTTGCTATAATTTCTAAAGCTATGCGGGCCTGCTTCTTCGTGTTTATAACAAAAGTTACAGATATCGTTCTTCTTATCAGCTAACATATCCAAACGCAATTGTTTCATTTGTGGGCTGTTGAATGCTTCTTTTAATGTAGTTTCTTTTGTATTACCAAAAGGTTTAGTATAGTCATTACTACAGCAAGGATAGATATCACCTTTTGGTGTTACGTTTAAATGTACCCAAGGGAACATACAAAAAGTTTTGCTCTCATTTAATAAATAATTTTTGTTCATACTGGCCACAATCTTTTGTATTCGGGTTCTAATAATATAGCCAACTCAGGGAATGTCTGCTTAAAGTTTTCATCTCTAATTTTGTCCAATCTTTTAATTTCATTTCTAAATTGCAATTTGTGTTGGTCCCATGAATCTTTTGACAACGCCCAAGGAATAGCATCAGATATCTGTTGCACCTGTTGTACCTTAAATTTTTTAGATTTTAAAAAATTAACTGTTTTTTCTAAACTGTCTTTGGCTTTTTGTTTCATATCCGGTGGAAGAATATGACAAGCTAAATATTCAGGTGTTGACATATTGTATAACATATACGCTGAATCTTTATTTGAATACATTTTCTTATCATGTAGATACTGATAAAATTCATGTATGGTTAATATGTTAAACACACTTAATACGGTGTTCATTTGTAATGAAATAAAGGGAGTCTTTTTTACTAATTTAAAATTAGATTCAACTACACCCCAATCAGTACCATGACGAATATATTCAGCACGATCACCATAATGGTCAATACTGGCATAAATGTTTACACCATGGTCAAAGTGTTTCCAAAGTGAAATTAAATCTTTATCTTTAAACTTGAGATTACTTAAGTTAGTATTATAGCGCAATTTAATTTTAGTTCTTTTACTGCGAATCATTTCTTCCAACAAGATGTAATGTTCTTCCGTGATTAATGGTTCTCCCCCTGCAAAGTATGCAGTTTCCATAAACTCTGTTTGTTCTACGACTTGACGTAAGAATTCTTTATTATCATTCTTTGGTATTACTTTTGCATGCCAAACATTATTTTTTAAATCTTCTTGTTCCCATTGCGTACTAAAACCTGATCCACATGTTCTACATTTAAAATTACATATATTACTAAAACGAATGTCAAAGTATCTCATTTTAAAGTTATTAATTGATCCGTCTTTGTTAGTTGAATTTATTTCATCATAATAATGTGCAAACTCATCATTAATCATATTACGAAAACTTTTTACACCTTGATCTTCGTGCTGATGACATTTAATACATTCTGGATTTTTAACTCCTGCCATCATATCTAACCGCAAACTTTTCATTTTTTCAGAATTGACGATCTCCTGTAATCCTTGAGTTCGAGAATTACCCACACCATCTTCAGTTGCACATGATTCTGCAATACAGCAGGGTGCGGCAATACCGCTAGGATTAGTGTGAATATGAATCCATGGCACAATACACAATGTTTTACTATTATTTAAATCTTCAACCGAAATTTTATTAGATTTTTTCTTGCTCATTTTGGATTCATTTGATTAACTTCTTGGCATAGCCTGTAAAAACTTAAATATTCTGGAAAGATAGCTAACATATCTGTATCTCTGCGCTCATCTAATTCATTAAACCAATTATAAAAGTCTCTACGACCTTCAATCAATTTAGCATCAGAATAATTTGTTTCAGCCATGTAATCTACTACACGTTTAAATTTCTCAAATTCAATGGTAGTAAACGCATCAGCACGATTATCGTCTACGTTTGCTTCCATGAATGTTAATGCATCACGCATATAGGGCATGAACTCATCTTTAGGAAGAATGTTCATATCATATTGAATGGGGTCACGTAGGTACGGTGTATCAAAACGGACACGATGTTGTTTTACATCATCATACCAACCATACTGTTTGCGCCATTCTAAAAACTTACCTAAAAAATCTTTAAATGTAGTAACACTAAAGATATTAAAGGTTATCATAAACGTGATTGGGCTATCTGTATTAGTCAGATACGTGTGAAAATTATTTTCCCACAACTCTAAATCTAAACCTGTACGAATATATTCAGCCTTAGGACCCCATGTATCTAAACTAGTAAATAATTTGAATGCACGAATCTTTTTATCATCTACTAGTTTCTTAACACTATTTGCTAATTTTTCAACTAATGCAGTCTTTGTACCTAAGTTACTGTTAATATTCAACTCTAGCCAGGGCATTGGATCGGTTTCAATCTCTTTCAATAATTTCCATGTACTAGTGTGCATTGTGGGTTCTCCACCTGTGACACGCATAATGTTTAGTGTCTTACGTAATTCAGGCCACCATTCCCAGAATGCGTCCACGTATGGATTTTCTTCTTCACGTTGATACAATGTCATCCAGTCAATGTCACACCGATGATTTTTTACTGTAGTGACAGGACCATGCTTCTTAATCTCATTATAAAAACTAGTAGAATACTTTGGATGGCAGTAACCACATTTAAAATTGCATTCGTTGCCAAAATTAATTTCTAAGTATTCTGGATTAATGTTTTGATTCCATAGACCATTGACAGTTTGGTTGTATCGTTCTTCTGTAAAAATGCTAGCATTTCGTATATGTCTATCACTAATATAGTCCGGGCCCATTGCTTCAATGTTCCAGCAATATTGACAGCCTGTAGGTTTTCCACCATCAAGCATTAATTTGCGTTCTTCTTTTTTAAATTGTGTGTTATGCAATGCCGATGGGTTATCTTTTAATTCTTCTAATGGAATTTTATGTGGCTGCGGATGATAACAACTATGTGTCTCACCTGTTTGTAAGTACATAGTTACATGATGCCATTTAGCAAGACAAAACGTAGGACCTACCTCATTTTCAATCTTAATTTTAATGTCTTTAATTCTTTGTTGTTCGTTACTCATTACCATCCTTCGATTTTTCGAATAACATCCATCTCTGTTACTAATGGATCTAAATTATGATAATCTGCTTTATAGTGACGTTTAAAAAATTTACTTTGTTCACTGTCTAACGCACACATAGGCAAACCCAACTTTGTGTTCAATTCAATTCCATATGATTCTGATAATTCAATAGGATCTTCGTTTTTAATTTTTTCCCACATCTCAATGTAATTATCAAACCATTGTACGTTGGTATGATCCCAATCAGTAAGCATAGTCATATGAGTGCCCATTCGTGCTCCCATGATTGCCCATTGTCCGTTATCTACATCCATTCCCACATTGTGCCAAATGGTAAGATTGTTTAGATTGCGACTTGCAACAATTTCTTTAAATGCGTTAACAGTTGGCTTTGCACCCCTGTCTAAACTCATCTTAACACCTTCACGAAAACCGGCTCGCCATGCTTGAAAAGGAGTATAGTTAGGAAATGTTGTGCTATAGCAATTATACATAGCCCAATATAAATTATCATTGCCGCCCATACAAAAGTCAGCGATACGTGACACATCACCATCTTTCTGATGTTCGTGTGTTTTCATTTTAGCAACATATTCCTTTGTCCAACTACTCATGCCACCATTTCCATAAAGTAACCCATTGACAATGTTTAATGCTTTCCAACGAAACTGTGCTTTTTTAAACGAAGGATCTTTGTCTGTGAAGTTTAATTGAATATTGAAGAATTCTTCATCAGGCATATTATCACCATCAATTAAAATAAATCGGTCAGTATCACTTGCTTCACCTGCGGCTTTGTGTGCGGCGTCACTACCCTTAACACCGTCAACACGCTTTGCCCAAGGCACCATGTTTTTAATCTTTAGCCAGAATTCTTCCTTCTGAGGTTCGTCATAACTTAAATATATACAATCTAAGTCGGCTACATCAATAATATCATCAGAGTTCATATGTAGTTAATTTCCATTTTTGTGTTTTCTTGTAATCTTTTTTATTAACAAGTATACTTATATCTTCTGTGTGGCAATCTATTCCCTCATTAGTTTTTGGCATTAATTTATGTACTACTGCATTAGGTGCAACAGTAGATATTTTACCATTAATAACCCTTACGTCAGGTCTTGCTTGTGCAAATGTAAGTGAATCAATCACAATGTAATTGCCAGTAACAGATTTATCCCCAGTATAACATACTACCGCACCATGTTCGTCATAATACAATCTAAATTCAGGAGCTTCTAATTTAGGTGGTTCCCATAATATAATGTATTCTTCTTCGTTATTTTTGGTACTCATTTTATACTTTCAATTATTTTATCACAAAAGTTCTTAATATGATAGTGAAATGGATACTGCTGTGGAATAGTTTGTACTCTAATCTGATTTGGTAAACATTCGTATACAAATGTGTCAGTCCAATTTTCGGTGGCGGTTCCATTAATATACTGTTTCATGTGTATCATTGACATTTCGGTAAACGTCGGAAGCATTGTCTTTTCAATTCCAATAATATGACAAGCAATAGAATACGCCCAATCAGTGGTTGCTATTTCCTGCGGGTTACATTTTAACATTGCCTTATATTCATTCCAATTTTCAAAAACATCTTTTACTATATCAAAAAAATGTTTTGCTGTATCTGATTTTTTAAAATATGTAATTGCATTATACGCATCAGGTAAATTATTATCGTCAATAAATCTACGATACATTCTAACATCTGATATTTCTTGTTTAAAGTTTCTTATTGAACTAGATACTACAACGTCTTGGTGTGACAATACCTCCCACCAATGGTCAATATTGCGAGGTATGTACATATCTGCTTCTAATTTGATAGTCTCATCATATGGACTTGATTCATATACTTGCCAATCATTTTGAAGTTTCCAATTAGTATTAGGTGCCTGATCACCGTATGGTAACATTTCTGTAGTAACAATAGTTACATTAGCTTTAGGCATTACTCGTTTGATGCTTGCTTTAAGTGCATTAGCACATTTGACATAATCGTCTCCCTGAGCCATAATAACGAATCCTCTTGTCATTTAATTAACTCCATAAAGTTTTCCTTATTCATAACATGAAAATCCATATTTTTAATAATAGTATATTCTTTACGAATTTTACCTCTAATCCAATTATCAAACATAACAGTATATTCAGTGTTTAACGGGTCGTCACTATTTCTATATATTGTTGTATTTTTACCAACGTGAACTAAATTCCACGGTATTACATCTTGTGGTAATGTTGTGTGCCCGTTAACAATTCGTGTTGCCAAAGTCAACGCATAATCATTGCGAAAAGTAGCTGATATAAATCCATGTATGTCTGCGTAATGGTTAAAATTATTTTGAATCATTTGTAACGAATCAAATATTGATTCAGCACGTTTAGTTTTCTTAAAGTTAACGGCTGTAGCCCATAGTGTTTTGAAACTATATACGCTGAGTACTTCTTGTGGTACACCAGGATGCATTAAAAAACTAGTAGTATCGTGACAACAAAAATCAGTAGGTAATTCAAATGTTTTTAGCAACTTGTCAGAATTTACCATATAGTCAGTATCAAGCAATAATGTTTCATCATACGGACTTAGATCATAGGCTTGAAATCTTCCTTTGTTTATCCAAACTCCCCAATCACGCTTGTTAGACGGATCTGCTACAGTAAAAATAGTTTTATCGAAGGTATAAGCAATGGTGTCGGGTAATGACTTTTCATCAGTCACTATAGTAACAGGTAAATCTAAAAAATGGTTAATACGTTTAGCTGTAGCAACTGCCATTTCATAGTAGTTGTACTTAGGTGAGTTAAACGCAAATAATAATGCGCCTTTGCTCATCTTTTTTTCTCTAACTCGGACCATTCATTATACCATTCTTCCATAGTTATTGCATAAACTGTATTAAGTTTATCTAACAATTCCTGTCTGACAACTTTAACTGGGTTATTGAACGTATCAATTAGAATAATTTCAGTATCAGTTGATGCGTTTAAAAAGTTGATAGTTTCTAAATTGGCGCGCCATAAGCCGTTCTGAACGGCAACAATAAATTTACTATCGTATTTGTCTTTTAAATAGGCTTTTGTAGAATTGTGATTGAAGCGGGCTTTAGCTTCTGCTATTAGTTTCTTTGTATCCATATAGGCTCCTACGAGTATTTAGATAGATACAAAGGTGATGTTAAAAAATTATGATCCAAATACTGTACCGGTAATACCAATTGAACCCCAAGAATTAGCTAGATATGTTGTTTCGGGTGCTTGTATAGTAACTGTTGTACTTGACCCTGCACTTACAGTGGCTCCGTAGCCGACTGCAACTTCGTCCCAAACTGTATATAGCATGACTACGTTACCGGCGTCTTGATTTGTACCTTGTGTCCCATTTGATTTAGCAATTATTGAGATGTTTGTGTTTAAGTAGTAAGCAGGCCCGGTACTTGCCGTTTGAGTGAATATGTTAGTGTTACTAGTAGTCATTGCATAATAGCCCATATCCGGGGCGATTGTAGGTTCAGGTAAGCCTCCGCCTACTTTAGTGACACCGTTATAGCTAGCACCGGATACTGTTATTGGATCTGATATAGTAGAACTCATAACAACTGTTCCTATATTACTTGCTAATTGATGCATTAACAAATTGATACCGGCAGTCGTGTTAGCGTGTGAACATGTTACTTTTAGTTGTCCACCTGAATTAAAGAAATATCTTGCGGCATCACCATTTGCAAAAGAGATAGTATGTGTGAATATTAACACATTACTCCATGTACTATTGTAAGTTGCTGTATTAGCAGTAGTTGCCCCTTGCGTTGCGGCATTCAGTCTACTACCATATATGGTTGTTAAGTTAGTGGGGAGTGCAGATAAGTATGGAATTGGCCCGTTAAGAACGGGCGCTGTAATACTAGTAATAGCTGTGCCTTGGTGTGACGCACAGGTACCTGTAGTGTTTATGAGATTTGCCCAGCTGGAAGAATAAATTCTACTCTGATATGGAACCTGTGATAATGCTGTTTGGCCGTAACCTGCATTATTCCCACCTATAGCCCAAACCGTATTTAATGCGCCTGAACTAGTAGATGGGTTACTTCCGACTAACGTGTTATAATCAAAAGATGCAATATTACCATATGGTGCATAAGACATTGTGTTATTTATTAGTTAAAATTATGCACCGGTTACTGAGCCGGCAATAGTAATTGTACCCCAAGAATTAGCTAGATATGTTGTTTCGGGTGCTTGCGCCGTTACTGTTACGGCAGAACCAGTACCAACTACTAATCCATCTGGAACTTCGTCCCAAATTGTATATAATGTAATAACACTACCAGTATCACCATTTGAACCCTGAGTTCCATTTGATTTAGCGATAACACGAATAAATGTACTTAAATATCCAGATGGGCCGGTTGATGCTGTCTGAGTGAATACTGTCGCATTAGCAGTAGTCATTGCATAATAGCCTGAGTTAGTGCTAATTGTCGGGGCGTTGCCGCCGCCACCCACTTTAGTAATACCATTATAGCTAGTACCAGAAATACTTACTGCACCAGAACTTGGAGCAGACATAACTACAGTACCCACATTACTTGCTAAGTTATTAAACAATAAATTAATACCTGCAGTAGAATTAGGATTCGAACATGTTAGTTTTAATTGTCCACCTGAATTAAAGAAGTATCTTGCGGCATCACCACTTGCAAAACTAACAGTATGTGTAAATGTTAATCCAGCTGACCATGTACTAGCATATGTTGCAGTGTTTGCAGTTGTTGCACCTTGTGATGCGGCATTTAATTTACTATTAAAAATTGTTGTTAAGTTTGTGGGAATAGCAGATAAGTATGTAACTGTGCCGCCGGATGCGGGGGCTGTTACTGCGGTAATGGCTGTTCCCTGGTGTGATGCAGAGTTAGAAGTTTTATTAACTAAATTTGACCACTCTGTCGAGCCTACTGTCTGTGCTACCGCTACGTTAGCGATTGCAGTTTGACCATAACCAGCAGTAGTTCCGCCAGTAGCCCAAACTGCATTTAATGTACCTGATGTAGTTGTGGGGTTACCGCCTACTAGTGTATTGAAATCTGATGCCTGAATTAGACCAAATTGTGCGTATGACATTCTTTATTCCTTATTTAATTGTTACCATTGCCAACACGGTGCCAATGTTGTCATCCAATTTATCAACTAATGAGCGGCCAATTGTGTTAAATGCAGTGGGCTCACCGGGTAATGCCGCACGTGCAATACCTTTACCTGCACTGACTAAACGTTGTCCCTTTGATACCTGACCAATAACTTTTACGTTAACACGACCTGAAACTGCAATTGGGGGATGTGTTTCATCTGAGCCGGCGCCAGAATTCATTAAGTAAGCCGCTGTATCAGAGACCACACCAAACACATCTTCACTTAATTCGTATTGCACAGATGTAATTTCTTTTATCCCACCTAATTCAACAACAGTTCCTGCATCATAATATGCGTCGGCTTCAAAACGTTCAGCCAAGTCAGCGTATGTTGCTTGTAATCTTGAACCGGATGTTAAAGTCCAATTACCTGTTAATTGTCCACCAATTGAATTGGCACCGGTTGTAATATTTGCTGTAGTTACACTTGATACAGAGATTCCGCCGCCAAATCTAGCAACTGAATTAGAGCCAGTTAAGTAATCAAATACATTGCCGTTATTATAAGTGCCTGCCGGGTTGAACGGAGAACCATTAGCATACATATAGTTGTCACACCTAATACCCCAGATATTACCCGAAGCATTTGAAACTGCTAAATTGCCACCAGTAATAGCTATTGCATTACCAGAACTAGAACCGTTTATTGTCCATGAACCCGTTAAATTACCAGTTGTTGATTGACTACCTGTTGTAATAACTCTAGATAATATTGTTCCAATGTTAGATGTTGTAATATTTGCATCAGCAATTGAAGCGTTTGCTGTTACTGTTGCGTTAGCAACAGTAATGGAATCACCAAAGAATCCATTAAGCACCGTCATGTTATTTGACGTAATATTACCCGTTACTGTAACTGTACCAAAAGTTGTTGTACCACCACTAGAGGTTGTTGTTAATGCTAACCATGCATTTGCGTTAGCTGTTCCGTCTGCTGGACACACATACAAAACATTAGCATTTGTGTTATACCATAATTGTCCGGCTAATGGATTAGCAGGAGGACTAGTATTAGCAAAATTTTGAGCTAGCCAAACAAAATTTGTGTCAACGTATTGACCATAACCTGCGTAGTTTCTACCTGGTAGAGCTAATGAGGTACTTGAAGTATTAATAGTACCATCAGGAATGGTTGTCAGTACTTGACCATTACTTTTTACAATTGTATATGCCATTTTTTAAATTACTCCGATATTCTATTTATCTTATATTGTTACTAAATTAGTCAAACTTTGAATTCTGACTGTATAATCTATTTGTATTTGTCTATTTAAACTCTTTTGTACTGGGTGAAAAATGACGTGGGTTAGTAGTCTAGTGATTACTTGACCTGTAGTGTCTGTCCCATAATTAGCAAGTAAACCTAATTCATCAAAAATATAAGCAGAGTCAGTTTGTGTGCTATTATCAAATGCGGCTTGGCCGGCTGGCTCACCGTAATCTAACAAACATTGCACCAATATGTCAGTATAAACCTTACCGGTGGTATGAGAAACTGTCATTTTGTTACGTGTGGGGTCCAGGTTAAAAACACTAGTATCGTCAACTATTTTAGCATAAGTTTGGTTATACAGGGCCGCATTCTGTCCTGTAGTATTTGGTGGCAAATATGTAATAACGCCGGTCTCTGAAACACTTGCCCCACCATTTCCAAAGGCCATTTGATATATTTCTCCGTATCCGCGACTACTTAACGTGTCAGCAATAGCTTCTGACATATTTTCATAATTGATAGCATTTTTCTTATCTACGAATACTTCACCGTTGTTGGGATCGTAAATTTTCAAAAATCCTTCTATTTTATATGATAAATTAATTATTGACATTAGTTGTCACCTCGCATTTGGACCAATATTTCTTTAGTATTTGGATCTGTTATTTTAATAGTAGAAGAAAAATAAACGCCCCCGTATTCGTTGGGTTTTGGCCCCGGACGTTCTGATTCTGATTTATTAGATTCTTGTACTTTTTCACTCATAATATACTTATTTATCTTTTAATTTCTATCCACTCTTAAGAAATTTGCCCCTGCAGTTTGGCTAATCTGTAGTGGGTCACCGTCAACTGTGTTATATATGTATGAATTCCATGTATCGGAATAGTCAACACTAGACATTCTATTATTAGGAATAATACCAAACACCTCCGAATATAACGGAATATATGTTTGTGCCCCGGTTCCGTTTGCACCTCGTACTAGTCCAGTAACAGTATTAGTTATTAAATCGCATTCAGCAAATCCAATTTGTTCCCCGTTAACATACAACAATCTACCCTCAGTAGTTGTAATTGTCAATAAATCTTCAAAAGATACTCCATTTGTAATTATAATTACAGGGGCTGTTTCAAAAGTAGATAAACTATAATTTTCAGGATCTACTAAACTAGCTGTAGTATTATTGTATACCTGAACGTGACAAATTGTATTTTTATTGGCTGTTAATCCAATTGTATATGTCCCGTCTACTTCTGTAGGGGTAGTCACATTTTGAATAATATTATCAGTTATACGGCTGGCATCATTTAAATAAATTGTAGTGTCTGTAAAACTTAGCGGGTGAACTAACCAAGTTCTTGTCTGGGTATTAGCTCTATATACCACTGCCTGATTTGAAGTTGAAACATTTAATAAGTATACCTCTTCATTTGGAGTAGCAGTCGGCATCATGCTTGTGATAGTTACATCATCCCCGGTGGTAATAGTTGTTAATATACTTAAATTATTATATGGATTTATTCTTAATGAACTAGATGGTACTCTGTATCCATTAACTGTTACCCACAATCTATCAACATTTACTTGTTGGAATTGTGATACTGTAATCTCACCAACGGCGTCTGTTAATACAAATTCTGATTCATCTGGATATCTTTGTTCTGAGATAGTAAATTCTTGTAATGACAATGCTGTACCCGTTCCTGTTCCCGAGCCCGTTGCAGTAAATGTTGCCCCCACTGCAATAATTGTTGCGCCAATAGCCGCCCAATTAGTATCACCCAATGCAGTAATTTCATATTCATTGCCAGCAATAAAATTATCAGGAGACGTTTCTGGTTGAGCACTTAAAACGTAGTATTCAGTATTGGCTTCAATATTACCTAATATATTCTCTCCAGTGACTGCACCTATTTTAGTAAAATATATTGGTGTTCCTATAATTATTCCAGTAGCATCATTTACTGTAAGTCTATTACTACCTGAAGTAGTAAATTTAGTAAAGGTGTCTGCTACAGTAAACAATTGATCTATCCAAACATATCCACCAGATAGGTAAGATGACGCAAATGTTATTGGATCATTAACTGCATTCAATGCAGGATTATAAGGTACTCCGTACAAATAGATTTGTTTATCAGTTATTATTTTAGCATAATATGTATTGTTGTTTAATTGAACTGAACCTAATATTCCGTCAAGTCTTACTAATGCATTTTCAGTTAAATTATGATTAATACCTGTTTCTACACGTATTGCAATATTACCACCCATTACGCCAACCATGCCATCACCTGACGGAGTTAGTTCTACTGTAACACCATATTGATCCTTAATAGTAAATTCTGTGCCACTATCAATTGATGCAACAAAATAAACAGTTCCAGCTGTATCTACTCCACCTACATTAGAAATAAATGCTTGACCATTACCTGTTTGTGGGTCTGAATTACAAGTAAATATTATTCCAACTTCATTAGCAGATGCACCCAATGAAATAAAATCTGTTGTACCCACAACTGTAATCGTATATACTGATCCAGGATTAAATGACCCGGATACAGACATAGGCGTTTTAAATATAATTTCTTGATTTAGAATTAAAGTAGTAGTATTGCTACATACAATAAAATTGTCAGGTGATGCGATTGTACCTGTGCAAATTACGTTAGTACTTGGTTGTGTAATTGCATTATTTATACCAACAATATTCGCAACAGTTAAACCATTAACTACGCCAGTCATTGAACCGCTGGCAGTCGTAACCACTGTAGCGGCACCACCAACGCTAGTTGAAATAACAAAATCAGTTGAATTTAAAATTTCAGTAACATAATATACTTGACCTGCATTTAATCCGCCCAACGTCGGAGAACTGAATACGATAGGATAATTTATTTCTAACCCTGCTGTTGTCAGAGGAGAAGCCAAAGTTAAATAA
>Ga0114975_10000823_pt1 | contig 22645 bp, 12 predicted proteins | sample S_130626_EF_Meta_FD_87031 | JGI IMG/M metagenome (GOLD analysis project Ga0114975, IMG submission 87031) | Freshwater microbial communities from Lake Simoncouche, Canada to study carbon cycling - S_130626_EF_MetaG | ecosystem: Environmental > Aquatic > Freshwater > Lake | place: Lake...
GAGATATTTTTCATGATCATAGTTGCGAATAGTATCTTTTAGCTGAACCAATTGACCAGATGGCAATTGCACTGTTTCTATATATACATCTTTTCTTCTTGGTGGTTTTGGCACATATCGTGGTTGTGGCTGAACTTCTAGTAGCTTTTGCGGTACAAATTCCGCTGCTTTAACATTGAATGTAAAAGTTTTTGGCTCATGTTTTGGTGGAGCTGGTGGCATAAGCACATCTCCATCAACAAAAACTTCATGATTTTCTTTAGTTAAAATTTCTGTATTTAATGTCTCTGCAAACCCATTATGAGCAGCAGCAAGTTGATTAGAAGAATTCTCTTCAACAAGTAGCATTTTATCAGAAAAATTTAGCATAAAATCTTTGGATAATTCTTTCTCATCGATAGTTGGAATATCTCCTGAAGATTTAGATAGCGAATTATAAGAAGGAAATTCATCGCCTTCTTCATTTTTAGGATTGTATTTCATTTCTCCTCCTTTTTGTTTTTTAATTTTCTTCTTTGCGGTGGAAGCTATTTTTGCCGCCTCTTCCACAAGATTCGCAATAGATTTTCTAATCTTCTTCACAATGTCAGGATTTTTACCTTTAGCATTTTTATCGATAGATTCTTTCCATGTTTTGATCAAAGCCTCTCTAAGTTCTTTATCCATAGCTGCCAATCCCTTGACTGCTTTTTCTGACTTAGAAATTAACTCAACAGCACCCTCATTATTAAACATTATTGCAACTTTCAGAGCATCCTCAATAACCGAAAATTCAATACCCGGATGCTCCAAAAAAGACTTTACAATATCAATATTTTCAGCTGCCGTCGCGCAAGCTAAAACTGAAATTCCAACTTCTGAAAAAGCATTAATATTGACTCTTTTATCAAGCATTTTTCTCGCATCTTCCTTGTAACCAAATCTTGCAACTAAGTGAAGTGGAGTGAATCCTTGGTAATTAATTTTATTAAAATCTAATGAATCATGCTTTGTCAGATCAGGCTCTGCGGTTTTTTGTAACTCGACTTCTTCAATCAATCCTAGCATCTTTTTAACCTTCAACATTTGATCAGAAGTTGCTTTCGCTTTATCAATAACAGCAAGAACGGCTCCCAACTCATTTACCAAAGTTTGTAATTTTCCAATTGGAGTTGCGGCAAATATTTTTCTTTGTTTTTCTCTTTCGACTTCTGCTATTATTTGCGCTTCAATTTCTCTTTCATTACTATCTCTAATTGCATCTTCAGATGCTTTTTCAGCATTAATTCTAGACAATTCTTCTTGTCTTGCCGCAATTAAAGATTCTTTATTAGCAATCAGTTCCAGAACCTCTTTATGACCATTTCTTTTAGCCATAATTTCGGCTGTATCTCCACCATTATTCATAAAGTAAGATCTTGCACCATTTTCTAAAAGAAATTTTACAACATCTTTAGACCTCCTGCAGCAGCTAAAATCAGTGCTGTATCGCCTTTATTATCAGAAATATCAATCGATTCTGGATTACTATTCACCAACATTTCAACAGCTTCATAATTTCCATATAGAGCGGCATACCTAAGAGCAATTTTTCCAGAATTATCTCTAATCATAGGGTTAGCGCCTGCTGCAAAAAGCATTTTAAATATACTATTATCTATTTTACCAACTGGAATTTCATATGTATTTTTCGAACTTCTTAGAAGCATCTTTATTTTATAGCCACTCTTCACTAGATTATTAACTAAAGCCGTGCCGCCAAGAGCATCACGAGCATTAATATTGACGCCATTTCGCAAAAGCATTTCAACAAAACTAATCTTATTAAAAGCAACAGCGAAAAGAAGCGGGTTATAATTCTCAATTCCATCTTCATCAACTTCATAAAAATTCACATCACATCCAGCATCTATTAATAATTTGCCAATTCTCTCATCTCCATTTTTAGAAGCTTTTATTAAAAGGCTATTGTCCTAGCCCCCAAAATCCCCGCCACTTCAGTGGAGACTTTTTAAGGGATTGATGTAAAGATTAGGCGATAGCCTAATTGTTAAGACATCAATCATTTAACAATCTCTTTTTGGAGTAAAATTTATGAGAAAAAACTATAGTGAAGCTAAAATTCTTAGCATTAATTTTAACAGATCCTAAATTACTACTAACCCTCCAAACCCTTATCAAATAATCTCTGTCCGACTTTTTTAAATTCGCAAATTTTGCCATCAAACTTTCTTCTAGCAAAATATCGTTTGGATATTTTTTTAAAATTTCATTAAAAATAATCGACACAACCGTTTTATTATTAGAGGAAATTGCATTCCTCAAAACCTCAGAAACAGCAAGCGCATCAATTTCACTATGAGTAATTAATTTCTTAATATTGCTTTGATTGCTGCTCGCAAAAGCGCAGTCCAAAACCGATAAATTATCTCTTGTGGTTCTTTTGTTAATCTGTGCTTTTTTTGTAATTAGATTATCCAAAACATCTTCACATCAATCACTCAATTACAAAAAGCCTGCAGGAATTTATTTTGAAAATTTTGAAAGCCTAGTTATAATTTAACCATTGAGTTTCACTCAAATTTTCGTGGTAGTGTTTTTTAAAGGAATTTTTTGTTAAGTTTTATGGTTAAAACTTATAGATTTTCTCCTGTGGAAAGTACAAAATGTGTTCTGGCTGAATGGCCTCTCTATAAACATTTCTTCTGATTTGTTGGGTTGGAGAAAAAAATTCTCTATAAAATTTTCGAATAAATTTAACCACTAAAAACATTTTTAGTGGCCTTAAAAACTATTAAGACAAAATATGTCCAAATCTTCTCCCGACAAAGATTCACAACTTAATGAAGCAATTATTGCTCTTAACGAAAAGCTTTCTAGTACCTTAGGAATTGGTGATAAATTAGACAAAGTTTTATTTTATGGAGTAACGGATGCTGGTAAAACAGGATCTATAAAAGATGAATATCTTATTATAGCTGAAGCAATTGACTGTGATAGTGAGCTCAACACTGAATTAGATGAAAGCGTTGGTGGTTTTAAAACAAGATTTAAAGAAAAATTTAAAACTTTTTTTGACTATGGAAAAACAGAAATTGAAGTAAGTACCACACATTTTAAAACTAAGACCGTCACTATAAAAAAAGTTGAAGTAGATTTTGTTAAGAAATTAGAAGATGCCCCTCCTCTTTTTGCTAATTTAACAGCAAAAAAGGACAAACTTACAGAAGAAGAAAAAGAAGAGCTAAAAAAGTCTCCGAATATGCTAGTTAATTCAAAAGCGTTTACCAATAATAATAACTCGTTTCTAAAGATTATTAATCTTAAATTACGAGAAGTAGAAGATTCACAAGATGCCGATAAATCAGAAAAAAGATCTCTTTTAATATATAAAAAAAACGAGCTTCTAAGGATAGAGTTACCAAAAAAGCGTGAAGAAACAAAGTTAGCTGATGCTATAAAAAGTATTAAGGAGGCAGTTTCCACCAAATTAACCAGTGTAGATCTATCAGCTTTCAGCAAAGATAATAAAAGTGTTATTGAAAGGATTAATACAACCTTAGAAAATGAAGACGCCTTAGCATATCTTTTAAGAGTACAAAATAATCTAAAAAATATTTATGATGAAGTATCTCTTACTGCGGATAACAGCAGTTCATTTATCGATGAAAATAGCTCCTCTTCAGAGTCCAGTACAAGAAAGATAAGAGAGAAAAGCGCTCTTAAAACATCTCTTGGTAATCAAGAAAGACGAATTGATATGCGCATCGCAGTACGAGATGTGGAATCAATCTTCAATGATTTAATTAACCCTAAATTTAGCAACGATCAAAAAGAGAGTTTGCTAGCTCTGGTTACTGAATATGAAAGAGCTCATGAAGGTCCATTTTTTAGTCCACTTGGTTATAAGAATTTTGAGCTACCTATTCGAAGTGGTCTAACTAATACCGGATATATTCCAACTGTAAATTTGCCTGCGGACAGCAAAGTTGGACCTTTTAGACACGAAGCTCAAGGATTATTTGAAAGTTATAAAAAACTTCAAAGCGAATCAGTTAAAGCGAATCAAAATGCTTTGTCTGCATTAATCGGCCTTGATTTTCACCAAGGTATTTTATCTTTTACTAGGAAAGGTGATTATTTAGCCACATCTAAATCTACTTTCAGAAAAGATTTGAATAGTATTATGGAGGCAGTCGCAAGAGTAGGAGCTCGTACCAATAAAGATTACTCGCCTCAAATAAAAGATTTTCAGGAATTTTTTAGAGATATACCAAGCTGTAGTCGTGCAGATGTTCTAAACCAAATATCTTCCTTAATGTTTCGGGTATTTGCTAAGGATGGAAAATTTGATACATGTATACAAGGCCTAAAAGAAAATCCCGAACTGCTAGATTTAATGAATATTGATCAAGCAGTTCTTAATAACGATTCTGTTAAAAAAGTAATTCAAGCCGAATTAGAAAATAAAGATTTAAAGAAAGTTAAGAAAGAATATGATGCGAAAATAACCGCGGTTCGCAGTAATTTTGTTAAATTTAAAAACTATTCAGATCGCCTAGAACTTTTATCAGAAACAACTCGTAGCGCCGAGCTCACTTCAATAGAGATAATGGAGAGTTATGAAAAAATAGAAGCTAGTCCATCTTTAATAGATGATTTAAGAGGATCTCTGATTTCTCGTTTGGATAATATAATTAGTAACAAAGATTCTACAATTGTAGCACCTCTAGAAAAACCTGAAATCATTTTAGTTGAAGAAGATGAAATTCTTGCTGCATCTTCCTCAGAAAAGGAAGTACCGTTAAATGAAAAAATTGCTAAAATATATGAAGTATTGAAGTCCTCAATTGCTACAGCTAGCAAGACTTTTGAAGTTCAACAAGCTGATGCTTTGTCTGACTTAATAAGCAAAAATTTAGAACTTGCCACTCTTAGATTAAATCTTATCCGAGATTTACGAGGCAGCTTAATGAAAACCAAAATTGAAGTTGCTCAGCTGGATGATATCAGCGCTTCAGTTGAAAATCTAAAATCAAAAAAATCAACCCTAACATCTTTAGAAGGAATTTTATCTGAAGTTTCTACCAACAACTATTCAATAGTTGTAACAAGGAAAAATGGAATAAAGACCGCAGTAGAGATGCCGTTTATTTCTCCAGATATAACAAACCCTGATGATCAATCTCTAATAACGCAGCTGAGATCCACTCAAGAGAGAATAGAACAATTGGGTTATGAAGTAAGACAATGTGAAATTATAGTAGAAAATCCCGATTGGATTCAAGATCTGAAAGAAGCCGAAGAAGAGTTAAGTAATACAGAAAAATATAGGAATCAGTTTGACTCTTTCCGTAATGAGAATGATCAATTAGTTGTACTATTGGATAATGCTAAGACATCATTTACTACTAATACTGATGAATTAACAGAACAACTCACTAAGGTACGAAGTAAATTACAAGGTGTTGTTCAAAAATTGGATTTAGAAGAAACGGATTTTATAAAACCATCTTTGGATCAAATCTCTAAAAAAGCTTCTGAAAAAGTTTCTAAGAAAAAAGAAATAGCTGATAAAGAAAAGAAAGCTCTTCTTACTAGAATAGACCAAAAGATTGAAGCAGAAAAATCAGAAGCCAGTAAAACCGCTGAAGCCAAAATAATTGCACAGCAGGATAAAGAAATACGGCGTTTAAAAGGAGCTTTAGAAGGCAGAGTTTCTAGCTCTGATTCACCAGAAGAAGCGCTTAGGATTTCCAAAGCAAAAATTCGAGAACTAGAACAACTGTTAACAAAGAAGTCAGAGACCACAACTGAAGCTGGTGTATTAATTAACGGAGAAGAATTAAAGGCTCTTAGGGATGAACTATCCTCCACCAAAAACAAATTATCAGAAAAAGATTCAACATCAGCACTTAGCGAAGAAGAACTATCACTAAAGCAAAAAGTACAAGATTTAGAAAGTAAAATTGCTAAAGCAGCTGAAGCCGAAGCACTTCAAGAAGAAATTTCTACATTAAGATCACAACTAGAAGAACTTAACTTAAGAACTCAAGAAAACGAAGCCCGCAAAACCAATGAAGCCAAAGCAATTGCAGAGACGCAGCTTTTTTCAAAAGAAGAAGATCTTAGGCTTTCCGAAACAAAAGTTGTCGATTTAGAAAGACAATTAAAAGAAGTACGAGAAGAATTGTCAGAAAAAACTACTAGGGCTTCAGAGATTGAGTTAGAAAAAAATGAACTTGTTTCAGAGTCCAAGAGACTTGCTGAAGAATTGCAAAAAGCCTTAAAAGATAAAAAAGAGGTAGAAGCTGCTCCTGCCTCTAGCACAGCAGTAGATCCAACTCTTGCTGAAAAAGTAAATGAATTAGCATATCAGCTAGAAAACGCTGCAGAAAGTTTGAGAGAGAAGAATGAAGAATCAGTCGCTCTTCAATCAATAAAAGCTTCATTAGAAGAAAAAGTAGGAACTCTTACAAAAAGTTTAGAAGATCGGGCCACGGAGGATGCTTTTATAAAATTAAATAAGAAATTTAATGATGAACAAAACGCTGTATTGGAGCTTTTAGAAAAAAATCCTGAGTTAAAACAATTGTTAGAAAGTAAAGAAGCTGGATTAGGTGAAACATCTCATAATGTTGATGCTTTAGAACAACAAGAACTTGCGTTAAATAAAAAACTATCTGAACAAAGAACTAATCTAACATCATCAAATAAAGAACTTGAAGCTGCAAAAGCAAAAGAAGAAGAATTAAAAGACTCTGAAGATGAAAAAGGAAAAATAGAGCTGACTTCTATAAGAGAAAGAAGACCTATACTTGAAGCTGAAATAGAAGCAGCGAAAACTGAGATAAGCAAAATTACAGAAAATTTAAAAGAATTAACAAATTCTCTGGGCTGTGCTAGCCAAGATCATTATTATAAGTCTAATGAAGCCCTTAAATTTATTAATCAACTTTATGAAATTGTCAGAGAAGTTAGGGGAACAGAAATTACTCCTAAGACTTCTACGAATATGCCACCACCTCTACGAAAAAAAGATCGCGAGCATGAGATTATTATGAATGTGCCGACCGATTTATCTGCAGAAGTGATTTTTGATAAGAAAAATAATCCTGTAAGTTTAGAAATTTACGCTCAAAAACCCGGAAGCAAAGCGGCTAAAGAAGGCAAATCAGATCCTACTAGACGCAAGACTATCACTCATGATCAGTTAGATTTACAAGAAGGCCAAAAACTTCATCGCTCGAATTTCGGTAAAATAATATTTGATGAAAGCGCAGTAATTAAAGATGAGGCTGGCAAAAATATTGCCATCTCGAATCCCAAAACCGGCGAGAAGATGCGCAGCGGTATCTTTAATGGCGCCGATTTGAAAGATTCAAGTTTCAGAGGATGCGTATTTAAGAATGTTGATTTCAGTGAGATAAAAAATATTAAAACATTGAAATTTGCTGGATGTGAATTTGAAGGATGTACTTTTCCAAAAGGCATTGATTTTGACGGCAAGAATTTCAACTATAAAAAAGTTACTGTATCACAAAAAGCGAAAGTAGCTTACTCAGCGGCTGTAGAATCAAGATCTAAGGAAATTGAGATAGACGGTGTTAAAATAGTAGAAGGCGCCGAGCTAAGAGCGGTGATGGAAGTTATGAAAGGTAATAGCTCAGAAAAAGGAAAGAAATCTACGATAGTTAAAGCCGTTCAAGCCGCCACCACAGAACAAGATGTGAAGCTGGAAAGAAATATTACTGACCTAGAGATACCACCAAGCAAAAGTCCAAAACCAAATGCTAAGGCTACTGTTAGATTAAGCGGGAAACAGAATATACAAACAGCTGTGTTGGTTTAACCAGAAACTTGGCGTCATAATTCTCCGTTTCGTCCCAGAATTTTCTGTCATCCACTCTCCCATCCTCTTCTTGTTATCCCCTAATCTTTCTTATTATCCCCGCGAAGGCAGGGATCCAGTGCTATTTTAGACATAGAAGAAACTCATTTCTAGATCCCCGCCTGTGCGGGGATAACAAGTAGCACTAGTAAATGACACAAGTAGAAGACGGGGATAACAAATAGCGCGCTCGGGATTACAAAGTAGCACGCCTGGATTACAGAGAACGCGGAGATGAGAGAATATGGGAATGACAGCTGAAGAATTATGTTACTTCAAAACCCCCTTAATTATTTTCACAAATTCATCTGCCGCGGCAATCAATTCTTGTCTTGGTTTGATAGTTTTGGCATCTGATTTTTCTTCTTCAACACGAATTAATAAATTTCCGTGAAGATGATATAAAGTTTTTAATATCTCGTCTGCATATAATTTTTCTGTATATCTTCCAATCATTCTAGATAAAGCAGCTAAGCATAAAATTGCTGTGGCATCACGACTTCTATCTGACAAATAATGCAATTCTTCTGAAGTATAGCGAAATTCTTGAGAAACCTCTTCTTCAGACATCAATGCGCCACCTCCTCTTTTAATATGCGCAATGTAAGCCTCGCAATGAGCTAAAACTTTTTTGGACATTTCATTAATATCCACCACATTTTGCGAAATATTATATTTCAATTTAGCAATGATTTCTCTCATCAAATCCTCTTCTTCTTCCACATCATTATGTCCGCAATTCAAGTTTTGCATAGTGGTGTTGATAGATAAAACTTCTGCAAAAGCTTTCACTCCAACTTCAGTAATTCCAGCATTAGCAAGGTTCAAAATATGCAAAGATGAGTTAATTTTTAAGGCATTTACCAAAGCCTCAGCTCCACTAAGTTCAATTTCATTATTTCTCAAAGATAAAGTTTCCAAATGTCTATTCACCATTAAAGCTTCAGCGAAAGCCTTAGCGCCATCTGGCCCGATCGCATTATTTCCTAAAAAAAGATGTTTCAAAAGTGAGTTATTTTTCAAAGCCACAGATAAAAATTTTGCACCTTCATCACCAATTTTATTTCCGCGAAGATAAAGAGTTTGCAAAGTTTTATTGGTCTTCAAAGCATTGGCAAAATCTCTCGCGCCATCAGCTGTGATGCCACAATTACGAATTTCTAAATGTAATAATTTAGTGTTACGAAGCAAAATATTTGCCAAAGCGGTTGCCCCAGCATTTCCAATTTTAGTGCCTGAAATATCTAGGGTTGTAAGATTGGCATCATTTTCAATTAGCTTTTTTAGGATATTTTCAGGAATAGACATGTGGAAAATTATTTTAAGGATTTTTGAATGTTACTTGAAAGAAGGATGGATCAGATAGATCTACCTTTTATTAAACTCTATAAATTTCTTTCTCTTGCTCTTCTAAAAAGGCAAATTGTTCACTTTTTTTATCATCCATCAAATTGGCGATAATATCAGCTGAACCCACAGAAAGAGTCCAACCTAAAGATCCGTGACCAGAATTTAAAAAGAGATTTTGATATTTATTAACTTGGCAAATTAACGGAGTAGAATTTGGTCTAAATGGCCTGAAACCAAACCATTGAGAAACTTCGTTGAAATTTCCAAAATCTGAAAAACTTGATCTCACTGTGGTTTTTAAAAAGCTTATTAGTGATTTATTTTCACTAGTTTTAGATCCACAAATTTCCACCGAACCCGCCACTCTAAATACATTGCCAATTCTGCTATAAACAATTTTATTTTCGCTGTCGGTAAGCGCTAGGCTTGGCGCAATAAATTGATGATCTGCCGCAATTGAAAGGCTGTAACCTTTAAGCGGGAAAATTTTTGTATCAATGCCAATTCCTTTTAAAAGCTTGTTACCAAAAGCTCCCAAACAAGAAACATATTTATCGGCCACAAACACGCCTTTGCTGGTATTAATGCCTGTAATGCTTTTATAATTGGTAAAAATATTTTTAACTTCTGCATCATATTCAAAAATCACGCCATATTTTTCGCGGCAAATTTTTTCTAAAGATTTAGTGAAAATTAAGCTATCTCCAGAAGCATCTGCTTCATAAAAAATTCCGCCCGCCAATTTATTTTCATCATAAAGCTTCACCAAAGTTGGCTCTTTTTTAATACATTCATCGGAATTTAAAATTTGCGCTTTGCATCCAAAAGAATTATGTATTTCGGCCTCTTTAATCGCCGCATTAAATCTTTTTTGGTCGCGATAAAAATGTAAAATTCCAGAATTTTTATAGTCGAATTTCAAATCTGTTTCTTCTTTTAAAAGATTTTCCAAAGTTCTTTTACTGTGCCTAGAAAGGGCGTAAATATTTTTACTATTTTGATGATTCTTTTTGGCGTTAGAATTTTTCAAGAATTCGTAAGACCAAGTTAAAAATTCGCGGTTAAAAATATTAGAAATTCCTAAAAATGAAGAAGGAAAAATTGCCGCTTTGGTAATTGAGAGTAATGAAGTTTTAGAAGACCAAGGTTCAATGTGAGAATAGCTCAATTGCCCGCCATTAGCGTAAGAGCAAGACATTGAACAAGACGAATTTTTTTCTAAAACTGTTACTTGATGTCCGGCTTTAGCTATAAAATAAGCGGTTGTAACACCGATCACTCCGGCACCTAGAACTATTACTTTCATTAAATGGATTGTTTTTAAGTTTAAAAAGGGTTCAAAATAAGTTATTAATCTAGCCCAAAATTACAAGAATTTAAAATGGCACAAAGCAACAAGCCCAATGTTCTAAACATTCCATCTCATCAAAATTTTTTTGAATCTTTGTTAAAATTCTTATCTGAGAATTTTTCTAAAAATATTTCTGATGTAAAAATCTTCTTACCCAATCAAAGAAGTTGCAGGGAATTGCGCGAATTATTTTTGCAAAAATCCTTCACCTCGCACCAAAATTCAAAGCCTGATTCAAGGATTAGCTCAACAATTATTTTGCCAAAAATTAAGGCAATTTCTGATATTTCTTTTGAAGATTTTTTTGATTTTTTACCCGCACCCGAAGTTAAAGAAATAATCGATGGAATCTTGCAAATAAAGGTAATTTCAGGCATCGATTATCTTTTTTTCTTAAGCCAAAAAATTCAAAAACTTTCACTTTTCGGGCCAAATCTTGAATCAAATCAAGCGCTAAATATTGCGATTAATTTAAAAAGCCTGTTTGACGAAATTGAAAAAGATGAAATTGATTTAGATAAATTAAGTGAAATTGACGATTCAGATTTATCGGCGCATCGCCAAATTACTCTAGGTTTCTTGAAGAATTTTCATATTCAAATCAAAAATTCTTTGATCAAAGAAAATATCTTTTTTAGCTCTTCTTATCACAATTTTGTAATCGAAAAATTCAGCCAATCTTTAGAAAAATATGGCTCGAAATTTCCTATAGTTATTGCTGGTTCAACAGGAAGTTTGGCTTCTGGAAGTAAGTTGATTAGAAGTATTTCTAAACAAAAAAATGGCTTTGCGATTCTACATAATTTGGATCACCGCGAGATGGTTTTAGAAGAAGAATATCATCCACAATTTTTGCTAAATAAATTGGTGAAATTTTTGGAAATTGAGAAAAAAGAAGTTCAAAAAATCTTAGATAAAAAATTGCAAATCAGCTGCGAAGATAGATCAGAGTTTCTTTCATTTTTAATGTTACCAAACCAAGAGACTGTAAAATGGCAAGAAATTGAAACTCATTTAAATGTTAAAAATATTTCTGAAGATTTAGAGAAGAATTTTAAATTTATTGAAAGCAAAGATGAGCTGGAAGAAGCCAGAATTATAACGCTGATTTTGGCAGAAAAATTGGCAGAAAAAGAAGTAAGATGCGCGGTAATTACTAATAATCAAAAACTTACGCAGCTTGTTAAATATCAGCTAGAAGAGCTTGGTTTGTCATTTAATGATTCAAGTAATTTAGGAATTTTTGACTCGCCTTTGGTGAATTTTATTTTGCTGATTTTGGAGTTGATTGAAAGTGATTTTGCTTCGGCAAATCTTTTGGCGGTGGTTAAGAATCCGTTGTTTAAATGCAAGAATGAGAATGCTTCAAGATGGACCCCGCAACAAGTGCGGGGTGACAATGGAGAGTCTGAGATTAATTTGTCACCCCGCACTTGTTGCGGGGTCCATCTTGAAACACAGCAGAATTTAACTGTGATTATAGAAAAATTTGAAACAGAAATTTTGCGTCAAGGCAGAACTAAACTTGGTTTAGAAGGAATTTTAGATAAGTTGGAAAGTTTGAATAACCAAGATTTAAGCCTCTTTTTTAAAGATTTTTGCCACGATTTAGACAAAATTTCTCACTTAAAAAACCCTGTCAATATTTCCGATTACACAAAACTTCTGATTGCCACAATCGAAAATTTAACTGAAAAAAAATGGCATGATTTGCTCACTTCAGAATCTGCGCAAATTGAGCTTTTTGAGTTTTTTGAAAATCTCAAATTACAAAATAATTTTACCATTGAAGCGAAAAATTCTTTGGCAATTTTCAAAACTTTATTTTCACAAATCAGCTATTTTGAGAAATCAGATGCACTGGCGCCAATTCAGCTTTTATCAACTGTAGAAGCACGCTTGATCAATCACGATTTAGTAATTGTGGCGTCATTAAATGAAGGAGATTTTCCTGAGATTGAAGCGGAAAATTGGCTGGGAAAAAAGATTAGAAAAGATTTGGGTGTAGATAAAAAATTACAAAAAATTGGCCAAAATGCTTATGATTTTTGTAATTATTTATGCAATAAATCTGTGGTTTTAACGCGCTCTAACAGCAGAAATGGAGCGCTGGCAATTTCTTCACCTTTTCTTCTTAAACTCACAACTTTATGCAAAAAGATGAAGTTGAATTTAGATTTTGGTGAAAAATATTTTGAATTATTAAAAAATTTAGAAAGCTGCGAAATATCTAAAATAGAAAGACCAAATCCAAAACCCGCTTTAGAATTTCGTCCAAAAAAATTAGCTGTAACTGACATTTCTAAATTACTGTCAGATCCTTACACAATTTACGCCAAGAGAATTTTGCAACTTCGCGAATTGCAAAAAATTGATTTTGAACCAAGTTACGCCGAGTTTGGAAACTTTGTTCATAAGGCTTTAGAAGAGTTTATAAAAAATCCCCACGAAAGATCTATCGACAATTTTGAAAAATATTTTATTGAAGCAGGATTTATTTCAACTCAAGCCAAATTACTTTGGTGGCCAAAATTTGAGAATATTTTTGAAAATTTTTTAGAACAAAATTCTGAGCTGGAAGTGCTGCGCAACTACACCGAAATTCCTGTGAAATTAATTATTAAAGAAATTTTAATTAGCGGAAAAATTGATCGAGTGATTTTTAACAAAGAAGGTTTTGCAGAAATTTTTGATTATAAAACTGGCCAAATTCCGGCCACTAAAAATGTATTTTCGGGAATTGAACCACAGCTGACAATTGCAGCATTAATGCTGATTGAAGGTATTATTGAAAATGATTTAGGAAATATTAATTCAGGCCAAATCACTTCTTTAAATTATTGGAAACTTTCGCCAGATAATAAAAATAAAATTACTGAAATTTCTAAAAAAAGTGAAGAGATAGAAATTTTAATTGCGGCTGCTAAGGCTGGATTAGAAAGACTTTTTGAATATTTTAAGGATGAAAATAACGGCTATATTTCGGCACCAAATTTAGAAAATTATAATGAAAATGAATATTGCCATTTGGCCCGAATTAAAGAATGGATCTAAATTATGAAACATATTCAAGGAGAGTTGAGAAGCGATTTCCACCTACTTCCTGAAGAACTTCAGCATTTGTATTATTAGACTGAAAACCGAGATCCAAATTTAAAATCTATTAATTTGGCTAGCCAAAATATTGGGCCACTGGGAATAAAATATTTGGTCGATTCTTTGAAAGATAATTACACGGTCACTACAATTAATCTTTAAGGAAATAATATTGGAGATGAAGGAATAAAAGTTTTTAGCGAGGCTTCAGATATGAATAATAAAACAACTCTGATCGAGGGCATTGCTAAGCTTAATGATATTATTGATCTTCATGAAGATGATATTAGAAGATCAAAGAAATGCTGTTTATAAAATTTTAGGATTAGAAAGAAACGCTACTCATGATATGGTTAAACAACCTATCGCAAACTTACGCTGCGCATACATCTACATCCGGATAAAACCCATAGAATGCTTCAGCTACGAAAGATTTTCATGTTATTGATGGGCTTTGTGAATCCCCCTTTGACAATTGCTTTAGCAATTGCAATTCACTCAATAAAAAAATATTTTGTGAATAAAAAGAGGGTGGATCAAATGCGCTAGCATTTGAGACGGGTGATTTGAAAATGCTAAATTCCTTATCGATCTAAATATTAATTCCGAGCTTGTTGAGAGAAATCCTCCGTCACACCTCTGGGGTGACATCTCATTTTTCAAAGGAGGCTTTTTGTTTTAATTGAGATGGATCTCCTTCAATTCCCCCTAAAGATGTTCTAGGTATTTCAAGATCTGTCTTAACTTCTTTTTTCTCAGCCCATTTTTTTCTTATCTCCTCAACCTTATCATGATATTCCTTGATGAGGCTTTCTACAGTTACTTCTTTTGCGGCTTCATAGGTCTTTGCCATAACAAGTTCGCTATTAATATCTCCTGCTTTATTCAGAACTTGCGCGTCTCTTAAATATTTTCTATCCAATATTTCTGGAAGTGATTTGCTTAAAATAATGTGTGCGGCAACTCTGGCAACATCATCAATCAAAACTCCCACATCTCTATCCTCATCTGAAATTGCTTCCATCAAAAATTGCGAATATTGGTCATAAATAATTTTATTCACCAAAATCTCTTCAGGTTCTGCAACTCCTAAATCAACAAGTGCTTTCAGCAATTTTTCTTGGTCTTCTTTGCCAGCTTGTGTAACTACAAAATCCCAACCATTAGAGCTTTTTACTGGCTCGCCATCTTTACAAAATTCTTCTTGTAACTTTTTAAATAAGCCATTTGGAGAAATGCGGCTTTCGTTAACTAAACGAACACTAAATATTCCAGCGCCATCAGACGAGTCGCCAAGATTATCATCCACGACAGAATTTATTATCGGATTAAAAATTTTGTCTGAGAAAACTGAATATAATTTCTGATCACAAGGATCTTTAATTAAAAATTTAGTCAAAGCGAATTGAGTTTGAGTGGCAATGTTTGCAACACAGCCATCTCCCAAGCCGCGCATAACTGCAGTATATTCCTCAAGAGCGCCTTCTCTTTTAAAATAATAAGCCAATTTTTGGTTATTTCTTTGGAAAAAACTCACCAGCTTATTTTTGTTATCAGCATTAATTTCGCTTTCTAAATTCAAAGCCAAAGAGAAGAAAAAGGCCACTTCGTCTTGAGTTGCCGCTACTAAAGATCCGCCTTCATCTCTAACCAAAGAATTTTCTTTTTGTAAAATTTCTTTAAAAATTCGCGGAACTTCTAGCCATCGCATTTCGTCAAAAACTCTCTCAGCCTCGTCTCTTCCGCCTTCTATTATTTCACATATTTCTTCTTGTTTGGCTTTTTCCGCTTCTAAAACCAGCTTTCTTTCTTCATCTAATCCAGATTTTTTCAAAGATCTGATTTTACTTTTCAGCAAGTCTTTTTCTTTATCAATAAATCCATTAAATATTCCCCTGATTTGATTTTGACGATCAACTATATTCGCACTTTCAAATCTTGTTTTAGCAGATTCTTTATCTTCATGCGAAAGCTCTGTTTGATCAGATAAGATTTTTCGAAATATCTCAGATTGTATTTTTAATAATTCTGAAATGTCTCGCGGAGCTTGAATTTCCTCAGGCAAACTTGGTGGTTTGGGAAAATTTATTTGATAAGAATTAATCTCTTCAACTGTCATCGGCGGAATTTTTTCAGTCCTTAAATCTAAATACTGACTTAATAATTCCACTTTCGGCATCTTGATTTCAGCATCCAGTCTCTGAAAATCTTCTTCTGAAGAAATTTCTTCCACAGATAAATTTGGGGAAAATAAAATTCTTAATTTTTGATATTCCGCCACAGAAATATATGGATGCTCTTTGGTTGGAACATAACCATCTTTCATTCCCGCCAAAACTTGTGGTTTTAACAGCGCTTTAAAGCTTTTTAAATTGTTACCAATGTAGTAATAAGAAAATAAATCTGCCAAATTTCTTTCAGTTAAAACTTTCTTTCCAAACAGGCCTTTTACAATTTCAATTCCTTCTTCATTAAAAACATCGATTAATGGTTTTTGTAAAAATTCTCTGATTGATTGATAATTGTTACTAAGTCTGCTGCTGACAATATCTAAAATATCATAATCATTTCTGATGATGAGGTTAGAACTATCTATAATATTGAAAGCAGCATCATCATCTTGAATTTCTTTAACAAATTCTTTGATTAAATTTTTATCTTCACTTGCAAAAGATCTTTGAGAAATAAATTCTGCGAATAGTTGAACTTGGAAGAATTCATTATTTGGATATAAATTTTTGCATAAGATGGCGATTTTTTCTTTCGGTAAATGCGCTTTTTTGTATCTTTTGCAAATTTCCGTGGCGTCGTAAATAGTGTGAAAAAAATCCTTAGAAGCCAAATCCGAAAAAGTCAAAAATCTCTTTTCCATATCAGATTCTTTTTCGAGATAAGTTGTCGCCAAAGAACTTTTTAAATCAGCATCATCAATTAAAGAAAGAGCGGCTTTAAAATCTTCTAGGCCTTTTGGAGTTGCTAGATCAAAATTCTGATTAGGATTAGAAATCCAAGCATCTACAATGCTGAAATGCAGTTTTTTTCGATCAAATCTTTTAATTAACGGCAAAATTTTTGATTTTAGAAATTCTAAGCCACATATATTTTGAGGATTTTCGATGTAAGTTTTTATAATCTCAGCTTTGGCAAAATCAGATTGAAATGAAGAAACTAACTTTCTAAAAAATTCTAATCCTTCAGGAAATCTAAAATCAACTTCGCTTTCTGGATTTTTCAACCAAGCCACAACAACACTAGATTGCATCTGGGTTAAGCTAATAGTTGGCAAAATTTCTGCTTTTAAAAAAGCAAAATCTATTTTGCCGCGCGACTTTCTTACGCAATTTGCAAGCAATTCATATTTGTAATAATCATCTTCAAATAAAGAGCTGAGATCTTTTGCTATTCTTAATCCTTCTTCTGATTGCAAAGCAAAATTTTCATCAAATTTTTCAATGCTAGATTTAATGATTTCACATTTATTTCCATCATCACCAACTAAAGGAATAATCTCTGATTTTATATAATCTAAATCATAAGAAATTGCCGTGTTTTTAAACCAATATTTAACTAGAGCTGATCTATTATGCTGATTGTTAGAGGCTGTGATTCCAGCACTTTCCATAACATCTGTCAAAAAAGCCAAATCATATTTATGACCAGATTTTAAACAATTTTCAATGATAGTTGAAGTATTGTCAGAAGATTCTTTGGCTATAATTTCTTTCAGAGATTTTACATCTTGGATAGATCTTGAATCAAAGTTATCAGGGATTTTAAAAAATGTTTTTATCGCTAATAATCTGCTAGAAACATCTTCAATTAAAGGCAGAATTGCTTTTTGTAAAAACTCAATATCAAAATTATATTCAAGCCTTTCTAAGCAGGTTTTTGTAAGTGCCGTTCTTTCTATTTCATTTTCAGCTAAAGGAATTATTGCGGTAAATAATTTGTAATTAATTTGATCGTTATTTTTTTCTAAAGCCGCTTTGGCAAAACAATATTTATGATGTGGATCTTCAAATTCAGAAAGAATTTCAGCAATAGATTCGGTGGGAATAATATTTTCAGACTTTTCATTCCATCTTACAAAGATTTCAAATTTATAACGACCAATTGAAGGCAAAGCTTTTTTAAAAAATTCAAAATCAAAATTATTACCTTCTTTTTCTAGCCATTCAAAAAGCATGTGATCTTTTTTATCAGCCTCATCACCAGCAATTAAAGGCAGGACTGTTTCTTTAAGAGTGGGAAGATCAAAATTATTTTCGTCAGATTTTATTAGCCACTCTCGTATTATGCTAGATTTTCTATTTCCAATTTTTTTTTCTGTTAAAAGATCTTTTGCCAAAACATCAAAGCTAATATTCTCGCTAGAATTTCTGATCCAAAAAAAAATTGCATCAGCTTTTGAGATTTCATTATCAAGAAATTTAAGATTTTCTTGTAAAATCTTATAACTGAAATTGTTGGGAGATTGCAAAACATGAATTGCTAGTAATCCCCTAAACATATCGGCCTTCATCAACGATTGTACTCGTGCCAACCTATTATCAGAATCAAGATTATTTCCCTCTTTTTCCAGCCAAGCTTTGGCCAGAATTAACCTTTCATCATCAGTCATTCCTGAGGCAAGAATTGTAAGAAACTCATCAAAATTGTAATTATTTTGAGGATTTTGAGGATCAGATAAATGCCGATTAGCATCCTCAAAGACTGGAACATCCTGACCAGAAAAAATCCGTGATGATGCATATTGCATAAGCTTCCCTATTCTAGTATTTGCGCCTCTCATATTCTCTTAATTCATAAATTAATTTCTCACAAACTTAAAAATCCTTCGTCCAACATTATTGATGCGAAAGTTTGTAAGCTATTTGGTATTTTAATAGCTCTAACTTGAATTTTTTATCTACCAATAATTTTCTGAGAATTTTTTGGTATTTGAGGAAGTTTCGCGGGGATTAACACATATCGAAAAAACTTCGAGCTTTGTGAAAAAAATTCACAAAGCTCGAAGTATAAAAAGAGGAAAGATTAAGAAATACCACCCTTGCCTTGTTCATCATCGTCTATACCGCCAGTTTTACTTAATATCTCGCTCAAGAAATTTACTCTCTCAGAACCTTGCTGCCTATTTGCAATAATCGTAGCGGCAATTCTAGTCTTATTCGGACCTTCCTTGTACACTACTTTTCTTCTAAGACTATCTACAAATTTTCTACCTATTTTCTTATGTTTATCACTCAACTCATCACCAGACTTTTCTATCTTAACTTCCGGTTTTGGAGGTTCATATTTAGCAACATTCTCCTGCATTTTTTCAGCTGCATCAACCAAAATAGATTCATTAAGCTCTTTAAAATCTTTAAATTCGGGATGATCTAAAATCTCTGGGCCCATTTTTCTTAAAAGGAGAAAAGCAGCAATTCCAGCTGGACCTCGATTAGTCATCAAGAAACCCCCATCTTTTCCTTTTTCAAAAAGATTTTCAGATGCTTCTGAGATTGCCTATGCTAAAGCTATTCCATATTCTTCTTTAACAATTTTATTAACCATATCTGGATCAGCAGAGGACATCCCTGTTTCAGAAAGTCTAATCAACAAGGCATCTTTATATTGCCCACTTTCGCCATCAACTATAAAATCCCAAGCCTTTCTTACCGAATCACCCTTAACCTTTCTGCCATTAACCGTCTTATCTTCTACAGAGAATTCTTCTATTAAAGAATTGATAAAACCATTTGGCAAAAGTCTACTTTCGTTAATAACTTCATTACTAAGTAAATCAGAGCTACTGCTAGACCCAAGAATGTCACCAATATCTTTTCTCCAAGCAATTGGAGCACTAATTTTTCCAGAAAAATTTGAATAAGATATGCTTGCACAAGGGTCTGTAATTAAACATCCATATAAAGCGCTTTTAGCCTGAGCTGAAATATTGGCAATGCAGCCATCTGATTGCGCACTCATCACTACGGCATATTCATTCAAAACACCTGCTTTTTCAAAAATATGTGCCAACTCTTTTGCATGTCCGGGGCCAGATGGTGTATTAGAAAAAAAATCTAACAGTTTCGCTTCTTGTTCTTCATTCATCTTATAGTCAAAATTCACAGCCATAGAGAAGAAATATCCCACATCTTTTTGTGTCGGTCTTTTATCTTCAGAAATTTCTTTTTCTAATAATTCTTTAAATGCCCTAGGAACTTCTATCTTCCTTATTTCATCAAATAATTTTTCGGCATCTCACGACCTATCTTCCATTAACTTTTGTTCTTGCTCTTTTGCAGCTTTTTCTTTCATCAATAAATCTATATCTTCCTCTGCCAAATCTTTTTTAGATAATTTATCTGACAGATCTTTCACACCTTCTTTATTCGCATCTATATGCTTTTTAAACAAAGCTCTAATTTCAATTTGGCGATCAAAGAAATTTAGACTTTCAAATCCATCTCGATCTTGACTAGATATTTCTTCAAGGCCATTACTCGATTTTAATAAATTCTCAAATATATCAAATTGCTCTTTTGATAATTCAGATATGTTGCGTGGAGCTTCATTTTCATAAGATCCAAATACCGTGAAATTAATTTTATAATTATCGACATAGTCCTTGGTTAAAGGTGCAATCGAAGGAACTTGCGATTTTAAATATTTACATAAAACCTCAGTTTTAACTAAGGAAGCACCATCTCCCAAAGAGTCGTAAATTAATTTTGGATATTCTTTATCAAGAAGATAAACCTGATTTTCAGCATATTTTGCGTTATCTTTGACTTCCTGTAGAACTTCTTTTTTTACTAGTCCTTCCAAACTGCCATCTGCTCGATTCTATCACCCCTAATCTCACAATAAGAAATTAAATCTTTTAAACTTTTTTGAGCGACAGCCTCTTCACCAAACAAAGCATTCAAATTCTCAATTCCTTCCGAAGTTAAAACACCTTTTATAGAATTTCCTTCAGCATCCACCTTTTCCAATAATGGCTTTTGCAAAGAAGCTTCAAATGGCCTATATTTTAAAGAAATTCTATTGCTGGCCATATCAAGAAAATCTAACTCTGTGAAATTTACCTTGGGGTAATTTTCAATTTTGTATTCTTTCAATCTTTCTAAAAATTCTAGAGCCCTATCATCATCTTTTATACCAGTTGTAAATTTTTTTATTTCTTGCACATGTTCTTCTTTAAACTCTGGTATATTTTTAATTAGCTGTAAAAAAAGAGAAACCTGAAGCTTCTCATCATCAACTTCTGTATATAGATTATAACATAGATCTGCCATTTTATGAGATGGCAATTTTTGCTCATGAAATTTCTTGGCAATGCTGTCTCGCATCACAAATTTTTGATCGTCATAAAGATCTTTAGCAAAATTTCTTTTATCAAATAGCTTGGTAAATTTTATGAATCTTTTCTCTGGATCTTGCTCTTTTTCTAGATATTGACCAACTAACTCAACTCTTGCATTGTCACTTGGCAAGTTCTTATCCGCTTCTTTAAAAATCTTCATATCTGCTTCAGAATTTATATCTAAAGATCCTTCATTCACACGAACCCTGTTATAACTTTTTAGAAGAAATATCGCCTGAGCACGGTCATCATTTGGATATAGTATTTCTGAAAGCTCGTCCAACCCATTACTCGGTAAACCAGCATTAATATACCAGTCTGTAATTTCTACAAAACTTCTTGCAGGATCAATCGCATTTTTAGCCTCGGCATTTTTAACAATCTGAGCAAATTCCTCAATTTTCTTATCTAAACTTTCATCCGAATCAAAATATTTTTTTAACAATTCAGGTCTTGAATCTGCCATCCAAGGTTCAGAGATTTTTTCTTTCAAAAATTCTCGCCCTTCTACAGATTGAAAATCAAAATCTTCTTTTGAGAATACTCCTTGCGAAAACGCTTCTTCAAATAATTCATTCTGAGTTTCTTTATCATCAGGATATAAGGATGCGAAAAGATTAACTATCTTATTGGCAGGCAATTCTAAATCTTTGTATATAGGAATAATAGATGAATAAATACGATAATTTCTCTTATCTGCAGAAAGCGCCTCAAAATATACAGAAGTAAATTTCTTTAATTTCTCATCCAAATCTTCCTCTTTTAGAAAACTCTTAGTGATAAATTCTCTAACTTCTTTACTTATATGGGTTGAATAATTGAGTGTTTTTACAAGCAACTTCATCCCCTCTTCAGACTTAATGTCTAAATCTACATTAAAAATAAGCCCTTTCTCAATAATTTTTTTAAGAAATTCTTCTTGAACATCTACATCATCTGGATACAGGATTTTAGCAAAATCTAAGATTTTATCTTTTGGCAATTCCGCCGCTTCGTAACATTTTATTATACTCTCGGTAGTATAAGGTTTGCCCTTCTGATCTATAAGGAGTTTAGATAATGTTGTGAATTCTTCAAGCCTGAGGCCAGATAGGCTTTTTCTGAATAATATGCGTCACTTGAAGAAATTAATTTTTTATAAAAACTCAATTTCTCATCTGGAGAAAATGTTTTTGACAAGAGCTCATAATCATAATGAATCTAATTCATTTTTGTAAAAAACGAAACTCGAGATTCCTCATCTTCAGAATATATATCATAACATATCTTGGAAATTTCAGAAGGCTAAATATCCGAGACTCTTGACGCGGATTTGTATAATTCTACAATCTTTTCGGGACTATCTGAAAGCTGTCCTCTTGTGTTTTCTGTTGTTTGATTTGATTGTTGGGATTCATTGAATACCGTCGTTCTCATTTCTTTTTCACATTTATATTTATAATTAGAGGAAGTTTGAGACAAGCTATCTGGCTAGATATTTTTTATTTACTAGATTTGTTTTTTTGTAAATTTTTTATTTTCTTAATTTGAGACATTTAGGAGGGAGAATAAGACTCAAAGCAAAGATAGTTAAAAACATGCCCGCTTCAAGTCTTAGTTAAATCTTTAGTCCTTTATCCCTTCGGGA
>Ga0114975_10000825_pt1 | contig 22626 bp, 25 predicted proteins | sample S_130626_EF_Meta_FD_87031 | JGI IMG/M metagenome (GOLD analysis project Ga0114975, IMG submission 87031) | Freshwater microbial communities from Lake Simoncouche, Canada to study carbon cycling - S_130626_EF_MetaG | ecosystem: Environmental > Aquatic > Freshwater > Lake | place: Lake...
AATATAGGAATTTCTTTTGATACTAACAAATATTCTCCATACCAAGTAAATTCGCTAGGTACAGATTCTATTAAATTTTCAAATTTTAATCCATTTGGTTTAAGATAATTTTCTTCTAACGACTTCCAAACTTTAGTTGACCAAATAATTGGACCAGGACCAAAATCATATATTCGACCCGGTCTTCCTAACAATTCCATGATTGGAGTTCGAGTTTCATTAAACGTTAAAAATGGATCAAATCCTAAATTTACGCTATGTCGAGAAGTCCATTCAAAAAGATCTTTTTGTTCATGCATTACGGTATATGGAGTATCTGAATCATACATAAAATCAGATACATAGAAATCTTTGATAAAATATGAATCAGAATCTAACATTACATAATTCTCACATACACCTAATTTCCAAAAATTACTTTTTACAATTTGTTGGGTGTTCCAATTTTGACTAGTAATAATGTAAATGTCTTCGTCAGCAACTAAATTTACATAAGAGCAATCAATGTTATTTTTAAATAACTCTATCTCATATGAAGGAACTGATACGTAATATGGTATGTTATCTTTATTGAATTTTTTAATAGATTCAACTGATACTTTAAGGCGTTCTAAATCGCCTGAATAGCTTTTTGTGTATAATACTATCTTATGCATTTTGATAAAAAGTGTTTAATAAAAAATCCGAAGCTGCATTCCTAAATTCATAATCTCCTGTTAAATGAAAAATATTAATACAATCTCTAATATTATTTGCGGCATTAATCTCTCTTCCTTTTTCATCTACATAGTTTGAAAAGAAATTTTTGCAATGCCAATCTAATACATTATAACTTCTAGGAAGTATATTTAATTCATGACCTAAATCATGTAATACAAAATTAAAAATAGTCTGATCATTTAAATCGTCAGACTTATTTAATACAGCAAACTCTGATTTGTTTTTAGTATAAAACTCAATACATTCAGTAAATAAATTTTTATGATCTTTATTAAATACGAAAAACCCGCTATTGAAATAATTGTCCCATGTTACAGGAGAGTTTGGATACCAAGCATTTTTAAATAATTGAACTAATCGATTAATTTGCGGCCCAAATCCATTATCAGGTACTGCACAAAATTTACGATCTGAAGTTTCAAAGAAATTGGGGCAATTAGGTAATACAAATGTATCATAATCAACGACTGCAGCTTGGTCAAATTCAATTTCATTATGTTCTAAAATATTATACACCCACATCTTTTGTGCTTGAGGTGGGATATGATCGAAGCTAGTAATAGGTTGCTCAATCTCTAGAAAATTACAATTGTTTTTCTTGCACCAATGCATCCAAGATTTTCGGCAATTGTCAATAAAAGGTTGTTGCGTTTTTGTCAAATCTTCTTGAAAATTTGGCATAACGATTATATTCTTCATATTCTGATTAAATTTTTGTATTGTTGTAAATGAGTAAGTTGATTCTCTTTAATCCATTCATCAATAATTGGATCCATATTTGCACCTGTTGCCCAATTTCCTGTCATGATAGCTGGATAATATCCTGAACGTGAAGTTAAGAAGTTTGTTATTTCACATTCAAAGAAATATCGTCTTAATTTCGTATCAAAAAATTCTTTATACGTATCTAAAAACTTATACATCAAAGAAGCATTAAGTGCAAACATTGTTTCTACGATAATAGCTTTACAAAAACTGTAATTAAAATTATCAATTGAACCTTCATTCCAAAAAGCTTCCATAAATTTATTTGTAATGTGCGGGTCGACAGGATTAGTCGAGTCTACCCAATATTCTCCAGCTCGATATCCATATACTCCTAAATTAGGTAATTGAGCAAATTTACTTTCAATAAAAAGACGCTTTGCAAAAAATTCTTCAATATATAATTTTCGTTCTACATCTCTACCATTAAAACCTCCTTTAGTATGCATAAACCAACATACGTCATATCGAACAGGGTCTGCATAAAATAATTTTAATGCTAATTGATATGCCGAGTCATCACTGCCAGTATACATAGAATCATCTTGAAGACGCTCATATACAACATCTAAGTTATACGAATCAATTATAGTTTCAATATCTGGGTGATTGTTATAATTAATTCCCACAAAGACTTTACAATCAATGTATTTGCTTTTAATTAATCGCAAAAAATCATGAAGTACATATAATTTGTCTTCATTTTGGACCGAAACGCCAAATATTACACAAGATTTAGTTTCCATTTAAAATAAGTTTAGCTGTATATTCTGTTGTTAAGTATTTTTTTGTATATTTCAATAATCTATCAGCTTCTTGAATGTAATTTTCAGATAATCCGTTAGATACTAAATATTGATTGTTTTGACAAATTAACATCTTAGGAAACAATGTCATTGTATTTTTAGGACAACTTTCCAATCCAGGAAAATATGGTATACAGCCATTCATTAATATTTCATAGTGTCTTAAACAGTCCCACCCACCTTTTTTAAACGTTACTCCATAATATGATGTCTGATAGTCGGCATAATAGTCAGACTGATTATCGTATATATACGTAGACAAATCGCCTGGTATAATACTAGCATAGTCTTTAGTCTTTGACGGAATTTCATTTACGATTAATTCTTTAGGAATTGAAAAATTAATTGGTTTAAGTATTTCTGAAGGAGTATTAATTAATTCTCGTTTGTAATAAATTCCGGATCCAAAAAATTCTGGATCTAATAAAGTATTATCTTCTCCGTTAATTAATATAATATCTGATTTATCGTAATTAGCAGATACTTCAGCAAAGTAGTCATGACATCTTGTAATAGAGCCATAGACTACTTTATCAAAGTATTTGTTTTTAATTTTATTCTGAATATCAGTGCGATCAACATCAATATTTTCTAATAATCCATACAACGTAAATCCGTTGCCATAACTTTTACCATTATTCGGCACTCGACTATTCCAATACTCTTTCATAGTATCTGAATACATATACCACATATGATTAGCGTCTACACAGTCAGCTCCTAATAAAGAACGTAATCCATGAAATACCATATCACATTGGAAGTCAGGTAATTCAGATTTTGATATAAATAATACTTTCATTCTAATTATTTGTATGCGATTATAAATGCGTTATTGTCAGACCCAGCATACTTAACCCAATTCATTCCTAATTTTTCATAGTCTTGCTCTGTCCATTCAGATACATGAGCTTCATATATGTTTCCATACATTTCTCCTTGATCATTAGGACCATATGGGGTTTCTAATACAATATATTTAAACTTGTCTTTAATTCTTTCAATTAAATCAAACACTTCTGGTTTAAATACGTGTTCTGGGCCATGTTGCCATAAAAATAAATCATATGAATTATTAATTTCATAATCTAAAATATCACTACATACAATATTGACATCAGATCGAATCGTTTTAGTATTTGGTTCGTAAATTTCTACAATAGTTAAATCTTTACCTTCATTAACCATATAATCGACAAATGAACTATCTGAGTCATATCTCCAACCAACCATTAATACTGATTTGCTGTTAATGAATATATCATTTAATACATCACGATGTGAAGTGCTATGTGAAATAGCTTCATTATTTGCGTAATTTTTATTTTCTGATGTAAATGTATATGACATAGATTATTTTTTAATGATGAAAGCAATTTCAGATTCTCTAGCTTTATGAATTGTGCAAGAAGCAATGTTTTCTTCTAAATAACGTTGTTCTTCTTCTGTCATAAACATACTAATCATTTTTCCAGTTTCATTAAATTCAATTAACATATCTAAAGTGCGAGTATCAGCTTCTGATAATTGAAATCCTAATGGAGGGAATGGAGGTCTAGGATGCGAAGTATGTAAATCTTCAATTACATAAACACCTCCAGACTTTAAATTTCTAAATAAATGACCGAATGAAATTTGTTGATGATGCATAAAATGACTACCATCATCAATAATAACATCAGCGTTTCCAATACTATTAAATACGCCATTTAATTGAGATCGGTCTCCTTGGTCAGCAATATGAATTTTAATTCTTTGTTGCTCCATAGATCTATGATCATTAATATCAATTCCATGTATAATTGAATTAGCAAAATAATCTCTCCATAAAAGCAACGAAGCTCCTTCATATGGACGATTTGGGTGTCGTAATATTCCAATTTCAGCTACAATCAATTCTTTATCTCGAATTGATTCAAAATATTGTTCATAATATTCAGTGTAATTGTGATCTGATGATTGCTTATCAGTTTGATAATGACTTGCAATTTCTTCGATTGTTTGTTTTTTCATATTGTTATTTTTTTATTCCTGATATAGTTCCAAATACATCAAATACAGGCATTCCTCCCCATTTTTTAAAAAATTTAAGTTGGTTTATTCCTTCTGAGGTCTGTTGTCTAATATCAGACTCTCCATTATTTTCTTCTAATCGATGTGAACCTCTAGCTCCAAAATGCCATACTAAAGACATTCCAGTTAATATAAATTTTACTCCTGCATTATGCATTCTTAAAAATAAATCTATATCTTCCCATGACGTCGGGGCAAATATTGAATCATTTCCTCCTATTTCATCCCAAAGAGACTTCTTAATCAATCCAGATACACCCTCTGATTTAGGAATTTCATAATCCATATTAGCTTTTACAAACTCTTTTGCATATTCTTCAAATGCCGAAGCGTTAAAATCATTATAATAAGCTCCTAATACATCTTTTGGTACAATGACAGTGCCTGGACGAGATTGATTATTATTAAACATATCAGGTTCTATCCTATGAGAAAAGACCCATGTTTTTTCATCTTTATGACATAACGCAACATCTATTAAAGCTTTATCCCAATCTTCAGACACATAAAAGTCTGAATGAAGGAACATTATATATTCTGTCTTAACTTTATTAGCACAAAAATTCATTCCTCCTCCTATTCCTACAGGCTCATTGTTATGCTCGATATAAACTTCTAGATTATATTGATGCATATTATCTTTTAACCAAATGTCAGTACCGTCTGTACAATTTTCTGCATGAATAATAAATGGAGCATCTTTATAATAGCTGTTCTTTCTTACTGATTCAATAGCTAACTTCAAATATGGTAAATTGTTATAAGATGATATACAAAAAGTAAGTGGACTAGAGTGTGTCATAATAGCTGTTTTGTTTTTCTTGTCGTTCAATAGTTTTTGGATGATAAAGTGCTAATTTTTCCATTTCAGGTATTACACTCCAAGTTTTAAATCCATGTAATTTTTCATGTACCTTATTCACCCATTTAATATCTTTGCTATTTTTATAAATTCTCCATTGATAGTCTGGCCAATTTACCCATCCAGCCTCATTAACCGACCAACCCCATTTTTGAATATGTTCTTGAGTTAATCCGTTTACTGTATTGACTCTAGGAACTAAAAATACTTCACAATTAGCATTTCGACTTAAAAGCTCTGGCAACATATCAATTAACGTTTCATTCGGTAACTCATCTGCATCAATTTGAAAAATATAATCTCCATTACAGAATGAAGTTAATTTATTTTTCCAATCTGCAAAATGTTTATTAAACGTAGCTTTATACCAAGTAAATTGAGAATTTACTGAATGCGATCGTAAAAAACTTTCAATAGCTGGGTCGCCGTTAGACTCGTCAAATAAAATTACAATATTGTCTTGTATACGTTTATTGTCAAGCAGAAACTTAACTAAACGCTGAATTTCTAAAAATTCATTGCATACTGTAATGGCATAACTTATTTTCATATCTTATAATTCTACTTTTTTCAATGTAGGCAATTTAATTTTCTTAGGTTCTTCAGCTCCTATTTTTTTCAATTTAGGCAATACTAATCCTACTTGCTTAGGAAAGTCAGGAATTCTAGCATCTAAAATTGAACTTAATTTATTTTGCATTGCTTCAAAAGAGAAATTAGTTTTAATGTGATGATAAGTCTTTCTAGATTTTTCTGTATATGTTTTATAGTTTTTATACATATCTTTCAAATATGCAATTGCTTGACCATAGTCAACTGTAAACCAAGAAGACTCTTGATTAAGAACTCCTTTCCAAGCTGCTGAAGGATGTACATTTGTTAGTGTACCTCCTAATAAGACTGAAGAGTCTTCATTTAAAAAGTCAATATGACCTGACCAATTGGTTGTAATTATTGGCTTAGATGTCAATGCAGCTTCTAATAAAGGTCGACCAAATCCTTCTCCTCTGGTAAATGAAACATGTGCTTTAACTTTTGGATGATTGTATAAGTCATTCATTTCTTCATAACTAAAATCGCCATATGCTAAATATACATTAGGAAGATTTTTAGTATCGATTGAATTTTTAATTAAGTTAATTTTATTAATCATATCTTCTCTATCAACTACAGACAATGAACCTCCAGAAGTTTTTAAAATTAATGCCGGAGCGTTTTGTTTATTTTTAAATGCCTCATAGAAAGATTTAATCAATCCAGATACATTTTTTCTATCTTCTCCAAATGCACCTGGAAGCCAATGCCCTACAAATAAAAATGCAAAATCTTCTTTTACTTCATTAAACAATGACTCTACTGCAGGAGCAGCTGTATATGATTTTTTAAATTTATCTAAACGAATTCCTTCAAATAAAACTTCTACAGGTTTTTGCAATTTAACTTCACCGACAACTTGTTTTTGTTCATTTAATTGTTGATATGAAGTAGATTCAAATACAGCTTTAGCGTGCTTTGAAGAAGCTAAAATCAAATCCATTCTATTACAACCTTCAATCCAAGTTGGATCACATAAATTAGTTTCAATACCAGCAGTAACGCCAATATTAAATTTACCTACACGTTGAAATTCATTAGGAACTGTTACTTGCATGTAAATTTCAGGTTGTTGTGTTAACGGCTGTGTTAAAATTCTAGAAATAATATCTTGATCTTCTTCTGTCAATGCATTCATTGGAGTGCTACCCCAACGCGTTGACACAATTTTAATATCATATTTGTCTAAAGCGATTATAGCTCGAATTAAATCTCGAGAACGCTCTCCATATCCTGAGCGAGTACCGATAGGAGCTTGAAATACTAGTACTGGTTTATTCATAACTTAATTATATTTTAAAAATTTCTGTTTTTTTACGTGGTTGCCATTTTACAATCATTGTATTAATATCTTTAATAAAACGATTGCCCATTTCAAATGCAGACAATCCAACTTCTGGTTTCATATAATGCTCACGACCTAATAAACCTGCTGCCGTTTGTTCAGCTTCTGATTTATTCCACCAATACCAAATTGCATCTGCAGTTTCTTTATAATCTGCAATGTCATCAAATATATAAGGGGTTGACGGAGAGCCTTGAAGAGTTCTTACTGCTGGAAATACTGGTTTAACCCATTCACCATGAGAAGTATAAGTTCTTTCTGCGTTAGTTTGAAATGCATCAGAATAATCATTTTCAGTTAAATAATTTCCTTCATGATCTTTAAAACCACATTGATCTTGCATTCCTCCAGTTACATTAACTACAATTGGAGTTCCTGCCATAACAGCTTCTGCAGTACCTAAACCAAATCCTTCATTGGAAGCAATATTAGCAGTGATGTTAGATGCATTATATAAGAAATTCAAATCCTTAGTCGTTAACAGTCTATTATTTGTAAACGCTACATCATACTTAGGACACAATTCTTTAATAACAGCTGGCAAATCAGTACCATTGTCGTCTACTGGATCTGTGTGAAGTAAAAATAAACATTTTTTAGCTTCTTCGACTCCAATGCGATCACAAAATTCTTTATAAGCTAAAATTAAATCTGAAGTATGTTTTCTTCGAATATTTCTAGCATTATGAAACATAATAAATTCTTTACCTGCAGGAATTAAATCTGATTTGAATTTTTGAAATTCTGACCATTGTTCATGATTTTCATCAATTGGAAAAAACTGCTCATGATTGATACCATGAGGTACGTAAGTAATTTGCCAATCTTCATACCCACAATTTTTTAATACTTGCTTAACGATATTATGAGTTTGTTTTGAAATACACATCAACAAGTCACAAGACTCGTAAAATGGTTTGTTCCATTTAGGATATGGAGTCGAGTCCCATATTGTGTAATATGATAGCGGAACGATTTGTCTCAATTCATGCTCCATTGCATAAAGCCAGCCCCAAAATCTAGGGTCTGTAAAATGTAAAATAGCGTCCGGACGTTCAATTTGAATTAATTCTCGAAGAACATCTTGATTGCCATATCCTGAATAAGCATAAATTTTAACACTAGCGTCTTCAACGCCAGTTTGGTTTGCAGTGTCTTGAGATAAATCAAACACCTTACCTTCATCAGGATGAGTTACTGCGGCTCCTAATTGAACCCAATCAAATTCTTTACATGTATTTAATACGATCTCTCGAGAAACGGTCGCAATGCCTGAATGCATTCGAAGATCGTCAGATAACAGAAGTATCTTTTTCTTTTTTGTCATAACCTTATTTTAACCTTTATTATTTAATATAAATATGTAATAGTTATATAAAACATACTTTTAACACACACAATATTTACAATATTTTGGCTTTCCTGTATTAATTTTTTTACTAACACTAGCAACTAAATATCGATTGCCACAATCAATACAATGAAATGTCTTAGCTTTTGTAATTGTTAGTTTGAATGTCGGACTCGTTAGTGTGGGTGTCTGTGTTTTTATCATGTTTAAATATTAATTTATCTACGTTCCAAAATATTAGCGCTCCTATGAATTGAAATCCTATAATAGTCCAGAAGTTGCTCCAACCTAAGATATCATGCATCACGTACATACAAGGCCAAGAAACTACAATGCCTGTCTGCCACTTCAAGTGATACAAAAAATACGTTTTAAGATTTTTCATTTATTATTACTACTGGTTTATTATGTTTAGTTGCCATATCCACTGCGTGATATGAACCTTTAGACGGCACATTGCTGTCTATGAATGCTATCATTTTATCACAATATTTTGCAATTAATTCATTTCTATGAAACAACTGCGATACATGATAAGGCTTACCATAATAAGACTCTGGTAAGACCGAATATAAATTTTTCGAAGTGTGTGCTGGATTGAATTCTCGATAGGAAACTCCCATTTCTACTGAAAATTTTCTAGCATATTTATCAGCTCCATTTTGAGAACCTCCAGACACTACAATCAATTTATCACCGAACGTATGTTTCAGTTTCCATATCATGTCTCGAATTTTCTTTTTGTTTTCGTATGTTCTCGAGCCGATAATTGCAATTTTAATAAACTCTGGCTCTGATTGAGTTGCTTGCATAATTTTATATCTATTTATCATTTTAAACGATTTGCTTTTGGACATAAATCTTCTTTGTCTGCAAATTCACAATACCTGCAGTTCTTCAACCCTTTTTCTCCTATAGCAGGAAATACACCATTTTCTTTGTAGCTGCCATCTTCATTGAATCCAGACTCAATGAATTTTTCAATTTCCATAACTAATTTTCTACGCGTAGGTTTACCTGACGCGGGTACGAATTCTTGCACTCGCTTCTGTGGATACATAAATCCTTCAATCAACTTTCGCTTTACAATGAAATACTTAATGTCAATTGCTTCTACATCATACCCATACTGTTTCGCAAAATACTCTTTGTAAAGCACCAACTGACTCGCTTTGGTTTTATCAGCCTTCGCATATTGATTCCATCCTTTAGTACTCGTCTTAATGTCTATGATAACTATCTTTCCAGTGCGTTTTTCTCGCAATACAATATCCAAAAATCCATTCATTATCACTTTTGCATTTGCATCACCAGCTTGTACATACAACGGCATTTCAATTCCAACCAACTCATGAGTGACATTGGAAAAATATTGAGAACGATTTTTCACCAACCATTCCAATATCGCTACTCCATCTTCGAAAAACTCTCGCAGTTCACTCGCTGTGGAAAAGTGCACTCCGTTTTGCTCGGTAACTGTCATCATGTAATTTTGAATCATTTGCTCATACAAACACTCACTTAAATTGAGTCGATCTGCTGCTTTCACCGAGTCCGTAAACATTACATGCAACCACCATTGCATGGTTTCGTGAAACGCCGTTCCAAAACACATATGAATTGAAGGACCGCCTATTCGAATTCGATCTACATACGCCAACTTCCATCGCTGCGGGCACGTCGACCACATTGCAAATTGACTGTATGATATCGTGCGATCACCTTCTTTTTTCTCGGGAGCTATTGCTCGAAATAATTGTCCTAATTGAGATATCGCCATTTACTTTATTTTTTATAACTTAAATATAAGTAAACCTTTTGTATCTACCAAATTATTTCAAAGTGGAATAACGTACGATTCGATGTTTTCGAAGAATGTTGAAAACCTGCGTACGCAATTCATCTAGAGTACCCGAGTTGTCAACAACATGATCCCAATCGTTTACATGATCCAAAGCTCGCTCGGAGGAATGAGTGGTGCCTACATCGTTTCCGGAATTTCGATCAACTCGAATGGTTATTCCGGAATGACGAGTAATCGCCGCAAGCTCGTTTGGAAAACGAGTATCGGTAATAATCCAAAACTTATCCGCAACCGCAGTGCTACTTTCGCCATCCTCCTTCGTATCCACCCCGTTACTAGTCTTGTATTCTGACATCAAGGCATTAACCCATGTGTCAGTATGTAAGCCGTCTCGCATTGCTTCAGTACCTAATAATTGCAATAAATCTCTTACAGTCATTGGCTCTGAAGATATAAGTTCGCCTTTTAAATAAAGTGGTTTGTTCCACTCTGGGCCTAAATTAGTTTTCTTAAACTCTTGATCTTCAAATTTTTCTTTTGGTATACCTGTAAGTAAAGCGGCAATCTCTTTGAGTTTGCCAGCCCACTTTTTTACTTCCCATTGCTTATCATTTGCTAATTCCATAATGATAGCTGCTACCGTGTCTTTGCCGGATCCTATTTTGCCACTAACTGAAATAATCATTCTTAGTTTGGTTTTTTATTGAAAAATCTTCTAATAACATAACTACGTACAATACTTAATGCAGTAAATAATACAGTTACTAATCCTAATTGACTATATGTATAAGTCATACCAACCATACTATAAATGATTGGACTAAAGATTAAAGTTGTTAATAATCCAATTGTCGTATTGGATAGACTTTCTAATGCAGAATTAAGTTTAGTTTGTGTTCCCATTATTTTTCAGATTTAAGTAACGCTGAAACTTCTTTATCAGTCTTGCCGTATTTTTTAATAATCTCACGCAAAGCGTTAATGTCTTTGTCAGTATACATATCAATGTATTCCATAGCTTCTTTTTCTGAAACTGCGAAATGCATTGATAGTAATTCTACTAACTTCTGATTGTATTTATCAGCCTTCTTTCCTTTGAGATACTTATTAAATTGTCTTTGTTTAGGAAGTATATCATAATACAACTTATAAGTCTCTGCTGGAGATATTTGACCTATTGTATATCGCTGCAATTCATTAATTAACTCTATGAAATCCATATTCATAGATAACCAACGATTAATAATGTAAGGAGTGAAAGATTTTTTATCAGCTTCACTTAACTTGTCCCACGCAACCTTTCTATCAGTTAAGTGAGCCATATGGTCAAATATGCTAGCTGCTTTTTTCGTTTCACTATTATTATACATCTAAATCAAACTCTTTATTAATGTTACCACAGGAAACGCACATAAATACCTGCACCGGAATAATTTGGTCATCTTTTGTACCTGCCATGATCTTTGATACCTTACGGAATTTCATAGCTGTCATAAACATATCATTATCACATTCTGCATTGTCACATACAATTGCAGTGGTTTTTTTAATGTCAATTTGTTGCTGTTGTGCTACTTTCTTTTGCATAATTTTTTAATATAATTCATTTATAATTTTAACAAACATTGCACATACATTAATTTCTTTATCTACTGCAAAAGAATCTTGATATTGAGCTTCTGCGATAATAAGAATAATTGATGCAATATGCCCTGTTGCAAATGTATCAAGATTATCATAAAGATGTCTATACAATGATGTATAATCTTTAACTTGAGAATCTGCTAACAATTGGCGAATTGAAGTAAATAACTGTTTCTTATCAGGTTTAGCTGATAATAACTCAATAACCTTATCCATATAATTGGCTTCGATTAAAGATTGTTTATCTATCTTCAATTCACCATTAACTACTTGACGCTGGCAGGAGTTAAGTATCCTTCGAATATCTGGATACCCTGCATTGATAATTGAAACCAAATCTTCTGGCTTCGCCGTAACTCCTTCATGTTGAAGTATTGAATTAACACGAATTGCTACATCTTTCTTTGACGGAGGAGTAATACCAAATACCTGACATCTTGACTGAATAGGATCGATAATTTTTTCAACGTAATTACACGTTAAAACAAACCTAGTAGTCTTTGAAAATGTTTCCATCAAATTACGGAGTGCAGCTTGCGCATTAGGAGTCAAGTAGTCGGCTTCGTCTAGGATAATTAATTTCCATTGACGAAAGCCTATTGTGCTAGCAAAGTTCTTTATTTTTTCTCTAACAGTATCTACATTGTTTTCATCTGATGCATTAATATACATCAAATCGCAATCTATATTTTTAGCAATTAATTTTGCTAAAGTAGTTTTACCTGTACCGGCTGTACCATATAGAAGCAAATGCGGAACATCTCCATTCTCGAGATAGATACGAACCTTTTCAACAATGGCTTGGTTACCTACATAACCTTCTAAAGTATCGGGTCTATATTTCTCGACCCAGAGTGTGTGTTCCGTATTTCCAAACATATTAGGATATTGTTAATTTTACAAGATAATAAGTTGCTGTATAATCAGCATTTTCAAAAGTTACTTTTGCTAAACCTTTAGAAGACACTTCTAACATTCCTGTTGCGTCTGCATTAGCATTTAAGATCTCTTTGAATAATTTAGCAGAGAAACAAACTGTATCCATTTGCACCTGCTCTTTAGCAATAGTCTTAAATACAATTCTATTTGTATTAACACTAGAGTGATTGATAATAATTTTAGTCGCTTCGCCATCACATTGAACACCAAAGTTATCTGACTCTGGCAATGCATTAGCTGCTTTCTTAAAATTATTTGCAAAGTCTTTGTTTAATTCAATTTTAACATCGAAGTCAGGCAATGACTTTAAGTTTGGCACTTGACGTATAACTGATAAATCAGCTAACATGTAAGTTACATTTGTGCTTGAATCTTTGAAATTTATTGAGTAGATTTTCTTATCTATCTCGCCAAATGTAATATCCATTTTCTCGTCTACTGCACTTAACATTTTTACTAACTGAGAAGTTGCATAAACTCCTAGCTCGGCATCATTAGCTTCAAAATTATTTAAAGATACTTCTCCGATTACGTTTTGATCGGCGCTAATAAAATTAGTAGTCAATTTTTTATCTACTACTACCAATTTAGCACTGTCGGTATTACCAGCTAAGAAATAGCGATTGATAAACCCAATTAATTTACTCTTTTCCATTTTTATTTTTTATTTTATTAAATATAAGTAATTCTTTTGTATAATCAAAATTAATATTCAACTTGTTGCTGATTTTGTTTGATTTCTTCTGGAACTAATACTACAGCACATTCAGTCGTCATAATCATTGATGCTACCGATGCTGCATTTTGAATTGCTACTCGAGTAACTTTTGCAGGATCAATAATACCAGCATCGAACATATTTACATACTGATCATTTCTAGCATCATATCCTACTTGTTTAGTCGATCTTAACACTTCTTTAATTACTACCGAACCTTCTAATCCAGCATTAAAGCAGATTTGACGAAGTGGCTCTTCGATTGCTTTCTTAATAATTTGAACTCCAATCTTTTCATCTTCATTCGTAACCTCTAATGTATTCAAAGCTTCGATTGAATGAATTAAAGCTACACCTCCACCTGGAACAATTCCTTCTTCTATCGCTGCTTTTGTCGCTGCTAATGCATCATCTACGCGATCTTTCTTTTCTTTCATTTCAATTTCAGAAGCGGCGCCGATATAAAGTATTGCTACGCCTCCTGTCAATTTTGCTAAACGATCTTGAAGCTTTTCCTTTTCAAAGTCTGATTTAGAAGTGTCAATTTGATTTTTAATTGTCTTAACTCTTTCAATAATAGCTTCTTTCTCGCCAGCTCCGTCTACAATAATAGTTGAATCTTTACCTACAATTACTTTTGCAGCCTCGCCTAAATGACTTAATTCAACGTCTTCTAATTTAATACCTAACTCTTCAGTAATTAAAGTACCTCCTGTTAAGATTGCAATATCTTGAAGCATTTCTTTTCGTTTCTCACCAAAGCCTGGAGCTTTTACAGCAGCTACCTTTAAACCTGCTCTTACTCTATTAACAACTAAAGTTGCTAATGCTTCTTGATCGACGTCTTCTGCAATAATTAAAAATGGATTTCCTGTGCTTACTGCCTTTTCTAAAATTGGAAGTAAGTCTGACATCATAGAAATCTTTTTATCATAAATTAATATGATTGGATTTTCCATAATAGCTTCCATCTTCTCTGTATTATTAACAAAGTAAGGAGATAAATAACCTCTATCAAACTGTAAACCTTCTACAGTTTTCAATTCAGTTTCCATACCTTTAGCCTCTTCTACAGTTACTACACCATCTTTACCTACTATCTTAATAGCTTCTGAAATTAACTCTCCTATCGAAGTGTCATTATTAGCTGAGATAGTAGCTATCTGTTTAATTTTATCTGGATCTGTCCCAACTAATTGAGACATATCTTTAATGCTATTAACAACAACATCAACTGCTTTATCAATGCCACGTTTAACATCAATTGGATTAGCTCCTGTTGCAATTGCTTTCAAGCCTGAAGTTAAAATAGCTTGAGCTAATACAGTTGCTGTAGTAGTGCCATCGCCTGCTTCAGTTGCTGTTTTAGATGCAACTTCTTTAACCATTTGTGCTCCCATATTTTCTAATGGGTCAGATAACTCAATTTCCTTTGCTACAGTAACGCCGTCTTTGGTAATAATTGGAGAACCAAATTTCTTACCAATAACTACATTTCTGCCTTTCGGCCCTAAAGTAACAGCTACCGCTGTTGCTAATTTTCGAACACCTGCTTGTATGCCTTTTCTAGCATCTTCATTAAAATACAATTCTCTAGTCATAAATTTAATTTTCTTTTTTAATTTTGTTTATTTATTTCTGTGTTTTCTGTTTCTGTTGTTTCTTCTTTCTTTACTCTTTTCTTAACCACTTTTGGTTCAGGCTTATCAAATTCAGTGAAATCGAAATACTCTGTTGCGACTTCTTTTGCTATATTCATTACATTCTCTCCGCCATACTTAACATAAAATTGTCGATATCTTTCATACACTGCAATTGGATCTGAAGAGTGGAACATTTCTTCCATCGATCGTAATATTTGAATTAAATCATTTGGAATTAATTCTGCTAACACTTCTAAAGGACAGCTATTAACTAATTTTTCAACATTGTCTGACGTATATAAATACATATACAAATTGTGATATGTTAAACGAGTAACTGCTTCTGTTGAATAATTTTCAACAATATCCCAAGTTAAATACGGAACGCCTGGATGATTAATTAATGAAGGGACGTGACCTGTTTTTGGATATCCTAATTTGCTACCATCTTTAGGAAAGTATAACATATTAAATACTTGATCTTTCCAATTCGGACTCCATACCATTTGACCAAAGATTGGATATTGACCTGGAGATGAACTATCAGTCGATACAGTAATTCTATTGTCAGTATATTCATTCATCAATTTTTGCATTTGTGCTAACACAAAGAAATCTGATACTTTTGAAATACCTAATAAATGAACCCAAGTATTGTTTTTATTGTCAAACTCTTTTTCTTTGATCATTAATGCTAAGATATACATAAAGTCTACTAGACGTCTAGATGAACCAAAGCACCAACCTCCAAACTCCATACCTTTAACGGTATTATACCAATGCTTAAATTCTACAGGATTTGAACCTTGAATTACATTTAAGAAATTAGTTTTACCTGATTGTTTCTTTTCAAAGTATTTGAAGTTATCTACACTAATATCTAATGCTTCTTGGAATCTTCCTTCATACGTTACACGAGGTGGAATATCAATATTACACGCAATATCTGAATTAGCTTCTAACCATTCAAAGATTTGATCACGCAATGCCATGTCCCATTTCAAAGCTCCTGTAGCAATTTGGAACCCACCAGAGTCTCCAAATACTAACGAATCTTCAAGACCCCATGTTTTACGAATTTCTGATTTTTTATATAAGTGACCTGCTGTCATAAGGAAATACTTATAACGCCATTCTTCAGGCACTTTGTCATCCCAAAATCTATAAGGAACCCCAGGCGCTACCTCCAAATTTTTAGTTAATGGAGATGCATACGCACCGGAACTTAATGACGGGAAGTACACTAACTTTTTTTCTTTCATAATTAAATATATTAAATTCTTTTGTCTATTCCAAATATTTGATGAATTATTTTTTCAGAATCGAAAAATTCTTCATACAAATAATCTTTGGTTTCGTTAATTAAAGGTTTGTATGAATCATATCCATACGTTAATTCTTTGATTTTACTAATTAAATCAGGAGCATGTTTACTGTAATTAAAGATATTTTCTGTCCATTCAACAGGGTATCTAAACTCTTCAGGTAATAAATGTCTAAATCCTTCAATGTCTGGAACTAATGGAATGGTATCTAATAATAGACATTCATAAATTTCTTTTCCTATATTAGGATGTGAATAAGGTAAAAATGCTACTTTTGCTTTGGAAATTTGAGTCATTAACTGATATCTAGATAATGGATCTCGTTCTTGAGCGAATATAATATGTATGTCTTTGTGCACTCGTATAAAGTCGTACATAATCTGTTCATGTAACTCTGAATACTTATGCCATGGAAATATTATTGAATTTTGTTTGAAATAATTTCCTTTATATACAGACAATTCCATGTTTAAATAATCTAATGGAAATGGAAGTACATTAAGTCTTTCTGGAAAGACAAATTTAGATACGTAAATTCTAAACTGCTCTTTATGAAACTCAGATATAAAATAAGATTCGTCTAAACATCTAAATGAAGATCTTTCATGAACCTTTCTCCAATTCCTATCATTCAATGGTCGATATTCTGTATCTTGATTTATATAACAACCCCGAGTCCAGAACCCAATCATTTTAACAGGTATTTGATAATTTTCAGACCAATGTTTAACATAAATTGTCATTGATGTCCATGCATTAGGAAATACAAAAATATCATTCGCAGTAATATAACCTGTTCGAAAATAATCTTTAATCAATTCTAAATCATTAATTTCTTCAACCATATAATCAGAATCAGAAGCTTCAGCATATCCATGTAACAATGAAGACATATGTAACTCCCAAGAGCTTTCATCTGATATTAATTTGTCTATTACTACAATAATCTTTTTCATATTTTTTCTACTTTTGCACCATTTTCTTGATCTTCCCAAACTTCAACCCACTCAGCATCAAATTCTTTAAGAACTTCTTCAGCTAACATTTCACACGACTTAGCTCCGAACTCACACGTGCGAGTAAAGTCACTAAAATACTCCCCATTGATATAATCTATAACGTCTCTTTTCAACATAATAAATTCTTTATCACGATCAGAATGTGTTACTGCACACGCTACTGTAAAATGAAACATATGTCTATGTCGATCTGATAAGAAATCAACTTCTGGAAATAATTCAGCAGCTTTCGGGAAATTATGCGTCCCGTCTATTGCTAATTTTACTATTACTGTTGTCTTTGTATTCATATTTTAAAAATTAAAAAAGTCTGACATATTATCATTCTTTGGAATGCCTCCCCAATTTAGTGCATTATAAAAATCTCCTAACTTATTCTCTAAAGAAGCTGTAAAGATTTTTTCATAGTCAATATACTGAGTTATAAATTTAAGTATTTCTTCTGGATCATTAAAGCCTTTTATTGCACAACTTTCTAATCCAAATGGATTATTTTTAAGATACGTCCATTTAATTTTTTCTCCATCTAAGATTGGCTGTGAAGCTGTTATCTTATAATATTCCATTAAGTCATTGTAATTCAAAGCTGACTTAGCGTGAACCGGAGTTCCTTTAACTCTATTACCAAACATTTGGCCTTTTTCCTTTTTGATTTTATATTTTTTCAATTCCTTAACACCTGTCGGAAACATAATATCAAACATTGGCTTTTGCTTCATATCCTCTCTAAATGCTAATACCTTATCATCAATCTTTTTCTTTTCAGAAATATTCAAAATGTCAATTAAGATACCAGACATAAATTCACGAAAAGCTTTAGGGAAGTTACTTCTTACAACGTCCATTCCCTTTACATCTAATTTCCATTCTTTAGCGCCATTAGTCATCTGTGATATCAATACTCCTTTTTCAGAAATAATTTTTTGTGCATAACGCTTTTTTGCAATCCATAATCCTGATTCAGAAACATATTCTTGCTTAATGTTTAAAAAGTGTTTGTCTGAATTTAAAAAGTGCTTACAAAATGTATCCCACGAATCATTAATATAGTTTTCAACTACTTGAGAAGTTTTATATGTAATGTCAATCTTTTCTTCTTTAGACAATGACTTACCTAATTTTAATTCCATTAAATCAATAATTGGCTTTGCTGAAAAATAGTTAGAGTCAGTATCTACATAAATTACATACTCTTTATCAACTCCAGTTTGTTTAGTAAACCATTCATTGCCTTTCATCATTGCGTGACGAATAACTTGTTGACCTGTCAAAGTAATTGATTCTGCATTATCCAAATCATGAAATCTAAAACCTGGAGCTCCTAATGCACCATATAAAGAGTTATTTACAATCTTCATAGTATGCTGTCTAGAGTCAAAGAATTTAGACATATCAGCATTACCTTCTTTACCATATTTTTTTGCCAACGCTCTATACTCTTCTCTTTCGCCCATCCAAGTTTCTAGAATAGAAGGAATTAACCCTCCTTTGGAATAATCATAGACTACACCAATAGAAGATACAGTAAATTTATTTTGAATTAACCAATCTCTGAATTCCATAATCGGAATCAATACATGTTTAGCACCTGATTTAATTTTTGCATTGGCAGATGAGTAACCATCAGTCCAAAAATCATTTTTTACTTCATCCCAATTCTCTACTCTACCAACTTTAGTTTCTGGAGAGATATTAAGAGTTCTAATAATAGAAGGATATAGTGAAGCCATATCCTCGTCAAATACCCATTCATACAAACCTGGAATCGGATCTTTTACAAAGGCTCCTGCGAAGTCATTGGAATGCTCATCGTCTGGTATGCTATGATCTTTCAATCTTCTATTAGGCGCTACTATTCCTAATCGCTTCATATACGTTACACACGCGCCGTCTAAATATCTAGTAGTAAAGTAAACATCTTCATAAGGCACATGACCTTTATGACAAATACCACGAGCCAATGATAAAAACTTAAGTTTCTCATCTAACTCTAATACTAAAGTTACATCATTAACGTTATATTCGATAAACTTTTCAGGATCTGTTCTATATAAATAATCCAAAGTTCCTTCATACTCAATTTTACCTTTACCTAATTCTTTTTTACAAATATTATCTAAAGAATAAGAAGACTCTTCTGAGTATGTAAATAGTTTATACAATGCCATATAATCTAAACAACTAACACCCATAATCCTATAACGATTACGATGCTGTAGATAAATTACTTCATTAATTGGAGATAGCGAATCTGCATACTGTTTACCTGCTACTTTTGTAATTCTATTATACAAATATGGAATATCAAAAAAGTCAACGTTCCATCCTGTTACAATCGTCGGTCTAATTTCAATCCAATAAGATAAAAACTTAGAAATTAATTCATATTCAGTTTGAACTACTTCTAGAGTCATTTCAGCATCTGTATATGGCTTTAAGTTTTTTAAAGGATCTACAATAATTGCTACTGACTTTTTACCTACTCTATCATGAAATGCAATTGAAGTCATTGGTTGCCAAGCTTCTTCTGCTGATGAAAATCCACCTTCAGTGCTAACCTCAATATCTATAAACAATTCTCTATGACCTACAGACGGATCATCTGTTTCATAATATAAATCAATTAAAGTTCTTGTTTCTGGATTAATATCAGATTCATAAATTTGACCTCTTTGAATGTCAGCGTCATCCCAATCATGCACTTTATCTAGTTTAGATCCATCCAACGCAACATGCTTTCCATGTGCATTCTTTTTATATGCATATTTTTTAAATGGAAATTGAAGATGACCATTTTTGTCATCCCATACGTGAACTATATTTTTATGCTTTTGAAATGCTATATTTTGATATGCCATAACTTATTTTTTATAAATGTTTCGATAATTTCTTTTTAGGCCCATATCGTCAAAGCCATATCCTACAACACGCTCATCTTTTATTTCAAAACAAAAATAGTCTACAGGAAATTCATTGTCTTTTCTATGAACTAATGTTACAATTTTTGTTTCGCATGGCATTAAATCATTTACTCGACATAACACTTCAATCATTGTCTGACCGGTATCTACCATATCATCAACAATATATACACGCTTGCCTTTTAAATCAATTTCCAAATCTAATGTAATGCTAACTTTGTCTTCATACGACTTTGCTCTAATAAAATCAATTTCACAATCTACTCCTATACTTTTTACTAAATCCGTAAAAAACATGAATGATCCTTTTAATACACAAATCATAACAGGCGGAAGCATATTACCACTGTTTTTATGCTCCTCTGTTATTATATGTGCTAAAGCTCTTACACTACGATCTATTTTATATTCTTCTATTAAGATTTCCATTCAGATTTGATTATATCTATTATTGCCTGTGCATTATTGTCCCATTTTGCAGTCCATTCAAACGGAATAGTTAAATCTTCATTATTGAATTTAGATTCAATTTCTGAAACTGAATGATATACATTTCTTTCTGTAACCATTTCAGGGCAACAAGCTCTATTTGGAACTAAAATATCACAACCAAAGAAAATAGCTTCTTGAATTGTATAACCGAAAGTCTCTTGATATGCTGTCGACAAATACCAACGAGCTTTTGACATTAATTCAAAATACTCTGTTTTTGTCAATCCATAACGATATTCAATATTTTTTGGAAGTTTACCTAAATCTTTTTTAAGTCCTGAAGATGTAATTACAATCTTCTTTTTAGTGTTTTTTGCAAACTCTAATAATTCATTAATGCCTTTTTCTTCACACCATCTATGAGGCCAAATAACAAAATCTTCTTTTTCTACATAGCCCATTGCTTCATGAAACTCTTGCATATAATTCAAGTCCCATACTAAACCTGTAGTATGAACTGTTGCTGTATTCAAACCAAAATAGTTACATACATTATTTTTATGGTCATCGCTACCAACAAAAATGCCATCACAAATTAAATGATATCCAGATTCAGATGCGTCAGCCCAGCCAGACAATTGTTGTACAAAATCTGTCTTATCAGCTCTACCTGCATAATTAATTCCATATACACGAACATTAATACCTAACAATTCTGCCATGTATTTAATCATTTCAATACCTGGAAAGAAAATGTCTCCTATTAAAAATGCATCTCCATTTTCAACTTTACCTTCATTAAATAAATCAGCAATCATTTGAAGTTGCGCTGCTTTAAATTTGCAAGTATTAACAATATCTAAAAATTGACCACGCTTAATTTCTTTGTCAATTTCTACCTTCGGAATCAATGAAATGTCTACTTTAGGATAGATAGATGCATTCATCATTCCGGTATACCTTTGAGGTAACTCCTCCAATGGAATGTAAATTATTTTGCTCATAAACTTTTAATTTCATTAAATATAAGAAATTCTATTCAAAGAAACTAGTAAAAGCTTCATTTTCTTTCGACTCAACAGGATTTTCTTTATGACTTAAATTTCCATTGCTATCTGGTAATCCTAAATATGTGTCTGAGTTCGTTTGTGCAATCTTATACCAATTGGCATTAGCATAAATTGCCTCAATGTCTGAAGTCAAATATATCGTTCCTTTGGTATTTTGTGTTTTAAAATATTCTGATAGTGATATCCATATACCTTGATTTTCTTTAAGAAAATTGTATAGTCGATTTCTAGGTTCTTGTTTTGCATTTGCAACAGGCGCTCCATTTAATAAATCTAATAATGAAGACTCGTATTTGTCTTGATACTCTTTAAATTCAATATCGACTTTGTCTTTGTCAACAGTCCAGGTATTATAAGCTGACCATATTATATCCGCTACTTCTTTGTAATCTGCAACTATATAATTACTAAATTCTTCAAAATTGTAGTGCCAGTCATATTTGTCTAAAACAACAGTTGGCATAAATCTTAAAGCTTCTAAAACTGCAATACCAAATGACTCATTTTTATAAGGCATAAAAGCTACTTTAGAAGATTGAATCATTTTAGCTTTTTCTTCTCCTACGACATCTGAAACAATTTCAAAATTTGTATG
>Ga0114975_10000827_pt1 | contig 22607 bp, 20 predicted proteins | sample S_130626_EF_Meta_FD_87031 | JGI IMG/M metagenome (GOLD analysis project Ga0114975, IMG submission 87031) | Freshwater microbial communities from Lake Simoncouche, Canada to study carbon cycling - S_130626_EF_MetaG | ecosystem: Environmental > Aquatic > Freshwater > Lake | place: Lake...
AAAAAAAAAAAAAAAAAAAAAAAAAAAAAAAAAAAAAAAAAAAAAAAAAAAAAAAAAAAAAAAAAAAAAAAAAAAAAAAAACGAAAAAACAAAAAAACAAAAAAAACAAAAAAACGAAAACGAAAATGAAAAAAGCGCGTTTTGAATGAGAAAAGGTGCAAAAAATTGAAACAAACATAAAGCTATTATTAGGGAATAACCAGTATTGAAATTTATAAAATGCAACACCAAACACAAGAAAAAGAAATGACAATTGACGAGGAATGGGTTGCGTATGTTCGTTCTTATTATAAATCAACCTCTTATGCTCCATCAATTGACACATTTTCATGCGAACACCCGTCTTCTTCTGTTAAATCCACTGCAAACACTACAAACAACACAAACAACACAAATAATGATATGCAAAAAAATATAAATGTTCTATTAAAAAACACGGGTAAAATGTCTGTAAATACACACGACGGTCATAATACAATGGAAAAGAAAAATGATGAACAAATTAATTTGAATAAAAATAAGAATGACACAAAAACCCTTCCAAATATAAATCACGACATGAATGAGGAAATACGTTCTGTAGGGTTGTCTGATTTAAATTTAATGCAATCATCAACATCATCCTCAAATATTCCAATACCATCACCTCTTGTATTTACACCCGCGTTTGATTTGGCCGTAATGAATCCAGATGAATGCCCTGAGTGTGATGAATTATATATTTCAACAAAAACGAAGGTGTTGTATTTTAATTGCCCGATCGACATTCATTCTATTTTTTGGAAAATACCTATTGTAGAATATTGGAATCCAATAGAAGGTGTCATTAAAAAACAAATTAAAATCGTTTCTAAATCACGTGAGGAATTTGAAACATATAGAACTTTATTAGAACAAGAAACATTTTACAGAGAACATATTATTAAACAAATAGACAATCCATCCGCAAGAGTTCTCAAATATAAAGATGAACGTAAAATTACTATTGGAATTAGCAAAAAAGACATTATGAATATGCGAGGCAAAATAAAGAATGCTTTTTATAATTGTTTTGTTATTATTATTCGTTTTTACTATATGAATTCCTTTCGAGAAATACATGTCAAAGTATTTAATACCGGTAAAATGGAAATACCGGGGGTATTTAATAAAGATCAATTGGATATCATTAAAGAAAAATTGTTGTCTATTTTAGCAAAATACATTGATACGGATGTTTTGAACATTACAGAAAGTGAAAGTGATGAAAATGTTCTTATTAATTCTAATTTTAATTGTGGATTTTATATTAACCGCGAAAAACTGTTTCAAATATTAACCCAAAAATATGGCATTGAAACTGCATACGATCCGTGTTCTTATCCGGGGGTTAAATGTAAATACTATTTTAATAATGAAATTGAGTTTGATGAAACTTTACAAACAGGTCAAATTAAAAACGAAGATCGAAATATGAAAATGGTTGAATTGGGAGAAAACAAAAAATATACGGAGGTTAGTTTCATGATTTTTCGCACAGGAAGTTGTTTGATTGTAGGTAATAGTAGTGAACGAAAATTGCGATTTATATTTGATTTCCTAAAGGGGGTTTTACAACGGGAATTTATGGATATACGTATTGAAAATGAACGAATGGCGGAAAAAGATAAAACGCCAAAAAAACGGAAAAAGGTGATTGAGGTGAGTGAGCAATTTTTCAAAAAGAAAATTGCACGAAGTTCTTTGTGAATGAGGTGAGCAATTTTTCAAAAAAAACATTGTAAAACAACTAAAATAATTTCATACAAAAACAATAATTTTTTTGTATGAAAAAAAAATAATATATATTAGACAACTTTCACAGGAATCCATTTTTTAAATGATTGAGAATATTCACATTCCATAGCAACGAATTTTTCTAAATCAACATATTTATCTTGTTTCGTATCTTCAAAATTATCTTCATCATCGCTTTCTTCAATATAATCAATATTATCATTTTCTCGAATCGTTCGAAAAATGGAATTTAGAAATACGCTCGTTTTAATTGTGGGAACATTCGCAACATCGTAATACCGGCATTCCTCTTTTGTTGGACAAGTTGGAATGGGTTCATTTATACGCAATTCTGTTTTGGGAGAATACAAATGATATATATCGAATTGTATGTCTGCACAAACCATAAATATTTTTCGATTGCCAATATTTTTTTTAACATTGGTTTCGCTATGACCTTGTTTTTGTTTTACAGAAGACACCGGAAATGTTTTGCAATGAGGACATTGATAAGAACATAATTTAAAATATAAAAATGGATTTGTTAAATGCACAATATCAACATGATGTATGTCATGCGACATTTGTTTTTCTAAAATATCTCCCGCCGCCGTGTCTCTTTGTAAATATTGAAATTGTTTCATAAAAGGAAGAAAAAAAGTGTATTTATTGGCAAATTGATTTTTCGAAGAAACGGTTGAAAATTGGTCAAGTGTTTCATGATAATCCAAATATTCTTTCATTTCGCATAAAATCCTTTCATAAACCCCTAATTTTTGCCCTAAATACAAATCTTTCATACAAACCCCGTTGTAATAAAATACGTCTTCTATAATAAAGTCATTGGTTTTATTTGGAATACACCCGGATAAAAGAGTACCTTTTGAAAAATGGGGTGGAAATAAAAATGATTTTACTATTTCAATATTACATATTTGTTGATGACAATCTATTTCAAGCAAATAACATGCGGTTTGATTTGATTTTTCATTACGTGTTCTCAAATAAGAGAACCATAGCAAATATTTTTTTCCAAACGGTATGTGGATTTCAACAAAAGGTTGCAATTGAGTTGGTTGGGTTGAAGGTTGGAGTGATAAAGATAAAACTTGTGAAAAATCATTTGTAAAAACTTTTCTATGTGAAATCTTTTCATAGGAAAGTTCAAAATAGGGCATTCTTTTTAAAAAATCATAATGTTCTCTTTGTGGTAAAACAAAATTAGATTGTTGAGAAAAACAAGAATCTGTTTCTATTTGAATAAATGAAGGTGTTTGATTATGAAAAGTGGTCATTTGTAAAAATATGAATATTATTTCAAAAATTATATATATAATATAAATATATATAATATAAATGATTTATTTTTATATTGGTTTATGATCTTGGGTTCTTCTATGATCTTGGGTTATTCTGTGATCTTGGTTTATTCTGTGATCTTGATTTATTAGGTGATCTTGGGTTCTTCTATGATCTTGGGTTATTCTGTGATCTTGGTTTATTATGTGATCTTGATTTATTAGGTGATCTTGATTTTTTTATCAATTGATTTGAGATAAAAACGACGCAATTGTTTCTCTCATTTCTGTTTTCATTTGTTCTCTTTCATGAATCGATAAATAATCATTTTGTGGTATCTTTTCAACCGCATTTTTATTGAAATTATTTTCAATAATAGATGTAATTTGGTTTAATATTTCTTTATATTTGGTGTTGTGATATTCAATAGAATTCGGATCATATTTATCTTGTTCTCTTTTTGATGAATTAAAAAGAGAATCAAAGAGAACCCATAAAGGGTTTATTTTTATAAAAAAAGAATGATATAAAAAAAGAATAAATACTGTATAACACACAAGTAAAAAAATATCCCACATATACATCATGACAACATAATAATACATTTTTTTTACCGAACCTGCATATAATACATCTCCATTTATAAGTAACAAATAATTTACTATATACTAGATATACAATAAAGATAAATATATATAAAATTTAAAATAGAAAAAAACTATAAAAATAAATGAGCACATTTGGCTTTATAGTTCTTCGTCATGTGAATAGTTCTGAAACAAATGAATATTGGATGTATTCATATGACTGTATACGAAAATTTTACCCCGACAATTTGATTGTTTTTATAGATGATGCTAGTGATGAAACATATTTAACGCATAAACAAATGCACAACACATTTATAATAAAAAGCGAATTTCCTAAAAGAGGAGAATTACTTCCCTATTATTATTACTCAAAATACAAATTTTTTGATATGGCAATTATTTTACACGATTCTGTTTTTATAAACTATTTCATTGATTTTCAAGTAGATACATATCGCATGTTGTGGAATTTCCCAAATGATATATGTCCGAATTATGAAGATCAAAATCATATTTTATCACAATTAGACAATAATAGAGAACTGTTTGAATTTCGCGATACATATTGCTGGTATGGTTGTTTTGGTTCCATGTGTGTTATTCGTCATGATTATTTGCATAAAATAAATGAAAAACATGATTTTTCAAAATTATTACCGGTAGTCACAAATAGATTCAATCGTCAAACGTTTGAAAGAGTTATATCTATTTTATTGTCCAAAAATAATGTATCAGAAGCATTTTTTGGTTATATTCGATGGTATATGCCTGGAAGCAACGATTATAGTGTTCGATTTTCAGACCGTCAATCGTTCAATGAGTTTCCTTTGGTAAAAGTATGGACTGGACGTTGATTTTTATTTTCTCATTTATTTTCATGTGTAAAAAATAATATTTTACAAATAATCATCTTGTAAAATGAATATAAATAGTCATCTTGTAAAATGAATATAAATAGAACATGTTATTAATAACATACATTTATAATTTATATTGTTTTTAATTCGCATCGTCTTTAAAAACAAATCAATGCCAAATATTGTTATTATTGAAAAAAATGGTTCTATGAAACAAATTAATATAAAATCATTTGCGGAAACGGATTTATATAAAAAGGCCGGATTTAAAACACAAAAGTTTTTTGATTGTCAGACCATTTGGAATGTGGAATTACACAAAAAACGATATTCCATTCATTTATACGCAAAGAACCAAGGGCGGGCTGGTCAAGAAAATAAATATGAATTTCCTCCGCCGGTTGATAATGGTCTTTATTTTGGCAGTTGTGTTTTGGTTTTTAAACCATCCGATACACCGGATATTCAAGATTTGACAATTGGTGAATGGAAAAATATTTATCAACATTTATATGGGGGGTTTGAAGATTTGTCAAATCCCGGTGTTACTTCTGTGGAAGATATGAAAGAAGAGATTGACGATTTGTTGCAAGAAGCAAAATTACGTCATTTAAAGAGAACAAAACCACACAAAATAACAAAAAGTGGTTATTTAAAAGATGGTTTTGTGGTGGATGATATAACAGAGAAAGCGGATGATGATAATAATGAAGAAACGGATGATTGTAATGATATAGATGACAGTGATCTAGATGACACCCCCCAAAATAAAATGATACAAATAGTAAGTAAATCTATTTCTCAAAAACAAAAGGAATTAAAAAACACGGTAGAACCCGCGAATTCTTTTATGAAAGAAAAGAATGGTCTCATGAAAGAATCGAAACCCAGATACAAACCAGCAAACAAATCCACAAATAAACCGGCGAATAAAAAGGCGAAACCGGTGGAAGAAATCGAAATTTTAAATGATGAAATGAAAGAAACCAATTATTTAGACTGCACCCATGAATTGCATTATGAATCTTATAATGAAGATGTTTAGATGTGTGTTTGTGGTTTTGGTTTGTTGTTTTGGTTTGTGGTATCTATAAACTCATATAAAAAATGTTTTTTATATGAATATATGAATGGTTTGATGGTTCTTCTAGATAAAATTGATTTAGAAACAAATGAATATATAATGATAGAACTAACCTAATTAACAAGAAATCACACACTCGTTTAAAAATGTATTCTATCCAAAATCCAATTTCGTTTCGTCTAAACATTCGCAATAAAATAAAAAACGTTTTGTGTAAAGATACCTATGATGAATTTCTTCAAATTCTTTCCAAAATAGAAAGAGACATGGATGAACACCCAAGTGACGAGACAAAAAATGGTTCTGAAATGGTTTCCCCACCGTCAATCGATGAAATGGATATAATCATGCAGAAAGAAGAACACAAAGACATTTTCAAAATAATTGATCGTTATACGGTCATTGCAAGTAATCTTGAAAAAGGCATTTATAATTTTACTATTAAAGATGCCACGACCAGAAATGTCATTAAAAAATGGGAAAATACTAAATTTTGTCAGATTTATATGGATCGTTTGCGTTCTATTTATTTGAATTTGAAAAAACCCGAATTCTTACGACGAATATTGACGATGGAAATAAAACCAAGCGAATACATTTCCATGACACACCAAGATATTCAACCCGAATTATGGAATGATTTGATTGAAAAGAAAAATAAAATAGAAGAATCAATGTTGTCTGTTTCAGTCAAGGCAAATACGGATCTTTATACTTGCAAGAAATGCAAATCACGTAATATTTATTTTACAGAAACACAGACACGTTCTGCAGATGAACAATCGACAATTACTTTATTATGTTTAGCTTGTGGAAAGAGATGGACTCATGGATAAATTGGATGACAAACAATAAATACAAAAAATATAAAAAAGATAAAAAAGATAAAAAAGATAAAAAAGATAAAAAAGATAAAAAAGATAAAAAAGATAAAAATAATAAATAATAATTATTTATTTCCTTCTTCTTTTTGGGTTTGGTTGTATGGCTAAAAAATAATTTCATAAAAAAATGTTTTTTTTTATGAAATCAAATTCATTTCATTTTTTTCTTTTTATTTTATTTTTTCTTTTTATTTTATTTTTTCTTTTTATTTTTTTGTTTTCATTTTTTCTTTGAAAATAAACAGGAGAACATACATTAAAATATACATTAGAACACTATGTTGTGATTGCACTTTTTATAAAATTCATCACGTTCTTCCACAGTCAAAAGCCCCCAGAAAAGATAAATTTGTTTTTCAAATGATAAATAAGTAAATCCGGTTTGAAAATAAGTGTTGACCTCCACGTTTGTATAATTACGAAAGGAATAACAACGACGAAAAATATCATAAAAACCGGTGAACTTTGTAAATTTAAAATACCACAGCATGTTTGTCAATAAATAATTTTGTACTTTTTCCAGATCATATTCATATGCATAAATATTGTCATATATATATAATAATTTTTGAATCGAGTTTGTATAGTCATGGATATCTTGTAAAAGTTCTTTTTTTTGTGTCTTGTAAGAATAAGGAATAATATGATGCATAATCACATCTTCTGGAATTCTCTTCATCAAAAGATCAAACCCATAATATTCATCGCTGGAAATAACACTTGAATTGTTCATCATTTAAAATTTAATTCGTTATTATACGTTTTATTATTGAGAACAAAAGAAAGGAGAAAAAGTATTTCAATTTTTTTACATTTTTTATTTTCTAAATAGGAATTACAAAAAAGTAATCCTTGTTTTTATATCGATAATGTATTTTTTTGTTTTTTATATCGATAATGTATTTTTTTGTTTTCTATATCGATAATGTATTTTTTGTAATCAATATTGTGATCATTTATCACTTGTCAAATATAATATAAAGAAGATATATATACAATAAACCGTTCGTATATGACAACTCCAGTGCAACCAATGATGTATCCTTATGACCCAACCAGCCTTGAAATTTTGAATGACCAACGAAGAAATTTTGAACACCAGACCGGATATAATATTAATCACGCGAAAGAAATTATACAGGATGTTAATCGCACCAGCGATGTTGTTTTAAATGACCAACGAAGAAACTTTGACCAACAGACCGCGTATGGCAATCAACATACCAACGCGTTGTCGGGAGAAATCAACCGGAATAGTGATTTTTTGTTGAATGATGGACGCCGTAATTTCGATCAACAGACCGCTTATGGAAACCAACACACGAATGCTGTGTTGGGAGATGTTAATCGAAATAGTGAATTTATTTTAGGGGATACGCGCAGAAATTTTGATCAACAGACAAATTACGGAAACCAACACACCAATGCGTTGTCCGGTGAAGTTAATCGAAATAGTGATTTTATTCTAGGGGATACGCGCAGAAATTTTGACCAACAGACAAATTACGGAAACCAACACACCAATGCGTTGTCCGGTGAAGTTAATCGAAATACCGATTTTTTATTAAACGATACAAGACGCAGTGCCGATATGGCAACCATGAATGGATTAAACCAGACAAAATCAATTATTTCTGATATTAATCGCACAGGTGATAATTTATTGAATGATACAAGACGCAATGCCGATATGGCAACCATGAATGGAGTAAACCAGACAAAATCAATTATTTCCGATATTAATCGCACAGGTGATAATTTACTAAACGACAATCGTCGTGGTGTAGATCAACTCACCGGATACGGTGTTCAAAATACAAAACAAATTATTGATGGACAGAATCGTAATGCCGATTTTTTGGTGGCGGATACCCGTCGTGGATTTGAACAAGAAATTGGCAATGTCAACCGAAATGCGGATAATCTTTTATCCGACGGAAGACGTAATTTTGACCAACAAACTCTTTATAATATGAATAAATCGGCAGAACAAATGGGGAATGTTAATCGTAATGCCGATCTTTTATTAGCTGACACCCGTCGTAATTTTGATAATGTAAATTCAAATGGTCTGCAGAATACCCGTATTGTGACAAATGATTTGCATGACACGACCACAAATCTCCTAAATAATACCAATCGTAATTTTGATTTTTTAAATGGAACATTGCAACATAATAATATGTTGAATAATAACACCGCCAGACAAATTGCAACTGATACTTTGACATCTATTGAAAAATCGCGCAGTGATTTGGGTTCATCTATAGAAAGAACATCGAACCAGGTCGGCGTTTCGGTTGAAAGAACCAATACCAATCTACAAAATAATATTCAAACAAATAGTGATCAAATACGAAATATGGTTCTCAATTTATCACGTGAAGATCGAAGTCTTGCACACGGAGACAATCGTTTCATGGCTCAACAAATTAATGATGTTAATTTAAAACAAACCGAGAACAATCTTCGTATGAATATGGATTTATTTAAAGTGAAGAGTGATTTGGAAAAACAGGCATCTGATAATTTGATGTTGCTCACCCGTGATATTCTCAACAGCAAAGCGGATATTATTCGCCAAAATGCGGATAACACCTCCGCTATTCAGACAGAGGCTTTGAAAAACACATCCGCTATTCAGACAGAGGCTTTGAAAAACAAGGAATGTTTAGCCACTAAAATGATGGAATGTTGTTGTGAAATCAAAGAAAAAGTGGGTGAGGTGGAAAGTCATCGTCTACGTGATGATTTGATTGAAAATCGTGTTGAAAAGGCGTTTTATCGTGCAGAACGATTTGAACATGGTCGAGGGGAACGTTATGATCATGGTCGTGGGGATCGTTATGATCGGGATTATAGACATGATCCGGTATATTTATATAATAATAACTATAACCGTAATCAAAACGAACCGGGGTTTGGTGGGTTTGACGGTGGATTTGATGGTGGATTTGATGGTGGATTTGGCGGTGGCGGTGGTCGTGGGGGTGGCGGTAGAGGTGGTGGGGGCGGTGGAAGAGGTGGTGGCGGTGGCGGACGTGGGATTTGATGGTTTGGGGAATCGGAGGTCGATGACCCAAATAATTATTTTGATGAGACCGTCGGTTTCCCGCCAAATTTCATTTGTGAAAATGATAATCAAGAACCACCCTATATTGAGCATTATGTCAGTGAAAATAATGATGGGCATCATAAATTGCGTGGAAATTATTCAACTGTTCGATCAAGACATCCTAATATACGAATTCATGGAAATTATAATAATGTTCTTAATGAACGTGTTTTACTATACCAAGATCCGGATTATAATTTTTCAAGAAGTGAGAACAAAGAGGAAACGTATGAACAAACAAATGATAATATGATTTATTCTGGACAAAATATTCCAAATACGATACCTCTTTCACCGCCGGTTCTCGTTCCGCCCGCACCGGCCGCGCCATCCGTGGTTGTTCCTTTACCAAGACCAACTCCAACGTCAGCTCCAACATCACCCGTTCCGCGTGTTCCTGTGCCAAGTCCATCGCCAAACCCAACAACACCCGTGGTTGTTCCTGTACCAAGTCCATCGCCAAATCCAACAACACCCGTGGTTGTTCCTGTACCAAGTCCATCGCCAAACCCAACAACAACCGTGGTTGTTCCTTTACCAAGACCAACCCCAACGCCAACATTACCCGTTCCGGTTGTTCCTTTGCCAATAACACCAACGCCAACATTACCCGTTCCGGTTGTTCCTTTGCCAATAACACCAACGCCAACATTACCCGTTCCGGTTGTTCCTTTGCCAACGCCACCTGTTCCGGTTGTTCCTTTGCCAAGACCAACGCCACCTGTTCCGGTGGTTGTTCCTGTGCCAAGTCCATCGCCAAACCCTATAACACCCGTGGTTGTTCCTGTGCCAATAACACCAACACCACCTGTTCCGGTGGTTGTTCCTGTGCCAATAACACCAACGCCACCTGTTCCGGTGGTTGTTCCTGTGCCAATAACACCAACGCCACCTGTTCCGGTTGTTCCGGTACCAATAACGCCAACACCACCCGTGGTTGTTTCTCCACCCCAATATGTATCAACCCCATCAGATGACGATTTAATACTTTTAACAAATAGCGGAACAATTACAACCACCGCAACATCTACATCTACCAATACTGTCTCACCTACAACCACCACCACAAATACATCCAATAATACATCTTCAAACACAACAACATCAACCCCGCAACAAACAATAACTCCAAATTTATTTCCATCTCAAAATTTCACTATAACACGAAATATATGACTGGAAACAAATTATGAAGATATCAATGAAGATATTCATGAAGATATTGATGAAGATATTTATGAAGATATTGATGATAATTATGAGGATGGATCTGGCGAAGATTACGATGATGACCAAGAGTATGATACATATTTAGACGAAAAACATGAAAAATATCAAAAAAAATATACAAATGAATTGTTTTATTTGTAGAATGATTTTGGCGATTTTTTCATACAAAATAATATTATTTTGTATGAAACCATAAATGGGTCCAAATAGACACGTGTTATTCTTCCCACCCCCCTTCCGGAAGGGGGGGGAGGGTAGACATTAAGTAAAACCCATATATTTTAATACACTATATGTGACTTTCACATTCGCAATTGCATCTGTTACCCCCCCCTCTAATGATTCCCCAGTTATAATTATATTCAAACCAACATCTTGACTTTTATTATTTACAAATATAGTGGTGGCATTTGTATAAGTAAAACTTTCATTATATCTAGAATGTTTATTATCTGTGTTAACACCAAATGCTAAATCATATGTATTTGTAGATGTAAGCGCGGTGAAATCTGTATATACAAATCCGGATCCGTCGGAATTTTTTGAATAACTTCTAAATCGCATGTCATTAAAACGTCCTCCAAACCCAGAATTCAAATCTATAGTTAAGCTAGTAACTATGAACTTATATATACCAGGGTCTTGAGATATTTTTTTATAATAATCAGCATTATTTGGTCGGTTACAAAAAAGTTGATATTCGAAGTAGTTGGTTAAAATAGTATGTGATCTAATTGTTGGATTATCCCCCAATGCATAGGTCGTGTCCACATAACTTTTTAATGCATAACTCGCGTCCACATAACTTTTCAATGCATAACTCGTGTCCACATACGTTTTCAATGCATAACTCGCGTCCACATAACTTTTCAATGTGTTTAAACTTGTATCCACATACGTTTTCAATGCATAACTCGCGTCCACATATGTTTTCAATGTGTTTAAACTTGTATCCACATACGTTTTCAATGCATAACTCGCGTCCACATACGTTTTCAATGTGTTTAAACTTGTATCCACATACGTTTTCAATGCATAACTCGCGTCCACATACGTTTTCAATGCATAACTCGCGTCCACATACGTTTTTAATGTGTTTAAACTCGCGTCCACATACGTTTTTAATGTGTTTAAACTCGCGTCCACATACGTTTTTAATGTGTTTAAACTCGCGTCCACATACGTTTTCAATGTGTTTAAACTCGCGTCCACATAATCTTGAGTTGCAATATTTTTACTGCCTAAAGTGGCGGTTGTTCCTGATATACTTATACTCTTTGTATTTAAATTATTACTAATATTTGCACTACCACTGATATCTAAAAAACATCCATTGGATATTGTCGTTGTATCATTTTTATTTATAACGACACCACCTAGTTTTAACAGTAAATTGCCGGTGAATATAGGGTTTATAAAAATATCAAGACCATCTTTTAAGAATTTTCCGTTAATAGACGTTGTCGTCATAATTTTATTTTATATAAATATAAAAGTATCTTAAATAATTATGCTAAAAATATCATTACTTATTATTTTATAGTAAACTTTCATACAAAAACAATATTTTATATGAAACCAATCCAAAAAACAAGAAAAATTAAAACACAAACATCTCTTCTTCCACCTTCCCCCGTGGCACCATCATATATTCCGTTCGTTTATCCATCAAACTATAGCCAATCAAGAACTCATCTGTTTCTTTCACATGAACAAAACCCAAAGTATATTCCACCTTTTCTTTCTCAAACGTGAAAAATGGACTATAACGACGAACTTGATACGTGGTGGCGTCCAAGACCACAAATATATGATAATAATATCTGCGGTCTTCATAACTCACAGAATGACACAAGAACCACACCTCGTTCTCTTTTTCTAAAAAGACACCATTGGTTGACCCCCGCAAGTGTTTAAAAAAATGCGGTGTATCAATGGTATTTGAAACCACAAATTCGGTTGGTTCTGTTTTTGGTTCTGTGGAAATATTATTAGAAACAGAACCCCCCAATAAATCCCCAACGGCTAAAGGATGCCACCCATAAACCATTTTTTGTTGATGTTGCGAATTTTCAAAAAAGATCCAATTCTTTTCCACTTTATTTTGTCCGCCCCGTTTTTCTAATATTTTGCTATGTTTTGTCGAAGAACCGTCTAAATCTATTTCGCCACATTCAATTTTAATTGTATTATAATCCAATCCACGATTACAATTATAGTTGATTTTTGGTTCTCCTTTCATTGAAAACAATCGAACATCTTCTAAACCAACATACAAATTATCGATCGATGAATCATACTCCAAAACAAATTCATTGACAATTTCCCAATCATCCGTTGACGTGTCCACCAATGCCACCACATTTTTCGTTTGAATTGTTCCACGGTTCTCATATCCACCACGATCATTGATAAAATAATCCACATATCGAACATTGATCAATAAATCATTTGTATCTGGAAAAACACAAATAGATGGTGTGCTGGATGCAAATGTTGCTAAAGAATCCATTATTTCGGGAATTTTCGTTCCAATCGTTTTCAACACTTTCAAATTGTCTGTATTTTTGCTGGTTTTAGAAGCAACCTCGATCAATTTCTTTGAATAGAATTTATAATTGCTAAATACATTGCGACAAATACCGTCTTCCACCAACGGATGATTGAGAACTTTCATAGAATAGCGTTTTAAATCACGGTTTTCATAATTATAATAATATCCAATGATAGTCAACTCATAATCGAGTTTATAATCATAAATATCCTTTTTTAAAAATAAATAATCACGGTTCTTATTTCGTGTCATTTCACTGTCCGTCATCAAATAAAAACCATAGGCAATGTGATTTTTACCGATGCATCGATAATGATGTATGATTTCATACAAGTTCTCAATTCGATGGGGGTAAAATTGATAACCTTCTAACCACCAATGCACCGCATTTACCATGTCCCCCATGGTTTTATAACAATTTCCAATATTATAATAACTATACCATACTTCATCAAACCATCCACCAATTTCAATCCGTTTTTTATACGCATCAATTGCTTTTTGATGTTGTCCAGAATCACGAAAACTATTTGCTAAATAAAAAGTGTATCTGTCATTATTTGGTTCTTGCACAAGCCCCTCTTGTAAAAGGCGAATATCACGTTCAAATTTGTCTGTTTTGCAACCACCATCCCCAATATCATTAATAAAAATATTGTCTTTTGAAAATAAATCGTATTTTGTTCCATTGGGTGTTTTCACATATTCGTGAGTTACACCCCAATAATAATATCCACGTTTATTGCGGACAATTCTCACGTTCTTATAAAAAAAGGTTGGAGAACCTTGAAATAAATAATAAACATCACTCGAATCATCACGGTCTAGTTCTTGACGTAATTTATTTGAATCTTTTACATCCAAAACCATATCTGCATCTAATAATAAAATATATTTCACATCGATTTTTTCACATGATTTTAATGCAATAGATCGATTATATCCAAAATCGCGAAATGGTTCTTTTATGATTTTTCCGGGGATGGGCGGGTTATGATTTGCGAAAAAGGTTTCAATAATATTAATTGTATCATCGGTGCTTCCCGTGTCTGAAATACAATAACAATCAATGTAAGGTGCAACCGAATTTAATAATCTGTGAATTACTTTGCTTTCATTTTTGACAATCATATTTAAACATAATCTTGCATTTTTAATGTCTTTTAAACAAACGCCTTGTTTGTCTGTTTCTTCCATTGTTGAAACTGGTTCTGTTTTGTTTGCATCTTTTTCAAAGACGTTTTGAATTTCATTGCATTGTTCTTCTGTTGTAAAAGAATCAATATTAGAACCATCGATTGATTCAAGTTTATCTTCTTTAATAGCATCGAAAACAGAATCATCTTTTATTTCCATTGTAATACCATCCGTTTTTTTATCACGTTTAGACGATTTTGGTTTGGTTGTTTTGATTTTGATAGAAGACATTATTATAACCTCCTAAAAAGCGGATACAATGAATATATATTATGTTTTATATTATTTTGGGAATTATCAAATTATTGACAATATTTTTATGCAATGTTCTCTTTTACAAATAAACCAAAACAGAACAAAAGAAAAGAAACCAAAAGAAAAGAAACCAAAAGAAAAGAAACCAAAAGAAAATATTATAATATATAAAAGGAATGTCTCTCACACGTTTTTATGATGACAATGTTCGTGTTCAAAAACACACAGAAGATAGTAGTTATATGGGTAAATACTTTTTAAATACACCAAGCAATGGTTCTCAAATGCCTTATCAAGAAGATCCGCACATTCGATTGCAAAATTGGGGTGCAAATATGATGTCAAATTCCATGAATATAGAGAGTGATTTACGATGTTTAACAAGACCATTGAACCGCGATTCTAATGCACAAAATAATTACACAAAACATGCCGCAGTTTGTAGTTTAAAAATGTATCAAAATGCAAATGAATATTTATATGTGGACGAAACGCGCTCAAGCAATCCTGCATGGTTATTACGTGGAATTGAAATACCACGATGGGAACAACCCTTTTTAAATCCTCAAGCAAATTTAGAAAAACCATTTTATGAAAACATACAAACACGTATTTTAGAAAAGGACAATTATTCTAAAAAGTATCAAAAGTGCATGTAAATGTATAATATCAAATAAATTCAAATTATTGTCATGAAATTATATTTTTATTTATATTTTATTTATTTTTGAATAGATTTAGCATGTATTTCTAAAAAATTGATTTAAAAAGGTAAGAGTGTATATATTTTACCATTTAACTTTACTTGTAAAAGAATTGAAATAAAATATGACAAAATCATCGGCAGAATTGACACAAAAGGCAGCAGGCTATATGTTAGCAGCAGCAAATGCATGTAAAAGAGAAATGAATGAAAAATTGAAAGCAACCACACCAAAAGCAACCACACCAAAAGCAACTACACCAAAAGCAACCACACCAAAAGCAACCAAATCAAAAAAATAATTTTATTGGTATTATACTATAACAGTATATAACCATGTATTTTGTATTTTTATGTATTCTTCACCCCACCAAAAATCACATGTAATAAATAATATTTTTTTATGCACATACGATTTCATACAAAATAATAATGTTTTGTATGAAACTAAATAATAATGTTTTGTATGAAACTAAATAGAACATTGCAAATTGATTCATAATTTCTTTTTTTTTAACGTAATTCTTTTGTGTTGATGTGAATTTCCGCCAAGTTTTTTACTTTCAGGAACAACAGAAGACAACATATTTTCTAATTTTCGTTTGGCCGTTTTTACTAAAGATACAATGGGTCCCGTTTTGGGTCCGGTTTTGGGTCCCGTTTTAGGTCCCGTTTTGGGTCCGGCTTTCGATGCCGCTTTCGATGCCGCTTTCGATGCAGCCTTTGTGGCGTCTTTTGCTGCTTTTGTGGCGTCTTTTGCTGCTTTTGCCGCATCTTTTGCTGCCTTTGCTTCAATCTCTTTTGCTGCTTTAGCCGCTGCCTTTTCTTCATTTTTTGTGCTAAACATTTCTAAATTAGAAAGTGGAGTATCAAAAAACAATCTAATAATATGATCACGTACACTCTTTTCTGTTTTTTCTATTCTTTCCGTTTTTTCTTTAAATACTTTTTTGTATTCATCAAAAATTGCACTCGTGTATTGTTTTAATACAGAAGAAGAAAGAAAAAGTTCTCTTTCAATATATTCTTCTACTTTTTTACACCTCATCTCCAAATTCTTTCTTGAATTGATAACTTTATCTAAAAAGGTTACATTACCTGTGCCACCTTTTGATTGACGTTCATCCACGGGTATTGATTTAATGCCATCGACAAATGAATTGAAATCTTTTCCTTTAAATCCATTTAATAAACCATTAACACCAAATTCATAGACACTCCCAAAATCGGGTCGCATACTTCTTCCAGTTGGTTGTTTTGAATTTAAAATATCATCTGTATTTATTTTAAAAATTTCATTAAAATCTTTGATTTGTTCTTTGATTTTTATATACATGTTCTCTTTATAAGCATCAAAATTCTTATCGATAATAAAATAAGATCGCAATTCTTTTAATAAATCAATGTATTTTTTCATGTTCTCCAATTCTTTTTTTAATGTATCGGGGTCCAATGTTTTCAAAGTATCAATCATGGATTGAATATTTTCGATTAAAATAGAACCGGTGATTTCTTGCAATAAACGATTCAGTTCATTCTTTTTGACACCCTCTAAATTTTCATTGTTTTTATTTTCTAAAGAATCCCTTTTAAAAAGACCATTTAATAATACCTTTATTTTTTCATTTATTTCTGTAAGAATTGTTATTTTTTCGAGGATAGATGTAGAACCAGCATCTGTATTTTTAAGATTTGATATTTGTGCATCTTTAAAAAAGGATTCAACATAAATATATTTTTGTTGAACTAATTCGATTTCATTTGTATTCCCTGTGTACAAACCGACAAAATGCACACGATCACATGATTCTTGTGTATCTCCGTCATCGTCCGCGGATGATCCCCCCTTACCATTATAAAATCGAAATAGCGTGGGGGTTTCATTTGTAATAGAATACACATACGCAAGTTGGTCGCCTGTTAAATAAAGAGTTGATTTATTAAGATCATTATTTAATATTTTGGTTGCATTCGCAGTCCCATGGTCTCCCGTTGATTTGAACCGTGTGATCATTCTATATAGCAAATTGTCTATCGTTTCTTTATTGATATTTTTGTTTATTAGAATCCCTTTTACAAAATCGATTATTTCTTTGAGTTTATTGAAATCCGGTTTTTGTTTTGATGGAACATCGATTGTATTATCCGTTTCGATATAAAGCAAACCATATGACAAAACTGTTACGGAGAACCCGCCGTCAATATCAAAAATTCCATACTCGATTCTATCGCCAATTCTATACTCAATGAATTTTCCAATACTTCCTCCACTGGATGGTTCTGTAAAAATCATTGAAATTTTACATAATCGTTCATTATTTTTATCGCTATATTCCTTTAGGCGTAATTTGATTTCAATTCCATAGGATTCTAAACAGTTCTTATTTAGAAAAATATCATATGTTTCATCATAAAAGGATTTTTCAACCGAATCATTTGTTTTTTTATAGACCGAATCATATATTTTTTCATTTGGCATTTTATATTTTTCTTGATTTTTTTGTGTGAATTCTTCTTCTCTTTTAAAAGACAATCCTAGTTCTTGACCTTTTGAATTGCCGTCCCAAATGTCATCTATTTTATAATTTGTAGAACCAAATGGGTCCCATAAATTACTCAATGTTTCAATTTTATTTATTCCGGTTCCTTTAAAATTGGGTTCTTTATAAACAAACAGACAAGCATCAAAAATATAATATTGATAGTCTTTCACAACATTATAAAATGCATCACCTACATTATTGGGTTTGTTTTCATTAAAGTATTGTTTCTTTTCTTTTGACCATGTTTCGGGGATAGCGGAGTCCGTAAAATAATATTGGATATTATTCACTTTTTCTTTACATAATAATCCCAACAAATATTGTGTTTTTGAATCTTCTTCGAAATCGTGGGGGTTTTTCGAATATATGGAATATAATGGATCATTTAGGAGAACCTTGTATTTATCATCGTTGTTTTTATCATTGAAATATTCCGCATAAAGGGGTTGTAAAAATTCTTTGGTTTTTTCTAAAAAAAGGTCTGCAAATGTTTTACCTTCGATTTTCCGTGCTTTTGACGGAAATACGTAATTGCGATTTTTACCAAAATCGTGGAGTGTATCCGGAATACCATATTCAAGACACCATGATATTCGTTTTTCACAATCACTTTGAGAACCACCAAACATTGCTCGTTGTTCGAGTACATCACCATTATTATAGGCGCGCTGTCTTTTAAATGGTTGTTGTTGTGGTGATATTTCGGGGGATGTTTCTTCTTCCATTGGTATGTTCTCATTTTGTTGATTTTGTTTGTTGAGATCAAAAATATTATAATTATGCTCTAAAACGGCGGGTGCAGAGTTAGGTAATGATCTTTTTTTTTTAGAGGCAGATTTAGATTTGCCTTTTGATTTTTTTTTGAATGAAGAACGTTGTATATTTGGAAGAGAATGATATTTGGTTGGTTTCAATTTAATATTAAATAATTCATTTAATTCGTCAATGATAATATTATTGAGTTGAATAACCACATGATACGTTTTCAAAAAAGTTTTAATACTGTTTTCATTATAATTATATTCCATTATTTCGGGTTGGTTTATTTCAACAAAATTCTTTTTTAGAACTTGTTGTTGTTTAGATCTCTGTTGAAGTTCTTTTGAATTAAACTGTTTTTCTTTTGATCTTCGTAGACGTTTCATTGTTCTTCTACTGGGTGATGATTTTTTAGGTGATAATATTGGCGCATTCTTTGCAACGGTGTTTTCAGGTGTTTTATCGGGAGAACGGAGTCGTTTACGGTTTTTTTGATCCATTTCAAATTAACAAATAAATATAACACGTATATAGTATCCTAATAAAACAATTTAGCAATATGCCTTTTTTATAAAAATATAAATATTTCAAAAGAGAACATTGAATAAATACCTATAACGTAGCTGTAATATACTGATAATATACTGATAATATACTCATAAAATACCTGTAAAAATATATAAATACATTTTGACGGTTCTTTCTTGTATATAAAAAGATACAATAAAGTAAAACATGTTAAACCCACGGTTCCAGCATTCTAAAAAATACGAAATATGTTTGGATGAAGTTGCACGTGGACCATTATTTGGCCGTGTTTATGCAGCGGCGGTCGTATTTGATCCAACAACTACCGATTTTTCTACAAAAGAATTTCAACAAATCAAAGATAGTAAAAAGTTCTCTTCTCGAAAAAAGAGAAAAGATGTCTACGATTTTATTCTAAATAATTGTTTGGCGTATTCGGTTCAATATGTTGATGTCGAAACAATTGACAAAATAAATATTTTACAGGCTGTATACAATGCCATGCATTCTTGTATAAAAGATATTTTCGTTCATTTGCGTCGTCCTGAACCTGAAAACATTTACGACAATGCATTTTTATTGATTGACGGCGATCGTTTTCGCCCGTTTTGTGTTTTTACCGGCGAAGAATGGAAAGAAATTCCACACGAAACGGTTGAAAAAGGGGATGCTACGTATATGGGAATTGCCGCAGCAAGTATATTAGCAAAAGTAGAACACGATGAATATATTGTTGATTTATGTAAAACATATCCCGAATTAGAGACCCGTTATAAAATCCACAAAAATATGGGATATGGAACAAAAGAACATTTAGAAGGTATTCGTCATTATGGAATTTGTCAATTTCACCGGAAAACATTTGGTCTCTGTAAAACACAGGCAATAAATAATGTTGTAATACAAGAACCATGCACTGAATGATAAAAAAAGAAAGAATAATATATGTATATAATATAATTCATTATGCCTATAGCAGTTTCAAGTAATGATTTAGGCGGTCCTTTTCAAGGGTATTCTCCGATTCAAACAATTAATAATCACAAAGATGGAGAACAAACAGTCATTCGTGGAATTTTACGCAGAAGTTGGAATACATTAAACACACAAAATAATATAAATGGAAATTCACGTGTAATAACACCATTTCGTGCTGTTAATAATTTAGGTGATTATTTAGCAAGACAAAATTATACTTGTGGTGGTACAAATCCGGTGAATTCACGACCCGGTTTGCGTGGTCTTTACACAGGAAGTATACTATCCCGGTGTGATGGAACAAATGTAGCTGGGTCTTCGTGCAATCCCAAATTTGTACCGGATTCATCTGATTATATTACTTTCAAAAAACAAAGGGCATTAAGTGCCAATTATAATGATGCCAGTAATGGGGGTGATCAACATAATGGGGCATATGTAAATATAATGGCGGTTCGTCGTCGATAATTTTATTTGACTACACACACATACGACACAAAACGCACACACGTCCAACCACCCAAACACATACCCCCACATACATTATGATTTCATACAAAACCGGCTTTTGTATGAAAATAAACCAAAACACGATAAAATTGATTTCATTTTTTGCCAACATACCACGAAAAAGAATATAAATATTAAAATATATAATATCTTTAATAATACCAAACGATAAGTAAAAATGAAATTTTGCATCAAATGTGATAATATGTATTATATTAAGATACATGATGATAATGAGAACCAATTGATGTATTATTGTCGTAATTGTGGTCATGTGGATGATTTACTTTCACAAGATGGAATATGTGTTTTAAATACATATGTCAAAAAAGGTGCCGGGTTCTCTTATGAAAACCACATCAATCCGTATACAAAATTAGATCCAACCTTGCCAAGAATATACACAATGAAATGTCCAAATGAGAGTTGCAATACAAATAAAGAGACACAAGAGAAAAATCCAACCGAAATATTATATATTCGATACAATGATCAAGATATGAAATATATGTACATGTGTGTGGAATGTGATTTCACGTGGAAAACCGACGAAATTCATTAGTATCGTTGGTTTGGTCTATATTCTTTTTATGAAATAATGAATGTTTACAAAAGACAGTATCTTTGTTATGCGGAGTATAATATCATCGTATTTAGTAAAAAAACCTTTTTTCATGTAAAAACAACCTTTTATATGAAAAAATTGAAACAAAACGGCAACCTATTCATATAATAATATAGAAAGAATATATAATAGTTATAAGATATAAATTGAAAAATGTCTGACGATGAATACAATGACTCTGGTGATAGCGGTGATGAAAATTCAATAATACCAAAACCCAACAAAAAAATAGAATTAAAAATCAATGAAAATAATGTATTAAATGATGATATTAGTGATCAAGAAAGCGAAAACAGCGACAACGAAGAAGCCTCGCAACTAGGTAGTAATTTAACGGAAGACGAGGATGATGACGATGATGATGACGATGAGTCGTTGGATGATATGGATCAAGAAGAAGGTAATTTGGATGACATTGAAAATGAAACGAATCCCAAAAAAGAAACGAAAAAAAACAAAAAGAAAAAGGTTCTTTTAAATGATGCTAATATAAATAGTGATGATGAAAGTGAAGATGAGGATAATGATGATTTAAATATTGATGAAAACTATTTACAAAAGTTCACGAATGAATTAAAAGGAAAAATCATTGAAGATTATCATCCGGAATTGCATCAACACAATTATGAAGAAATCGCAACATTGGCTCGTATTGTCCGTGATAAAGACGGTATTATAGTAGATCCTTTTCATAAAACATTGCCGTTTATGACAAAATATGAAATAACGAAAGTCATTGGTTCTCGTGCCATGCAAATATCTGCCGGTGGAAAACCCTTTATACCATTGGAAGAAAACATGATAGATAGTTATTTGATTGCTTTAGAAGAATTAAAACAAAAAAAAATACCTTTTATTATCAAACGCCCTTTTCCAAATGGCAATGGTTGTGAATATTGGAAAGTAAAAGATTTAGAAATATTATTATAATGTTCTTTTTATACCAAAACAAAAATGTTTGTTTGAATAATAAATAATACAGGACATGACTGCATACCCTTTCTATGAATAGATAACCTCTTATAAATAATTAATATTCTTTTTTATTTGTTCTTTTTATTTGTTCTTTTTATTTGTTCTTTTTATTTGTTCTTTTTATTTGTTCTTTTTATTTGTTCTTTTTATTTGTTCTTTTTATTTG